>OBKM01001099.1_pt1 | contig 11564 bp, 10 predicted proteins | sample 1519691 | NCBI WGS metagenome assembly OBKM01 (sample SAMEA37050418, study PRJEB22526) | metagenome | biome: saline pan; feature: lake; material: water | place: Egypt | collected 2015 | depth 0.5 m
ACGAACTCGTCGAGTGTGCGACGATGCTCGCCCGCGCCGAGGAGGGGTTCGTCGACCGCGTGTTCGTTCCCGAGAACGCTCACGACGTCGCCGCCCAGCACGTCTACGGGATGGCGATAAATCGGATCCGACCGGACCGTGAGGTCCGTGAGGTCCTGCGACGCGCGTGGCCCTACCACAGGTACGACGACGAGCGATACGAGACCCTCATGCGGTATCTCACCGCCGACTACGAGGGGTTGGAGGAGAAGAACGTCTACGCGAAGGTGTGGCGCGACGCCAACGACCCGCCGGAGGGGGAACACCACCACGAGGAGTTCCCGGTCGGCGAGACGCTCGTCGGCAAACGCGGCCGGCTCGCCCGGGTCATCTACATGACGAACGTCGGCACGATCCCCGACTCGTTCAGCTGTGACGTGTTCACCCGCGACGACGAGTGGGTCGGCACGCTCGCCGAGACGTACCTCGACACCCTCGATCCCGGGGACGTGTTCACGCTCGGCGGCGAGCGGTTCGCGTTCCGCTACCGGCGCGGCTCGAAGGTGTACGTCGACCGAACGACGGAGCGCGCCACCGTCCCCTCGTGGTACGCCGAGCGACTTCCGCTCTCCTACGACTTGGGCCGCGAGGTGCTCGCCTTTCGTGAGCGGCTGCTCGACGAACTCGACGAGGGCGGGCCGCCGGCGGTCCGCGCGTGGCTTCGCGATCTCCCCCTCGGCGGGAACTCGGTCCGCGCGCTGGCGCGGATGTACGACGAGCAGGTCGAGTACGCGGGTACACGGAGCGTCTCGACTCCCTCCCGGATCGTCGTCGAGGAGGAGCTGGATCGCGGGGAGTACAAGCGTCGATACTACGTTCACACGGTGTACGGCCGTCGGTTCAACGACGGGCTCTCGCGGCTCGTCGCCGCCGAGTGCGCAAACCGGACGAACGCGAACGTCGCGGTCGCGGTCGCCGACAACGGGTTCAGTCTGTCTTTCCCGCTCAACCGGAAGGTCGACGTCGCCCGCGTGCTCCGCGAGTTGGACCCGGACACGGTCCGGGAGGACCTCCGATCGGCGATCGCGGGCACCGACCTCCTGAAGCGGTACTTCCGGATCGACGCCGCCCGGTCGCTGATGATCCTGAAACGCTACAAGGGGTACGAGAAGTCGGCCGCCGAACAGCAGGTGTCCGCCGAGATGCTGCTCTCCTTCGCTGACGACCTCGACGAGTTCGCCGTGATTGAGGAGACGTATCGGGAGCTGCTGGAGGACCGACTCGACGTCGCCGGGATCCGTGAGGTGCTCGACGAGATCGCATGCGACGACGCCGAGGTCGTCCACCACACGGTCGACTCGCCGACGCCGCTGTCGTTCGGGCTCGCCACCCTCGTCGACTCGGACGTGGTCCTCGCCGACGACGAGTCGGCGGTCCTCCGTGAGTTCCACGCCCGCGTGATGGACGAGATCGGTGAGGAAGAGGGCGGCTACCGGGCGGGAACCGATGCCGTCGACGCCGAACCCGTAGATATCGACGCCGAACCCGTGGATATCGACCCCACCGACGTCACTGACGGAAACGGGTCATGAGGAGACGACGGCGAGACCAGGCGGAACCTCGGGCAGCCCGTCGAGAACCAAGACGGTGTAGTGGAGGAAGACGCTGAGCGCGACGATCGAGAGGAGGAGCAGAAAGAGTACCAGTACTCGCTCGTCGCTACGGACGATCGCCCGCGTGTCTGTGGCGACGCCGAGCACACGGTCGGTGAGGACGCTGAAGGACCGCTCCCCTGGTTGAGATCCGGCCTCGCCGTTCGGTCCGCTCATCGGGTGATAGTAGGTCTGAATCCGGATAAAAACGTCTCGGTCGCTGGTGTTCCGCTCGGGAGTCGAGCGGCGATCGTCGTGAGAGACTCGTCGCGAGCGTTACTTCGATCCCGTCGTCGCCGCCCCCGACCGACTCAGTGGCTCGCCGTCGACGGGTTCGTCCGGGTTCGCCTCGCTCGCTGCCGCAGACAACCCGAGTTCGGGGTCGAGATCGGTTCCCTCGCGAACGTGGACGGTCCCGCGGTGGACCGCGATGGCGTCGGCGAGGTGGAGCCGGACGGCCTCCAACAGAACCTCGGCTTCGAGGGGCTGTCCGCGGCGCTTGATCTCGGCGACGTCCGCCCCGTCGGGCACGTCGAAGGCCCGCTGTGCGATGACGGGCCCCTGATCGAGATCGGTCGTCACGTAGTGGGACGTAACGCCGGCGATCCGGACCCCCGCGTCCTTCGCTTGTCGGTACGCCTCCGCACCGGGGAACGCCGGAAGCAGGGAGGGGTGGACGTTGATGATCCGCCCCTCGTAGCGGAAGACGACCTCCGGCGAGAGGATCCGCATGTAGCGGGCCAGTGCGATCAGGTCGATGTCGTACTCCGCGAGCAGGTCGAGCAGTCGTTTCTCGTCGGTGCTGCCGTTCCCGTCGCCGACGTCGTAGAAGGGTTTGTCGTAGCGCTCCGCGAGCGACCTGAGATCGCCGCGGTTGCCGATCACGACCGGTATCTCCGCCTCGCCGGACTCGGCCAACTCGCCGTTCGCCTCCGCTTCGAGCATCGCCTCGGGGACGTGCGTCTCCTTCGTCACGAGCAGCGCGACCCGCCTCGCGTCGCGATCACTCGGGAACCGAACTTGGATGTCGACGTCGAGTTCACGACCGAGTTCGGCGAGCGCCCGTCGAAGTTCACCCTTGGACGTGTCCATCTCCGCGGCGTCGACCCGGGTCGTCATCCGGAAGACGCCGTCTCGGACCGCCTGATCGAGGTCCTCGATGTTGATCCCGCGCTCGAACAGCAGCGAGGTGACGCGCGCGATGATTCCCGTGTCGTCTCCTCCGACGACCGTGATCTCGGTCAGTTCGCGGGTCATGCGCCGATCACCTCCGCCGGTTCGAACGATGGCATATGAACACTGAAGAACACGACGGGGTTTTTCCCTTTCGTTCCGGGCGGAGCCTGCCACCCGGTCGATCGACCACTACATATTCACGTATGTGTGTATAAACCGCGTTCCAAAACGGTTTTTACACACGACTCCGCACTACCGGACGATGAGCGAATTCACCGCGACCGTGACGGTTCGGCTGAAGCGGGGCGTGCTCGACCCGGAGGCCGAGACGACGAAGCAGGCGCTCGAACGCCTCGGGTTCGAGCTGTCGGCGCTTCGGTCGGCCGACCGCTTCGAGATCGATCTTGAGGCGCCTGACGCCGACGCGGCGGCCGAGCGAGCCGACGAGATGGCCGAGCGGCTGCTCGCGAACCCGACGATCCACGATTACGATGTCGCGGTGACGGAACGATGACGGTCTCGGTGGTCCAGTTCGGCGGCTCCAACTGCGACCGCGACGCGGTCCGCGCCCTGCGCCACCTCGGGATCGACGCCGAGCGCGTCTGGCACGAGGACGGGCTGCCCGCCGAGACCGACGGGATCGTCCTCCCGGGCGGATTCTCTTATGGCGACTACCTCCGCGCGGGAGCGATGGCCGCTCGCGCACCCGTCATGAACGAGGTCCGCGCCGCAGCCGAGGACGGGGTCCCCGTGCTCGGCGTCTGTAACGGCGCGCAGATCGGCTCGGAGTCGGGACTCACTCCCGGCGCGTTCACGACCAACGCCTCCGCACGGTTCCAGTGTGAACCGGTCCATCTCCGTGTCGAGCGCGCGGACACCCCGTGGACCGCCGCCTACAACGCGGGCGACGTGATCGAGGTTCCCATCGCCCACGGCGAGGGTCGCTTCGAGATCAACGACGACGCCTACGACGACCTCGTTGCCGACGACCGCGTCCTCTTCCGCTACTGTGACGCCGAAGGAGAGGTCACCGACGCGGCTAATCCCAACGGCTCGACCGGCAACGTCGCCGGCGTCCTCGGCGAGCGCGAAACGGTCGCCGTGTTGATGCCACACCCGGAGCGCGCAACCCTTCCGGACGTGGCAACGAGTACGGACGGGCAGGGGATCCTGCGGGCGTTCGCCGAGTAGCACCGTCTCGGAAACCCTTGTGCCGTTGGGGCGATTTAAGAGTGCCCGGCACCACCGGTCGGTATGAGCCAGCAGGAACCGCAGCCGGACGACGCCGCGGACGCGGACGACCGCGGTCGCGACGACGCCGACCGCTTCGCGGGCAAAAAGGACGAGAATCTTCGAAGTAGAGACGTGACCGAGGGCGCTGATAAAGCCCCCCACCGATCGATGTTCCGCGCGATGGGATTCGACGACGAGGATCTCTCTTCGCCCATCGTCGGCGTGCCGAACCCCGCAGCCGACATCACGCCGTGTAACGTCCACCTCGACGACGTCGCCGACGCGGCCATCGACGGCATCGACGACGCCGGCGGGATGCCGATCGAGTTCGGCACCGTCACCATCTCCGACGCCATCTCGATGGGAACCGAGGGAATGAAAGCCAGTCTCATCTCCCGGGAGGTGATCGCCGACAGCGTCGAACTCGTCTCCTTCGGCGAGCGCATGGACGCCCTCGTGACGATCGCGGGCTGTGACAAGAACCTTCCCGGGATGATGATGGCGGCAATCCGGACGGATCTCCCGAGCGTGTTCTGCTACGGCGGCTCGATCATGCCCGGCCAACACGACGGTCGCGACGTCACCATCGTCCAAGTGTTCGAGGGCGTCGGCGCGTACGCGGAAGGCGACATGAGCGGCGAGGAGCTCGACGAGTTGGAGCGACACGCCTGCCCCGGCGCGGGCTCGTGTGGCGGAATGTTCACCGCGAACACGATGGCGTCCATCTCGGAGGCGCTCGGGCTCGCGCCGCTCGGCTCGGCCTCCCCGCCCGCGGAGGACGAGGAGCGCTACAAGGTGGCTGCGGAGGCCGGCGAACTCGTCCTCGACTGTATCGAAAATGACCGCCGCCCCTCCGATATCCTCTCACGGAAATCCTTCGAGAACGCTATCGCACTCCAGACCGCCATGGGCGGCTCGACGAACGCGGTGCTCCACCTGCTCGCGCTCGCCGCGGAGGCCGACGTCGACCTTGCCATCGACGATTTCGACGAGATCTCCCGGCGGACCCCGAAGATCGCGAACCTCCAGCCCGGCGGTGCCCGCGTGATGAACGACCTCCACGAGGTCGGCGGCGTCCCGGTCGTGATCCGACGGCTGCTGGAGGCGGACCTGTTCCATGGAGACGCAATGACCGTCACCGGGCGAACGATCGCCGAGGAGATCGCCGAGCTGGAGGCGAGCGGCGAGCTCCCCGACGACGACGAGATCGAGTCCGACTTCCTCTACTCCGTCGACGACCCGAAGGAGGCGGAGGGCGCGATCAAGATCCTGAAAGGGAACCTCGCGCCCGAGGGCGCAGTCCTGAAAGTGACCGGCGACGACGCCTTCTACCACGAGGGGCCCGCCCGCGTGTTCGAGAACGAGGAGGACGCCATGGAGTACGTCCAATCCGGCGCGATCGAGTCCGGCGATGTCATCGTCATCCGCAACGAAGGGCCGACCGGCGGCCCAGGGATGCGCGAGATGCTCGGTGTCACCGCCGCCGTCGTCGGCGCGGGCCACGAGGAGGACGTCGCGCTGCTCACGGACGGTCGCTTCTCCGGCGGCACCCGCGGCCCGATGATCGGCCACGTCGCCCCCGAGGCCGCCGACGGCGGTCCGATCGGGCTCATCGAGGACGGCGACCACGTTACCGTCGACATCCCGAACCGCGACCTCTCGGTCGACCTCTCGGACGACGAGTTCGACGAGCGAGCCGACGAGTGGGAACGGCCGGCCCCGCCGTACGACGGCGGCGTGCTCGCGAAGTACTACCGGGACTTCTCGTCGGCATCGATCGGCGCAGTGACCAACCCGCGGCTCACGCGCGACGAATGACGGCCCTCACGGGCGAGTAGAAACGACGACGAGAATCGGTTGGACGGGGCACTTCGAGCCCAACGGAACTATTGAACCCTGTACTTCAGACGTGTTCTCGCCTGAAACGGCCAGTCGGTGAAACATGCGAACTGACGGTCGAGATACTACCAGATGAGAATGATATTCACTCTGGTATGCAAGATGGAAGGCGCGAGTCTTGCACAAGCGTTGGGATCAGAACGAGAGGTCGTCATTTGGATGTCTGAGGTCAATCTCACTGCCGTGCACGGTGTCCGGTGCCAACGTAAGGTCGAATATGACCGAAGCAACGTCGTCGGGATCCATCCATTGGTCGTGTTCGGGATACTCCTCACGGAGCAACGGTTTGTCGATCCACCCATCGACGATCACGTGCATTGACTGGACGCCAGTCTCGCCAAGCTTGGGGTCAGCCGACATAGACCGGATGAGGCCGCGAGCAGCGTGCCGTGCAGTCGTGGTCGCCAGCGTGCCGGTCGGCCGTACTGACGCTCCTGAATTCACGAGCACGATCGATCCGCCCCCGTCGTGTACCATGTCGTCGGCAGCCTCCTTGGCACACCGAAACGCGCCTAGTACGCGGGTTTCCCAGGTGTGCGTGAGAGCCGCCACCGTCGTGTCTGTAATTCCACCGCCCTTGACTCCAGTACTGAAAGCGGTGAACACGAGGACATCTACTCTCCCGAACGCGTCGCGTACTGTATCGAATCCCGATGCGACGGCGTCGGGGTCGGTAATGTCAGTCGGAATGGCACGTGCGTCGCCGGGCGTGTCCGACCGTAATTGATCGGCAAGATCAGTCAGGTACTCTTTAGAGCGCGCAAACAGCGCCACGCGGTCTCCCTCTCGGGCGAACTTCCAAGCAACTGCCGAACCGAGGCCAGGCCCGACACCAACAACTACGGCTGTCCGAGTCATTCCGTATATATTTGAGATACTAACAATTGAATGCTCTGTCTGTCCAATACCACGTCTGAGTCATTATACTGGTGTGGGAGACTGTTCACGTGTGTGGAATTAAAACAAAAAGCTCTACATTCACGCTCTGAGTCTTGCACGACATTTGTAATTTATTTCGGACACTTAGTCACTATCAGCGATCCCTGTGTCCCCTGTACTGAGCGATTAGGGGAAACTCAACGGTTGCTGAGGACTCCAACGAAGCCAACTCAAGCGGAGGGAACTGACAAGGGGGGACCGAGACGAGGAACCACATGAGGGATCGGGACGGGTCGGGGGAGATCGGGATTCGATCTCCGCGATCAGCCCATTACGCGTTCGGCTCCCCCTCGATGTCGACGCCGCCGTCGGTCTCGGCTGTGCGGATGGATTCGGCACACCAGACGTTGCTCCGGCGACCCGCACGCGATAGCTCTAGCTCGACGACTGAGCCGGCCGGCAGCTCCGCAACCTGCTCCCGAGCCGTCTCGTCGGCGTAGTCGACGATGTGGTACGTCTCATTACGTGGATGTGCACGTACAGTGGCGTGATCGTGATCGTTCTGTTCGGAAATGACGGTGAACGCGTTTGACTTCGTCATCTTAACCGCTAATTCTTGGACATCCTATTTCAATACTTCGTATAGTGACACCGATCGTCCGGGAGGGGGTAATAGGAATATAAGGTGGCGTAGAGCGCATCCCGTCCACCGCTCCTCGCTGCCACTGTGACGGGTATCGCGAGAGACACCGGGGATGAGGATCGGCGCGTGTTCGGACCCGTTTTCGGCGGGCCGGCCTTCTCCGGCGGGAACCGGATCAGTACGTCTTTTTTATATGGTCCTCGTTCGGATCGTATGGACACCAGTAGTCGGGACGACGAAGACGCGGTCGGCGTCGCGCTGTTCGTCGACGGCCCGAACGTGTTGCGCGAGGAGTTCGACGTCGACCTCGACGACGTCCGAGAAGCGGCAGAAGCCGAGGGACAGCTCGTGACGACGCGGCTGTACCTCGACGAGCACGCCACGCCCGGCCTGATACAGGCCGCGGAGGCCCGCGGCTTCGAGGTGATCGTGACCAGCGGCGACGTCGACGTGAAACTCGCGGTCGACGCGGCCCGGTTCGCCGCCGAAGGGCGGATGTCGACGCTCGCGGTCGCCTCCCGCGATACGGACTTCAAACCCGTACTGGAGACGGCCAACGGGTACGGGATCCGGACGCTCGCCATCGCCCCGGGGGCGTTCGGGCGGTCGGACGCGCTCCGCAACGCCGCCACCGACTCGGTGACGCTCGACGACGAGGAGAGCGGGGGGAACTCGGGGAGCCACGAGGAAAACGAAGCGGGGGGAACCGGAGGACTGGAGGAGGGAAACGGGAGTCGCGGGGGAAACGGAACGCGGACGGAGACCGGTACGGAACGCGAGACGGGGACGACGACGGGGCGTGGTGGCGATAGCGCCGACTCCGAGGCGAACTGACGGGACCTGATCGGATCCGGGAGCTACCGCAGAGGCGGTCGCCGTCGCCGGCGTCGTCACCCGTTCCGGTCGATCCGTCGACCGTCCCGGACCCGCCCGAGGATCACCGACACGACCCCGCTGGCTCCGGCAACGATCGTAACGATCCCGACCGTCGCGGGGACGAGCCCGAACCGAGCGATCGCCGCGTCGATGCCGAGTCGGACGTAGCCGAGGGTGGGGATCGACCCGAGCGCTTTGGCGTGGACCCACTCCTCACGAACCACCGGTGAGATCCCCGTACTCTGGTCGTAGCCGTCGTTCGCGTCGCCGTACGTCACGTAGCCGTCGTGGGGGGCGGGACACGAACGGAGTTCGACACAGTCGTCGTCGAGCCGGTCCGGATCGGCGCGTTCGGTCCAGTCCTCGCCGGCCGTCACCGCGAACGCGGCCCGGTGAAGGATCGGTCTATCCGGAACGTTTGGCGACGTGAACACGACGACGTCGCCGGATCCACCGAGCCGTTCAGGGGGTTCGTTCTCGTCGCTTCCGACCACCCCTTCTCCCCACGGGGATCGGTCTGTCGCGGTCACCACGACCAGATCCCCGCGCTCGACGCCGGGGGCCATGCTGTCGCTCTCGACGGCGACGAGCGGTGGCCACGCTCCCGCGGTACCGATGGCGAACGCTACGAGCAGGAGGACGGCGAGGAGGGAGCCAACGTATCCGCTCCGGGAGCCGTTCACGGATCACTCGGCGGGTGCGTCGAACTTGAGGCTATCGGCGACTCCCGGGTGTGGTGCCGATCGTATGAGCCGGACCCCCGAACCGATCCGATAGCAAGACCTTAGGTCCGCCCGGAAGACGTACCGACATGACCGATCGGACCCCGCCACTCCACGGCGTTCACGAGGCTCGCGGCGCGACGTTCACCGACTTCGGGGGCTGGGAGATGCCCGTCGAGTTCGATTCCATTCGGGGGGAACACGCCGCCGTTCGCGAGGCGGTCGGTGCGTTCGACGTCTCCCATATGGGGGAGATCGAGGTGTCCGGCCCGGACGCGACGACCCTGCTGAACCGGCTCACGACCAACGACGTGTCCACGCTCGATCCCGGCGACTCCCAGTACGCGGCGATCACGAACGAGGACGGCGTCATGCTCGATGACACCGTCGTCTACCGGCTCCCGGACGGGATCGGAGCCGGCTCGGCCGCCCGGACGCTATCGGACCTCGACAATGACGGCCTCGCCGACGACCTTGATGCGTCGACGGGCGACCCCGCGTACCTCTTCGTCCCGAACGCGGGCCACGACGCCGAAACGCTCGATCGGTTCGTCGAGCATCGCGACGACTGGGGATTGGATGCCACCGTCGAGAACACGACCGACGACTGGGCGATGATCGCGATTCAGGGGCCGGACGCGGCCGAGTCGATGGACGAAGCGGCCGAAGACGACGGTGGGAGCGTCCGGGGTCTCTCCCGGTTTGAGGCGACGGTCGCAACGCTCGACGGGGTCGCGAGCTGGGTCGCTCGCACGGGCTACACCGGCGAGGACGGCTTCGAGGTCATGTGTCCCGCGGGCGACGCCGAAGCGGTCTGGTCCGCGTTCGTCGACGGGGCGGCCGACGCACAGCCCTGCGGGCTCGGCGCGCGCGACACGCTCCGCATGGAAATGGGATTCCTCCTGTCCGGACAGGACTTCGATCCGGAGGCCGAGCCGCGAACCCCCTACGAGGCGGGTATCGGCTTCGTCGTGACACTCGACACCGAGTTCGTCGGGCGAGACGCGCTGGCGGCCGAACGTGAGGCGGGCGGTCCGGTCGAGACGTTCACCGGGATCAAACTCCTCGAACGCGGCGTCCCGCGGAACGGGTACGCCGTGACCGACGGCGACCTGACACGGGTCGGCCATCTCACTTCGGGGACGATGAGCCCGACCCTGGACGAGCCGATCGGGCTGGGCTATCTCCACGAGGAGTACGCGGAGCCGGGAACCGAGGTGAGCGTGGTCGTGCGGGGCGACGAGAAGCGCGCCGAGGTCGTCGAGCCCCCGTTCCTCGACCGCTGAGGAGAGCACACCTGCGCTACCTAGCCGGCCGCGACCTCCGCCCGACACGCTTAACACCGGAACCCGTCGAAAGGCGTGTAATGAGTACCGACGCGCCGAGCGACGCGGAGTCCGCGGACGCCGACGCCGAGTCCGACGCGTTTGTGCGCACCTGTGAGCACCTCGTCGACCGGATCCTCGCGGGCGAGATCGACCGCGACGACCTCGAATCCGCCAAGCTCGACGCCTGTTCCGAGTTCTCCTCGCCGAAAGTGCCGAAGAACACCGAGATACTCGATCACGCGCCGGCGGAGCACCGCGACGACGTGATCGAGGTCGTCCAACGGAAGCCCGTCAGAACCGCCTCCGGCGTCTCGCCGGTCGCGATCATGACCTCGCCGAAGCTGTGTCCGCACGGGAAGTGTCTCTACTGTCCGGGAGGGCCGGCCTCGGAGTTCTCCTCGGCGCAGTCGTACACGGGCCACGAGCCCGCCGCGGCCCGCGGGAAACAGAACGACTACGACCCGTACGGGCAGGTGACGCTCCGGCTCGAACAGCTCCGCAAGATCGGCCACCCGGTCGACAAGGTAGAGCTGATTCTGATGGGGGGAACGATGACCGCCCGGTCACACGACTATCAGGAGTGGTTCGTCAAGCGCGCCCTCCAAGCGATGAACGACTATGATCTCGACAAGGAGCCCGAACCCGCCGAGGGCGAGTCGTTTGCGCCCAACCCCGAGGAGACCGAGTTCGAGTATCTGGAGGACGTGATCGCCGAAAACGAGACGAACGCGATCCGCAACATCGGGACGACGTTCGAGACGAAACCGGACTGGTGTGACCCCGAGCAGATCGACCGGATGTTGGACTTGGGGGCCACGAAAGTCGAGGTCGGCGTCCAGACCACCTACGAGCGGATCAACCGTGAGATGCACCGGGGACACGGCAACGAGGCCTCCCGGAACGCCAACCGCCGGCTGCGCGACGCCGCGTTCAAGGTCGGCTTTCACATGATGCCCGGCCAGCCGGGGATGACGCGGGAGATGTGTATCGAGGACTTCCGGCAGCTGTTCGAGAATCCCGACTGGCGGCCCGACTACCTGAAGATCTACCCGACGCTCGTCGTCGGCGGGACGCGCGTGTACGACCGCTGGCGACGCGACGAGTTCGATCCGCTCACCAACGAGGAGGCGGCCGACGTCGTCGCCGAGGTGATGGACCTCATTCCGAAGTACACCCG
>OBKM01001101.1_pt1 | contig 11538 bp, 11 predicted proteins | sample 1519691 | NCBI WGS metagenome assembly OBKM01 (sample SAMEA37050418, study PRJEB22526) | metagenome | biome: saline pan; feature: lake; material: water | place: Egypt | collected 2015 | depth 0.5 m
CGTTCGATCGTAATTGCAAGCCGCCCGGCGTAGCTGCCTCCGTGCATGAGGGTCTGCCTCTTGTTCGTTGTCCAATTGTTCGTTGTCCAAGCAAGAATATAGCCGCAAAGGATCCGGCTGGGTGCTTCCATGCCCGAGGGCGGGCGCCTGCTCTTGCAGCTCGAGAGGACTGCGGCGGTAGGCGGGCGGCGGGAGGCTACCGGCGGGAGGCTACCGGTCGGCCTGCCCGTCCTGGCTTTGCGGCGCGCCGCCGGACGGTAGAGGGCGCGCCGAGGCCCCCCCTTGCAGTCGCACGGCGCGCTGGGGAAAGGGAATCTCGATCCCTGCCTCCTCGAAACGAGCAAGCGCCTCCCGATATATGCGGTCGCGCACCGCTCGCTTTCCGCGGGGCTGGTCGATCCAGACAAGCACCTGCAATTCAACGGCGCTCTCCCCGAGAGCTGTGACGTTGACCTCCGGCTCCGGCTCGCCCAGGACGCGGCCCGACGCCTGAATGATCTCGCGCAGGATGGCGGTCGCTTGGCCCAGATCGGTGCCGTAGGCGACGCCGATCGCCAGGTCGATGCGCGTTTTTTGCTCCGGAAGCATGTGGTTGACGATCACCTCTTTTCCGAGCACGTCGTTGGGAATCAGGACGATCTCATTGTCGAGCGTGCGAATCACGGTCTTGTGCAGATTGATCTCCAGCACGTCGCCTACGTGCTCGCCCACTTCGATGCGATCGCCGACCCGAAAATTCCGGTCGGCCGTAAGCGTCACGCCGGCCAGGACGTTCGACAAAATGGTGCGAGCGGCCAGGGCCACGGCCAGACCTACGATGCCGAGCGAGGCCAGGAAGGCCGTCACCTCAATGCCTACCTCCCGGAGAGCAACCAGAAGGCCGGCCGTCCAGATCAGATAGACGGCCGTCAGGTCCAGGAGCCGGACGATCCGCTCGTCGACGTCCGTGTCGGTTCGCTGGGCAAGCGGCAGCCCGTACTGCTGGACGGCGTTTTTGACCAGGCTCGCGAGGATCCACGTGCCCGTGATGATGAGGAGGGCCTGCTGGGCGCCCTCCCACTGGCCGAACTGCTGGCGCACCTCGGGAATCCGGTAGAGCGCGTAGTTGACGGCGCCCAGCGCCACGAGCACGCTCAGCGGCGGGCCTACGACCCGGAGCAGGAGGCCGTCGATCTGGTAGCGGCTTCGGTCGGCCCAGACGCCGAGCCCGCGGACGAGCCGGTGCAGCAGGTACGCCCCGATGCCACCCGCGGCGACGATGGCAAGCGAAGTGAGGAGGGCATGGGCGCTAACGCCGTTCATGGAAGCAAGGCCTTGTGTCGAGAGGCGACCGAGCAGTGGCGAGGGGCGGCCGCGTCTCGGCCGCTTGTGGCGTGTGATATGGAAGGGCCGCCCCGCAGGATCCGCTGGAGCTCAGCCCGCCTCCTGCGGGCCAGGAGCGCGCCCGCAGGGCGCTAGTTGACCGTCGTCTGCTGCTTGCATTCCACCCAGATCTCGAACGCGCGTTTGGACGGCCCAAACGGCGAGCCGGCGTCGAGGTAGTCGAGGTTGGCGTGGAACCAGCCGTGGCCGAAAAAATGCCAGTCTCCGTGGGAGCTTTTCCAGTCGCGATTCGGGTCGTTTGATTCCATTCTCTTACTGGTCGTTCATCAAAGAAGTGTGCATAAACACCTCAGAGACAACGCTGCAAGCTCTGGGCGCTGAAGAAGTTCGAATGTGCGGTCCCCGGCGCCTTGTTGAATCGTTAGTTTGCCTAAGCTTCGGGACCTTCTAAGGACTCGCGTCCTCCTCGCTAAATTGCTGGCGTACGGCTGGGCGCGTGAGGCTCCACCCCACCAGGCCCGCCGCTAGCAGCATCCCAACGATAGCCGCGTCTACGCGGTCCATGACGACCAGCGCGACGGCCACCATGGCCGCTCCAACCCCGGCCGCCATCACGAGGGCGACCTGACGGGCAAGCTCAATCCGGGCCCCCAGGCCGGCGGCAATGCCCCCAAAGGCGAGCGCCAGAAGCGCGAGCGGCAGGGCGACCAGCGGCCCATGCGGGCCCGTCGCCGACGCCGCAAAGAACGCCACCAGCACGCCCGCCCCGCCGAACAGTCCCGCCGCGCAGAGACGAAGCGCTCGCGGAACGAGGCGGCCGCTGCCGCCGGTGGGAGGGTCGGCCATAACGAGCTAGGCTGTTGTTGGACGCGGGGAGTTTGTTGGACGCGTTATGTTGGACGCGTGGAGTAGCGAGAAGGGGCCCTCCCTTCGAGCGTAGGAGCCGCACGTCGGCGCCCCTCGCGGGTCGCCGCGCCCGTTTTGCCGCTCGGCCCACCGAGCGTAGGCGCGGCTAATCCTGGGCGGGGCGCGCGCTCTTGCGCAGGCTTCGAATAAGTAGGAGGACGGCGACGGCGAGCAGGGCGTATTCTCCGATGCTCATTGCAGTTTTAGTTAACTTTGCGGGGGCGTTTGTGTTGCGCAGTCGTGGCTGAGAGGGCGCTTCCGCGGTCGATTATTCCAGGAGGACCGCTACGACGGTGGCGAGCAAGAGCGCTCCGAAGCCCAGGTGGAACGCGGCGCGCATCCAGTCGAAGGCCTCGCCGCCGGCAAGCGCGCTTCGAAGCGCCTGCGCGCCAAAAACGATCAGGCACAGCCCGGTGCTTCCGATCACGAATCCGCTAACAATGTTTTGGGGAGAGGTCTGCATGAGATATTCAGGTGTCGTACAAAAAAAACGTAAATGTAGCGTAGAGACGTTGAGTCGTTCGACGGCGGCCTGCGCCCCGCCGGCGCGAGCGCTTGCGACGTCTCCTCTCGGCTTAACCGGAGGGCGCGCCCGGCGCCGCCAGGGGCGGTCGCCACCACCGGGAGGGCCTAGAATCCAATCTGGGCCAGCACCCAGAGACCAGCCAGAATCGCGACCATCAGCATGCCAAAGAAAAAGAGAAAGGCCCACTCGGTCGTCGGGTCGTCGTGCGTCTCGTTCGAAGAGCGTTTGTCGTCGGTTTTCATAGCAATGCGCCTCGTCCTGTTGGTGCATAGATCTGCGAGAAAAAGTCGCCGCCCGGGTGCTATAGCACAGGGCTGGCCTCGGCGCATGAAAAAGGCGGCAGCGGGCCGCAGGCCAGCCGTAGGACGGGCGCCCCTCAGCAGAGGTAGACGCAGAGAAAGGGTTGAGTCGGGCCGACGACATGGCATCCATCAAGCGACAAAGCGGCCGAGGCGACCTGAGGAAGCGGCCGACGGTCGGTCGCCTCCGCCCACGACGCGCCATCGGTCGTCTCATCGGCCTGCGCGGCGCCGGGGGGTCGGCTCTCGGCGAGCGGCGGAAGCGCCGCCGCGTCGGTTAGACCGCCGCCCGGCGCGGGCAGCGGAAACGCCACCTTGTCGGGCGCCGCCTCGCTGGGCCCGGGGAGGGGGCCTTCGTTTTCAAGGCCCGCGCCGGTCGCGAGAAGAGCAAGCATGAGCGCTCCATGGGCGCAGATACCCATGGCGCGCCGGGCGACGCGTCGCACGTGTCGGAGAGCGGAGAGCATGTAGGTTGGAGCCTCTGCGGACCGGCAGGCCGCGCGTGGCAAAAGCGAGGGTAGGCTCCTCGCAAGGCGCCCATCCAGCGGAGGACGACCCATTTTCAGGGGTCGCTTTCAGAGGGGGCACGTGGGGCGCGTAGAGGCGCCACGGAGGCCTGCTGTTCGCGCGCTTTTTTTCTTTGCGAGCAGGTAAGGAGGGCGCCGAGGAAGCGAGACGTCCTCAGGCGCGCTACAGCGGCTCAACAGCGATAGACGCAGAGAAAAGATGGGGTGGGGCCAAAGACATGGAATTCATCAAGCGACGAAGCGGCCCAAGCGACCTGAGGAAGGAAGCGCTGATCAATCGCATCCGCCTGCAAGGCGCCATCGGTCGTCTCGTCGGACGGCCCGGCGCTGGGGGTGCGGCTCTCGGCGAGCGGCGGAAGCGCCGCCGCGTCGGTCACCCCCGCGCCCCAGCCGAAGGAGGAAGACGCGATCACGCCCGGCGCGGAATCGTTCGGCGCGAAATCGTCCGGCGTGGAATCGCCCGGCGTAGGTCCTACCGACGGAGAACCGACGGGCGCGACCGCTTCTCCGATGCCCAGGCCCGCGACCAGGACGGCAAGCCCCATCGCAACGGCGGCAAGCGCAGACGTGAGAAGCTCAGTGGCGCGCACGGGCAGACAGCTTGATTCGGCAGTAACACCTAATGTAAGGAAACGGGGATGAAGAGTTTCCCCTGACTGCTAATCCGGTCCCCCTCAGACGCTTCGATTCCTTAGTGGAGTGGGGCTCTGGCAAGAGTAGATGCTAATTCCCGCCGGCCCCTCCATTCTCATGCTCCTGTTCGGGCTCGGGAGGGGCCGTGGTGTCGAGGTAGTCCCCGAGCCGGTCGGCGCCGTCGGTCGCGTCGCGTTCGGCGAGGATATGGGTCACGGCGTCGTGCGGGTTCTCGAAGAAGTGATCCTCGCCGAGCTTCTCGTAGAGTCCGCTGCGGCGAAGCGTGTCGCGCACCGGACCGATCACGCCGGTGAAATATAGCTCAATGTTCTTCTCTCGGAGCTCGTCGATCACCATGCTCAGCGTCTCGGCGGCCGTCGTGTCGAGGTCGTTGATGCTGGCTCCATCCACCACCACGGCCTGGATCGCGTGCTTGTCGCGGCGGCTTTTCCCGAGAATGAAGTCCTTGAAGTATTCGGCATTCGCAAAGGAGAAGGCGGCGTCGACGCGCAGAAGCAGAATTCCTTCGATCGGGTGCGCCTCCTTGTAGCGCTGGATGTCGTGGTACGACCGGGTCTCGCGCACGTGGCCAAGCTCGGCGACGTTGGGGCGGCTCACCCGGTAGAGCACGGCGACAATCGAGGCGCCCACCCCCAGCAGGATCCCTTCCTGAATGCCGAGGGCAAGCGTGCAGGCGAACGTGAAGAGCGCGATCGCGCCTTCGCGCCGCCGCGTCTCAAATAGATATCGGATCTCTTGCACGTCGACCAGCCCCATGGCCGCGACGATGATGATCGCCGCGAGCGCCGCCATCGGCAGGTAGTAAAAGAGCGGCGTAAGGAAGGCGAGCGTAAGTGCCACGAGCCCAGCGGCCACGACGTTCGGAAGGGGGGACCGCGCCCCGGCCTGGTCGTTGACCGCCGACCGCGAGTAGCTGCTCGAGACCGGAACGCCCCGGAAGAGGCTACCGACGAGATTGGCCGTCCCGACGGCGATAAGCTCCTGGTTCGGCCGGATCGAGTAGCCATTCCGGGTGGCAAAGACGCGCCCGAGCGACACGATGCTCATAAACTGCACGAGCGCGAGGGTGAGGGCGGTCGGCAGCAGCGCGCGGAGGTCGCCCCCGCTAACCGCTGGCAGTTCGAACGGCGGCAGGCCGCTGGGAATCTCGCCGACCACGGCGACGCCTCGCTCCTGCAGGCCCAGCCCCCACGTCAGGAGCGTTCCGGCTACGATGACGATGAGCGGCCCCGGAAGCGACGGGCGCCACCGGGCGAGCCCCAGAAGAAGCGCGAGACTTCCCAGGCCCATCGTGAAAGTGATGACGTGGAGCTCGCCGAGGCGCGCGGCCGCTTCGGTGGCCAGGACGTAGACGTACTGGGAGCGCTCGAGGTCGATGCCGAGCAAGTTGCCCAGCTGGCTGAAACCAATGATAAGCGCCGCCGCCGAGGTAAACCCGGCAATGACCGGGCGGGAGAGCAGATCGGCGAGGAAGCCGAGCTGCATAAATCCCATGGCAATCTGAACAGCGCCGACCATCGCCGCGAGTAAAATGGCGAGCGCGACGAATTCGCTCGATCCCGGCGCGGCAAGCATGCCCACGCCGGCGCCCACGATCACCATGTCAATCGCAAGCGGGCCGGAGATAAGCTGCTTGGACGTCCCCATCAGGGCATAGGCCAAGAGCGGGACGACCGAGGCGTAGAGCCCATAGATGGGCGGAAGGCCCGCGATAACGGCGTAGGCCATCGCCTGGGGGACGATCATGACGCCCACCGTGAGCCCCGCTACGAGATCGCGCTCGTAGTCAAAAAGGCCGTGGTCGGGAAGCCACGTCGCAATGGGAAATCGGGATTCCAGCCACGCTACAATTCGGCGGAGGGGGTCACTCATCGGCACGCGGGGAAAAGGAAATGCAAAGCGCCAGGCGCGTCAGAGGCCCCGACGCGCGCTCTGGGGTCCATCGCAGGTAGAAGCGGGGAAGCGAATGGAAGCTTACACGGGGAAGCGAGTGGAGGCTTACAAGAGACAGTCGTATTGGGCGCCGGGTCGCGCGTTCCGCGCCGCTGGTGACCACGAAGAAAAAGGGACCGACGGTTCTTAAAACTCGGGGTTATCGGCCCACTGGGCGATTTCGCCGAGCCGCTCTTGAAGCTCCGAGGCGCCCAGCCACGTACCGCGGGCCATGACGCCTCGCTGCTCGCCGAGGTGGCGCAGGTCCTCCAGCGGATTGCCCTCCAGCAAGAGCAGATCGGCGGCCTTACCCTCCTCGACGGTACCCCAGCGGCCGGCCTCGCCCATAAATCGGGCCGCTTCCACCGTGCCGGCCGCAAGCGCCTCATGGGGAGTAAGCCCCGCCTCCGCAAGCCGGCGCACCTCTTCCTGCGCTGAAACCCCCGGTACTTGGAAGAGATGGGGCGCGTCGGTGCCTACCACCAGTCCGGCACCCGTCTTCCGAAGCTCCTGAATAAGCTGCTGGCGAATCTCCATAAAGCGCCTGCTTTGCTTTTGCTCTGACGCGGTGCGGGGCCGGAGGCGGTTGCGAATGTTGATCCAGTGGGTCAGAACTTCATCAGGCATGTAGCGCACGGGCGGTTGCTCGGCGCCCCTCTCTGCGGGGGCGTCTCCTCCCTTGGCGGCAGCGACGATGTTTTGCGTCGGCACGTTCCACGTGCCTGCTCGGCGCGTCTTTTGCGTGAGCTCGGGGATCGCGGTCGTGTCAGCGTCGCCAGTGAGGTGCCACCCGAAGAAATGCGTGCTTACCCTCTCGAGGCGCTTCTCCTCGGACGCAAGCGCCGCGACATACCCGTCGAGATGCTCGATACTTCGTAGGCCTCCTTCCAAGGCTGCTTGAAGCCCCACCTCAGGCGGAACGTGTCCGGCGACGGGTACGCCCGCGCTGTCGGCCACTTCCATAACGGCGCGAAAAGACTCCATGGAAAGTGGCGGGCCGATCTTCAACAGGTCGTAACCCGCTTCCACCTGGCGGACCGCCGCGCGGCGAGGGGCGCTTCGGTCTGCAGGTTCGTCTCGTGTCGCGAGCGATCTGGAGCCCGGCGAGGACCGCTGAACGTCGGGGAGGTAAGGGCCGGCCGTATAGAGGCGAGGCCCAAGAACCTCGCCGCGACGAAGCTTTTCCCGGAGCTCGAGGTGCCGGGAGTGGCCATTCATGTTACGAACCGTCGTTACGCCGCCTGCTAGAAAGAGAGCGAGCAGGTGTTGCGTGTAGGCGTCGTTGCGGCCGCCCCCGGCATACGGGGGGATTGACCGAGGCGGGAGGTGCACGTGCATGTCGGCCAGTCCCGGCATCAGGTAGTAGCCGTTGCCTTCAATTGTTGGGGTGCCAGCGGGCAGATCGGCCTCGCTTGCCGGGCCGACCCATGCGATCGTGTCGCCTTGGACAAGCACGGTGTGGTCGCGCAGGACCTTCTCTCGATCCATCGGAAGAACGGTCACGCGCGTGAAGGCAACGGCCTCATCGGTCGGCGCGAAGTGCCCAGGGACGGGCGGCGCCAACGCGAGGCATGTAAGGATCCCTCCCATAAAAAGCGCCAGCACCAGGGGACTGCGAAAGCGCCTGTATGTCAGCGAGAAGCGCGTCAGATGCATTCGGTGTGGTGACAACCTGATGGACTGACAACCGGATGGGAAGAGGTCCTCCGAAAGCCGCTCTACCCGAGACCTCACTCGTCGGGACCTCACTCGTTGGGACAAACCTCGGATTTCACATGGAGTCGGCCGGTGGGCACCCAAATCAGAGGTGCGTAAGAGGCTTAGTTAAAATTACCTCGCTCGAAGACGAGAGGTCCTTCAGATCTGCGCCCGCAAGCGCCGTCTGAAGTAAGGTTTTAATCACTCGCGCATCTCCCGGTCGCTAATGGGAATCCCGATTTGCTGGCGAGATGCAATGGTATAAAGCTAACTTTTGACGGCCGCTCTGGCGGTCAAGACGTAGGTGCTGCTGGAAGCGCTCGGGATGTCGCAGCGTCCAGCTGCCAGCAGGGGGGGCGGTTGGCCAGAACCGATAATAAAAGTCGCCGTCACGGTCGTGTGACCGCGCGCAGAAGGAAGGTGTGTACGCCGTACATACCACTGGAACATTGCCATAAGTTTGCACATTGCGTGTGACATGGCAACTTGAATGAAGCGTTCGCCCCATGGCCGGCCGCGCGCAGACGTTTGGTTGGACCCTCCTCGTCACCTTTCTGCTGGGGGGCGTGGCGGCGCCGGTGCTGCATTTCCCGATGCACGGCGGCGAGGATCCGCGCGACGCGGCGCCGGTCGACGTCGTCCACTGGGGCGAGGGCGAAGACGACACCCGTCTGGACTGCGCGCTCTGCGACGCCACCGTCTTGGGTTCAGCGGCTGTCGCATCTCTTGTCGATGCGGGGGCGGCCGACGGTCATCTCTCGGCGCTCGCTCCCGAGCGCGTCGCGCTCCCCATCGTAGGCATCACACGGGACCGCGGGCCGCCGCTGCATTTGGGGTAAACTCCGGTTTGTCGGGCGCCGAGCGGCGCTCGACGTTTCTCTTATGCCGACATGGCCTTCTCTGGAGGTCGTGTCGCAGGTCGCCCGAATGCAATCGTTCGCCATGCGCTCGCCTCTTCTCTGGATGACCGTTCAGGCATCGTTGCTCCCGGGAGACCAGTATAGGTGGCTCCAACTGCTGCGGGGCGTAGGAGAGGTCCTTGTGAGCGGGCTCCGACATCGCCAGGAGCTTCTGCGAGCGCGCTATTGAACTCAGCTATTGAACTCAAAAGCCCCTAAGTCTATGACGTCACGTCTCTATTTACTCATTCCGATCATCGCGCTTCTCGTAGCGCCTTATACGTTTGGGCAGGAAACGCAGTCCGAGCGCGGCACCGTAAGTGGCACGGTCACGGACGCCGAGGGCACGCCCCTGGCCGGCGTTCAGGTCGTCGATCGTGCGCTGGAGCGCGGCACCACCACCGGCCCGGACGGCCAGTTTGAGCTCAGGGGCCTGCCTCCGGGGCGGCACGTCCTTGAAATTCGATTTGTCGGCTATCAGACCGCCGTTCGCGAGGTGAGGGTGCAGCCAGGCGCACGCGCCGCCCCCCTCGAGGTGGCGCTCCGCCAGCGCGTGCTGGAGACGGAAGGCGTCACCGTGACCGGTACGGCTCGCGCCCGCAGTACGCTCACCACCCCGCAGAGCGTTGACGTCCTCGGCACCGACGACCTCGACGTGAAACGCAGCGCTGCCCTCGGCGACGTGCTGTCCCGCAGCCTGGCGGGCATCTCGTCGATCCAGACGGGCTCGCAGGCCGGGAAGCCCGTGCTCCGGGGCCTTTCGGGCAACCGCATCCGCGTGCTTACCGATGGCATCGCCCAGGAATACTATCAGTACGGGGTGCGCCACTTTCCGACCACCTCCTCGAACGAGGCCGAGCGCATTGAGGTGGTGCGCGGCCCGTCCAGCATCCAGTACGGCTCCGACGCGCTCGGTGGAGCCGTCAACGTGATCACGAAAACCGCCCCGTCGGCCGCCTCCGGTGAAACGGATGCAGGCGGCCAGTTTCAATCCCAGTACTATGCCAACAACAATGAGCGGGCCGTAGGACTGGATCTACAGGGCGCCCGCGGTCCTGTGGGAGCCCGGGCCGGCATCGAACGGCGCGTGGCCGGCAACTACACGGCCCCCGACGCGCCAACCTTCTTTGACGACGATCCGGCCACGGGGACCTTCGGCGATCCGAAGTACACCGGCGAGGTGCCCTTCACGAACTTCGAACAGTGGAGCGGCTACGCGCAGGTCGGCACCCAGGGGGACTTCGGCACCGTGCAGGTATACGGCGACTACTGGGTCAATCGTCATAACTTCCTGCTCCCCACCGGCGGGCCCGGCCCTGAAAACGCGGACGGGCTCGGCCAGAATCTCGAGCACGGGAACCTGATGGTCAAGGGGAATCTCATCGCCGACGGCTGGCTCATTCGACCCCGGCTAAGCGCTCAGACCTCTATTCGACAGTCGGGAAGTGGAAGCGGCGAGCAAACGCTCTCGTTCATCGAGGAGAACGGCGGTTTCGACGACTTTGACTACCCGCTGGACCTGAAAACAGACATCTACACCGGCCGCCTCGAAGTGGGGCACCCGGAAGTCGGGCCGGTGAGCGGGACGCTCGGAGCCGAGGTCCAGCTCCAGGACGCCAACACGCGCGGCCCGGCGGAGCTTCAGCCGAGCGCGGATACTTGGAATGTGGGCCTCTTCGCCTTCGAGGAGATCGACTTCTCGCCCTGGACCCTAAATGCCGGTCTTCGAGGCGACTTTCGCGCGATTGACGCGGAGCCGAACGACCGAACGACGAATCCGGGCGACCTGGAGAATGAGTACCTCACGCTCTCCGGGGCCGTTGGCGCGAACGTGGTTGTAGCCGACGGGGTGGCCCTCGCGGCCAACCTGAGTAGCGGCTTCCGCGCGCCGAGCGTCTTCGAGCTCTACGCGAACGGCGTGCACGGGGGCGTCGCGGCGTTTCAGCGCGGCAATCCGGATCTCGACCCGGAGCGTTCATACAGCGCTGACGCGTCGGTGCGGGTGCGGCGCGACCGGCTGACCGCTGAAGTCACCGGCTACGTGAACGCCATCAACGACTACATCTACCTGCGCAACACGGGAACGACGCAGCCTGACGGACCGCTTCTGATCTACGAGGCCGATCAGACCGATGCCGTCATTGGGGGCGTGGAAGCGCGCGTTGAGGCTCAGTTACGGCCCTGGCTGCACGTTGGCGGGCAGGCGTCTCTGCTGAACGGCACAGGCGATCGCCTCGGCGAAGGGGACTCGGACGGCGATCTGCCCCTGATTCCGGCCAGCAAAGCGACCGGGTTTGTGCACCTGACGCCCGGCTCGCAGGGGCCTCTTCGCGACCCGCGGATTGAGGTAGACCTCAAGCGGGCCTTCGACAAGGACGCGGCCGGCCGGTTCGAGCCGTTCTCGCAGTTCGACAACCTGGACACGGCCGGTCCCAACCCGCCCTTTGGCACGGCATCGACGGAGGCCTACGCGACCGTCGACGCGTCGGCGGAGAGCCGGCTGGCCCTCGGCCGGGGCGTTGAGCCGTCGCTGCGCCTCGCGGTGCGCAATGTGTTCGATGCGACGCACCGCGACTTCCTCGACACCTACAAGGGATACGCTCTGTCTCCAGGTCGCGACGTGCGCGTGAGCCTGTCGGTGCCATTCTGATCGGGGGCGCCGCGCGCGAGTAGAATAACACCGGGCCTTCTCCGCGACGCGCCGCGTCAGTCGGTGGTGGACATCCAGGGTCGTGGGACGGGCGCCTCGGCCTGGAGCCTCTCGAGGTGCGCCT
>OBKM01001102.1_pt1 | contig 11518 bp, 9 predicted proteins | sample 1519691 | NCBI WGS metagenome assembly OBKM01 (sample SAMEA37050418, study PRJEB22526) | metagenome | biome: saline pan; feature: lake; material: water | place: Egypt | collected 2015 | depth 0.5 m
CATAGCCATACTGAACTACCTAATCAAGTTGTGGGCTGACCGAAACGCAGTAGTGATACAACCGACTGCATTTGAATACACGATACCGGTATTTCTTGATGACCATGACGCGGAACTCGCCCTTCGGCTAGGAAACACGAAGTCTGAAATCGTATCGTTCCTGTACCGAATCCCTGAGTGGGGGTACTCACCGAAAGATCTCAAGGAGTCCCTTAATATCCCCCGGGGAACCGCTACATCTACGCCTCAAGTGGGAATGAATATGGTCGTTGGGATTAGGATTTTCTTATCAAAAAAGATAGCAAAGCTTCGGGAGCTTAGGTCGGATTGATAACACCCAATCGAACGCCGTACCCATCCAGTTGGAGGTAGGATACTTCTGGAAGTGGATCGGTGTCCTCCGGAGCGGTGTCAAACACTTCGAGGCCTGGACCACCTGCTGCAACGGCTATATAAACCGGGGTTTCGCTAAGCCCGTCCCTGACTACTACTTCTCGTTGAGGGTGTCCATCCTGCTCATCAAGAAACCCGATAGTGATAGGCATCGTGATGGCCGGGCCATCAACTTTCCGGACCGTAAGAACCTCACCATTCCGAACTGCCTCAAATTGAGGAGTGCGATCTGCAACGCTGTCCTCCCATGCGGGCGGTTCCGGTGTCGCCTCATCAAGTTCGCTTACAGCCATGTCAAACATTCGGGTTCTGTTCTCACTGTCTTCGCGGGACTCAAGATTGAGTACTATCCCGTCACCACGAACCGTCGCTTCACCGGCGTAGTTATCGCCGAGATTTGCTCCGGAATGCTGGTCGGCATCTGGAGCAAGGTCATCCGCTTGCAACACAATACGTGTCTCTTCTGGAGTTTCACCTGCTGTCACGTCAACAGGACGGTAGTCGCCGATCCCAAGTTGCCGTCCAAGCTCTGGCGTGGCTCTCTCGATGTTTCGAGGCTGTGCTGCATCAGTATACACCACAGACCCATCATCACCCTCAGCACGAGCAATCGCACTCTCGAATCTGTCGGTTGTGTAGGCGTCAAACATCCATCCGGGACCCGATGACCAGTGTTTTTCCCGGACTTCCGTACCGTCGACAACGAACTCATAGCGAAAGGATCCGTATTCGACCTTGCGCTCGTATCGCTTTCCGGAAAGCGCGTTTCGGTGTGTCATGATCAATTCTTCAGTGATTCCTTCTTCAGTGATGCCTTCAGGAAATGACACATCATTCGAGTCAGGGTCTGAGGTATTAGTAGTATTTTCACTAGTAGGCGTAGTCTCTTCATCTCCTCCCAACTGGATGTCGCCTAAGCACCCGGCCACCGCAAGCGACATACCTCCAGCAAGTACTGTTCGACGCTGGACTTGATAATCGTCCGGTTGGTTCGAAGTCACGATAGAGTCACATCCAGTAACGGCACACCAGTACTATGGAGTCGAACACCGACTGGGGTCTCAAGCGGATCTCCTTCAACAAGTGTCTCATGTATTTCGAGGGAATCGTCGCTTGTGCGTGCTAGATACACTGTGTTTCCGTCCTCGAATCCATCAGAGAAATTCGGTCCAATATTAGTTCCGATGTCTTCTTCGTGGACAGTTACCCCCAACCGTTCCGTTGGGGCATGGCCAGAAACATGGCTTAGTTCGATGGCTGTGTTGTCTGCCACAAGTGAGACCTCAAAGTGTGTCACCGCGTCGTGACCAGTTTTGACCCATTCGGGTTCTGATTGCGTCGTGTTTCCAATCGCGTCAAACGCAATCTTGACGCTCTGTGGCTCAGCATCAGCTTTCTCAACAACGACTTCGAGTCGTCGTATCACACCCGCGGAATCAATCAGTACTTCACCTTCATACTCGTTTACATCCTCTGCAGAACGAATGATTGGCAGTCGGTCGAGATCATCAGGGTCGCTTGCCGTTGCACGCAGGACTTCTTCACCATCTAGATCGACCCATTCTACTGGTCGATATGTCGCAGCAGCAAGGTGGCCGTGTAACCGATTTCGGAAACGAGGACTTAAGAGGTCACCAACTGGTGGCCCATCACTATAGAGTGTCGAATCCGCTGTTTCTCCCCGCTGGAGCACGAGAGACGTTTCATTTTCAACGTAGGCAGTTGCCGTTGTGTCACGACGAGTTCGTTCGCCGACAAACACGCCGTTATCATAGCGGAAAGAGTGGGTCTCCTCAATCATGGAATCACCCGAAGAGCGATTGGAGATTAACAATGACTCGAAACTCGTCGAAGACAGTTCTCGGTCGTGATGCTCAAGCACCCCAGATTGAACCTTGTCTTCGAGCACACCTGGAGGCAGTTCAAGTGCCGTAGGATCAGAATCATTCTCCTCGCTATTGTTGCCATTTTCTTCCTCATCATCTGGTGTTGCTTCACTCTCGCTGTCATCCGTCGGGAGACTATATTGGAGACACCCTGTCAGCCCAAGCGTCGAAACCGCAAGTAGACTGCGGCGCCCGAGCAGTCGTCTCGTTTGTGATGTGGGTTTATCACCGTCTTGAACAGTCACACTAGAATGAATGTGTTAAGTATCCAAATAAATTCCGAATCAAACACTATCAACTTAAGCCAGTCTGAGAAGTAAGCAGTTCGTTGGTTTCGGTGGGCATGCTCAACCATGAACTGCTCGCTGAAACGCTTGAGACAACGGCTGTTGAATGTTGGAAGCTGAGTGAAATCGTGTTTAGATAAGCTAGTTCCGTGCAAAGGCGGATGATCTGAGCCGGTCACCGGGAGTTTCGGCTTCGGCGTGGCTAACGCTATTACTGAACGAGGAACCTTGTTGAAACCTACAATCGATGACAGCTTTCCCACGTCGTGCGAGATGCAGAGGCTCTATTCAGCAAGTAGATTCAAGTTATCTTTGATAGGCTCTATAGGCTTGTTGTTTCATAGACTCGCTAACTCCTCTCCGATACCATCAACTTGTATAAGTTCTTCTGTATCTGCGTCATAAACATCCTGAACTGACCAGATACCGACTTCTTGAAGTGCAACGGTATTCGCGTAACTAATCCCTTCAAACTGTGTCGGGGTACCGTCTTTCCTCATATTTCATTTAGCACGGGAAATTGTTATAATTTATACGAATCGCACAGTACTAGACAGAGACTGCTAATATGTTGGATGTCGTCAAGAAATCTCTGTTACACTTTCTCGAAGCTACCACTCTCGATATCCTCAACTTTGTAACCTTTGTGTATCATACCGCCACTGCTCTCGAAGCTGAGACTGTCACCGTCTTTTTCAACGAGCTTCCAGATTTCATTTGCTTCGGTGTTACGATATTTGTCGCCGACGGTTACATCTGCCATAGCATATCACGCTATCTTAAGCATGAATAAAAAGGTGTTGGGGAACCAGTATGTAAACAGGAATGACCGGAAAGAGACACGCGGGATTGATAACGATTATAGAGGCATCAAAACTGAGGTATAAGATCTTTTGGTGAATCGCTGCACGGCGTTAGGTTGAGGGATTTTAGCGTGTTAGTATCGGAGGCCAATCATACTGCTATCTCAGTTTATTATGTGCTCGTGACCGAACTCTCCCAGAGTATCGTCTCAAGTTGCCGGCCTGGGCCATGGAAGTCGACGCTGCTTGGTGATTCACCAGAGCCGATGTAAGGCTATGTAGCTACGCGAAGAACTGCGTACCCCCCGGACTTCTTCATGATGACGTTGTTCTCTGGGTGACTTGTTATAGCACCACCATTTCTTAGTACCCTTGAGGGTATGTTGTGATATGGTTGTTGGAGATCTGATCGCTGTTGCGTCGGCGGGCAAGACTGGATATGATCGGTTACAGAACTGGATTGACGAGAATAGAGATATCGAGGCCTTCGATGCGTTTCAACAGCGGTTCATCAATACGCTCGAACGCGCGCTCGAAACTGAGCTTGCCAACGACCGCCACGAGTTCCTCAACCAGTATGAAAAGAATCGAAGGAAGATATTGGAAGAACTCCCTGATCTGCGAGTAAGCAATCGACAAGAGAGGATCGACACCTTCTGTGATACGATGACTGAGGTCATTTTGGAGGAGCTAGAACACGAGAACATCGACGAAGAGACTCTCCGGCGGGCGGTTGAAGCCGCGTATCGAGAAGCCCTCGAAAAGTTCGTGCAAGAGGCACAGAGCGACGATCAGCGTCTCCTTCTGGACATGGCCAGTGAACTGCAGACCGATGTCGATGAACTCCAAGAGGCACTGATGGAATTCAAATCCAATTTGAAAGAACGTCCGGAGCTGACCGGGCGACACCAACGATTCCGACTGTTGTATCCCCCCACCGATGAGTCCTGGGTTGATGAGCTCGCGTTCGAGTTAGAAGTCCAGCATGAGCGTAGAGAACTCCCGTTTCTTGAGCCGGAAGGGTTCGATACGATCGCGGGCTCCCAGTCGGAGCGCGTGCTGCTTGCCGGACGCAAAGGCGCGGGAAAATCCCGGACTCTCGTTGAAGGCGTTGCCGAGCTGGGAACAACGACGGATTTCAGTCGCGTCGTCGTCGTGACTGAGCGGATGGCGAAGACTGAAGACTTGGCGAAAGCGTTCCGCGATCTCGATGGAGACGTGTTGTTGGTCTTCGATGACCTCCAACAGAGCGTCACGGACGACAAACTCGACTTCGAAGATGCGTTCACGGAACTCGAACAGCGAATTAACGAGACCGGCCATGAGTTGTACGTTCGAGCGACGGTTCGCAGCGAAAACCTCGATGACGTGTTACCCGACAACTGGTCGGTAAACGACCTCAGTGGGCGTCGAGACAGCGGAGCGGAACATGAGCAGTGGACGACGTTCGAGGGTGTCCGTCTACCAGTTCTCGAAGACGAACGGCTCGAACAGTTCGTCGAAGCAAGTCTAGATTTTTACGATCTCAACCCGGACGAAGAGCGGAAGACGGCGTTCATCGAAGCGGTCACGGAGCGAAATCCAACACCACTGTACGTCACGTCGGTCTGTGACAATGCAGATGGGTATCTCAGCACTAGCGATATCGAACGCCTGCCGACGGACGCCGTCGAAAGCTGGAACCGGGCATACAACAACTTAGACTCCGACAATTCTCTGAGACAGTTGTTAGAAGCGTTAGTGATTCTTGACACGCTTGATGTTACGAGTCGGCAAAAGACCGTCACTTGCCTCTACCGTCACCTGAGTGATAACCGAGGCTCCAATGTGCTGGACAGAGGAGAAGAGCTGGGTTGGATTACCGTTGAGAAATCGGGTCGAAGGGAGACACGAATCGTTATTCACGATGTCCGATTGGAGGCGGTTGACTTCGAGATGGACCAGCTCCAGACGCGAGGTCTATTTCTGGAGTTCTCCGATTTCTTGCTCGATGATCGTCGTGTCGAGCGGTTGCCGGGCGACATTGGGGCGCTTCTAAATGCTCGCTTTGCACAGCACGTGTTCGAGAATCGACTCGGGTCACATTCGGTGGAGGATGCACGGCGACACTTCGAACGTGCTGTCGAACTCGTCGATGACGATGGCTCGCCCGAGCCACACCTGATGTATGCGTCCTTCCTCGAAGATCGAGCGGAATCAACCGAAGCAGTCGCAACTCAGTATGAAGCAGCCATCGACAAAGCACCGGCAGATGGTGACGTATATCGTCACTTCAGTCGTTTTTTGAGAAGTCAAGATAAACACGAACTGGCAATCGAGGTGTATGAAGACGGCCTTGACCACACTCCCGGCGACAGGTGGCTTCGTCGGGACTTCGCCGAGTTGCTGGCAGAGCAGGGCCAGACAGACAGAGCAATCGAGGTCTATGAAGACGGCCTTGACCACACTCCCGGCGACACGGAGCTTCGTTGGCACTTCGCCAAGTTGCTGGAAGGGCAGGACCAGACCGACAGAGCAATCGAGGTGTATGAAGACGGCCTTGACCAGACCACCGGCCACACGGGGCTTCGTCGGAACTTCGCCGAGTTGCTGGCAGAGCAGGACCAGACCGACAGAGCAATCGAGGTCTATGAAGACGGCCTTGACCACACTCCCGGCGACACGGAGCTTCGTTGGCACTTCGCCAAGTTGCTGGAAGGGCAGGACCAGACCGACAGAGCAATCGAGGTGTATGAAGACGGCCTTGACCAGACCACCGGCCACACGGGGCTTCGTCGGAACTTCGCCGAGTTGCTGGCAGAGCAGGACCAGACCGACAGAGCAATCGAGGTCTATGAAGACGGCCTTGACCACACTCCCGGCGACACAGGGCTTCGTCGGGACTTCGCCGAGTTGCTGGCAGAGCAGGGCGAGTTACCACACGCTATGAGAATATACAATGAAAATAAAGGTTTAGAAGACGAGGAGCTCCGGAAGGAATTTGCCGGGTTTCTCAAAGAGCGCGACCTATCAGAACAGGCTGCGGACGTACGCTCTGGCAATATCGAAGGTTAGCGACTAGCTTGCACCATTGCAACCATCCGTTGATACCTGATATAACGGACCTGTGCAGCACACCCGCTATTGCCCAACGGGATCCCTCGGTAGCTTTATTATCAATACACAATAACATCTGCCCGGACATATTGTAATTACATGTTGGAATGTATTGTAAAGCCGCTCTCTCCTGATGACGAAGCGAAGGGGGGTGTGGCGCTTTCTGAGGCGTCGCTGGCACATATGTACATGTCGACGAACGACTGCGTTCGGATCGAGACTGATGAGAATCGGTCTGTGCTGGCGAGAGCAGGCACTGGTGAGATAGAATACGACGATGCGCCGGGAATCGCACTCGATAGTTACCACCGCGGACAACTGGGTGTCACACCGGGTGACCGCGTTTACGTCGAACCGGTGGCGCTACCGGAAGCGACGCACGCGACTGTCCGAATTCCAGAAGTCCTGTACTTCCAGGGAGACGAGAAGGATATTGAAACTTTAGTCCGCTCCCGACTTCGGCACCGCCCCGTGGTGACGGGACACGCGACGATGATCGAACTCGGGCTTGCGGACATGGAGATCGACCAGCATCTCCTGGTGCGACCGACGGAGGTAGCGCCGAGTGACCACGCAGTCATAACGGATGCTACTGACATCTCTTTCGAACAGGACGTGTACATCTGGAGTCCGACTCGACACACCTTGGGTGGGACATCCGGATACGAGGACGTAGGGGGGCTTCGCCGGGAGATTGACCAGTTGCGTGAGATTGTTGAATTGCCGATCGAGCATCCGGAGCTGTTCGACCGGTTGAACATCGAAGCCCCGACCGGCGTGTTGCTCCATGGGCCACCCGGAACGGGCAAAACGCTGCTTGCCGAGGCTGTTGCTGACTCGCTCGATATCGAGTTCATACCGCTGGATGCGCCTGAAATCCAGTCACAATTACAGGGGGTATCGGAGGAAGCACTCCGCGATACGTTCGAGCGTGCGCGGGAACACGCGCCGGCAGTTATCTTTATTGACGAGATCGATGCAATCGCTCCGAAACGTAGTGAGCGGCGGACACAGCAATCAGACAAGCAACTGGTTGCTCAGTTGCTTACTCTCTTAGACGGGTTTAATGACGAGAACGACGTGATCGTGATCGGTGCGACAAACCGAGTTGATAGTCTGGATGAAGCGCTTCGACGAGGGGGTCGGTTCGATCGTGAAATTGAAATCGGCGTCCCGGATGAGGACGAGCGCGTAGAAATTCTCAAAATTCACACTCGGGGGATGCCGCTTGATCCGGGTGTTGACCTCGCGGATTATGCAGCCCGGACACATGGGTTCGTTGGGGCTGATCTGAAGTCACTTGTGGCGGAGGCTGGCTTGCACGCGCTTGATCGTGTCAAGCCAACAATCGAGTCACACGACGACCGGATTCCGCCATCAGCGATTGAATCGATCAATATTACTGTCGCGGATTTCGATCACGGACTCACAGCAGTTGATCCGTCATCGATGCGTGAGCACACGGTTGAGGTTCCATCGGTCAAGTGGGATGATATCGGCGGGTTGTCTGACACGAAAGACCGGGTGCGAGAGGTTGCACAATGGCCACTTCGGTTCGGTGAGGCGTATCGAACGCTTGATATCGACCCACCGGCCGGAGTACTACTGCATGGGCCGCCTGGAACGGGGAAAACACTGCTTGCGAAAGCTGCAGCGACCGAACTTGAGAGTAACTTTTTGGCAGTCAATGGGCCCGAATTGATGAGTAAATGGGTTGGTGAGTCTGGAGAGAATGTTGAAGCAATCTTCGAGCGAGCCCGAGCAAACGCCCCCTGTGTGCTGTTCTTTGATGAGATTGATGCGTTTTTGACTGAACGTGGGGAGGGGAGAGGCGCTAGTAATCGGGTAACCGATCGGATGGTGTCGCAGTTCCTCTCGGAGATGGATGGTGTCGGAGCACTTGAGAACGTGATCGTAATGGCGACGACGAACCGTTTGGAGTCTCTTGATGAAGCAGCGCTGCGACCTGGACGCTTCGATTACCAGATTCAGGTTCCGCTCCCCGATCGGCAGGCCAGAAAGGCGATTTTTGAGATCCACACACAGAATAAACCCATTGCTGATGAGGTTGAGTTTGAGACATTAGTAGAGCAGACCGACGGCTGGTCAGGAGCCGATATCGAATCGCTGTGCAGAGAAGCGGCGATGGTCGTGTTTCGGGAAGTCACATCAACTGTTCCAGATGCTGAGGTCGAAGGAAAGGTCGAATCAGCGAGTATTGAACCCTCACATTTCAAGCAGGCGATGGGAGAGATACAATCTGCAGACGACTGAACCGCTATTGGTGGCGAATCACTCGTAGAACTGCGGGCCATATCTGTTCGCTCGACTCCGAGCGCGACAGGGTGCACTGACCATGTGACCTACTAGTAGCGGACCCAACGAACTGCCCATCCACCGATATTCTGTACCAATATGAGCTGGTCGCTGAGTGGCGTATCCGTAACGTCAGCACTTACTCTGATCGTTATTTTTGCCCGCCAAAGATTTGCGCGAAGAGGTCTTCTTCCTCGATGATTTCATACTCGCCGGTGAGGTGATGCCGCATCAACGATTCCATCTCTGGTGACAGTTGTTCCATCATCTCCTCGACTGACTCGCTCGTCGATTCCGCCTCAATTTCTAGGTCACAAGCTTTGATATGAAGGCGGTTGGTTTTGTTCGGTCCTGGAGTGGCTGTCGTCGAGTCGTCTTCGTTCGGGGAGTCATCCATGGGTTCAAACCTCGCTCTATGTTTAGTGACCGATATTTATTTGTGTTACGGTTGTAATACAGTTACTATGGGTGACGATCCAGAAACCACAGTGCTCAATATCCGGGTTCCAACGGCGCTCAAGGAGGCACTTGACGCCACTTACACTGATCAGGGATATCAGAATCGCTCTGAGTTCGTCCGGTCTGTGCTTAGAGATGCCATTGAAGAATCACCACCACCTGATCAGACTGCAAGGGAATCATCGCCTCCAACAGAAGCCCGTCCTACAGATACCGAGCGAGAAAACGCAGATTCTCCCGGAGAAAAGCCAATTAACCGGCTTCTTGAGGCCAGTACTGCGGCACCACATCCCAAATCGACGGTGGCGGTCGTCGGGTGTGGTAACGTCGGTGGTCTTGTTGTCGACCGTGTTACCCGAATTCGGACGACGAATATGAAGACAGTTCTAGTGGATACGGATAAGCAGGATCTCCATCAACACCAAGCCGATGCCAAAGTGCTCGCAGGAACGTCAATCTCGCACGGACTCGGAACCGGTGGCGATCCCGACATTGGCCGCAAAGCGGCGGAAACCAGTAAGGACGATATCGCAGAGGAACTGGAGATGTGTGATGTCGTGTTTGTGGTTGCCGGCATGGGAGGCGGAGCGGGCACCGGAGCAAGCCCCGTTGTCGCGCAGGCAGCGCGTGACTGCGGGGCAACCGTGATTTGCTTGCTCACACAGCCATATCAGTCCGAACCTGAATCGGTTCAAATTGCGCAAAGCGGGATAGAAACGTTACGAGAAGTTGCAGATGGCACACTGGTCTGTGACCTGACTGTCGTTGCCGATGGAATCTTACATACGGGGCCCGGCAAAGCGCTGACAGCACTGACGCAACTGTATGCAAACGTGCTCACACAGTTGAGTGTAGCAATTGACGGGGAGAGCGATTCGGGGCTGTCCCTATCCACGCTCGAATCAACGTTTACTGGGGGTACTACTGGAACAATCTTGTTTACAGAAACTGACATTGCGGCCGATCCCAGTGTGATCGCCTCGAATGCTATCGCAAATAGTTGCTTACCCGATGATGTCTCTCAAGCAACTGATGCACTACTCTGTATTGATGCGGCGTCAATACGTTCGGAGAAAGCAGACGCAATTAGAACGGCATTTTCGGAGCACTTCCCTAACACAACGATCCACCGGATACATACTCGTAGACACAGTCTTGACGATCACGCGACCATCTACATGCTTCTTTCAGGAGTTACCGAGACACAGAACGGGAAGGAGCAGCCAACAACATGGGGTTCCCGCAGTGAGGAGTTAACCTTCTACGATGCGATTGTATCGTCCGCCGGGGTCGAAATCGGAGAGCAAAAGGCGCGGACTATCGCCCAGCAGTTACAACAAAAACTACAGCATATGGAACTCGATTGGGACGACCGTCATCAGGCTCGGACAGAAATCGAGTTGGAAATCAAATCAGTGTTAGACGATAACGATGTAACACTGGCTGATGACGACGAACTCGTAACTCTCCTCGTCAGTCAGGCAACACAGGCAGCGAACTCATGACCGTCTTGATGGATAGTGCCCCGTCGCGGATCAGGTCAGACTGAATATCATGTCCGATAGCAACAAAAGCCGCCTACACGTCGTCTAAATCGTCATCGATACGCTCTGCGTTCAGCTCTGCATTAGCGTGTCTAGCGTAATAATGCGCCAATACAGTATACGTATGGACGCAGTAACTGGTTTCGTAACTCCATATATCCGAGTCAGTCGGATAATCAATATAGAGGTCTGCCTCTCTATTGGTGCGAGGACAATCACATCTCGCAAACAGTACAATACCCTCACGCACTCCTAACACTAATTCGGCCGTCCCACACTTCCATCGTTCGTAGTGGTCTATAATCGGCAGGCTCATAATGTATAACGCTGGTTTCTATTCACCACAACTCTGATCCGCAGCATCTTGTAGTTTAATCAAACTCACAGAAACCTCTCCGCGAAATGGTCGTACTGTGAGTCGCTCCCAACGACTCGCGTTGATGTATTTTCGTCGCCCCTCTTGCGTTTCGACTGAGGGACGATGATCGCTTCCGACCGAAAACCGCACACCATGCCCTTGCTCCAATTCACTCCTCGCTCCAGAAGGCCTCGATCCACTCGTCGAGATGGGTGTGTACAGTGGCAGGGACATCACGACATTCGTCGGGATAGTCTGCGTCTTCTCCAGGGGTTGGTGGGTCTGGCGGCGGGTGGAAGTGTGCGCGCGTGTTATCATCAAGGGGTACGGTCCCAACCGCACTCGCCGAACTACAGGGACTGGTCGATGCCCGAGG
>OBKM01001103.1_pt1 | contig 11513 bp, 8 predicted proteins | sample 1519691 | NCBI WGS metagenome assembly OBKM01 (sample SAMEA37050418, study PRJEB22526) | metagenome | biome: saline pan; feature: lake; material: water | place: Egypt | collected 2015 | depth 0.5 m
GCGTTCGACTCGCCCTCCCGAGACTGATCCCACGCGCGGTACGTCTGGTACGTCCGGATCCCGGCGAGCAAGCCGACGGCGAGGAGTGCGGGACCGGCTCGACTCCATCCTTCGAAGTACCAGACCATTGGACCTAAAAACACGAGGAGGAGGGCGATGTTCGCGTAGATCACGGCGACCACAAACGCCCGAAGAGTGTCCGGATCGACATCGCCTGCCGACTCGAAATCCCCGCTATCGTCGAAGGTATCGACGGAGGGCGCTTCGGGGATGTCCGGCGTCATCTCCTGCTCGGCGTCGGAGCTCTCGCCGAAAGACACCTCGCCCTCGTTCTCCTCGTCGAATGGGAACACGGTTGAGTTACGGTACGCCGGGTCAAAGAGGTTGTGTCCGGCGTCGACCGCGGCACGAGCGAAAGCGTTCGTGCCGTTTTAGGCCGCGTCGGTGAGTCGGACCGTTCGGCTCGCCTCGACCCACGCGAGCGGGTTTGTTGCGTCGAAAAGCACCACGTTACCGTCGTCCTCATACGCCTCCACCTCGGCGTGGACCGCGTCACGGTCTCCCGAGCGGTGCGTCCCGTTCTCCCGGTGAGGGTTCGTGGGCATGGACTGTGGTAAGTCATGGCACAATATATGCTTTTCCGTGGATGCGACTCCCACGGAGACCGGAACCGGAGGGAGAGACGGCTCGTCGAACCCGGCGTCCGGTGGCTCGTCGGAGCGACGGACGCGCGACCGAATGCCGAGTTTTTTAGCCGGGTACGCCGAAGCATTCGTATGACTCAGTCGGGGCTTTCGGATTTCTCGTCGTCAGACGATATTGACGGCGGCGGCACCGACCGAGACGACCTCGCCGCTGCGGAGGCGGAAGTCGTCACCGGTGTGGGAGGAGGGCGCGTCAACGACGTGGTCAATGTCGACGAGGCGAAGTTCCCGGACTCGACGGGTACCGTTGATCTGATGATCACCCAGATCGACTACGCCGTCGAAGGCTACGGGAACGACGAGTATCCGGTCGTTCACGTATTCGGCCGGCGCCCTGCTGAAAATAGCGAGGAGGACGCAGAACACGACACGGTAGAGCACCTCCGCGTCCTCGGCGTCGAGCCGTACTTTTACGTGCCGACGGCGGATCTTGCGGGTGACCCCGTGGAAGAGTACGACGCCGTCATCGGGACGCGCGAGACCGGACCCGACGGCGACCCGTACGAGAGTATCCGTAACGAGCCGCTTACCCGGATTGTCACGCGAACTCCGCGCGACGTAGGAAACATCCGCGATGAGTTCGCGACCACGTTCGAGGCTGATATCCGCTTCCCGAACCGCTTTCTGATCGACAACGGGCTCAACGGCGGAGTTCGGGTCGAGGAGCGTCGCCTCGACGACGGGACGATCCAAGTACACGAGGGGCACCTCGAACCCGCGGCCGTCGACGCCGAGATGCGTGTGAACACCTTCGACATCGAGGTCGACGACCGTCGCGGCTTCCCGGAGGACGGGGAGGAGCCGATCATCTGTCTCACCAGCCACGATTCCTATGACGACGAATACGTAGTCTGGCTGTACGACGCCCCCGAAGCAGAGATTCCGCCGCCAGAGGATCTCCCTAATTACGAGGGAATAGTGGGTGGCGACGAAGAGCTCGACTTTCGCGTGCGGACCTTCGAGACGGAGGGAGCGATGCTCGACGCATTCATCGAGTACATCGGGGAAACCGACGCCGACGTGCTAACGGGGTGGAACTTCGAGGACTTCGACGCCCCTTATCTCCTCGACCGAATGGAGGTGCTCGACGACGGAAGCCAGTACGACCTCTCCATCGACCGACTCTCCCGGATCGGAGAGGTGTGGCGGTCCGGCTGGGGTGGTCCCAACATCAAAGGGCGGGTCGTCTTCGACCTGCTGTACGCTTATAAGCGCACGATGTTCACGGAACTGGAGTCGTACCGGCTCGACGCGGTCGGTGAGCGCGAACTCGGCGTGGGCAAGGAGCGATACACGGGCGACATCGGCGACCTCTGGGAGCAGGACCCCGAGCGCCTGCTGGAGTACAGCATCCGCGACGTGGAGCTCTGTGTCGAGATTGACCGCACACAGGACGTGATCGCCTTCTGGGACGACGCCCGCAAGATCGTCGGCTGTAAGTTGGAGGACGCAACGACGCCGGGCGACGCGGTCGATATGTACGTCCTCCACATGGCGTACGGCAACTTCGCGCTTCCTTCGAAGGGTCAACAGGAGGCCGAGGAGTTCGAAGGTGGGGCGGTGTTTGACCCGATATCCGGGGTCCGTGAGATGGTGAGCGTGTTGGACCTAAAATCACTATACCCCATGTCGATGGTGACGATCAACGCGTCACCGGAGACGAAAGTCGATCCAGAAACGTACGACGGAGAGACGTATCGAACCCCGACGGGCGTCCACTTCCGCAAGGAGCCCGACGGTATCATTCGGGAGATGGTGAACGAACTCCTCGACGAGCGGGAAGAAAAGAAGGCGCTCCGAAACAACCACGAGCCGGGAACCGAGGCGTACGAGCAGTACGACCGCCAGCAGGGAGCGGTGAAGGTCCTGATGAACAGCCTGTACGGCGTGTTCGGTTGGGACCGGTTCCGCCTGTACGACCGTGAAATGAGCGCGGGCGTCACTTCGACGAACAGAGAGGTGATCGACTTTACCGCGGACGTGACGGCCGAGATCGGGTACGAAGTGACGTACGGCGATACCGACTCAGTTATGCTTTCATTAGGCGAGATGGAAAAAGAAAACGCCATCGACGCCTCCTTCGAGATAGAAGATCACATCAACGACCGATACGACGACTTCGCGCGCGAAGAGTTGAATGCCGAGGACCATCGGTTCCAGATCGAGTTCGAGAAGCTCTACCGTCGGTTCTTCCAGGCAGGCAAAAAGAAGCGGTACGCCGGCCACATCATCTGGAAGGAGGGGAAAGACGTCGATGACATCGATATTACCGGCTTCGAGTACAAACGGTCGGACATCGCTGGGATCACCAAAGAGGTCCAACAACACGTCATCGAGACGATCGTAACAGGCGACGATATCGACGAGGACATGGCCGAGATCACGACGTACCTCTCGAACGTGATCGACGACTTCCTCGCGGGAAAACTCGATGTTGAAGAGGTCGGGATCCCTGGAGGGATAGGCAAGCGACTCGATGCGTACGAGACGCCGACCGCACAGGTTCGGGGCGCGCAGTACGCCAACGAGATGCTAGGCACGAACTTTGGAAGTGGGTCGAAGCCAAAGCGGCTCTACTTGAAGAAGGTTCACCCCGACTTCTGGGAGCGGATGGAAGAGGAGCGGGGTCTCGACCCGCAGCGCGGAGGACTGTACGGGGAGTTCAAACGCGATCCAGACGTGATTTGTTTTGAGTACGCGGACCAGATACCAGAGGAGTTCGAGATCGACTGGGAGAAGATGCTTAATAAAACGCTTAAAGGGCCCATCGAACGGGTAATAGAGGCACTTGGAACCTCATGGGAAGAGGTCAAGACCGGGCAGGAGCAGACGGGACTCGGCTCGTTCATGTGAAGAGCAGAAACTCGTGTTTTTGACTTAGAAAGATTTGTTTTCAAAACCGTGAGTTTCGGCGGGTATATCCGTAAGCATTAACCGCCGGAACGCCCATGTTCTTCGTACGAGGCTCAACTATACAAATGGCAACTCTCGAGATCAGCGACCTACGCGCACGGGTAGCCGAAGAGGGCGGAGAACGGATCCTCCGGGGTGTCGACCTCGAAGTCGATTCCGGCGAGATTCACGCACTGATGGGACCCAACGGGTCCGGTAAATCGACGCTGGCGAAGGTAATCGCCGGTCATCCGGCCTACGAGGTCACCGGCGGGAGCGTTACGCTCCATCTCGATGAGGCGGACGTCGCCGACATCGACGAGGAGCTCGATGACGACGACTACCACTGGGAGCTACTGGAGCTAGAACCGAACGAGCGCGCCGCGCTCGGTATTTTCCTCGGGTTCCAGTACCCCGCGGAGATTGAGGGCGTCACGATGACCAGCTTCCTCCGTCAAGCGCTCAACGCCAAGGCGGAAGAGCGTGAGGAGCTGTTCGAAGACGAAGACGAAGAGGAAGCAGAGGCGGACGACGACGCGGGCTACGAGACATCCCCGATGGAGGGTCCTGCGGACGACGGCGACATCGGCGTTGCTGAGTTCCAGGAGATCCTCTCGGAGAAGATGGAGCTGCTCGACATGGACGAGAAGTTCATGCAGCGGTACCTCAACGCCGGTTTCTCCGGGGGCGAAAAGAAGCAGAACGAGGTCCTCCAAGCGGCGATGCTTGAACCCGCAGTCGCGGTCCTTGACGAGATCGACTCCGGACTCGACATCGACCGCCTCCAGGACGTCTCGAAGGGGATCAACGCGCTCCGCGACGAGCAGGGTACGGGCGTTCTCCAGATCACGCACTACCAGCGTATTCTGGACTACGTCGAGCCTGATCACGTCCACGTGATGTTGGACGGGCAGGTCGTCAAGAGCGGCGGCGCGGAGCTCGCCGAGAAGCTCGAGGACAAGGGATACGACTGGGTCCGCGAGGACGCGTTTGAGGCAGCATAACCGATAGTGGTTACTCAACAACAATATACAGCCGGAAACGTAAACTAACGACATGAGTTCACAAGACCATCTGAAGGAGACCGACACCGAGGCTCGTTTCGAGTTCAAGAAGGAGGAGAAGTCCGCCTTCAAGAGCGAAAAGGGCCTCACCGAGGAGACGGTCCGCGTCATCTCGGAGGACAAAGACGAGCCGGAGTGGATGCTGGAGCGTCGCCTGCGCGCACTCGAACAGTTCCAGGCGATGCCGATGCCCACCGACTGGCCCGAAGCACCCGATCTCAGCGAGGTCGACATCGACGAGATCGTCCCGTACATCCGGCCCGACATCGACGTCCGCGGGGGCGTCGACGACTGGACGGACCTCCCGGACGACATTAAGGACACGTTCGACAAGCTCGGCATTCCCGAGGCGGAGAAGAACGCGCTCTCGGGCGTCGGCGCGCAGTACGAGTCCGAGATCGTCTACCAGAACATGCAAGAACAGTGGGAGGAAAAAGGCGTCATCTTCTGTGACATGGACAAGGCCGTCCGTGAACACGAAGAGCTCGTCAAGGAGTACTTCATGACGAAGGCCGTCCCCCCGAGCGACAACAAGTTCGCTGCGCTTCACGGCGCGATCTGGTCCGGCGGGTCGTTCGTCTACGTTCCGGAGGACACCACCGTCGACATGCCGATCCAGGCGTACTTCCGGATGAACTCCGAGGGGATGGGCCAGTTCGAGCACACGCTCATCATCGCCGAGGAGGGCTCGGAGGTCCACTACATCGAGGGCTGTTCGGCGCCGAAGTACTCGGCGTTCAACCTCCACTCGGGCGGCGTCGAAGTGTTCGTCAAGGAGAACGCCCACGTCCAGTACTCGACCGTGCAGAACTGGTCGAAGAACACGTACAACCTGAACACCAAACGCGCCATCGCCGAGAAGGGCGGGCGCATGGAGTGGATCTCGGGGTCGATGGGGTCGAAGGCGACGATGCTGTACCCCTCGACGATCCTGAAGGGTCGCGGCGCCTCCGACAACCACATCACCATCGCCTTCGCGGGCGAGGGCCAGGACATCGACACGGGCGCGAAGGTGTACCACAACGCGCCGGAGACGAAGTCGACCGTCGAGTCGAAATCCATCGCGAAGGACGGCGGCCGCACGAACTACCGCGGCCTCGTCCACATCGCGGACGGCGCGGAGAACTCCTCGACCGCCGTCGAGTGTGACGCGCTGATGTTCGACAACGAGTCGACCTCCGACACCATGCCGTACATGGAGATCAACGAGTCGAAGGTCGACGTCGCCCACGAGGCGACCGTCGGGAAGATCGGCGACGAGGATATCTTCTACCTCCAGTCGCGCGGCCTCGACGACGACGACGCAAAGCAGATGATCGTTTCGGGCTTCATCGAGCCCATCACGGAAGAGCTACCCATCGAGTACGCGGTCGAACTGAACCGACTCGTCGAGCTCGAGATGGAGGGCTCGCTCGGATAATATGAGCACGAAAGCAATCGAGAGCCTCTCTGAGGACACTGTACGACGCATCGCCGAGGAACGCGACGAGCCGGAGTGGCTCCTCGAGACCCGTCTCGACGCCCTCGCGGCGCTGGAGACGGCGGAGCTGCCGGACGTCATCCAGACGCCCGGGCGCCGGTGGACCGATCTGGAAGCGCTCGACTTCGAGGCGCTCGTCGATCCCCTGAACCAGTCGGACGCGACGGACCGGACCGCGGGTGACGACGAGGTCGTCGTCCTCCCGTTCACCGAGGCGTTCGACGAGTACGGCGACGTCATCGAGGCGAACTTCGGCTCCGTGCTCGACCCCGAGCACAACTACCTCACCGCGCTGTCGGTCGCGCTCTTTACCACCGGCACGTTCGTCTACGTCCCCGAGGGCGTCGACGTCGAGGACGTGAAGATCCGCGCCGAGATGAACTCTCGGTCGCTGTTCAGTCAGACCCTCGTCGTCGCCGAGGAGTCGTCGTCGGTGACGATCCTCGAATCGATCACGTCGGGTGACGACGGCGTCGACGGCGACCGGTACTTCTCGAACCTCGTTGAGGTCGCCGCGGGCGAGAACGCGAACGTCCAGTTCGGCTCCTTACAGAACCTCGACGACGAGACGTACACCTACGCGCTGAAGCGCGGCGTGACGGACACGTACTCGACGATCGACTGGATCGAGAGCAACTTCGGCTCGAAGCTCACTCGCTCGGACGTCGAAACCGAGCTCGACGGCGACGGCTCCGAGAGCCAGATCGTCGGGACGTTCTTCGGCACCGAGGACCAGCACTTCGACATCAACGCGCGCGTGTGGCACAAAGCTGAGCACACGACGGCCGATCTGGTCACGCGCGGCGTGCTCGACGACGTCGCTCGCTCCGTCTACGAGGGCGTCCAAGACGTCGGCGAGGACGCGTGGAGCACCTCCAGCTACCAGCGCGAGAACACGCTGATGCTGTCGGACGACGCCGAGGCCGACGCGTCGCCGAAGCTGATCATCCACAACCACGACACCGAGGCGTCTCACTCCGCAACCGTCGGACAGGTCGACGCCGAGGATCTGTTCTACCTGGAGAGTCGCTCGATCAACTCGCGTACGGCACGGAACATGCTCGTCGAGGGCTTCTTCGTGCCCGTCTTCGAGGAGATCGCCGTCGACGAGTTCCGCGAGGACGTCCAAGAGCTCGTTTTGGAACGCCTGCAGTAGGCGCCCGACCGAGCGCGTCCGCCTTTTTCGACCGCCGTGTGACGACGAGCCACTGGACCGCACCCGATTCCGTGGAGGGAACCGCTTAAGTCGGACTACCCCCGAGTGAGCGTGTATGCGAACGGGCGTATCGGCCAATACCGGGTGGTCGCGGTGAGCGTGAGCCAGCGGATCGCCTCCGACGACCAGCTCGCCCGGTTGTTACAGATCGGAATCGTGTTAGAGGAGGTCGTCGAGGCGCGGGCCCACCATCACTACCAGAGCCTCGACGACGAGCTCGACGACGAGATCGAGGCGTTGCTGGCGGACGCCGCCGAGGAGTCCGCCGAACACCGCGAGCAGCTGGAGACGCTCATCGAAGGGCTCGGCGTCGACAGCGTCCCCTTCGACGAGATCGAATCGCTCGTCGACGCCCGGTACGGTCGGACGCGTCCGGAGGACTTCGACGGCGTGTTGTACGACCAACTCTGTAACGAGGAGACCGCCTACAAGTTCTACGACGACCTCATCAAAGCGATCGAGGCGTCAGACGCCGAGTTCTCGATCGACCGCGCGACGCTGATCGAGACGCTGGAAACGATCCGCGAAGAGGAGGCGCAGGGAGTGAGCGAGGTCACGGAGGTCATGGAGCGACGATGAGTCGGGAGACCGAGCCGAAATCGAACGCAGACGGAGGACAGCCGTGAACACCGCAGACCAGTACCTCAAGACGATATACGTCGTACAGAAGCAGGCGGACGGTCCCGCCTCGACCGGGGCGATCGCCGACGCCCTGGACGTGAGCCCGGCGAGCGCGAACGAGATGATCGGCAAACTCGAGGAGCGCGGCCTCGCGGAACACGAGAAGTACAAGGGCGTCAGGCTCACCGACGACGGGATCGTTCGGGCGAGAGACGCGCTGCAGACGTACTGTATCATCGAGCGCTTCCTCGCGAACGTGTTGAGCGTCGAGGAGTTCCGCGAGGAGGCACACGAGCTGGAGGCCGTCATCGACGGGACCGTCGCCGAGCGGCTCGACACGATCATCGACCGGCGGCCGGAGTGTCCCGACTGTTTCGACCCGGAGACCGACGCCTGCGCGTGTCTGGAGGTCGCGGTCGCGCCGGTCGAGCCGGAGCAGTAACGTGTACAGCTACCCCCGATCTTCGCGCCGTCGCCGTCTAGACGCCGGTGGAGTACCGCAGAATCCCCGCGATACCGCCGAAGGCGTCGAGTAGCTGTTCGCCTTTCTCGAAGTCCGTCGAGATGAACTTCGTGTCTGTCCCTCGCTGTTCCGCGATGTTCATCAGGTGTTCGATGGCGTCTTCGCGCTCTTTGACCGTCGCTTCCTCGCCGCACTCCGAACACTCGTGGGACGGCGTGGAGTGTCGCGAGTCGACCACCTCGTACTCCTCCTCCCCGTTCGGACACTCGTAGACGACGACGTCGGAGCGGAGATCCTCGGAGATGAGCAGTCGGTCGACCGACCCCATGATCAGGTTGCGACGGGTCTGGTCGAAGCCGTAGGTGGCCTCCTCGCCGGTGTGGAGCTTCTCGAAGAACTCGTCCATGTGGCGTTTGTCCTCGACGATCTCCTGGTCGGCGAGCGCCTCGCTCGCGTTGTCGACGAGGTCTTTCAGTCCGGACTCGTCGGTGTACGCGACATCGAACTTCCCGAGCACCTTGTCCTGGAGCTCGTGGTGGAGGTAATCCCCGTCGAGGAACTCGTCTTTCGTCGGGGAGGGGCCGCCGACGAGGATGCCGTCGAGCTCGTGGCGCTTGTCGACGAACAGGTCGTTGGCCATCCCCGCGACCTCCTGATAGAAGTTGTCGATCGCCTCGAGGCGGAGGCGGGCGAACCGCTGTGCGGACTGTCCCCCTTTTCGCTGTTTCCCGGGGACCAGCGAGGAGGCGGATTTGACGGCCTCGACGCGTTTGCCCTTCAGCCAGCCGACGTTTGCCTCCCGGCGGTCCAAGACGATGAGCCCGAACAGCCCGGAGTCCTCCAACATGTGTTCGAGCGGCTCGGTGAGGAACTCGGAGTCGCAGTGGTAGCGGAACGACTCGACGGGCTGTGGCGGCGACTCCAGCGTTCGGGTGACCATGTCAGTTTGGCCGCCGCCGGCGTCGATCGCTCCCGAGAATATTACCATTCCGTTGTCGGGCGGGTAGGTGTCGTAGTATCGAAGGCGGTCTTTGATCGACGTGAGCGCGTCCTGTACGTTCGTCCGGGTCTGCTTGGACTTGATGTTGGACGCCTCGCTGTGTTCCTGTGTGACGTGGGCGACCACGTCGGAGATCTGTCGATCCTCGGGGATGTAGATGGTGACGAGCTGCGTGCCGGAGCCCTCGAAATCGCGGAGCTCCTCGATGACCTTGCGGAACTCGTACTTCCGCCGGTCCTCGCTCGCCGATTGGGCGTCGCTACTCATTACCGGAACTACGGCGGCGTGCGTGTAAGTAAGCTTTGACCTTCCCGCCGATGAGGCGGTACCGAACCGCACGGGCGGTCGAACTCGGGATCGATTATAAACAGTAGGCGGTGGCGCGCGCCTGTGAGCGGCCCCTTATGAGCGGCCGCGAACAGCACCGCGCGAGGGAGTCGGCACGGCGCTTTCGAGCGCCGCGCCGACGAGGCTGGGGAGGTGTGAGGTACTCTGCAGTTGCGGTCGGGCGGGATTCAAAGGGGCAGTCGCGAGGACGAAGCCTGACGACGCAAGCACCGCAGACCGCGAACGAAGTGACCGGTTGAGGAGCGCAGCGAGTCATGCGAGTCCTCGCGACTAGGGCGTTGGACGTGTTCACCGCCGATCCGTCGGTAACCCCTTATAAGTGAGTCGTTGCGGACAGAGAGCCGCTCACCATTCCGTCGACGGCAACACCACGATCAGAGACCGAACGACGACCCGAATCGCCCCGCTCCTACATCGACTCGGGCGCTTCGACCCCGAGCACATCGAGCGCGTTCGCCATGGTGTGTTTCGCAGCCGCGACGAGCGCGACGCGGGCGGCTCGAAGCTCCTCGTCTTCGGCGGTCACGACCGGGCACTCCCGGTAAAAAGCGTTGTACGCGTCGGCGAACTCGCGGGTGAACGTTGCGATGGTGTGCGGCTCTAAGTCGTCCGCGGCCGTCTCGATCACCGCCGGGAATCGCGCGATCTCGCGGAGGAGCGCGCGCGCCTCGCCCGTTTTCAGCGTCGACGCGTCGACATCGTGTGCGGATCCCGGCTCAGGCACGTCCACGTCGGCCGCGGCCGCCTCGTCTAGTATTCCGCAACAGCGTGCGTGAACGTACTGGACGAACGGGGCGGACTGCCCCTCGAAGTCGAGCGCGTCCTCCCACTCGAAGGTGATCGCCTTCGCGGGCTGTTTCGAGACGATGTCGTACCGGACCGCGCCGATCCCGACCTCGTGAGCGATGCGCTCGACGTCCTCCTCCGTGAGGTCGTCGTCGCGGATGCGGTCGTCCATGCGGCTCTCGACCGCCTCGCGGGCGCGGTCGATCGCCTCGTCGAGCAGGTCGTCGAGCATCACGCCGGTTCCCCGTCGAGTGGACATCTTCCCCTCCGGGAGGTTCACGTACGAGTAGATGACGTGCCCCAGCCGATCGGTGTCGTTGCCGAGCAGCTCGAGCGTCGCGTCGAGCTGGTCGGCCTGCAGCTTGTGGTCTTCGCCGAGCACGGTGACCGCGCGGTCGTAGTTCGCGAGCTTCCACTCGTGGTGTGCCAGGTCCCGTGTCGTGTAGAGGCTCGTGTCGTCCGAGCGCAAGAAGACGAGGTTCTTGTCGATCCCCCACTCGTCGAGCTCCAGCTGCCAGGCCTCCTCCTCGTAGACGGCGTGCTCGGTCTCTTTGAGTCGCGCGGCGACCTCGTCGGTGGAGCCGTCGCGCATGAACCGCGTCTCTTTGACGAACGCGTCGAACTCGGCCGGGAGCCGCGCGAGACACGCCTTCATCCCGCCGAGCACCGTGTCGACGACCTCACCGACGCGCTCGTACGTCTCCTCGTCGCCCGCTTCGAGCCCCTGGAGGATCCCGGCGATCTCGGCCTCCGCGGCCTCGACGTCGTCGGGATCGGCGGCTTCGAGGTAGGCGTTCCCCCTCCGGTAGTAGCGGACGAGGTCGTACTCGGCGCGGTCACGGGCGGGCGGCTCGTCGAGGTCCGACTCGTCGAACCGCTCGTAGGCCCACGTGAACACCGCCATCTGCCGGCCCGCGTCGTTGACGTAGTAGTGGCGGT
>OBKM01001104.1_pt1 | contig 11507 bp, 17 predicted proteins | sample 1519691 | NCBI WGS metagenome assembly OBKM01 (sample SAMEA37050418, study PRJEB22526) | metagenome | biome: saline pan; feature: lake; material: water | place: Egypt | collected 2015 | depth 0.5 m
CCTCCGTCGGTCCCCCGATCAGACGTATATATACCCCTCCCGCTCGTCGAACGGCCGCTCCGGCTCGAACCCTCGATCGGCCGCCCGGGCGGTCGCGACCGCCGCGACGAGGCTGTCGAGGGCGTCCCCGCCCGGCTCGTCGATGGCCGTCTCCCGGACCGAGGCGGGGATATCGACCGACGGCCCGTCCGTCGTCGCCGTCAGTCGCTCGACGATCCGTCGCCGTCGTTCGGCCGCTTCCCCGGTTTCGTCCTTGTACGTGGTGTCGACCGTCCCCAGCCGCCGGAGGGTTCCGGCGGGGTAGATCTCGACGGCGTTTCGGGGGCCGACGGCGTCGAACGGGGGGACCGAAACGGCCCCCGACCCGACGAGCGGCGCGAGCACGTCCCGGATCCCGTACAGCGTCTGATAATAGGTGATGAAGCTGTACGGCGAGTTCGCCCCCACTGTCCGGTCGGTCCGTCGCTTCAGTTCGACGCCCTCCCCCGGGCGCTCCCGCGCCGCCGATTTGAGTCGCTCGCGCATCCCGTCGGGATCCTCGTCGGAGAAGGTCTCCGCGAACCACGCCACGGCGGCCGCCCAGTCGTCGACCCCAGCCGGCAGCAGTTCGGCCGGCAGGCCGAAGGAGAAATCGAGGCCGGTCGTTCCGGCCGTCCCGTCCAACAGCTCGCGGAGCGCCCGGAGGATCGGCTCCCGGCCGCTTCGTCCGAACCGGTCCGACGCCGACCGACAGCTCCCGATGGAAAGACGACCTCCGTCGAGGCGCCCCTCGGCGATCCAGATGTCCTCGCCCGGGGCGCGCCCGCCGCTGAAGTCGATGCCGCGGATTAGCATACGTTGAATGGGGGCGGCCGGCACAAAACGCCGGGGAATTGATTAGCGTCTCGCCCGTAGGGGTGTGTATGCCGAAGACTCTGGAAGTCGTCTGTACGGACGAGGGCTGTGATCTCGACATGGTCGAACTGCACTACCGGTACTCGATGCCGGACGGGACGGGGGTCGAAGCGTTCAGCTGCCCGTACTGCGGCGACAGCGACGGGCTGGAGGCGTTGGACGTATGATCCGGGACGTTGGGGCGTCGATCGGGCGCGTCGTACTCGACGGGATCGGCCGCGCCGCCAGTCGGTTCCAGGAACGGAAGTCGCTGCCGGCCGATCTCCTCGAGAGCGAGGAGGCGTATCTCGCCGTCTTCGACGGTCCGGGCGCGACGGCCGCGGACGTTTCGGTCCGGTTCGAGGACGACACCCTCTCGGTCGATGTCGACCGGTTCCGCGAGTTCCACGACGGCTACGAGATGCGTTTCCCCGGCCGCGGGCTGGCCCTCGGCGGGGACGTCTCGCTCCCGGACGGGGCGTCCGTCGACGCCGATAGCGCCGAGGCGACGCTCACCAGACACGGGACACTGGAGGTGTTGATCCCGAAGACCGAGCCGAGCGACCCGGCGTCGGAGGCGCCCGACGGGATCGAAACACACGACGAGCCGGACGACGGGGCGGTGTAGCCGGGCGCGCCGCTTAGACTGCCGCCGGGTCGCCCTTCGAGTTTACGACGGTGACCGCGTCGGCGTCGACGGCCTCGGTGTCGAGCCGCATCGGGATGAAATCCCGTCGCTCGAACGTTTCCCGCTCCGATTCGTCCCCGACCGTACACCACAGCTGCACCTCCTCGGGGCCGTGCCACTCGCCCTGCCTGGCGACCGAGAAACAAACAAACTCCTCGCCGTCGAGTTCGACGACCGCGCCCTTGCGTATCCCCGGGTCACCGCGGATGATGAGCTGTTTCACGGCCGCCCGTTCGGCCGAATCCGGGTTAAGCGCTTCGCCCCCGCGGCGAGGAAAACCAAACCCGTTTTAACCCACCGACCACTACCTTTCGGTACCTATGGAAATGCCACGCCGGTTCAACACGTACTGCCCGCACTGTCATGCCCACCACGAACACGAGGTGGAGAAGGTCCGGACGGGCCGCTCCTCGGGGACGAAGTGGGACGCCCGCCGGACCCGCCGTGGAAAGGCCGTCATCGGGAACGCCGGGCGGTTCTCCAAGGTGCCCGGCGGCGACAAGCCGACGAAGAAGACGGACCTGAAGTACCGCTGCGGCGACTGCGGCAAGGCCCATCTCCGTGAGGGATGGCGCGCCGGGCGGCTCACCTTCCAGGAGTAACTATGGCGGGCAACTTCATCCGCGTCCGCTGTGACGACTGCGAGAACGAACAGGTACTGTTCGGAAAGGCGGCGAACACGGTCGACTGTGCGGTCTGTGGCTCGACGCTCGCGACGCCGACCGGCGGCGAGGCGACGCTCCACGGCGAGGTCGTCGAGACGGTCGAAGCGCGGTAGAGCGCGGATCGGGCGCCGACGTGTCCCGGCGGGCGACAACGGTGGTTTTATTCTCGTCAGACGGGTAGCTTCGGGTATGAAATACAGCGGCTGGCCCACCCCCGGTGAACTCGTCGTCGGACGCGTCGACGAGATCGAGGACTTCGGCGTCTTCGTCGATCTCGAGGAGTACGAGAACAAACGCGGGCTGGTCCACGTCAGCGAGGTCGCCTCCGGCTGGATCAAGAACGTCCGCGATCACGTCAACACCGACCAGATGGTCGTCTGTAAGGTCATCGAGGTCGACGAGGGCGCCCAGCAGGTCGATCTCTCGATAAAGGACGTCAACGATCATCAACGCTCCGACAAGATCCAGGAGTGGAAGAACGAACAGAAGGCCGACAAGTGGATGGAGATCGCCTTCGGCGAAGGGATCGACGACGACGACTTCCGCCGGATCGCGAACGAGCTCATCGACCAGCACGGATCGCTGTACGCCGGCTTCGAGCAGGCCGCCATCCACGGCCCCGAGGCGCTCGACAGGACCGACCTCGACGACGCCGAGACGGACGCGATCGTCGAAGCGGCCCGGGATAACGTCTCCGTCCCGTACGTCACCGTCACCGGATACGTCGATCTGGAGGCGCCGGGTGGCGAGGGCGTCGAGGACGTCCGCGAAGCGCTCCGGGCCGCCGAGGGCAACGGCGAGATCCCCGAGGAGATCGACCTCGAGGTGACGTACGTCGGCTCCCCCGAGTACCGGATTCGGGTGCAGGCCCCGAACTACAAGACCGCGGAGAACGAACTCGAAGCGAGCGCCGGGCGCGCACGCGAGTCGATCGAAGCCGTCGGCGGCTCGGCTGGGTTCCACCGCGAACGCCGGACCGACGAGGAGTAACGGTGGCGAAGTCCGACATCGCCGTCTGCTCGGCGTGGGCGGACGAACACGACCGCCCCGTCTACACCCTCTCCGGGACCTGTCCCGAGTGTGGTGCGCCCGCCGAAAACAGCGCCCCAGCCCCGTTCAGCCCGAACGACCCCTACGGCAAGTACCGGCGTCGCGCACGTGCCAAAGACTGACACCGTTTTCCCGGGGGACCACCGGCCCGCCCGTATCGCCGTGTTCTTATGTTGCTGGCCGCCCAGTGGTGTCTATGGACGAGTTCGATATCGACCGGGTCGCCGACCCGAGCCTCGACGATCCGGTGTTGATCGAGGGGTTACCGGGCGTCGGCCACGTCGGCAAGCTGGCCGCGGAACACCTCCTCGAGGAGTTCGACGCCGAGTTGGTGCGACGGATCCACTCGGAGCACTTCCCGCCGCAGGTCACCGTCGAGGACGGCCGGACGCGGCTGGCGTGTGCTGAAGTACACGCGATCGAGGGGACCGAACACGACTGTCTGGTCCTGACCGGCGACCACCAGGCCGGCGACGGCCCCGGACACTACCGGCTGACGGAGACGATCCTGGACGTGGCTGCGGCCTTCGACACCCGCCGGATATACGCCCTCGGCGGTGTGCCGACCGGCGAGTTGGTCGACGACCCCGATGTCGTCGGTGCGGCAACGACGGACGACCGTGTCGCGGAACTGGAGTCGATCGGCGTCCAGTTCCGCGAGAACGAGCCCGCAGGCGGTATCGTCGGCGTCTCCGGGCTGTTGCTCGGGTTGGGCGAACGCCGCGGCTTCGACGCCGCCTGCCTGATGGGCGAGACGAGCGGCTACCTCGTCGACCCGAACAGCGCTCGCGCCGTCCTCGAAACGCTCGAGGCGGCGGTGCCGTTCGACGTCGGCTACGACGCCCTCACGGAGCGCGCCGAGGAGATGGAGGCGGTCGTCAAACGGATCCGCCGGATGGAACAGGACGCGACGCCGAGCGAGGAGGAGTTGCGGTATATCGGATGAGCCGCGTTTCCGTCACCGACGAGGTCGTCGACCAGCTCGTAGACGTCCTCGAAGCCGACATGCTCGATCACGAACTCAACCACATGGGGGCCGGCTTCGCCGCCCAGGACCTCGGCCACGACGAGCTCGCGGCCTTCGTCCGGGAAGCCGACGCCGCGACGTACTACGAGGCGCTCGAACGGGCCAGAGAGCAGCTCGACGCGGACGCCTGACCAACGAGGGCGATTCCAACAGAGCCAAGTTTCGGGTTTCCGTTCGATCGGACGATGAGTGTACTCCGCGAGGACATCGAATCGCTGCAGCGACGGTACGAGGAGGGGCTGAGCGCCGACGAGGTCGGCGCCGACGAGCGCGCCCTGCTCGACGAGTTCCTGGCCGCGCTCGAAGCCGGCGAGATCAGGGCCGCGGAGAAAGACGGCGGCGAGTGGACGGCAAACGGTTGGGTCAAAGAAGGAATCCTCCTCAACTTCGGGCTCCGGTCGATCGAGACACACACCCACGGCGGCGTCGATTACCACGACGTCCTCCCGCTGCGGGAGACCGAGGACCTTCCCGAGCGCGGCACTCGGAACACCCCGAACGGCACTGTCGTCCGCCGGGGGGCGTACATCGGCGGCGACGCGATCCTGATGAGCCCCGCGTTCGTCAACGTCGGGGCGTACGTCGGCGACGGAACCCTCGTCGACTCCTGTGACACCGTCGGCTCGGCCGCCCAGATCGGCGACAACGTCAAGTTGGGGGCGAACACGCTCATCGGCGGTGTGCTCGAACCCGTCGAGGCGGCCCCGGTCGTCGTCGAGGACGGCGTCTCCCTCGGCGCCGGCTGTCGCGTCACGAGCGGGTTCGTCGTCGGCGAGGGGAGCGTCGTCGGCGAGAACACGCTGTTGACGCCGCGGATCCCCGTCTACGACCTCGTCGAGGAGGAGGTCGTCTACGGCGAGCTCCCGCCGGAGCGGCGGGCGTTCACCCGGTTCGTCGAGTCGAGCGTCGGCGATCACGACCTCTTCGAGGGCGGCGCGTACAAACCCGCCGTCGTCGCGACCGACGTCGAGACGGAGACGCTCGAAGCGACGGAACGCGAGGACGCCCTTCGAGATAACTGATCGTCAGCTACGCTTCGTCGCCGCGGTCGTCGGCGTCGCCACCGTGGTCCGCGTCGCGTCCGTCCGTCCCGTCGTCGGTTTCGTGGCCTTCTTCGTTCGTCTCGATCGAAACCGGTTCCACGGACTCCACGTCCCGCTTTGCGCTCGCGGCGGTGTAGCCGGCGACGTAGCCGGCGGTCCCCCAGACGAGCCCGCTGATCCCCGCCCCGACCGGCCCGCCGGCCGCGCCGAGCACGGAGCCGGCGAACCCGGTCGCGGTCGCCGTTCGCCGCGCGGCCTCCTCGGGGTCGTCCGAACAGCAACGTGGGGTGTCGTTGTCGTCGCGCATACTGTCCTTTCGTGGCCGACGGAACGAAACTCTTTGGCTCCGAGCCGTTCGGCCGTCGTTCGTGGGACTGATACGAACGCACTCGCCGCTCGCGGCGAAGTAGTCCCGGGCGGATTCGAACCGCAGTCGCTCCGCGTTGTTCCGTTCCCTGCTTCGAATCCGCTGAACGTACCGGCCGCTCGCGATGTTGCTCACGGCGAAGTAGTCCCGGGCGGATTCGAACCGCCGTCGTAGGCTCCAAAGGCCCACATGATTGGCCACTACACCACGGGACTCCATCGATCGGTAGGCCCCTCGGCCACAATAGCGTTACCCTTTCGACGCTCAGTCGGCGGGTTCGGTGGGCGTTTCGAGCTCCAACAGCTCGCAGGCGTCGGTCTCGGCGTCGAAACAGTCGGGACAGCACTCCTGTCTGTCGATGATCGTATCGAGGCGCTCGGCCACCGTCCCGTCGATGACGCTTTCGAGCTGTCTGGCCTCGGTCTGAAACTCCTCGACTTCCAGAACGCCCCAGAGGAACCGCTCGATGATACAGTACGTCTGGAGCGCCTCGCGAGCCCGTTCGATCCCCTCGTCGGTCAGGGCGACTCCCTTGTATTTTTCATGCTCGGCGAGGCCGCCCGATTCGAGCTTGCCGATCATCTCGTTGACGCTGGCCGGGCTGACGCCGAGGTTGTCGGCGATGTCGCCGGTCGATGCCGGTTCGTTCGTCCCCGCTTGGACGAGGTAGATCGTCTTGAGATACTGCGCCTGCGTGTTCATTGTCGTTGTTCCATGAGCGCCGTTACTTCCTCGACCCCGTCGCGTTCGTCAGCCTTGATCTCCCGCAACACGTCCAACAGCCGATCGCGATCGATCGTGAACTCCACCGCCGACCCCTCGATGGCCTCGATCAGGTCGTCGTAGAACTTGTATGCGGTCTCCTCGTTGCACAGCTGATCGTACAGCACGCCGTCGAAGTCGGTGTCGGACTCGTAGCGGGCGGCGACGAGCGTCTCGATCTCCTCGTAGGCGACCGGATCGGCGTCGAGTTCGTCGACGAGCGATTCGAGCCGGCGTCTGTGATCGCCGGACTCCTCGGCGGCCTCCTCGAGTAGCCCCACGATATCGGCGTCGAGTTCGTCGTCGCCGAGCGTCTCGTGGTGTTTGTGTGCCCGGGCCTCGACGACCTCCTCGAGGACCATCCCGATCTGGAGGAGGCGAGCGAGCTGGTGATCCGACGCCACCTTGCGTGCGAGACTCACTGCGCCGGTCCCTCCGAGGCGTTCATACACTGTGTTCGGTCCGCCACGGGCATAAGAATATCCGTTCGAAAAAACGTCCCGCTCAGTCGCGCGCGTGGAGCCGGTCTTGAATCCGGCCCTTCAGATCGTTGCGAAGCTCCTCGACTTCGATCTCCTCGAAGGCCGGGACGTAGAAGCCCTCGACGAGCATGTTCCTAGCGGTCCGCTCGTCGATGCCACGGGAGGTCATATAGAACATGTCCGTCTCCGAGACCTGCCCGACCGTCGCGCTGTGGGACGCTTCGGTGTCGTGGTTGTTGATGATGAGCTTCGGCGACGCGTCGGCCTCGCTCTCGTCGGAGAGCATGAGCGTGTTCTCACGCTGGTAGGAGCTGGTGTCCCACGCGTCGGCGCCGACGTGTTGGACGCCCTCGTAGACGGACCGGGCGACATCGTCGATGACGCCGCGCGTGACGAGGTCTGCCGTCGTGTGTTCGGCGTTGTGCCACACCCGGGCGTCGACGTCGAAGTGCTGGTCGTTGTGCCCGTAAAAGGCGCCGACGATCTTCGACTCCGAGGAGTCGCCGTTGAGATGGCTCTCGACGGACGCCTTGCTCAGATGCGAGCCGACGTTACATTCGATCCAGTTGACCGTCGCGTACGTGCCCACGTCGGCCTCCCGCAGCGAGTATACGTACGTGGACTCGTCGAGATCCTGGAGGTTGCCGAACTGCACGTAGCTGTTCTCCTCCGCGGCGATTTCCGTGATCCCGCTGTAGTAACGGTGCCCCTCGACGGAGTCGCCGGACTCCTGACGTTCGAGAATCGTCGCTGAAGACGACTCCTCGGCGACGACGAGCGTGTAGTTGAAAAGCGACCGGGAGTTCATCGTCGTCCGGATCGTCACGTCCTCGGCGTCGACGCCTTCCGGGACGTAGACGACCGTTCCCGTGGTGAAAAGCGCCGTCGACAGCGCCGTGAGGTAGTTCGTCTCGGGGTCGACGACGCTTCCGAACCGCTCCTCGAGCAGGTCGCCGTGGCTCTCGAGCGCCTCCCGAAACGGAAGCACCTCGACGTCGTCCGGGCCGATCTGGTCTTTCTCCTCTGCGGCCTCGAGCGGATCGACCAACTCGTCGTAGTCGAGGTCTTCGAGGTTCGTCCACTTGCGACCCGGTGTCCGGATGACCTCCGGGAAGTCGATATCCTCAAGCGCCTCAAGTGCGCTGAGGCGGGTTTCCAGCAGCCACTCGGGCTCGCCGAGTTCCTCCGAGATCTGTCTGACCGTCGCTTCGTCGACGGACGCGTGTACCTGCGTGGACATGTTATCCGAGGCTCCCCTCCATCTCGAGTTCGATGAGGCGGTTGAGTTCGACCGCGTACTCGATCGGCAGTTCCTCCGTGATCGGCTCGATGAAGCCGGCGACGATCATCTGTTTCGCGTCGTCGTCGTCCAGCCCCCGCGACTGGAGGTAGAAGACGTCTTCGTCGCCGATCTTCCCGACCGTCGCCTCGTGGGCGACGTCGACTTTCGACTCCTCGATCTCCATATACGGCATCGTATCGGAGGTCGATTGGTTGTCGAACATCAGCGCGTCACACTCGACGGATGTCGAGGAGTCCTCGGCCCCGTCGGCGATGTGGACGAGCCCACGGTAGTTCGTGCGGCCGCCGTCCTTCGATATCGATTTCGACTCGATCGTCGATTTCGTGTCCGGCGCGTTGTGATACACCTTCGCGCCGGTGTCGATGTCCTGACCCTCGCCGGCGAACGCGATGGTGATGTGGTTGTCCGTCGCGCCGGGACCCTTCAGGATCGTCGAGGGGTACAGCATCGTCGCCTTCGAACCCATCGAGCCGGAAACCCACTCCATCGTGGCGTCCTTCTCGGCGATGGCGCGTTTGGTGTTGAGGTTGTACGTGTTCTTCGACCAGTTCTGGACGGTGGAGTACTGGACGTGGGCACCCTCCTTGACGAACACTTCGACGCCGCCGGAGTGGAGGTTGAACTCGGAGTATTTCGGCGCGGAACAGCCCTCGATGTAGTGGACTTCGGAGTTCTCCTCGGCGATGATGAGGGTGTGTTCGAACTGGCCCATGCCGTCTGAGTTCATCCGGAAGTAGGCCTGGACCGGCATGTCGACGGTCGTGTCCTCCGGGACGTAGACGAAGGAGCCGCCGGACCAGATGGCGCCGTGCAGGGCGGCGAACTTGTTGTCGCTCGGGGGGACGGCCTTCGTCATGAAGTACTCCTTGAGGATCTCTTCGTGCTCCCGGACGGCTTTGTCCATGTCACAGAAGATGACGCCTTTGTCCTCCCAGCGCTCCTGCATGTTCTGATAAACGATCTCGGACTCGTACTGGGCGCCGACGCCCGAAAGGGCGTTCTTTTCGGCCTCGGGGATCCCGAGCTTGTCGAAGGTGTCCTGGATCTCATCGGGGAGGTCCTCCCAGTTTTCGGCGCCGCCGCGGGTCTCGATATCGGGTCGGATGTAGGGAACGATCTCGTCGACGTCGACCTCACTCAGGTCCGGGGCGCCGGGCCAGTCGTCGGGCATCGGCATCTCCTGGAACTGCTCGAGTGCCCGGAGGCGTCGGTTGAGCATCCACTCCGGCTCGTCTTTGTCCTCGGAGATGACGCGGATAGTCTCCTCGTCGAGTCCTTTCTCGGCCTCGAAGGCGGATGACTCCTCTTTCTTGAACTCGAATCTGGCTTCGGTGTCGGTTTCTTGTAGGTGTTCTTCGGAACTCATGTATTGTAATTACGTCTGTGTGCTTATATGCTTGTGTGTAACTGTCAGTAGTTACGCGGCCTCGTAGACTTCCTCGCGGACCCAGTCGTATCCCTTGTCCTCGAGCTTCTCCGCGAGTTCGGCACCGCCGCTCTTGGCGATCTTACCGTCGAGCATGACGTGGACGTGGTCCGGCTCGACGTAATCGAGGATCCGCTGGTAGTGGGTGATCTGGAGGACTCCGGTCCCCTGTTCGTCCCGAAGCGCATTGATGCCGTCGGAGACGTCCTGCAGCCGATCGATGTCGAGCCCGGAGTCGATCTCGTCGAGCACCGCGATCGACGGTTCGAGGATGGCCGCCTGCAGCACCTCGTTCTGTTTTTTCTCGCCGCCGGAGAAGCCGGCGTTGAGGTATCGCTGTGCGAACGAGCCGTCGATGTCGAGGAACTCCATCTTCTCCTGGAGGATCTCTTGGAACTCGGCGACGCTGACCTCGCCGTCGTCGACATCGCCTTCCATGGGCGAGGTGTCGTAGCCCGCATCCTCGTCCTCGGCCTCCTCGGCCTCGTCGCCCTCGAAGAGCTCCTCACGCTCCTCGATCTTGGCGTTCAGGGCCGTCCGAAGGAAGTTGACCATGGTGACGCCTTCGATCTCCGCCGGATACTGGAAGGCGAGGAAGATGCCGAGCGCCGCGCGTTCGTTGGGCTCCAGATCGAGGAGATCCCACGTGCGCTGGTCCTCGTCGATGTCGACGCCGTCGAACTCGTCCTCGTCGATGTGGAGGAGCACCTCGCCGTCGGTTACCTCGTATGCGGGGTGGCCGGCGATGATCTTCGCCGTCGTCGACTTCCCGGAGCCGTTCGGGCCCATGAGCGCGTGGATCTCGCCCGAACTGATCTCGAGGTCGACGCCGCGGAGGATCGTTTCGCCGCCGTCCTCCGCAACTGATGCGTGCAGGTCTCTGATTTCTAATGTGGCCATGATGTCGTCTATACGTATGCAGTACCGTGATACGCATAATAGTTTCGGGTTCCCTGCCCCTTGCCTTTTTGATTTGAAAAAATATTTTCGCTTGGGTGAAGACAACACGCCACAGCCCCGCTACACGAAGTTCCCGAGCCCGGTCTGTTCCTGCCCGCTTTCGACCTCGTCCCACGAGATGTCGAGCGCCTCGAGGATCCGGGCGATCGGCCCCTTCAGCGTCTTGTCGAGCATCTTCTCGTAGTCGACCTCGAAGGCGTCCGGGACCTGGTCGTCGAACTCGAAGCAGATGACCGCCTCGCCGCTTTCGGCCTCCCGCTTGAACGCCCCGTACAGCTGGTCGATCGACGGGTCGAGGTCCAGTTCCTCCTCGACCTCCCTGAAAAATGAGGGGTGGACCTTCTCTATGTAGAGCCGCTTGGGCTTCGACCCGCTGGAGAAGTTCGTCCCGAAGAGGAGGTTCGCGTACTTCGCCCCCCGCACCTGTGCCGTGTCGGTGTCGTAGTTGTCGAGTTTCTTTCCGATCCCACCCGGAATGCCGATCTCATCGTGGCTCACCTCGCCCGCTTGCACGCGCTCTATCACATCACCGACGTAGGATTTTATGTCCTCACGCTCCGCGCCCGTGACGATCATCTCGAGAACCCGCTTTTGGACCTCCTTCGTGATCGGCGCGATGTCGGAGCGCTTGTACTCGAAGCCGGTGATGTCGATATCGTCGACGTCCTTGCCCTCCTTCCAGATTATGTTGCCCGCGTAGCGTTTCTTCTTGCCCGCCTGGAAGAACCGGCGGTAAAGCTTCTCGAACTCGATCTCGAAGCGGTGGGTGTGGGCGTTCAACTGCTCGGCGAACTCGTCGTAGGCGTCGTTGATGTGGGCCTCGATCTCGAAGGACTGCTCGATGGCCTCCTCCTTCGAGAC
>OBKM01001105.1_pt1 | contig 11502 bp, 11 predicted proteins | sample 1519691 | NCBI WGS metagenome assembly OBKM01 (sample SAMEA37050418, study PRJEB22526) | metagenome | biome: saline pan; feature: lake; material: water | place: Egypt | collected 2015 | depth 0.5 m
CCACCCGGTCACCCGACGCGCGCAAATCCCAGCTTCCGCTTCGCGTAGTACCGCTCGAAGTGATCGCGCAGGCGCTCGTGCTCCGGAGCGAGAAGATCGGGGTCGCGGTCGACCAAGGTGAACGCTGCTGTGCGCGCCTTGTCGAGGATGGGCTGGTCTTCGGTGATATCCGCAATCTTGAGGTCGGGCATCCCGCTCTGGCGCGTGCCGAAGAAGTCGCCCGCCCCTCGAATCTCGAGATCCACCTCGCTGATCTCGAAGCCGTCGTTCGTGCGCGCCATGGCCTGCAGCCGCTCCTTGGCCTCGGCCGACTGCTTGTAGCTCGCCATCAGAATGCAGTAGCTCTGCCGGTCGCTCCGGCCGACGCGCCCGCGCAGCTGATGCAGCTGGCTCAGCCCGAAGCGCTCGGCGTGCTCGATGAGCATGACCGTCGCCTCCGGCACGTCGACGCCTACCTCGATCACCGTCGTGGAAACAAGAATGTCCGTCTCGCCAGCCTTGAACCGCTGCATCGCGGCGTCCTTCTCATCCGACTTCATCTGTCCGTGCACGAGGTCGACCGTAAAGTCAGGGAATTTCTCTTGAAGCTTTTTATGGCCGGAGACAGCGTCTTTGAGGTCGACCTTCTCGCTCTCCTCAACGAGCGGGTAGACGACGTACACCTGGGCGCCCTGCTGGAGCTGGTCGCGCAGGAAGGCGTACACCTCGCCGCGTCGCTTCTCGGTGCGGAGGCGCGTTTCAACCGGCTTGCGCCCGGGTGGCATCTCGTCAATGATTGAGGTGTCGAGGTCGCCGTAGAGCGTCATGGCGAGCGAGCGTGGGATGGGCGTGGCCGTCATGAGCAGCATGTGCGGGTTCTGCCCCTTGCTGAAGATCTCAGCGCGCTGGGCCACCCCGAAGCGGTGCTGCTCGTCGACTACGGCGAGGCCGAGGTTCTCGAAGTCGACCTCGTCCTGGATAAGCGCGTGCGTACCCACCGCCACGGAGGCCTCGCCCGTTGCCAGCGCGCGCAGCGCCTCCTCGCGCTCGGCCTTCGTCTGGCTTCCGATGAGGAGGCGCGGCTCGACGTCGAGCGGCTGGAGGTAGCTCCGCAGGTTGGCGTAGTGCTGCTCGGCGAGGATTTCCGTGGGCGCCATGAAAGCGCTCTGGTAACCGCAGTCGAGCGCGTGCAGCATAGCGGCGACGGCGACGACCGTCTTTCCGCTTCCGACGTCGCCCTGCACGAGGCGATTCATCTGGATGCCCGTCTGCGTGTCCTCGATGATGTCGCGCAGCGCCCGCTTCTGTGCGCCCGTGAGCTTGAAGGGGAGCACCTCGCGAACAAAGCGCCGCGTGTAGTCGTCCGGCTCGCCGAACGGCGGGCCCGCCACCTCTTGGCGCTCCTCGCGCATGAGGGCCAGGAGCAGCTGGATGTAGAAGAGCTCTTCGAACTTGAGCCGGTGCTGCGCCCGGGAGAGCTCGCGCTGGCTCTTTGGAAAGTGAATCGCGCGGAGCGCCACGCGCCCTTCCATGAGATCGTACTCGTCGACGAGCCAGTCCGGAAACGTTTCCTGAAGCTTGAGCCCGTGCTCTTTGAAGAGGTTGTAGATGATGCGGCGGAGCTTGCGGCTCGTAAGGCCGACCTTGTCCATCGCCTGCCCGCCGGGGTAGAGCGCCACGATGCGGCCCGTGTCGAGCGCGGCGCCATCGCTCTCCAGCTTATCGAAGTCGGGGTGCGTCATCGAAAACCGGCGGCCGTACTTGCTCACCGATCCGTGGAACGCTACGCGGTCGCCCACCTCGAAGGCGTTTCGGATCCACCAGATGCCCTGGAACCAGACGGCCTTCATCCGGTCGCCGTGGGCGTCTTCAAAGATGACCTCGAACCGCTTCTGGTTGCGGCCCGGCACGATGTCCTGCGCCCGGATCGTGCCCACGACGGTCACCGCGTCGGTGCTCTCGCTCAGCCTGCGGACGGGCGTGACGGTCGACCGGTCGAGGTAGCGGCGCGGGTAGAAGCGGAGGAGGTCCCGCACCGTGCGAATGCCATGGGTCTCATCGAGCACGTCGGCGCGCTTCTCGCCGACTCCTTTCAGGTACCGAACCGGCTCGCGAAGAAAGTCAGACATAGCACAGGTTTAGATGGGTGGACGTCTGAAGGTTTTTGACGGCTGGAACAGGCGATCGTTCGCCTCGCCGCGTCCCGACCTCCACATCGGTCCTCCCATCAGTCGTGCCCATCAATCGTGCGGGTGGAACCGCTTGACAGCCTGGCGCACAGCGTCCTCGTCGCCGCCGAAGGTCACCCGGTCGCCGTGCTGCAGCTCCTCATCGGCCGATGGGACGTGGGTTTCGCCCTCGCGCCCGATCACAAACACGAGGCAGCCGTCTGGAATTTCCGCGTTGACCTCGCGGATCGTCCGCCCAACGAGCCGCTCCGACGTAACAGTGACCTCCTGGATGTCGTGCCCTTCGCCGAGCTCGTTCATCCAGTGCGTAACGGCCGGGCGCTCAATCTCGTTATCGATGGCATAGGCCGTTGCCATGGGCGCGTCGATGGCCGTTGCATCGAGCGTGTTGAAGGCGTCGACGTTGCCGGGTTCGTTCACGCGGCCGAACACCTTCGGCACGCTAAACTTGGAGCGGGCGAGCTGACAGGCCAACAGATTGTCATTGTCGTTTTCGGTGGCGGCGACAAACTGCTTGGCCTCCTCGATGCCGACCTCCCGAAGCACCTCGGGCTCGGTGCCGTCGCCGGTGTGGACGGTGAAGCCGGCCGCTCGAGCCTGTTCGACCTTCTCGGGATGTTGCTCGACGAGGATGACGAATTCGCCGCGCTTCTCGAGCCGCTGGGCCAGCGTCTGACCGACCCGGCCGCCGCCTACAATAATGGTGCGCATGGGACTAACAGAAAGTGTGTTCGCAATTTGTCGAGCGAGCCCGCCTTCCAAAATAACGGTGACGAAGATGACAAGGAAAACGGCCCCGGCCAGCGTCTGTGCCACTTCGGGGTCGCCGTCGACCGCCAACTCAATGGCGAACAGCGTAGCGACGCTGGCGGGCACGACGCCGCGCGGGCCGACGGCGCTCAGAAAGAAGCGCTCGGCCCGGGTAAAGCGCTCCACGCCCACTGTAGAGATCCATATGACGAGCGGTCGAACTACGAGCACGACGACCATGACGAGCGCCAGCCCGCCGAGGCCGAGCATGAGAATGGCGTCGATGTCGATGAGCGCCGCCAGTGCGATAAACACGAACGCCAGCACGATGAGCGTCAGGTCGCGGCCGAACTCCTCCATCGTTTCGCGGTGGGGCAGGTCGGCGTTGCCCAGCAGCATGCCGGCTGCTGCCGCGGCGGCGATGCCGGCCTCAGCAGCAAAGGCCTCAGCAAGCGCAAAGGCCCCGATCGCGGCGCTTATGAAGAGAAAGCGAGCGGCCTGCGGGCTATCGCCGGGCGCAAGGTCGCGCGAGAGCAAGATGTAGATGAGACCAGCGGTTACGCCCCCTGCCACCACGCCGATACCGAAGCGCTCAACGAACAGGCCCAGGCTGGCGAGGGCTCCGCCGTCGCCCAGAACCAGCACCTCATAGATCACGACGGCTGCGATAGCGGCCGTCACATCGTTAATGATACCCTCAGCCTCCAGCGCAGCCGCCACATGCTCTCGCACGCGGACGACCTCCAGAATAGGCGTAATTACTGTTGGTCCCGTGGCGACTAGAAGTGCTCCGACGAGCAGCGAGAGCGGCCAGGAAACGCCGAGAAAGAAGCGCGTAGCCGCGGCAATCCCGACGAACGTGACGATTGCTCCGATTGTGATCAGACGGATGGTCACCGACGAGGCTTCTTTCAGCCGCGACAGGCGAAGCTGAAAGGCCCCGTCGAAGACGATAAGCGACACGCTCAGCCCAACGACTACCGAGAGCCCGTCGCCGAAGGTTTCCAGCGTAACGATCCCCAGCCCTTCCCCGCCGAGGGCCAATCCGATGACGATCAGGAAGAGGACGCTCGGGACGCGAAAGCGCCGGGCCAGTAGCTGCGCGGCAATGCCGAGCAGAAAGATGGCCGCAATAATCGGTAGCAGAAAGCCTTCCACGTCTGTTGAGAATGACTAAGTTCGAAAGCCTCGCAGTACTCAAGAGAAATCTGCGCCCCCCGCAGCGCTCGCCCATTCGCCCATCAGGCCGCTTTCTTCTCCGGCTCAACGACCGGCTCGCTGGGCGTCCCGGTTGCGGCCGGCAGTTCAGGATGGCTGCACCACTCGTACCATCCGCCGTCGTAAACGGAGATGTTGGGCCAGCCCATAAGATACGCGTTCATGAACGCTTCGCTCCCTCGCCAGCCCGTGCCGCAGTAGAAGGCGATGTGCTTCTCGGGCACAATGCCGCCTTCTTTCCAGGCTCGCGCAATTTCCTCAAACTCGCGGGTCGTGTAGTCGAAGTTGCGATAATTCTCCATGTGGTAGGCATCGCTTCCGCAGTTGCCAAATACAGCTCCCGGAATGCGTCCCGTTTTCTCGATATAGTGGTACCCGCTCCACTCGCCAATAAACTCCCGCCAGCTGCGCACGCTCACGAGCTCGCCTTCGTCGGATTCGAGGAGCTGCTTTGCCTCGGGCAGGTCGACCATATACTCTGGACGCGCCGGAATGTTGGCACCGAAATCATCAACGGGTTCGGGCGAGACGTCGTCCGTCGAAAGAGGGTACCCCTCGGCTTCCCAGGCGTTGAGTCCTCCGTTGAGAATTCTGACGTCCTCGACGCCGGCGTAGAGCATGATAGCTGCGCAGCGCATGGCCGCCAGCTGCCCGGCGCTCTGGGCCGGCCGCTCCTGCTCGTACGTAGGATGCGAGAAGCGCCCGTAGAGGACAACCGTCGTGTCGTGCCGAATACCCAGCCGCTGAAACGTCTCCTCCAGCTCTTCGGGAGAGCGCCGGTTCCAAGTCTCGGTCGACTCCAGCCAGTTTGTGTTCAAGGATATGGCTCCAGGGAGGTGCCCGGCACCATAGTCATCGCGATAATCGAAGTGCGCATGACAGAGAACGTACCGATCGTTGTCGTATTCAGGGGGATTGCCCCCATCGATCAGGGTCTGGACCCAGGATGGATACACGAGCTGCCGGTAGCGGTCCAGCCGACCCAGCGGCCGGCTTTCATCAGATGCCCATTCGTCTACAAACCGGTTGTAGACTCCGAGGGTGTCGAAACTCAGCTGCTCTAACTTCTTCGCCATCTCGCGGGCTTTTTCCGCCTCGTATCCGTAGACGACGGTAGGTGTGCTGGGGTCCAGCTTCTTTTCCTCAACGACCTCAACCCAGTCCATGTACTGCGTCCAGTCGAACGGGAGACTTTTCGCGCCCGGGACATGTCCGGTTCGCGCCTCCCCCTGGAGCGCCCATCCGTTGTATGCGGCCATCGGGCGAATATCAATGATTTGACAGGCGGACTGCTCGCAGTGGCGAGCAAACTCGGAGGTGGATAGTTCAGCAATTGAATCAGTCATCGGTACCGCGGCGTGCCGGTGGATAGGAAACAGAGGGTGAAGAAGTGACGATGGATCGATAGTAATGTGAAAAACAGACCGGTAAGAAGCAACTGAAAGTTACCCGTCTCCGTGCGCTCAGTCAGCATCCACCGGCAAGCTCGTTCGCCAGACGCACTGGGTGGCCGGAAGCCGACCGATTCGTATCAACAGAATTACCAAATCGGTAGAATCAATAGGGCATCTGCGCTCTATAATTAATCATACCTGTCTCCTGATCAAATTATAAGCTTTCATGGCATCGCTTCTCGCAGACAGTAAAGGATGGATATTTGCGGCTGGCGTCCTGGCCCTTGCCCTCTCACTCTACCTGTGGTTCAGCGGTCTCCGAGAGGAGGCCATATTCGTGGGTCTCTGGGTTCCATCTCTGTGGATTTTAGCTGATCTCGTCGACAAGACCGAACGCGTCGACGCATGATTCAGCTTATATCAAAATACTTCGGCATCTTCATTTTCGGCTTCGTGGTGTTGGTCGGAAGCCTCGTGCTGCTTCCCGAGATCGCGGGTATGCCACAGGTCAATCCGGGCGAGATCATCGGCGTTCTCCTCGCATTCGTGGTCATCGCTGGCGGCTTCACGTGGTACTACTTCGGTTCTTCCACCCCAGAGCCGAGACGACGTCGCGACCCGGATAGAGATAGGGACTCTATCAGGTAGCCCTCGTCACTCCCTACACTTGATCGCCAATCCAATCCAGCAGTGCACGCCCGTCGGCGAGACGCCGTCGGGCCGCGCCCTCGTCCTCGTCAGCAGCGGGTTGGAAGACACGGTCGGGATAGAGCGTGAGGATAGAGATGTCACTGAGCGCATCGAGGGCATCCTGCAACTCGCGCGGCGGCGTGAGACGCAGGCGATCAACCAGATACTTGAGGTCGTGTGTGATTGGGGGATTCTTCTCGACGCGCGCCTTGTAAAGCCCCTTCAGTGCCTTCTCTACGGCGAGATGCACAAAGACGCTGGCATGCGCATGAAAGCCTCCGCTCGTGAGATGCTCGGCCGCCCGGAAGTCCTGATCTGCCTGGCGAAACCACTCATCGGCCGGTTTGTCGTGACGAGAGCGGGGGGGCATACGCGTCTTCTCTAGCTTTGAAATTTGCCGTCTGGTGCAGCGTCAGCTCTTATCTTGCAAGCATACGTCCTCGTAATGCGTGTTGCGTGACGCGTGTTGCGATGCGTGTTGCGTGGTTTTCGATCTCCCTTACGTTTCAGGCTCCGATTGTGGGTGGCACTATCATTCCTGTCCACGAATCACGGTCGGCAGCGCGCGAGGCTGGAGGACGGTGCGCGCATGATCTCCTGTTTGATGCGCACCCTCCGTCGACGTCTGTGCACGGAAAGCTAGGCTGCCTGCCAGCCGGATCGCCCAGACTGATCGCTTCCTTCAGGGGCGACGCACCGGGGCAAGCACTTCAACGTAAGAGACGTCGAACCAGCTGATCCGTCCGGACGCACTTACGACGGCGACCTGAGCCGAACGGATTCTCTCAGAACCATCGCATCCACTAAGCGAAGGCCAGACTGAGGAGTAAGATGCCTGCGGCGATTGTTACGTAAGGCGCTCGCCTGGAACCGGCAATCCGGCCGAGGCGAAGGCCGGTCCATGTGAAGGTCACTGAGAAGAGACAGACCGTTGTAGCGACGAGAAGCGCGTTTACCGTGCCCAGTCCCAAACTGAATCCGATGATCAGATTATCGATGCTAAGACCTGCTCCCAATCCGATAAGTCCCGTCCATGTCGTGAGCTTGGAGGCGAGAGTCTTATCGGGCGCCGCCGTTCGGAATCCTGTAATCAGTGTCCATATTCCAAGTAATGCAAGGAAGGCAGCGCCGACCCAGACTACTTCCTGCTCAATCCATAGGGCGACTGACTGCCCCATGGTGATGCCAAGAAGAGGTACGAAAAACTCGAAGAGACCGAACACGAGGATAACGCGCCACCGGTGCGCAAACTGCCCGAGCGCTCCTAATGCCAGAGCCGCAGCCAAGTTATTTGCCCCAACGACGAGGCTAAGTAGCAGAAGTGGAGGAATGGACATACGGCCGAAAGTTAGCCCCTAAGAACCTGTTTTGATATGCCGTTAGAGGCGGCTGAGGGCCAATCGTAGCGACGCGAGCCGGACCATGGCTGCGCTCGTCTCGGCTAGGCGTTCGTACTCCTTCGCAAGCCGTCGCCAGCCGCCCAACCAGCCGAGTGTGCGTTCGACCATCCAGCGCTTCGGCTCGACGGAAAAGCCCGGCTCTTCGGAGTCGGATTCGGTAATCTCAAGCCGAAGCCCGAGCGCTTCCTCAAGATCGTCTTCGAGATCACCGCGGTAGGCCTTGTCAGCGAAGACCGCTTCGAGCCGTTCGCTTTGCTGGGTAGCTTGTTTGATGAGCCGAAAGGCGTGCTGGCTCTCGTGCTCATTGGCGGCGCGGATGCCGACGGCCCATGTCCAGCCTTGCGTGTCCGTGAGGATGTGCCGTTTGCGCCCTTTGACTTTTTTGTTGCCGTCAAAGCCGCACAGACCGCCTGAACGGGTGATTGGCACCGATTGGCAGTCAATAATCACCGCGCTGGGCTCGGGGTCGCGCCCGGCTTCTCGCCGTGCGCCTCGCCGGGCTATCCTGAGTAGATACACAATCACGCCACGCTGTTTCCATGTGCGAAAGTAGTAGTACACCGTCTGCCACGGCGCAAATCCGCCGGGCAACCGTTCGCCACTGACATCCCGTTTTGACCACGTAGAAAATAGCATCCAAGATGTCGCGGCGCAGGTCATGTTGGCGGTGCCGCGAGGTATTGAGAACCGCTTTAATGTTGTGCCATTGGGAGTTCGTCAAGTCGGAGCTATAGTCTTTGCGCATAGCTTCGGCGTCGTCTTCGGTGAGAAGGTGATTCACCACCGAAAACGAGGCGGACTCCCGTTCGTTTTCACTCGCGGCGTTTGAAATCAAAACAGGTTCTAAAGCAACGACTTTCTAAGCTCGCGCCCGCCCGTCGATCTCGACTGGATTGATCGATTCAGTACGGGGCTGCTTATCGACAACCGTGTCATGTGGCAGGCTGCCTCGGTGCGAGCGCAGATAGATGAAGGGCGTGTGGTGCAGAAAATTAGAGACCCGCGCCGTGTAGATATCCGCGTAGCGCTCCACCTGCCGGGCGAAGTGGCTCTTATCTTTACCCGTGCGCATGAGCGGCCCCCAGTTCGGGTTGAGCAACGTGCTCGACGCTTCGGCCAGCGGGGCGATCCGTTCGTCGAGCGCGACGAGCTGTTCACGGAGCGACTCCATTTCGTTCTCTAGTTCGGAGGCCTCGTCGGTGCCGTTGTTAGGGCCGTATCCGTTCTGCACGCGCTGCAGGCGGAGACGCAAGGAGGAGTACTCGGCCTCCATCTCCTGCTTCTGCTCCATCATCTCAGAAAGGCGCTCCTGCTTGTCGGCGAATTCGCGGAGTGCAGCGATTTCGGCCTCAAGCTCACGTACGACAAGGGCCGTGCGCCAGCGCAGCACGCTCTTCGTGATGTTCACATCCGCGAACAGGTGATCGCCCACATACAAGATTTCCTCGCCCTCAAGATCCAGGCTCTCTTCCACGAGTCCAGCGTTTCCCCCTACATAGATTTCATCCTCTTTGAGCTCGCCGTGATGCTCGCGCAGGAGTCCATCATCGTTGACAACCCGAAACGCCGGGGAGTTCGACGAAAAGAAGTCCGGCTTCCGCGCCCCCACGATGGAAATATCGAACAGGTCGCGCCACGTCAGGTCGCCCGGCAGAAACGAGTTGAAAGCGTACCGGAGCATCGGAAGTGCATAGTCCCACTCCGAGTTTGTGATGAGTAGAAGCTTCTTGCCCGCCTCTTTCTGGTCGACGAGCGCGAGCGGCATCTCCTCGTCGAGATCCACGAAGCGCTCGGGGTGGTTGATGATCTCGGACTTGAGGCGGCCTTCCATGTGCGCTTCGTCGAGCGTGCGGCGGACACGCGCATACAAATCACTGTAGCCCATGGAGCCGCCCAGCTTATCCTCGTCCAGCAGATCCACGAGCTGCATGTACATACACGCTTCTGAGATGGCAAAAAGCGTGTTCAGGAATACCCATCGCGAGTCGCTCAAGTCGACGAGCGTTCGCTGGTAGACCTCTTTCTTGCGCTCGTACGACAGCGGCTGCGTGCCGTGAAAGGCGCGCTTCACGTAACCGAACCGGTTCGCCTTGACGATATTCCCATACTCCCGGTCAATGATCAATCCCCGAATGACGAGGTCGGGGTCAAACTCCAAGCCCTCAACTGGCCAACCGTCTTTCTGGAGCCCCTCCTTAATAAAGCTGTAGGCACGCCGCTCCCACTCGCGCATGTGGTAGTGGATGAGCGTGTAGTCCATGTCATAGCCAATCGCACGGATGCTGCGCAGATTGAGCGTGCGATTACAGAAGAGCCCACGAACGGGCGGTACAGATGTGCTCATACTATCTTTCAGTCGGTTCAAAAACGGATGACGGTCCCCAAATGACCGTCATAGGACTAACGCCTAACGGACGAGCAGAGGTTGTGCTTCATGATAATGCCTCGGCAACAATTCAGCCGTTAGCATCGGTAGTTGGGCTTTTCGACCGTTGACTAGCGTAGCGCAAATCTGTTGCCAGTCTCCCCTGCATGTACTCAGTAAGGCTTGCAGGGAGAGCGGCAGGATGGTGAGAAATACGACGCGAGCTTGGCCAGTCTGTTGGGTCGCCAGTCGCGTACTGACCTTTTGAGGATGACTCGCGGCCAAAGATGTGACACCTGCTGCCCCGGTTCTTACTCGCTGGCCGGCCCTGGATTCGTTGGCAAGAAGCAGCCCCGGTGCAACCAGCGAGGTATTTTTCAACAAGAGCTTACTCTTCCTCTTGCTGCTGCACGAAAGTCGTAAAGTCCGTATTGACCGGCTCGAATCCCTGCGCCTGGACAGACATGGCCACCTGGCCTCGGTGGTAGTGGCTGTGCATGAACACGTGCCTGAGCACATCGCGAACGGGCATTTCGCGGTCTGTCTCGGTGCCTTCCACGTGCAGAACGTCGCGATTCAGGTCGTCGCCGCGTTTGCGGAGAAAGGTGCGATACGCCTCCGTGTTGCGCTCGATGAGCATGCCACATTCGGTCCAGGTCAGGGAAGGCCACGGATCGAAGTTCGACGTATCCTGACCGCGAAGCCGCCGAACCCAGCACTGCTCACCAGCCAGCAGATGAGCAAAGATATCCTTGGTACGCTTCGACAGGTCGGGAATCTCCCGCAAGCGAGCGAGCCAGCGCGTGTTAGCCCATTCGTTATGTCGGACGGACTCATTGAAAAATTTGGGAGACGCCGACATATTTGGGATAGGCTTTATGGTGCAAATCGGGACCTATGAGTAAGGATAATCGGCGGCGGCGTTTCCGTAAAATGTGATCGTTCGCGTAACACGTGACGCGATGCTGCGTTGCTAAACACAGGTGAAAGCCTTCCTCAGTTATCCCTATACGGCATGCTCCGCAAACTGAACGAGTGGAAGTCGGCCTTCCTCATTCTTGCCGCGATTCTCGTCGTTGGGCTCGTTCTCTCCCGCGTTGTTGTGGGGCCGGGCTCACACGGCAACGGGCCGGCTGTCATCATCTCACCGCAGGAGGCGGCTGAGCACGTCGGCGACCGAGCTGAAGTGTGCGGCCAAGTTGCAGGCGTTTCGCATCAAACACGCCTTGGAGGCGAACCCACTTTTATCAATTTGGAGCGGGATCACCCGAATCAACCATTCACGGCCGTCATCTGGGGAGAGGACCGACCGGCCTGGGACGAGCCGCCCGAGCGGCTGTATGCCAATCAGGAGATCTGCGTGACCGGGACCATCGACATGCATGAAGGCACGCCGCAAATCACCGTATCCAGCCCCCGGCAAATCGAGGTGCGCTAAGGGACGCTAGCGGGAAGTGGGGCCAGCGGCGCACCGAGGGTCTGTTTGGCAAAAAGAAAACGCCGCACCGGCCAGCGGG
>OBKM01001106.1_pt1 | contig 11498 bp, 7 predicted proteins | sample 1519691 | NCBI WGS metagenome assembly OBKM01 (sample SAMEA37050418, study PRJEB22526) | metagenome | biome: saline pan; feature: lake; material: water | place: Egypt | collected 2015 | depth 0.5 m
CCCGCCGGTCACCACGTCCGGGATGATGGGGCGGCGCTCACAGACGACTGTCACCGGCCCCGGAAGGAAGGTCTCCAGGAACGCCCGCTCGCGATCGGTCACTGTCACATACTCGGTGGCTGCTGCGACCGATGGGACCGCAAACGAGACTGGGTTGTCTCGCGGGCGATCCTTGATGTCGAAGACCCGCCCGACGGCCGCCGGCGCGGTAGCATCGGCGCCGAGCCCGTAGACCGTCTCGGTGGGGTAGACGACCAGCTCACCACGGCTGATAGCCGCCGCTGCTGCTGTCAGTGCACACATTACCGACCCTTCGATCACCGCGCCTGAATGTGTTTGGGTCGGTGGTCCCGACAACGGCAGTTGTTCGGTACGCCACAGGCGGAGCAGGGCGATTAGGCCGCGGGATACACGATCGGTGCAAACAGTTAGGCCGCCGACATAGCCGTTCGTGTCTCGTTCGAGAATACGTGAGTGATTATGACGAACGACGACGGGACAGCCGACTCGACGCGACTCTCGCGACGCGGCACGCTCCGTGGCGGTGCGATTGCGCTCGGATCCGCTGTAGTAACCGGCGGGGCCTTCGTCTACAGCAGCCAGCCGGCGATGGCCAGTGATGGAATCGAGGCCAGTGCATCAGTCGTACTTGATGAGAACGAACAAACGGTGACCGAAGCGAACGTTCAGCCGACGGTGACCCTCGACTGGGACGACGTATCTAATGGTATCGACGACTTCGACCTTGAGCTTGCGATCACCGCCGACCCAGGACTGGACGAAGACGGTTTGGACGAGTTGCTCGAAGACGGTGTCGCGGCTGAAACGGTCGTCGAGAGCTGGAACAACATACACGACGGAACTGCCGAGGAGACCCTAACCATAGACAACTTCGACGACGACACACCGGAGAACATCGACCGCGTCGAGGCAACCGACGGGGACCTTGATGCGGCCTCCGGAACGTTGGAAATCGAGACAGAACTACTCGAGTTTCTCGAGGACGGCACCCCTAATTTCGATCAAAACGAAGATGAGCCAAAGTTCCCAGCGGAGATCGGTGACGACGAGGCTGCGGGCACCCGCATCGAGATCGACGCGGAAGCAACTGTTCGCGATGATGCCGGAGAGTCAACCGTGTACACGGTAGATTTCGAAAGTATCGAATTTGCGATTGCGATCGACAATCCAGCGGGCACGACAGACAGTGACGGTGTCGAGGCTGACGCGGACGCCGATGGGGAGTAACCGACGTGACTCGTGGTGTCCGGTTTGCTGCTTGCTCACTTATAACAAACCTAGAAGACTAGGGGCGGAACACTTCCCGACAGGGCGCCAACAGTATGCTACCTGCTCAGGAGGTCCGACACCGTCCGAGCAGGTTCCCGGCCCCCCACTGCCGTTGACAGCTGTTCCCCCTCCCGTTTCGGGTGGTCCGCCGCCGTAGACATGGGTGCATTGATGCGGTCCCCCACCTGGGCGTCGCCCAGGATTTTCACTGTACCGCCCGGTGCTAACACGACAAGCGGCGGCTCACAGGACGACGAACTCGACGATAAACGGCACGTTCGAGATCACGAACGTCGACAGAAGCTGGTACGTCGTCACAGAGGCCGTCGGCCACGTCGGTAACGACTCGATCTCCCGTTTGATGGCGAGAAACGACTCTGATTCCTCGATGACTCTGATGTCTGGCTCTGGTGATTCGTGGTGGAACACCTGATCGAGCTCCTGGCGGTGCTCCTCACGGAGACTCTCGAGTCGTGCTTGTTTGGAGGCGACGATTGCTCGGTGGATCCCATACTGAGCACCGACGAAGATGACCACGAGCCCGACGGTTGCGATCGTCGCCGTTACCAGCAACAGTAGGTTGCCCGAAAGGACCCCGACGACGCCGGAGGCCGCCGCTGCGACGAACCCTGGGAACTCACCGGCAAGCAACAACTGACCGTATGGCCGCAGCCCGAAGCGGTCCTCGACGCGCATCACGTCGAGGTTGATCGGAAACGCGGTTACCCGGACGGTCATGAACACCCAGGCGACCCAGGCGATCGTTGCGAGGGTCAGGATGGTGAAGCCACTGAAGAGGATCTGGAAGCCGGCGTAGGCATAGAACACCACTATCTCCGGTGTCATCGCCACTGCGGGGAGGTGTGTCACGGCAGCGACGATCCCTGCCAGGCCCAGAACAGTCACGCCGTAGACGCCCAGCCACCGACGGGGATACCAACGGTCACTGGGACCTGGAAATAATGGTGCGCCCATCGACAGCGTGTACAGCTGCTCAAAGAGCCGGCCCTGGAATCCGTAGTAGGTCGTATCGTCGACCGCGAACGCCGGCCGAATGCGGATCATCATCTCCCCGAGCCGGCTGTCGACGAGTCCAAACGCGACGATGATCAGTGTCACGTTGAGCGCTGCGATACCGACGACGGGGGTTGAGACGATCAGGTGCTCGACGCCAAAGCCCAACCGAAGCACCACCGCCGGTCCCACTAACGACACCACGGCCACAAGCGGGACCACAGCCAGCGGGATTCCCCTGCGTCGCAGCTGGTCGATCCGACGGACCTGGTTGTGTAATGCCCGCAGCTCCGCTGCAGAGGTCACTTCCGGGTGCGGGTCGTATCTCGCCAGCCGATCGCGGATCGACGCAGTTGCCATTGGCCTCCCTGCTGGAACGTTGTGAGCTATTCTCGATAGTCCGTATAGGTGTTTCTGTTGGCCGGTCCACGCCGAGACAGCTAGAACAGCACGCCGCCGGTCTGTGAGACGTAGTAGCCAACGAGCAATGCAGCGAGGAGCCACTGCCCCGGGTGGATCTCTCCGCTCTCTCCGATCGTCGCTTTGATTACCACGTACGAAACGATGCCGGCGGCCAACCCGTCGGCGATCGAGTAGCTAATCGGCATGACGATGATCGTAAGCGCGCCTGAGATCGCCCACGCTGGGTGGTCCCAGTCGATGTCTGTGACACCCTGAAACATCATCACACCCACAACGACCAAGGCGAGAAACGAGGCATACTCTGGGAGGAGGGGCACAAGTGCAACGAAGGGAATCGCAAGCACGAAACAGCCGGCAACGACGAGGGCGGTCAGGCCCGTCCGACCGCCTTCTTCGATCCCTGTCGAGGACTCGATGTAGGTTGTCACCGTTGAGGTACCGAGAACAGCGCCGACGGTTGTCCCGACTGCATCAGCCATCAGCGGCCGATCCATCTCTGGAAGCTCTCCGTCCTCGTCGAGGAAGTTGCCGAACTGTGAGACGCCGATGAGTGTGCCGGCGGTATCGAAAAAGTCAACGAAGAAGAACGTAAACACGACGAAGGTAAACGTGACCGGGTCAATGTCGGCAAGCCCTGTAAGAAACGCCCCCGCAAGCGGCGTGATGTCGAACTGAACCGTCGTGACGAGCTGGAACACGCCGCCGAGGACGCCGTGTTCGGTGAACGTCGCAAACAGGTTCTCATCGACGACGTTCGCCGGCTGTGTAACCCCGGTGATCGCGGCGATCCACCCGGCTGCTGCCGTTGTCAGGATACCGATCACGATGGCGCCGGTGACGTTTCGGGCCCACAGGACCAGTGTGAAAACCACGCCGAGGACACCGAGGAGGGCAGCAGGCGTCGCGGCGACATCGCCGAGGGTAACGAGCGTCCCTTCGTCCGCAACGATCACCTGCATCTCTTGGAGGCCGATGAACAACAAGAACGCGCCGATACCCGCTCCAACTGCGTACTTCACTGGCGTCGGGAATAGGTTGATCACGTACTCCCGGGCACCGACTGCGGTGAGGATGATGAAGAGAATCCCTTCGACGAAAACAGCCGCAAGCGCCGTCTGCCACGGCACCCCCAGCCCCACTACGACGGTAAAGGCGAAGAAGGCGTTGAGTCCCATCCCCGGTGCGAGGCCGAACGGACGATTTGCGTACAGTGCCATTGTCACTGTCGCAACGACCGACGCGAGGATGGTCGCAATCGCGATCATCTGGAAGACTTGGGTCTGACTGAACCCATCAATCTCGACGGCCGTCGACAAAATCGCCGGGTTGACGACGATGATGTACGCCATCGCGAGAAACGTTGTCACACCCGCGACAAGCTCCGTTCGTTCGTCGGTTCCATGCCCCTCGAGGTCGAATGAGCTTGCAATGCTCATTGGGAAGTAGATGTATGTGTGAACCGGTCAATAAACGTTACTCTCTCTTTCCGGCCAGGTATACATATACGTGTATATAACGTGCGATTATCGTGCGCTTGGCCCCGAAAAAATGAGCCATTCGTGAATATATACACGCGAAGCAGGACGATGCTTAGGGGCTCGTCCGCGGACCGGTTCACCCACGGCGGTCACTCGACGGTCTTCAACGCCCCAACCGGCGCGTTGGTGATCTCGCGGGTACGGTCCAACCCATCGGTCCCAGCGGCGATGAGCGTGAAGACGCCGCCGATGTCTGCCTCTGCCCGTACCGCGATGTCGAGAAGCAGCTCTTGAGTCTCTCCCGATCGGATGACGTCGTCGACGACAAGGACACTGTCGCCGGGGTCGATCGCACGCGCCGGGAGGTAGTAGGTGAGCTCGATCCCCGAGGCCAGCCGTTGGCGTGATTCGATGAACGCCTCGACTGCCGTCTCTTTCGACTGTTTCGCGTACGCGACCTGGGCATCGAAGAAAGAGGCCATCGCGGCGCCGAGGGTGATCCCGTCGGTCGCGGCCGTCAACACGACGTCGGGGGCTTCGAACCCGAACAGTTCAACGGCGACCGGCCCCACAAGGTCGAGAAACGGCTGGTCAAACACCATGCCAGTGTTGTCGACGTACCCCTCGGCGTCGATCTCGACCCGTGTGGCCAGTTCGTCGGCCAGCACTGCCGGCCCGATCTCACGAACGACCGTGCGAGCACGCTCTGGCCCCGGTAGCACGTGTCCGTTCACGTATCGGTTCAGGTCCCCTGCCGGGATCTCTGTCACCGCCGATAGCTCTTCGTAGGTCCGTGTCTGTTTGAGTACTCGCAACAGCTTGACTGCCTGCAACTGGAGGGTCGCTTTCTCAGTTCGGTTCATACGCGGGAATACTCCATGTCCGTGTATAGGCTACCGGATTATAGGTAAACGACCACGGGGCGGGTGACCCGTGGAACTCTCGCTGTTCCCTTCGGAGATGGCGAAAGCGGACGGCTGAGGCATATAGACTGCTCGCAGAACAGCCACAAAAAGAGTGGGTTCGGGCGGATTTGAACCGCCGACCTCCTCCATGTCAAGGAGGTGTCATAACCGGACTAGACCACGAACCCGCCGCCGCCGTCTCTACCAGAGCGTTCCCTGTGGGTACAATTGAACGTTTCGAATCTCCCGGACCGGAACTGTTTAACGGACTGGCTCACTATGCGCCGCTATGGCTGATTGCCCCCTCGCAGACGACTGTCCGAGTTTTTCAGAACGCATCGAGGGGATGGGCTGTCAACACTACGGTGACCGCGGCGGGAAAGAGTGGTGCAACCACTACAGCCAGCCGATCGAGGACCTCAAGTCCCAGCCGGTCAAAGTCGACGAAGAGATTATCGTCGAGATCGTCGACATCCACGAAAGCGGCGCCGGTGTTGGCCGCACCGACGACGGGTTCGTCGTTCTCGTCGACGGGGTTTTACCAGAAGCGCGGGCCCGCATACGAATCTCCGAAGTGCACTCGAACCACGCCCGTGGTGAAGAACTCGAGCGACTCCCCGACACGCCGGTGGAAGACACTGAGGCGCCGCCAACAGACACCGATGCCGACGACAGCGACGACGATGACGACGATGTCCGGCTAGGGAGCCGTGAGAACTTCTGGGGCGGGTAGTCCACAGTCCTTAATCACATCCTGCAGCACTACACATGTCCGTACACGACGATCCAGAACTCGTCGATCAGTTCGAGGCCTTCTTCCGGGCGTACTACCACGACGCCATCGGGTCCCTTGCACAGCAGTATCCCAGTGACTCGCGGTCCCTGTATATCACCTGGGAGGACCTGTACCGGTTCGATCCCGCACTCGCAGACGACTACCTCACGGAGCCTGCCCGGCTGCGTGATGCGGCTGAAGATGCCCTCTCGGTCTACGACCTGCCGGTCGACGTCGACCTTGAGGACGCCCACGTCCGGTTGCATCGGCTGGCGGAAACGACGCCGATTCGAGCACTCCGGGCCGATGACGTCAACACACTCGTCGCCGTCAGCGGTATCGTTCGGAAGGCTACCGACGTCCGCCCGAAAGTCGAGGAAGCAGCGTTCCGGTGCCAGCGCTGCTCGACGCTAACCCGTGTCCCACAGTCCGGCGGCGAGATGCAAGAGCCCCACGAGTGTCGTGGCTGTGACCGTCAGGGCCCCTTCGTCCTCGTCGAACAGGAGTCGGCCTTCGTCGACGCCCAGCGGCTCCGGATCCAGGAGAGTCCGGAAGGACTCCGTGGCGGTGAGACTCCTGCGGCGATCGACGTCCGTATCGAGGACGACATCACCGGTGAAGTAACCGCGGGCGACCGTGTCACCGTCACCGGCGTGTTACAGATCGATCAGGAGAGTACCAACTCAACAGTCCTAGACATCTACATGGACGGCGTCGCCGTCGACGTCGACGAAGAAGAGTTCGAGGACATGGAGATCAGCGACGCCGACCAGCAGGCGATCATCGAACTCTCAGAGCGCCCGGACTTGTACGAAGCGATCGTCGACTCGATTGCCCCCTCGATTTACGGCTACCGCCAGGAGAAACTCGCCATCGCCCTCCAGTTGTTTTCGGGGGTGACGAAAAACCTCGCCGACGGGTCACGACTCCGGGGTGACCTCCATGTCTTGCTCATCGGTGACCCGGGAACCGGCAAGTCCCAGCTCCTCCAGTACATCCGGAACATCGCCCCCCGGTCGGTATACACCTCGGGGAAGGGGTCCTCCAGTGCAGGGCTCTGTGTCACAGGAGACACCGTAATCCAGACCGAAAACGGGCTCCGACCAATTCGTGAGCTCGTAGAACCAGTGCTTCCAACGCCCGTCGACGAGGAAACTGCTGCTGCGATCGACGTACAACTCACAACCTTCGACCGGTCGTCCGGTTCGATGGACGTTCGTGATGCATCGAAAGCGTGGCGAATGCCAGAAAAACCGTGTCGGCGGATCGAGACGAGACGCGGCAAAACGCTTGAGGCATCGGTCAACACGCCGGTGTTGCTCCGTGGCGACGATGGCATCGAGTGGCGACCAATCTCCGAGATTGAGCCAGGGGATTCCATTGCAACGCCTGGTGCCTCCCCACGAGCGCGAGACGAACTCCTGGTCCGGGAGCTCCTTGCACCGGATACAGAGACGGTCTGGCTGCCGAATCAGTCAGTCGAGTTCCTCCATGCATCGCTCACCGATGAGTTCGGCACACTCGGTGATGCGGCAGCCGAGCTGGATCTCTCTGAAGAGGTTATCTGCTCACAGCTTGAGTCCCGGCCTGTCTCACTCGAAACGCTCGACCGGCTGCTCGACGCAATCGGTGCGTCTCGGACCGCGGTTGCATTCGAACCGCAGGGGGACAGACACGAGGACAAAATCACCGTCCCAGAAACCGTCGACGAGGAGCTGATGTATCTTTTCGGGGTAGTGTTTGGAACCGGCGATATCAGGCCCGACCACAACGACACCGTCCGGGTTTCAACCGATGATGAACCCCTTCTCGAACGTGCTGCCTCGATCTTTGAGGACGCGTTCGGCGTCAGCCCTGACACAGAGTTCCAGGGCGATCGCTCCTGTATTCGAGTCAACAACGCCACGATTACTCGGTTGTTCGCCAACGCCGGGATGACTACCTCGAACGACGACCTCGCACTCGCTCCCGAACTCACAACCGCAGCACACGCTGATGCATTTCTCCGTGGACTGCTGGATGCGGCCGGGACAGTCCAGCAGCACGGAGGAGGTAGTGTCGGTCTATCGACACCGAGTGAGACACTTGCCGAACAAGTACAGCTGATGCTTGAGGCGTACGGAGTCACCGCAAGCGTCCGTGAACACGACCGGCGAGAAACGGCCGACCGCACCAGTGGCCAACCGACTCCGTCCGGTCACGGCCAGCAGTTCGTCGAAATCGACGGAGTTGACATTGACCGGTACGCCGAGGCAGTTGGATTCGAGTGCGACGAAAAACAGGCGGCGGTGAGTGCGATTGTCGACCACGCGCGTCGTGGCGAAACGCTTCCAGACGGTGGTCGACTTGCCACAGTAACCGGACCGACAAGGGAGTCCCAGCAAAACGTTGTGCGGGCGGCCGACGGTGAGGGTGTACGACCGATGCCCGACGACCCCGATCTTCGCTGGGACGAGGTTACGACCGCTGTCGATACCGGCCGGAAGGAGGTATTCGATCTGACGGTCCCAGAGACGCACAACTTCGTCGCAAACGGCATCGTCACACACAATACTGCAGCTGCCGTTCGTGATGACTTCGGCGATGGCCAGCAGTGGACTCTCGAAGCGGGGGCGCTCGTGCTCGCCGACCAGGGTGTTGCCGCGATCGACGAGCTCGACAAGATGGCCCCAGACGACCGGTCGGCGATGCACGAAGCACTCGAACAGCAGTCCTACCACCCGGACACCGAAGTGTTGCTCGCAGACGGGCGTCGGGTTGCAATTGGCGAACTGGTCGACGAGCGGATGGCCGAGCGATCCGACGAGGTCGTCGACGGCGTTGACTGCGAGATGCTCCCAGTCGACGATCTCCGTGTTCACACCACCGACCCAGAGACTGGTGCAACGTTTAAAACGACGATCGACAGGGTGAGCCGCCACGAGGCACCCGCGGAGTTCATCCGGTTGACGTTCTCAAACGGCCGATCCGTGACCGTGACGCCGGAACATCCGACGTTCGTCGACGACGGGGCGGTGGTGCCTGCAGCGGCCGTCGAGCCCGGTGACTTCGTTCCGGCTACCCGAAAGCTACCGAACAGCCCGGGCGGCGTGGCCATGGCCTCGGTTCCAGCCCGCGGGCCCGAAGACAGAATCGAGCTCCCCGATGCGGTCACGCCGGACCTCGCGGAGCTTCTCGGGGTGCTCGTGGCCGCCGGCACCCACCGTGGGGAACCGGCCCACGAGATCGGGCTCTCGACGCAGGAGGACCGATTACTGGCCAGATTCGAACGCCTCGGGCGGTCGGTATTCGGGCTTGAACCGAACGAGACCGTCGACGAGGCAGGCACGGTCACGAAGCGGTGGTCATCGACACGACTGTACCGATGGTTCGAAGCGAACGCCCCCGAGCTGCTTGCAACCGCACCGAACAGACGGATTCCCGCTGCAGTGCTTGGCAGTTCTGAGACTATCATCCGACGCTTCCTGGTCGGTGCGTTTGCGGGAGCCGGACACATCGACTCCGAAGGGGTGTCGTTTTCGACTGCATCGTTGGGGCTCGCCGAAGATTACGCAGATGCACTCGCAAAACTCGGTGTCGCATCGCGGATTTACACCGACAGTTCCGAAGACAGTTACGAGACGTCCGTCGGGGGAGACTCGATAGACCGGTTCCTCGAGGCTGTCGGCGCCGAAGCCGCCGACAGCGACGCGATCGTCACGCGCAGCGACGGGTCCTCGCGGCACCGCGACGTGGTACCGACCAGCGTAGCCCACGAACTACGGGCACTGCGGGCACTGCTTGGACTGCCCCCAACGGGACAATTCGAACCCTACATCGACGGCGGACACGGCGTGCCAACCGCAACCGTCGAAGCTGCTCTCGAGCGGCTGCGCGAGCGGATCGAAACTGTCCGTACCGAGCTCTCTGATGCAGACTCGATCAGGGCGATCCGGTCGGCAATCGACTGGTCTAGCCGCGAACTCGCCGACCGAATCGACGCGGCACACACGGGGCCTCACGCTGACGCAAGGCGAAACGACGAACAGGACTGGTCGACCGACCGGAGCAAGGCTGCAGTCACGGCAGCACTAGACGAGGCTACAGAACGACTCGAGGACCTCGAACAACAGTGTGCGTTCCGCTACGACCGGGTTACCGACGTAGAGACGGTTCCAAACGAGGGCGAGCCGGCCTGTGAGTGGGTCTACGATGTGACCGTCGAACCCACGAATACGTTCATCAGCAAGGGCGTCCTCCTCCACAATTCGATCAGTGTCTCGAAGGCCGGCATCAATGCGACGCTGAAGTCTCGCTGCTCGCTTCTGGGCGCAGCGAATCCCGCATACGGCCGGTTCGACCAATACGAGTCGATCGGCGAGCAGATCGACCTCGAGCCGGCGTTGATCTCACGGTTCGACCTGATCTTTACCGTCACCGACCAGCCCGATCCCGAGGAAGACCAGGCCCTCGCCAGCCACATTCTGGACACGAACTACGCCGGCGAGTTGCGTGTTCAACAGAACCAGATGACCGCCCCAGACGTCGACGACGACGAGATCGATGCTGCCTACGAGACCGCCGAGCCCGAGATTGCTCCCGAGTTGCTCCGCAAGTACGTCGCCTACGCCCAGCAGAACTGCCACCCGCGCATGAGCGAGGCGGCCCGAGACCGCATCGAAGAGTTCTACGTCGACTTGCGTTCGCGGGGCGCCGACGAGGACGCGCCGGTACCGGTGACCGCCCGGAAGCTCGAAGCTCTCGTTCGCCTCGCGGAGGCAAGTGCCCGAATCCGTCTCGCTGATACCGTGACCGCAGACGACGCCGACCGTGTGATCGAAATCGTCCGCTCCTCGCTGCAGAACATCGGTGTCGATCCAGAGACGGGACAGTTCGACGCCGACGTCATCGAGACGGGGACCTCGAAGAGTCAGCGGGACCGGATCAAGAACCTGAAGGGCTTGATCGAATCACTCGAACCAGAGTACGACGAGGGAGTTCCTGTCGACGAGATCCTCGAGCAGGCCGGCGATGTCGGCCTCGACGCCCGCAAGGCAGAGGAGGAACTCGAACGGCTCAAACAGAAGGGTGAGGTCTACGAACCAACACACAACCACATCCGGACGACCTGACATGGACCGGATTGCAGCATTACGGAACATCGAGGAGGCACTGACCGAATTCGAGGCCGGAGAGCTCACCTTAGAGGCCCTTGAGGACCGGACCGGCGCCGTTTTACGCAGCTACGCCACCGACTACTCGGACGAGTACCGAGGGGTCTATCAAGTCGACGGCGTGGTCGTGGTTGCCGGGTCCCCAAGCGAGGCCCGCGAGACGGCCGCCGAGCAGGCTGGAATCGACGCCGCGACTGCGGCGGTGCAACGTCTGTCGGAGTAGCCGCGGGCGATTTCGCGGCGTTTATGATGCGGTCGAGACGACCGACGGATACCGTGTTACTCGTGGTGACTTACTCTCGTGAAGCACGGCAGTCGTTGCGAAACGTCGCGAACCACCATCCTGATGCCGTTTGTCGGCGATTCGGCCGTGCCGCGTTGTTTGAGGGTACCGGCCGGGGTGCCTTCTTTGGCCTATGGCTCCGAGAAAAACACGGGGTCGCCGTCGAGTTACGCAAGA
>OBKM01001107.1_pt1 | contig 11498 bp, 11 predicted proteins | sample 1519691 | NCBI WGS metagenome assembly OBKM01 (sample SAMEA37050418, study PRJEB22526) | metagenome | biome: saline pan; feature: lake; material: water | place: Egypt | collected 2015 | depth 0.5 m
CGCGCTTACTGGGAGCACACGGCCATCAAGTTCGGCACGACCAGTTTCAAGCAGGCGACGGCCAGGCGTCCCCTCGACCTGATACCCTGTCAACGCGACCAGGTTGACCGGGTGATCTCGGATTGCTGGTACGTAGGTCATTGCAGGGCCGCCCTGGAGCATTCCCGCGGTCGTAACGATCACCGTCGACTGCTCTGCGATCCGGCGGCGCTGTCCGTCGCGGCCGTCGACGAAGCGAGCGTTCGAGGCCGCCCGTCGAAGCGCTTCGGGGTCACGAACGTACTCGGGATAGGACTGAAACAGCCGGGTGACGCGCTTGCCCATCCCGTCGAGATAGCAGTCGATGTCGTTGGCTTCGAGGGTGAGCAACACCTCTTGGGTGCGCCCGATTGCGAAGGCGGGGACCACGACGGTGCCGCCCTCCCACAGCGTCTGCTCCACGCGGTCAACGAACTCGTTCTCGACTTCCGCTCGTGGCGGTCGGGTCACGTCTGCGTACGTTGACTCACACAGCACTACATCAGCAGCTGGGCGGGCAGTCGTCCCTGAAAGGAGGCGCTGGTCTTCGGTGTGAAAATCAGCCGTGTACAGCAGCTGAGTTTCGCCGTCGTCGACAAGAACGTGTGCGCTCCCGGGAATGTGGCCGGCATCGAAGAACGTGATTTCGTGCCCTGCAGCTTCAAAGGGCTCGCCGTAGCCGTGGTGGACGGTCGCGGCGGTAAACCGGTTCAGCTCGGCTTCTGTAAACGGACAGTCGTACCGCCCGCCAGCAGAGTCACGGCCAGGGCCATGGAGTTTGAGCGTATCTCTGCCGAGCACACGCGTCAGTTCGTCGGTCGGGGGCGTCAGGTGTATTGGTGGTCGACGGTCGCCAGAGAGCAGCGACGGGACTGCACCGGCGTGGTCGAGGTGGCCGTGCGAGACGACGACTGCTTCAGGATCGACATGGCCGACAGGAAACTGCGGCGGTGTCCCGCTTTTGATCCCGTAGTCGAGCAGAAGCCGATCATTGACCAAAATCGCGCTCCGGCCGACTTCGTCCGCGCCGCCGAGAAACCGAAGTTCCATTGGCAACTGATCGGTGCTTGTACCGTTTGATATCATCGATACGCTCCGAATGACCTGCTGAACTCACTTCGGAGCGGGCCGTCGAGCGCCCAGTTTTCACAACTCGGGAAAGCAGAATGCTGAAGAGACCAACGCCAGTAGTAGCAGATTAATGACCGATCCGCTTCGGATCAGCGCCGGCGAGATGACCGCCGAGGAGATCCTTGATGCACTTCGTGACGGACGCCGAGTCGTCGTCAAGACGGAAGTACTGGGTTCGGAGCATACCGTCACACTCCGGTACGACGGCGATATCTTCTACTGCGACACCCCGACGACCCTCCACCAGCACGAAGCGGTTGAAGAGATGGATCAGTGTCTTCGTAACCAGGGGTACGCGGCCGAATAGTAACACGTCCCATGCTGGAACGGGCGAGACCCATCGGGACAGATTTATTACTACTGATCGTTTTACTCCGGCAAGCAATGCTTCGGACCCGACTTCCAACGCGCTCGCCTCTCGCGAGCCACGGGTCCGCGCGGCGACCACGGCGGGCCTCCCTGTAGGCCCACCACTATCCACATTTTTGACCTGTTTCGTGTCGATTTCTGGTAGCAGTCTGTCGATTAGCGCTTACTCTGGCTTTATTTTGCATGATTAATTGTGAAAGATTTATCTCTCTCCGGCTGATTCGTCTTGATACCAATGACAACCGTTGCACTCGCGTTTTCCGGCGGCCTCGACACAACAGTCTGCGTCCCGCTCCTGAAAGAGGAGTACGGCTACGATGAAGTCGTCGGGATCACAGTTGATGTCGGGCAGCCGGAGTCAGAGTTTGAGGAGGCAGCAGAAACCGCGGACGCACTTGGGCTTGACTACCATGTGGTCGACGCAAAAGACGAGTTTGCGGAGCTGTGTTTCGACGCTGTCCAGGCGAACGCAACCTACCAGGGCTATCCGCTTGGAACAGCGCTTGCACGCCCGGTCATCGCTGAGGCGATTCTTGAGGTTGCGATCGAAGCGGACTGTGACGCCGTCGCACACGGCTGTACTGGCAAAGGGAACGACCAGTTACGCTTCGAAACGGTCTGGCGCGGCAGCGACCTCGATGTTATCGCGCCTATTCGCGAACTCGGACTCACCCGCGAGTGGGAACAGGAGTACGCTGCTGAGCGTGAACTGCCCGTTGAGGCTGGCAATGAGGGCGAATGGTCAATTGATCAAAACCTCTGGTCACGTGCAGTTGAGGGTGGCAATCTCGAACAACCCGACTACGTCCCGCCGGAGACAATCTACAAGTGGACGGACGAGCCAACCGGCGACTCGACGACCGTCGACATCACTTTTGAGGCGGGACAGCCAGTTGCGGTCGATGGAGAACACCACGCCCCGGCTGAGCTGATCGGGGCTCTCAACGACCTCGCTGGCGAGTATGGCGTCGGGCGAACAGATGTGATGGAGGACAGAATGCTCGGCCTGAAAGTACGTGAGAACTACGAGCACCCGGCGGCGACTGTTCTACTCACTGCCCACGAGGCGCTTGAAGACCTCACGCTGACCAAAGACGAGCGCTCCGTTAAAACACAGATCGAACAGGAATGGGCCGAGAAGGCCTACGAAGGGCTGGTGTTCGCTCCGGTTGTCGACGCACTGGAGGGATTTATTACTGAGACGCAGACGACCGTCACCGGAACCGTCACCGTACTGCTTCAGGGCGGAACCGCCCGTGCGGTCGCTCGTGACAGCGAGTACGCGGTCTACGAAGAGACGATGGCCTCGTTCAACACCGAAGATATCGCCGGAATTGAACAGGCAGACGCGACCGGCGTTGCGAAGTACCACGGTCTGCAAGAACGTCTGGCAAATGAGGTGGCAGCCGACGCCGCAGCGCCGCCAAAGACAGTTGCAGACGGTGGCACCGAACCACCACACGACGACACCCAGTCCGGAGCACAAGAGTAGATGACAGACGACGACCCTGACGCTGGAACAGCAGTCCGTCGCGACCGCTTTGCAGGTGGCCCTGCCCGCGGGTTCATGTCATCGCTGGCGGCAGACCAGCGGCTCTTTGCGGCCGATCTCGCGGTCGATCGCGCACACGTCGTGATGCTCGCTGAGCAGGGGATCGTCTCTGACGCCGACGCAGCGACGATTCTTGCAGCGCTGGATAACGTCGAAGCTGCGGGTCACGGAGCACTGTCTTCGGGAGAGGATGTCCACGAGGCGATCGAAACTGCGGTAATCGAGCACGTTGGCGACGTCGGGGGTCGGATGCACACCGCTCGCTCGCGCAACGATGAGGTCGCGGCCTGCATCCGGTATCGTCTTCGTGCGGATCTGCTTGCCACGATCGACGTTGTCAACGAGGTTCGCGAGGCGCTGCTTGACGCGGCAGCTCTCCACGTGGACACCGTTATGCCCGGGTACACGCATCTCCAGCCCGCACAGCCGATCACTGTTGGCCACTGGCTGGCCGGGTACGAGCAAGCGCTAGCACGGGATGCAGAGCGTCTCTGTGGCGTGTACGACCGCGTCAACCGTAGCCCGCTGGGGGCGGCGGCGTTTGCCGGCACAACCTTCGACATTAACCGCGAACGAACTGCCGAACTCCTCGGCTTTGTTGATCCAGAGACGGCTGAACCGCTGCTGGTCGACAACACCATCGACGCCGTCAGCGGCAGGGACGTGCTGCTTGAGACTGCAGGCGCGCTCACGGCGCTGGCAGTGACCTGTTCGGGGATCGCAGAGGATCTCGTGTTGTATGCGAACCGTGGCTTGGTCGAACTGGACGACGACTACGCGTCGACGTCTTCGATTATGCCCCAAAAGAAAAACCCGGACTCACTTGAGCTTGTCCGGGCGGTCGCTGGCGATGCCGCTGGCGCGTTTCAGGGTGTTGCCACGACGCTCAAGGGGCTTCCACGAGCGTACAACCGCGATCTTCAGCGTGTCGGGCCGCATGTATGGACGGCACTCGCTAAAGTAACAGAAACTCTGGCCGTCGCTGGTGGCGCGGTCACCACAGCGACCTGGGATGAAGCAGCGCTCGAAACAGCCGCGGCAGAGGGGTTCTCGACGGCAACTGGGGTCGCGGATCTTCTCACACAGTCTGGAGTCCCGTTCCGAACTGCACACGAAGTTGTTGCGTCCGCAGCCGAGGCCGTCGCAACTGGAAACAACGCTAGTGGACTGACATCGGGGGAGAACCAGAACGACGCCGGTAACGCGGTCAAACCACTTGCTGATGATGCTGTCGTTCAGGCACTCGACAACGCGACCCAGGACCAGCTTGGTCAGTCGATTGCGACGCTGGTCGACCCTGACGACCTTGCGGCAGCACTTGATCCCACCGGGAGCGCCGCGAGCCGTGGCTCTCGTGGCGGTCCCGCACCGGCGGCAGTCCGCGAGAGCCTCGACCGCGCTCACAGTCGCTACAACGAAAACCTGGCTGCGACCAGGCTGCGTCAAGACGCTGTCGAGTCGGCGACCAACCGCCTTGACGCAGCAGTCAACGAGTACACCAGCGGTGAACAAGATGCGTAGGCAGAAAACCGTGGTGAACACAGGACCCCTCGACGGCAGCCCCCCACAGCGACGGCGACCACCACGGCGTCCCCTCTGGGGACGCACATATCATTCAGCAGAAACTGAATCACGAAACTGCGGCTAAACGGCTTCTTTTGACCGTTAGTGGCGATTGCAGAATCATAAACAAAATTATATTTTCGAAGGGCTTATGTTCTGACGGCGTCCAGTCGAGTGTACAATGGCAGATTGCACCGAATGCGGGGCCGAGCTGGTCCTGCCCGAAAGCCTCGAAGCTGGAGAGATTGTTGACTGTACCACCTGCGGCGCGGAACTAGAGGTGCTTGATGCAACCGAGCCCACTCTCGATACTGCGCCCGACCTCGCACAGGATTGGGGTGAGTAGCTGTGGTAGCGAGGTGGACAGCCAACCACGGAGCAGTACCTGGGGGTGACTGAAATGAAGATCGGCCTCTGTTACTCGCGGATCCGCCACGACGAGAAAGCGCTGCTCGCGGAACTCCGCGACCGTGACCACGATGTGCTGAAAATCGACGTTCGTGAGCAGACGTTTACGCTCGGAGAGCCGCCAGAAGCGCTTGCGGAGCTCGATCTTGTCATCGACCGGTGTCTGTCGACGAGCAGATCGACGTATCTGACGCAGTTTTGCGCACAGTATGGGATTCCCGTCTGCAACGACCCAACGACAGCAGCGGTCTGTGCGGACAAGGTCAAGACAAGCCTTGCACTCGCTGACGCAGGGGTTCCAACGCCCGAGACCACTGTTGCCTTTACTGAGGAGGCAGCGCTTTCGGCAATTGAGTCATTTGGCTATCCCTGTGTGCTCAAGCCGGTTGTCGGCTCCTGGGGGCGTCTCATGGCGAAAATCGAGTCCCGTTCGGCGGCTGAGGCGATTGTTGAACACAAGTCGACCCTTGGCCACTACGAGCACAGCGTCTTCTACGTACAGGCGTTTGTCGAGAAGCCCGGACGTGACCTCCGTGTGCTGGTGGCTGACGGCAACCCAATCGCCGCGATGGCTCGTTCGGGCGACCATTGGCTGACTAACGCCGCACAGGGGGCGGAGACGACACCGTATCCAGTCGATGACGCCCTCGAAACGCTTGTCGCGGACGCGAGCGAGGCGGTCGGCGGCGGCTTGCTTGGTGTCGATCTCATGGAAACCGACGCCACTGAGTCGGGCTACACCGTCCATGAAGTTAATCACACAGTTGAGTTCCGTGCACTCAACGAGACTGTCGAGGCTGACGTGCCGGCAGCGATTGTTGACTACCTCGAACCGCTTGCGAACTCGAAGGCTGCTGTTCCCAACACAGAGGTGACAGGATGACGCCAACGGCTGAAGCAGACGACACTGAAACGCCGAGCGCGACGGCAGACACTGCGGCTGATCCCACGTTCACGGCAACAGTCGTTGGTGGATCGGGCTTTGCTGGCGGGGAACTGCTGCGCTTGCTTGCTTCTCACCCGAACTTCGACCTCGTTGCGGCGACCAGCCGAGAGTACGCTGGAAAATCTCTGGGGTATGTCCATCCGAACCTCCGACATCATTCCCTTCGCTTTTCGACGCCAGATGACCTCGGCACCTCGGATGTGCTGTTCGCGGCAACGCCACACGGCGTGACGATGGAGCACATTGAGGCGTTTCAGGATACCGCTGACCTTGTTGTCGATCTGTCAGCCGATTTTCGACTTCCAGACGCGGCTGCGTACGACGAGTGGTATGACGGCCATAGTGCGCCTGAGTACCTCGACGACGCTGTTTACGGACTTGTTGAACTGACCCGTGAGGAGCTTACTGGTGCCGAACTGATCGCAACCGGTGGCTGTAACGCCACCGTGGCGATGCTCGCGCTTGCCCCACTCATCGACGCTGGCATCCTCGACGACGACCGGATCGTGGTCGATCTGAAAGTTGGCTCCTCAGAAGGCGGCGCTGGCGGTGGTCCGGCATCCAGCCACGCAGAGCGCTCGGGGGTTGTTCGTCCGTATGCGCCAACCGGTCACCGCCACGAGGCCGAACTTGCCGCCTATCTGGACTGCTCTGTGTCGCTGACTGCTCACGCCGTCGACATGGTTCGTGGCGCTGCGGTGACCTGCCACTGCTTCCCCGATGAAGCGGTTTCGACTAGCGACTGCTGGACTGCCTACCGCGAAGCCTACGAGGACGAACCGTTCATCCGACTCGTCGGCGGCGGTGGTGCGGTGTACCGCTATCCTGAGGCAAAGACAGTCGCAGGCTCGAACGTTGCCGAAATCGGCTTCGAGCTAGACTCCGAGAACGGACGACTCGTTGTCTTTGGCGCAATCGACAACGTAACCAAGGGCGCGGCAGGGCAGGCAGTGCACGCAGCAAACGTCGCGCTCGGACTCGACGAAACGGCTGGGCTCGCCGGCCATGGGCTTCACCCGGTGGGATCGCCATGACGGTCGTCGTCAAGATCGGCGGCGCACGAGCGGTCGATCCTGCCGGCACAGTCACTGACGTGGCACATCTTACTGCCAACGGCGAGGACGTGATCGTGGTCCACGGCGGCTCAACCGTCGTCGACGACACTCTCAAAGCGGTCGGCGAGACGCCGCGCTATGTTGAGACGCCGGACGGGGTTGGCGGCCGGTTCACTGACGAGCGTGCAATGGAGGCCATCAAAATGGCTCTGCCCGGACAGTGTAACACCGATCTTGTCACCGCCTTCCAGAACGGAGGCGTCAACGCAGTTGGGCTCTCCGGCGTCGATGGGAAGCTGTTGACTGGACCGCGTACGTCGGCGGTGCGTGTTCAGGACGGCGACACCAAACGGATTGAGCGTGGGGACCACTCCGGGACAATCACCGATGTTGATGTGACTGTGTTCGACGCGCTGCTGTCGGCCGGGTTCACTCCAGTTGTGAGTCCACCAATGCTCGGCGACGACGCTGCAACTGGCGAGGAATCAACACCAGCGTGGCTCCCGGTCAACGTCGACGCGGACGGCGCTGCAGCAGCGATCGCAGGGGCACTCGATGCAACGCTCCTCCTGCTTACAGATGTGTCGGGCGTCCTCGACACTCCCGATGACCCCGAAACTGTTTTCGAGACGGTTGACGAACCGGCGGCGCTCGATGCTGTTCAGAACGCGGCAGAGGACTTCATGGGTCGGAAAGTGATGGCTGCGATCGACGCGCTCGATGCAGGCGCCGTCCGCGTCATCATCGGGGATGCGAACCGGACAGAGCCAGTCCTCAGCGCACTCGACGGCGACGGAACGCATCTACTGCCTGGTGCTGTCAGTACAGCCGAAACAGCAACGGGTACCGAAGACACGCTGGAGGGATCCGAATGAGCGACGCCGGATTTGTTTTCAGCGAAAAGCCACTCCAGATCCAGCGTGGTGAGGGGACGACCCTTTACGACGCCGATGGCACTGCGTACCTCGATATGGGGGCAAGCTACGCCTGTGCGCCTGTTGGTCATTGCCATCCAACAGTTGTCGATGCTGTCGTCGAGCAGGCGCGCTCGCTGCTGTACGTTCAGGGGTCGTATCCGACGGCAGCTCGCAACCGTGTGTACGACCGTCTTGCAGCTACTGCTCCTGCTGGACTGGAAAACGTTTGGCTCTGTAACTCCGGGACTGAAGCAAACGAGGCAGCACTGAAGTTTGCTCGCGGGGTGACAGGCCGGGCAAAGATCGTTGCCGCCAAGCGCGGTTTTCACGGTCGGACCATGGGTGCGCTTGCAACGACTTGGAAACAACAGTATCGCGAGCCCTACAAGCCCCTCATCGAGGGTGTCGAGTTCGTCGACTACGGTGACGCTGCGGCGATGGAGGCTGCAGTCGACGAGGAGACAGCGGCTGTGATCCTCGAACCAATTCAGGGGGAAGGCGGGGTTCATCCGGCTTTGCCGTCGTATCTTCAGTTCGTTCGTGAGACAACTGCCGAGGCTGGGGCTGCGATGATCCTCGACGAAATTCAGACCGGGCTTGGCCGTACTGGTGCACTGTGGGCTTGCGAGCACGCTGGCGTCGTCCCCGATGCGCTCACAACCGCAAAAGGGCTTGCCAGCGGACTTCCGATGGGCGCGACGCTCGTGGCGGACTGGCTTGCAACAGACTTCGGCGACCACGGTTCGACGTTTTCCGGAACCCCGGTCGTAAGCGCCGCAGCCGACGCAACGCTTTCTGTTCTTGCAGCGGAGAAACTGCCGGCACAAGCCGCACAGATTGGCGAAACACTCCAGGCGAGCCTCAGCGATGCGATCGAAGACGGCGACATCAACGCCCGTGGAGTTCGTGGCGCCGGGTTGTTGATCGGTATCGAAGTAAAGCGGGGAGCAAACCGGATCCTCCGTGATCTTGCTCTCGAACAGCAGGTGTTGGCACTTCCAGCAGGTCGGACGGTCGTTCGTCTTCTGCCGCCACTGACGATCGACGAGGATGATGTCGACCATGTCGTGGATGCACTTGCTGCCGTTACTGGAGGTGGCTCGTCGTGACGGTCACTCTGGCTACTGGTGGTGAAATCCCATGAACGCCGACACTGCTGTGACCGGTCGCGACCTTCTTGTTGATCTTGTCTCCACGCCATCACCATCTGGCGACGAAGCAACAGCAGCGGACCTGCTCGTTGAGTGGTTCGAGACCCACGGGCGCGAAGCCTGGTGTGACGAGGTTGGCAACGTCCGCGCTCCAGCGGATGATAGCGTCCTGTTGACAAGTCACATTGACACCGTTCCCGGTGATATCCCTGTCCGGACGACGACTGAGGATGGTGAGTCTGTTCTGTGGGGTCGTGGAAGCGTTGATGCCACCGGTGCGCTCGCCGCGATGGCGGTCGCCGCTGTCGAAACAGGGGTCTCTTTTGCCGGCGTCGTCGGTGAGGAAACTGACTCCCGGGGAGCACGGCATCTTGTCGAAAGCCGAACGGCCCCTGGCGCGCTCATCAACGGCGAGCCAAGCGGCTGGGACGCGTACACGCTTGGCTACCGCGGCTATCTCTCCGGTACGTACGCCGTTGAGACGCCGGTAGCCCACGACGCTGGACCGGGGACAAACGCGATTGAGCAGGCGATCTCGTGGTGGAACGCCGTCGAGTCGGCTGTCGCATCGGAGGACTCCACGACCCCAGCGTTCCAGCAGACCAGCGCGACGCCACTCGCAATCGATGGCGGGCTACGCACCGACGGTACGACAGTCACAGCGACTGTCTCACTTGAGCTTCGGGTTCCACCGGAAACGCCGGCCGAAGCGGTCCGCGAGGCTGTCGAATCGGAAACTGACAGCGGCTCGGTCGAGTGGGACGAGCCGATACCGCCGGTCGTTGCCTCACAGCGCTCGTCGGTTGCGACGGCACTCCGCGCGGCGATCCGCGATGCCGGTGGTGAGCCAACCCCACTATTGAAAACTGGAACCTGTGATATGAACCTCTACGCTCCCGCCTGGAACTGTCCGATGGCAACGTATGGTCCCGGCGATTCAACACTTGACCATGCGCCTGACGAGCGCCTGTCGCTGTCGTCGTTCGACAGCTCAATCGGTGTGTTGATCGCTGCAACAGAGCAGCTTACAGAAGGGGTGCCAGCATGACCCGCCACCTGCTCGATATCGACGACCTTGACCGCGAAGAACTGGAGACGGTTCTCTCGCTCGCCGAGCGGTACAAGCGTGAGGACCGCAAAGATATCTCGAGCAAACCTCTCGCCGGAAAGACACTGGGAATGTTGTTTCAGCGCCCCTCGACACGAACCCGTGTCTCCTTCGAGACAGGAATGACCAAGCTCGGTGGCCACGCCGTGTTCCTCGGCGAAGACGACATCCACCTTGGCAGCGGTGAGCCAATCCGTGATACCGCACGGGCGCTTTCCCAGTATGTCGACGCGGTGACGCCGCGTGTCGCCGATCACGATGATGTCGAAACAATGGCTGAGTACGCGTCGGTTCCAGTGATTAATGCGCTCACCGACCGCGCCCACCCCTGCCAGACGCTTGCGGATCTGCTGACGATTCGCGAGCACTGCGGCGGGCTTGACGATGTTTCAGTAACGTGGATCGGCGACGGCAACAACGTTGCACGGTCGTTTGCGATCGGTTGTGCGCTCGCCGGCATCGACCTCACCGTTTCGACGCCAGCGGAGTATGGCCTCGGTGACGATGTTCTGACCCGTGTAGATGCACTCGGCGGTGATTTAACGATCGAACGTAATCCAGCAACCGCAGTCGATGACGCAGATGTGGTGTACACAGATGTGTGGGTGAGTATGGGACAGGAAGCCGAACGTGAGGAACGCCTCGACACGTTTGGTCCGTACCAGCTAAACAGCGCTTTGCTCACAAACACGGCGGATGCTGCCGTGATGCACTGTTTGCCTGCACATCGCGGTGAAGAAATCACCGATGCTGTAATCGAGTCCGATCAATCGATTGTCTGGCAACAGGCACAAAATCGGATGCATGCACAAAACGGCCTGCTCGTCTGGCTCGACCGTCAGTGCGAACCCCCAGTGCGGGAACACGCCAGTACGACTGGACTGTAGCGGGGCCTGTTTGTCAGGCCGCCCGTAGTGACCTGTGCTGGACTTGCTTACAAATCACGGCGCTCGAATTCGATGTATCCTCCCAGTACAGGAAGGACAAACCACGCGATGGCGACGAAGCTAGCGAACCAGGACTGCATGTATATCGGAGGGTCATCAGGAACCGATGACGCAGCGAGCGGAAATTCCTCGACGAGGTCAGGGGCAACTGGTAGTACTGCATTTCTGACCGCAGCAAAGGGTGAGAGCTGGTTGAACACTTCCGCCCAAGTCGGCGTCTCTTCCGCGATACTGAACCGAACATACGTCGTGTGTTGCATCTACTCTCTGGATACAGCGCACCGATCCTGAGAGAGTGTGGTGTCAATCGGCGATTGATTTTCTCTCTCGCCA
>OBKM01001108.1_pt1 | contig 11476 bp, 16 predicted proteins | sample 1519691 | NCBI WGS metagenome assembly OBKM01 (sample SAMEA37050418, study PRJEB22526) | metagenome | biome: saline pan; feature: lake; material: water | place: Egypt | collected 2015 | depth 0.5 m
GCCGGCCCCGTTCGTGACTGCCGGCTGGCCTGTGTCCGGTTGTACGTCTGCCTTTCGGGCTGGTGTCGTGTCTGGCTCCGGTTCGGAGGAGGCGGTGTCCGTCGGTGTCACCCCGTCTACGTTTTCGCCCTCGATGACGTCGAGGACGGTCGCCTTGTTCGACTCGATTGTCTCCGCGACCCGTTCGAAGAGGCGTTCTTCTTCGTGGGTCATCCCGGTTGGTTCGACGCGGTAGCCGGCGGCCGCTAGGGCGGCCTGTTCGATGACCTTGCCAACCCGGCGCTCGTAGACCGCCCGGACGACTTCTTGGGCGGTCTCGATCTCGTCGGTGATCTGGCTGATCTCTTCTGACCCGAACGGATCGTCGGCCTCGGCGGCCAGCTGGTCGCGCTGTTCTTTCAGCGCGGCGATGTAGGCGCCGACGTCCTCGTAGAAGGACTCGCGCAGCTCTTGGAGGTCGTCGCTGTCGCGCTCGCGGGATTGGACGGATTGCAGTTCGGCCAGGTCCATGGCTACTCCTTTGCCTTCTCGGCGCGGCCCTGGGTCATGAGGTAGACGCCGAGATACTCCGGATAGTAATCAGGCCCTTCGGGAATGGTAAACTTATCGGCGCCGAAGGTGAGCTCAGCAACCTCGGGCTCGCCGTAGGGGGGCAAGTCGGTGCAGTCGGTGACGTCGATGGCGATGTCGTGTCCCCGGAAGATACCAGGGACGGCGTCGACAAGCGGGTCGAACGCCGCGAGATCCGCGCGGTCGATCCGGGTCACACAAAAGCCGGTCCCGCCGTGGAGGCTTCCCGGCAACCGGATGAGCCGGTGGGTGTCGGTGGTGACGGGGTCGTCGATCGGTGCTCGTTCGGCGGCGACGGTCTCGTCGACCAGTTCCTGGGCGAGGGTGATCACGGCCGGGTGAACGTCGATGTTGCCGGCAGCGACTGCGTCGGCGTTGTCCGTGGCCACCCGGTACAACGTCTGGGCGCGCTGGCTCCCGATGTTGTCGTACTCCTGCAGGCGGTTCAACGCGGCGGGCTCGTCCATGTCACGGAGTTCGGCGAAGAGTGCCTCGAGGCGGGCGTGGACACGGCGACTCCAGCCGCCTTCGGTGTCGAGGGTCCGTTTTTCGGCCGGACTCTGCCGGCCTGCGGTGCCGGTGACGGCCTCGGTCGTGACCAGCTGGTCGAAGGCGACGTCGATGCCACGGATGTACTCGACGATCTCACGGCGGGCGTCCCGATCGAGGGTTCGGACCGCCGGATCCCGGACGTGGACGTGATACCCCCGCCCACCGGAGAAGACGATCTGGGTGGTCTCGAAGGCGAAGTCGACCTCCAAGAAGTCGAGCAACCGTTCCAAGGCGTCTTTTACCGTCGCCAGCATCTCGGGGTAGGGCGTCCGGTCGGGGGTCACCCCGGGGAGGTGGTCGGCGTCGAGATCGAACACCAGATCGGAGCCTCGCCACCCCTTCTCGGCCATGGGCTCGGCGCCGGGATCGTCGTAGTAGCCTGCAGAGAAGTAGACGTGACGGGGTCGTTCCCGGGCGAGAAACGACTCGAGTGCGCCAAGCGCGAGCAACGACTGGTGGCGGACCATCGTCGTGTCGCCCGTCGAAAAGGGGACGTAGCCCCACTCCCGGCGGTCGGCAGCCGGCGGCTCCGGGACCGTTGCCCGGCGGTAGTAGTCCCGAAACCGGCCACGGAGGTACGCCCGCGTTCGCTCGTTCATTGCGCCAACGGTTTGCGTGGGCAGCCTATACGTGTATCGACTCCTACGAATCGAAGAAGTCGGCGATCCGGTCGGTTAGGCCACCCGCCCCCAGTCGGAGGTGGTAGGCGTCGCCCCCATCGGCGTAGTAGTTCTCGATGCGACGTGTGATCTCGAAGCCGATCGACTCGTAAAACCCGAGTGCCGCCTCGTTCGAAGCGCGTGCATGACAAGTGACGGTCTCGTAGTCGGTGGCGACGTGTTCGACGAGCCGACGACCAAACCCCCGGCCGCGGTGTTCGGGTGCAACGGCGAGAAACAAGATGTAGCCGTCGCTGCGGGCCGCACAAAAGCCGACCAGGTCGTCACACAGCTGCAGGACGTAGACTGCGGCCGTCCGGTAGGAGTTCGAAAAGAAGTGCCACTGTTGTTTGAGGATGCCCTCCTCCTCGCGGATCCGCTCTTTGAGCGTCCACGCGTCGTCGAGGTAGGCTTCCTCGCCTGGTGCGTCGAAGTGCGTTTCGACGGTGGAACTCACTGACGCGTGGTAGTGGAGACGATTATATAACTCCACCGCCCGAGTGTCGGAGCATGAGCTACGAGTTCCACGCCCACACCGCCGACCTCGGCATCGCGGGGACCGGCGACAGCTTCGGGGCCGCAGCGGCAGCCGTCGCCGACGGCATGGCGGCGGCGATGTGTGATGCCGTTCCCGAACGCGGCGAGCGCTTTGAGCTGACAGCCACCGGTGAGTCCCGCGAGGCCGCACTCTTTGAGTACCTTGATGAGGTGATCCTCCAGCGAGACGTCCGTGAGGTCTTGCCCGTCGACAACACGGCCACGGTGACCACTGTCGACGGCGCCTACCACGTCACGGCGAGTGCCCGCGGGGTGCCCCTCGCGGCGGTCACAGCACGGGAGATCAAGGCGGTGACGTACTCGGAGATGGCAATCGAGAACACCGCCGATGGGTGGTCAGTCCACGTGGTCGTCGACGTCTGAACCGGTGCGAAATCGTTAGGCCACTCGGGCGGATACTTCTTGTATGAGCAACTACGAGGCCGACACGGAGACCTTTGAGGCAAACGGCATCACCCTCGAGCGAACCGGGGAGTACGTCTGGCGACTGCCGAAAACCGACGACATGCGCGTCGAGGGGCGGGTCTTCGCGAACGAGGCGTTGTTGGCGGCCATCGCAGACGACAAGAGCCTCAGCCAGCTGCAAAACGCCGCCCACCTGCCGGGGATCGTCGAGCCGGCAATCGCGATGCCCGACGCCCACCAGGGCTATGGCTTCCCGGTCGGTGGCGTCGGTGCCATCGACGCCACGGATGGCGTGATCTCTCCCGGGGCGGTGGGCTACGATATCAACTGTGGCATCAGGATCGTCAAGACGACCCTGTCCTACGAGGACGTCCGTGGCCGGGAGGAAGCACTCGCCGAGACACTCTATGCAAACGTGCCCACCGGTCTCGGTGGCGGCGGCGTCGTCGATGGGGACCGGGGGACCGTCGCCGAGATCCTCGAACGGGGTGTCGACTGGGCCGTCGAAGCCGGGTACGCAACCAGGGCCGACCGCGTACACTGTGAAGACGAGGGCCGGCGGCCGGAGGCCGATGCCAGCGCCGTCAGTCAGGACGCTAAGGACCGCGGCAAGAACCAGATCGGCAGCCTGGGATCGGGAAACCATTTCCTCGAGGTCCAGCGGGTCACCGATACATTCCGCCCCGCGGTCGCCGAGGCCTTCGGCCTCGCCGAAGACCAGATCGTGGTCATGATCCACACCGGCTCTCGGGGGCTTGGCCACCAGATCTGTACGGACTACCTCCGGGAGATCGAGCAGGCCCACGCCGGACTGCTTGACCAGCTCCCCGACAAAGAACTGGCCGCGGCCCCCGCCGGGTCACAACTTGCCGAGGACTACTACCGGGCGATGTGTGGCGCGATTAACTTCGCTTGGGTCAACCGCCAGCTGATCACCCACCAGACCCGCCAGGTCTTCCAGCAGGTCTTCGACCGGCCGTGGGAACAGTTGGGGATGGAGCTGCTCTACGACGTTGCCCACAACATCGCCAAACGGGAGTCCCACACCGTGGATGGGACCCAGCGGGAGCTGTTCGTTCACCGCAAAGGCGCCACGCGGGCCTTTCCTGCGGGACACCCCGCGGTGCCGACGGCGTACCGCGACGTCGGCCAGCCGGTGATTCTGCCCGGCAACATGGGCTCGGGGAGTTACATTCTCCGGGGCGGCGCGGAGTCGATGGCACGGTCTTTCGGCTCGACGGCCCACGGGGCGGGACGGCTAATGAGCCGCACCCAGGCCAAACAAGAGTTTTGGGGCGGAGACGTCCAGTCGGCTCTCCAGGACGACCACGAGATCTACGTCAAAGCCGAGAGTGGCGCGACAATCGCCGAGGAAGCCCCCGGCGTCTACAAGGATATCGACGACGTCGTGGCTGTCTCGGAAGCACTCGGCATCGGTGACAAAGTCGCCCGCACCTTTCCGGTCGTCAACATCAAAGGTTGACATCCCCTTCGCTGTGCAAAGATAGCCGGGCGGTCCGGTCGGCTCAGCGGGTCAACTGCCACGGGAGCGGTGGCCCGTGGCTTGTCAGTGGACTCACCGCGTCGTACCCGAAGGGCGTTCGGGCGTTCACGGGTCGGCATCCCTGACTTCGGGGCCGGTTGGCTGTGGCCCGTAGCCGGCGACAACTGTGGGCCGCCGCCCACGACCAATCTACTGGGATACTAACCACTAAAGGATTGGTGTGGTGTGGCGAGTGTCGCGTTCAACACCGCCCACATAGTACCTCGGGAAAGGTTTTGAGCAGTGAGTCTCTGATAATGCCGCCAGCAACTGCTCTATAACGGGCTTCTGATTTGGGTCCTTCAATTACTTTCTTGGATCGCTCATCTGTAGAAGCGAGTACTCGGGGAGTTCAACCCGTGATTTCATGAGCGAGAGGTACCCATCGTTCCGACCAGAACCGGCTATTGGCGCAAGTACCGGATTCTACAGATGAGCGTTCTTGGATTACTAGTGGGGCGGGGAATCCGCCTTGGTCTTCATTTGAAGTCGAACCGCGGCGGATCCTCCAGTGAGCCGCCGGCGGTCGTTTCGTCTGCCGCTTGGTGGCGGACGAAGTTCAGGTAGAACTGGCGACCACACCCATTCTCGACTGCCAGTGGGTCGTCGACCCCACAGACCAGCACGATGCCGTCTGCGGCCTCTCGTTGTGGATCGGTGAGGCTTGCGTACTCGTGGTGGGGCCGCGGGTCGGGAGTGACCGACCGGTCGGCAAGCACCGGCGGGCGGTGGAGGACGTGGACGGCGCCACAGTGGGGGCAGGTGTAGCTGACTGCGACTGAGTCGTCTGCGGGCATACCCAAAGCAAGACAGCCGCAGGCTTGAAGCTGTCTGTCGGCGGGCGAAGTCTCTTTACGCCACACTGTTCTGCTCAAGGTATGATCGATGAGACCGCCGCCGAGATCGCCTCCATGCAAACCCACAGTTCCTCGTCGGTTGCCGTGGCGGCCACAGAGGCACTCGGCGCGCTCTGTGACCGGGAGTACGAGACGGTCGCGGCCTTCGAGCGGGCACTGGACCACAACGCGGGGGTGCTCCGGCGGGCGAATCCCTCACATGCGACCCTCGAGACGGCCCTGCGGGAGATCGAAACGACCGTCGCGGCCGCAGAGTACACCGGCATCGACGAGGCCACGGCGACACTCCGGACCGCAATCGAGGAGACGGTCGAGGGGATCACAGCCGCGAAAGAGGCCGCTGCAGCCGCCGCCGCCAGCCGGCTGACCGACGGGCAGACGGTGCTGACCCACGACTACTCGACGACGGTCATGGCGGCGCTTGAGGCGGCGACAGCCGCGGACACGGCGGTGACCGTCTACGCGACCGAAGCCCGGCCGCGGTTTCTCGGTCGGAAGTTCGCCCGTGAAGCAAGTGCGATCGACGGGGTGGACGTCCGGCTGATCGTCGACTCGGCGGTGGGACACAGCCTCGCTGATGTCGATCTCGTGCTGACCGGTATGACCTGTATCGTCGACGAGACACTCTACAACCGCGTCGGCACCTATCCGATCGCCACAACGGCCGCCGACGCCGGGGTCCCCGTGGCGACGGTCGGTGCACGCACGAAAGTCCTCACCGACGGCTTCGTCTTCGAGAACGACTTCCGGTCGACAACGGAGGTCCTTCGGGAGCCGGCAGATGGATTCAGCGTGGAGAATCCGGCTTACGACGCGACGCCGTTGAGACTGATCGATCAGGTCATCACCGGCGCGGACTGAACAGTAGGTTTTACCGGTTCGGGCGTCGACCAGCGTGCATGAGCGAAGACGACGTTACCGTGCCGGTCGTCTGTCCGGCCTGTGATACTGAAACCGAGGTGGCTCTATCACAGCTGGAGACGACGATCGCCCGCCACAACGACAACCGCCACGACGGGGAGGCAATCGCCGAGGTCGATCCCGCGATCAAAGACCACATCGCGGAGCTTGTCGCCGACGATCTTGAGTTACTCGGGTGAGGAGACCGAGACGGTCTGTCCGTCTGCAGCGGCGCCGACAGTCGCGTCGATCCGGGCGTCGATCTGTGCGACCATCGACTCGAGGTGGCCGTCGGTGTGTGGATACAGGTGGGTCAGGTACAGCTCCTCGACGGTTGGGGCGCCGGTCGCGAACGCCCGGGCGATCGCAGATGGCGTTGGATGGTTCTCGGAGTCGGTTCCGTCGGGAAACGAACAGTCGTGAGCAACGGCCTCGACGCCGTCGAAAAAGGCTGCAAGCTCCGGGGTCGCCAGTCCATCTCCGGAGACCCCGAAAGCGTCCCCAAACCGGTATGCGAGGGTGGGGACGGAGTGGTCGGTCTCGACGGCAGCGATCGGCAGCCCTTCGATTTCGTACTCCCCGGGGGTGAGATCGTAACAGGTCAACTCCAAGCGGTCCTGCATGTACTCGAAGACGGCAAACAACTCCCCAACCAGTGAGGCGGTGCCCGCAACCCCGGCGATGGTTACCGCCGGGGCATCCGCCAGCCACCGTGCCTTCAAAAACGGCAGCAGATCGGCAACGTGATCGAGATGGTGGTGGGTCAGGAGGACGAGATCGACGGCTTCGTAGCCGGGGCCGTACTGTTCGAGGCGGTGCAGAGAGCCGCTTCCACAGTCGACGAGCGCGGTCGTCTCCGCCGTCTCGAGGAGGAGGCTGGCCTGGTACCGGTCCCCAGTCGGCATCGCGCTTCCGGTGCCGAGAAATGTCACGTCCATACAGAAGCCTACGGCCCCGACGCCCAAAGGTGCTCCCGTCGCCGCCGACTGGTGTCGTATTGATTCCCACCACCGGGCCGGCGGGAACGCCCTCACGAGCCGCGAGGACGAGCACCGCGGTGACGTTCCTGACCGGGGGCTGCGGTGGTCCCCGAAGTGCGTCTTCAACGGCGAGGTCTGATCTCTCGAGGGCGGCGATCCGGTCGTCCACCGAGTCCACGGCCCGTGGTCAACTGCCTCGGGGTCATGGTAATCCAGGAAACTAATTGCGGGGCCCAAATCAGACGCAGGTCATAGAGCGGTTGCGGCCGTGATTAGTAGAGACCCATTGCTCAAAACTCTTCCCGAGGTGCTAAAGCCCCGAGGCACTCGGCCTGCTCCGCCTGTCGAACACACGCGGAGCCGCAGGGGGGGGACGGTCTTGGTTCACAGGCTGTCACGGCGGATGCCACGGGGGTTTTCCCCGAGGCAGTTGACGGTGTCAGTCTGTCCGAAGGTGGTTAGTGGCCCCGCCCCGTGGACACGAACATGTACCGGGCCCGAGACCGGCTGGCCAACAGCGAATGGCTGGCGAAGGTGGCTGCCGCCGGGGAGAGGATAGGTCTGGCTCCAGAGACGATCGGGGTGGCTGAGGAGCTGTTTCTCGCAGACGTACCGGAGACCGCTGCATCGAAACGGGTTGCCGTCGCCGCAAGTCTGTACGCTGCCGGCCGTATCGAGGGCGAGAAACGGTCACAGGCGGCCGTCGCTGAAGCCGTTGGTGTTGCGCGATTGAGTGTCCACAACCACTGGCGAGACCGGCTGACTGCTGCCGGGGTCGTGCCGCCGGAGTGGTGATCACTCTGGGGCCGATTCCTCGGTGGTGGCGTCGAGTACTGCTCCGTGTTGGTCGATCTCACCGCGGAGAATGCGCGTACTCGAGATGATCTCTCCATCGGCGGCGCGGACGTGATCGACGACTTCAATCGTCAGTGGATCGAGCCCCGCCGCCTGCCGCTTTTGATTGATCCGCTCGGCTGTCGGGGCCGTCTCCGGTGACACGACGATGTACGCGAGGGCAGGGCGCTCGCTGGCGATGCCGGTCGGGTCGGTCAGCGGTTCGATCGTGACGCCACGGTCGTACCGGTCCGCGAAGTCGTGTAGCTCGGACGCCAGGTCGGCCCGACGGGTCGCGTATGGACGCACCGGCCGGTCGGTCTCGTGGGCCCGAATGTCGGCGGCGAGTGCGTCGGTCGTCAACCCGACGGCGACGTCCCCAAGCTCGAAGGCCCGGTGAAACAAGGCGCGGTGGCCGTCGTGGATCGGATCGAAGGTGCCACCCAGGGCGACATCCATACACGTCGTGTTCGGTTCCCGGCCCTAACAGTTGTCGGTAATACGATTTCGTTATGCAGTGTGAGACGTACACCAAGGCCGTCCCACGTATACTCACACGCTCCCTGTTGAAGACCATGATCGTATTTTTTGCTGTGTTGAATAGCGGCCGCTTTGCTACCCTGAGTCGAAGATCAATCCGAGATCACGAGTGCTATGCAGTGAGACACTTGATCAGACCGCGACCGTCCACGATGAACCCGCTGTTCAACAGAGCAGTATTTTCGACCACTGCTAACGGGCAGGGATTCGGTCCGTCGGCGATGCCCGGATCAGTCGTGTTCGTCGGTCTCCTCGGTGTCGTCGGTCTCCTCGGTGTCGTCCGCTGCGACGGAGATTGTGACCGGCTCGGAGTCTGGGTCTGGATCCTCGTCGTTGAGGTGTGAATCGAGGTTGAACACCGTGTTCAACTGGTCTTGGACCTGTTCGGTGGCCGAGGAGACCAGTGTACTCGGCGCCATTGCGCGGTACTCGTAGGGGTTGTTGCCGGCACCTTCGTTTTCACGTTTGTGACGCTCGACGACGGCGTCATCGGCCATCTCGGCGAGGGCCTCACGGACCGTGCTGGGATACAGCCCGGTGCCCGCCGCAATTTCTTCGCTCGTACTGTGGGGCTGTGTGCGAAGGTACACGTAAATGCGGGCCTTCGTCTCGGTCTCAAGAAGCCAGGACAACAGGTCGACGAGCCGCTGGTCGAACTCGTCGAGTGCGCGTTCGGCGCCGGCTTCGAGTCGGTCGGAAACACGGTCCCGTGGCGAGTCCGTCTCTGGTGAATCGTCTTCGGACATCGTCCTCTCGGGAAGGACAGATGCGGCCCGAAAATAAAAATCCTCAGGCCTCTTGGGACTCCGGATCGGGGAGTGCAACCACCGGCCGGTCCGTCTTGGTGATCAGGGAGTGGGCGATGTCACCGGTGAGAAACCGGACCAACCGGTTGCCCGACCGGGGGACGAATGCGATGGCGTCGGCCTCGACGTCCACGGCAGTCTCAAAGATCATCTCCGGGATATCGCTGCCGTAGCGGAGCTCGGTCCGAACGGTCTGTTCGGTGAGCACGCTTTGGCCGGCCTCGAAGGCCTCCTGGGCGGCCTGTTCACGTTGCTGGACGGGGGCACTGTCGACCCCACCGCCGCTTTTTTCGACGACGTGGACTAAGACGACTTCTTCGGGCTGGTACGTGCGCAACGATTCCGCGGACCGCCGGGCGTTTTTCGACCCGACGACCGGGAGAACGACACGATCGAGAATCGATGCTGACTCGTTACTGCTCACGACGGACACCTCCGTGTGTCAGGACGGCCATATCAGACGTAAGGACGATGAGGATAATAAAAGATCGTATTGGAACACCGTATCGAAGCACCACCGGCGACACGGGCGGCGGCGTGATCACACGGACCCGCCGCTTGGCCGGGATCGGCTCAGAGGTCACAGACTTCGGCGACTGCGAAGGTCTCGTTGACGGCGGTCACCTCGACTTTGACCCGATCGCCGACCGTCGTCTCCGGGACGATCAACACGTAGCCACGTTCGACGCGAGCGATACCATCGCCTTGTTTGCCGGTGTCATCGATGTCCACGTACCGTGTCTCACCGGGCTCGACCGGCGGCTGTGGCGTCGGTGGCGTCTGATTCGTGTGTTCCAACAACGCCACCTGGTATTTTCCGTCGGGCTCTAGTGTCCCGGCTGTGACGTCGGCGCGGGGCATCTCAATAACGTAGCCGTCGTCGGTCGCCTCGACCTGGGCGCTGAATAGACACCGCAGCTGGTGGGGGGAGTCCTCAGACACGCTCTTGCTTTGCATAGCCACACCCAGGAGTAAATGTCTAGTGATCCTGAACGTCTAGCGATCCCGAACGTGGTCGTGCAACTCGGTTAGTGCCCGTGTCGCGATCTTGTCTTTGATCGTCGTCCGGTCGCCGTCGAACTGGTACCGGTCGGCGGTCCGGAAAGACTCACTGGACCCCCACGCCCCGCTGTACGCGATCCCGATACAGACAGTGCCAGCAGCAGGCGATTCGTCGGCCTCGGTAGGCCCTGCTACGCCCGTGGTAGCAAGCCCCCACCGGGCACCGGACCGGTCGCGGATACCCTGTGCCATGGCCGCGACCACCGGCGTGCTGACGGCGCCGTGTTCGTCGAGCAGTTCGCGTGGCACCGCCAGCTGTTGCAGTTTGGTCCCGTAGGCGTAGGTCACCACCCCGAGCTCGAAGTACTCGCTCGCACCGGGGATGTCGGTAATCCGCGAGCTGACGAGGCCGCCGGTGCACGATTCGGCGACAGCGACGGTTTCGCCGCGGTCTTGTAGCGCACGGCCAAGCTGGACGGCCGGCCGGGAACTCGGTGCCATGATGATGGTGTACCGCTGCGAGCTTCTTGTCGGTGTCGGCACCGCTTGTCCGCACAGCCGGCCGGACGAAAACGCTTTTCGGTGCGCATCCGGAACAAAAGGGTATGTCAGAAGATCCAGACGGCGGTGAGGACGGCTCGACGACGGGAGACGACGACGGCGACGAGGCGGAGGAACAGTCGTTTCGGGAGCGTGTCGAAGAGATCCGTCAACAACGCGGCAGCGAGGGGGAGGGAGAAGAGGCGGAGAACCCACTCGGTGGCGGCTCCGGTGGCGGCATGGGGGGCAATCCGTTCGCACAGATGATGGGCGGAATGATGGGCGGTGGTCCGGGTGGTCCCGGCGGCCCCGGCGGCCAACAGGCAGGTAGTGACGGCAACGAGGAAGTGGTCCGGGAGATCCGGCAGCTCCGCGACGAGGTCCGCGACGTGACCCGACAACTCCAGCGCATCGCCGACGCTCTCGAGGAGTAATCAACTTCACGAGGGATGAGTAAACAACGTGCCGCGGAGCGAATCGACCATTTACTCGCCGAGGCACGCCGCGTGACACAAGCCGGTGACGAGGACCGGGCCAAGCGGTACGTCCGCCTCGCCCGTCGGCTGGCAGAACGCAACCGCATCGAGTTTCCACGCACGGGACGCCGCCGGACGTGTGACGTCTGCGACCGGTACCTGCTTGCAGGGACCAACGCACGGGTCCGCCTCCAGGACGGGCACGTCGTGGTCACCTGTACGTGTGGCCACCACAAACGGTACCCCTATTAGGT
>OBKM01001109.1_pt1 | contig 11473 bp, 13 predicted proteins | sample 1519691 | NCBI WGS metagenome assembly OBKM01 (sample SAMEA37050418, study PRJEB22526) | metagenome | biome: saline pan; feature: lake; material: water | place: Egypt | collected 2015 | depth 0.5 m
TCGCCGAAGCCCACGGCTGGGAGATCGATCTCACTGAGAGCTTCGATGGTGGTGCGCGGTTTGAGTTCTCCAACGTTCGGTGAGATGGTGTCGAAAGCAAATACCGCACACGGCGTGGGGGGTTGGTGTCGTCGATGGCTGAAATGAAGTCACAGCGGCTGTCATACCGACAAATGAGGGTGTGTGCTTGATATATAGATCTCTCTGGTCAATATTCATCAAAAATATCATCTTATATCTAACACTATTATTCAAACACCGAACAGCGATAGATTTTAGTTTATCTCCGCGTAGTACTAGGTGGTCGTTCCTCTAGCCCGAGTGGACGACCAAGCTCCGTCAGCCTGATCTAGTTTGGGAGAGTCCTCTTGTTTTGCTCTCCCATTTTTCGACACAGAGTGTCGAGAAGGCCTCATGGTGGAGATACTCCAACCGGTCAGATATCTCACGACTCAACAGCCACACCGCTAATCTCAAAACGCGCGCCGCCAGCGGCACTGTCTGTTACTGTCACCGTCCACCCGTGGGCGTCACAGATGCTCTGGACGATTGACAGTCCAAGCCCAGTGCCGTCTGTCGTTGTCGAGTAGCCCCTGTTGAATACATCCTCCCGCTCGTCAGGCGGGATGCCAGCACCGTCGTCTGCGACGAAGAAGCCGCCGTCACAGCGACCAACAGTGATCTGAAGCGGCGTCGACGACGCCGCTCCCGCGTCGGTAGATCCATGTTCGACGCTGTTGCGAAAGAGATTCTCAAACAACTGTTTGAGCCGTCCAGAATCAGCCCGTACCGAATCATCAGTATCAACGGTGAGCGTTGCATCAGGCGTTTTGACCGACTGCCAGCAGTTGCGGGCAACCGTTGAGAGACAGACTGGCTCTGTCTCAGCAATGGGTTGTCCCGTCCACGCAACGGTGAGCACGTCATCAATGATCGCATCAATGCGCTCAAGATTCCGAAGAATGATGTCAGCGTGGTCGTGATCGAGCAGCTCGGCCCGACCTTTGGCAACCGACAGCGGGTTGCGGATGTCATGAGAGATGATCTCAGCAAACTCCTCAAACCGCTGCTTCTGTTTGCGGAGCTTCTCTTTGCGGCGGTTTCGCTCGGTGATATCTGTATAGATCGCAAATCCAAACACACCACCATCGCGTTCGTATGGGATGCCACGGTACAGAAAGTCTCGCGGCCCATCAGCAGTGAGTCGGGTCACGACACCAGAGTTATATTTGCCGTCGGCTGTGCGCTGATCAAAGCGATCCGACTCCTCATCGGCGGTTTCCGGAACGATAAACTCGTTGAGCGGCGCGTCAAGAATCGCATCTGGCTCATAACCAAACGTCTCAGTAAACGCCGGGTTGATCGTGCGGACAATCGGCTCACCATCGACGAGCTCGAACTCAACGACGGGGTCGCCGATGAGTTCGAAGAGGTGTCGGAACCGCTGTTCAGGTGATGGAGGCATACCTATGTTTCAGTGGCTGCAAACCGCACACGAACGATAGTGCCACCCTCAGCTGGGGTTTTGATCTCAAGCGTGCTTCCATACCGGTCAACGAGCCATCTGACGAGCCACAGGCCAAGCCCACTACCGTGTTTGAGCGGAGAGGTCGTTGTCTCGCCGGTGATTATCTCCCGTTCTGTCTGTGGGATGCCTGGACCGTTGTCGGCGATGCTGAGTTCGATAGTTGACCCGCTCAGTTGTGTCACGGCCACGTTGACGTGAACCGTCTCAGAATCATTGTGTCTGATCGCGTTATCGAGCAGATGCGTGACGATGAGCCGAACTTTGGCGTCAGCACGAACGGACGCGGCGGTCGGGGTCTCACAGCTGATCGTCGCCAGAGGGAACTGCTCTCTGTACTCGTCAACCACGGTGTCGACAGCCGACGACAGATCAACCGGTCTGAGGGGGGTGTCATCATCAAGGATCCGCTGGATTGTTTTGGCCTCCTCGGTAAGCCGTTCCAGCCCATCAGCCATCTTCATGATTGACCGCGCTGCCTCGCGCGTTTCCTCCGCTGCTGCCGTCTCAGCAATGCTTGTTGCCATGCCTGTAATGACATTCAGGTCATTGCGAAGGTTGTGCCGGAGTACACGCTGGAGTGCGTCCAGATGTCGTTCGCGGCGAAGTTTCTCCGTCACATCGGTGTAGATCGCAAACCCATGGTCATCGCCAACTGGAATGCCTCGATAGAGGAATTTTCGGCGGCCATCAGCAGTTGTTCGTTCGATCAGATCGCGGTTCGCGTCGCCGGCTGCTGTGCGCTGATCGAACTGCTTGGCTTCGGCTTGTCGGTCGTTCGGGACGATGAGATCGTTCAGCGGAAGGTTTGCGAGGGAGTCAGCATCCGGTGCGAAGACCGTTTTGAACGCTTCGTTGACCTGCACGATGAACGGTTCGCTATTGATGAGCGCGAACTCAACGACCGGATCGTTCAGCTGGTTGAACAGCGTTTCGAACTGATTATCGGTTGTGATGGCTTGCGGTGTGCTCATGTTGTCTCACCCAGGTGGGCTGCAACCGCATCAGTTCAGCCGTGTTTCGAATGAAACCATGCCGTCGATGCCGTGAGAGTCGTGTCGACGGTGACAGATTCCGTACCCAGTGGCGGGCCAGACAACCTCAAGGCCGAACCGTTCGGTGAGTGCGTCAACGGTGGCAGTGTACAGCTCATGGTTGGCATCCGAAAGCGCGTTGACAGTGTTCGGCGAGGCGTTGTACTGCTCATCACGCCAGCGGGAGGTACACTCAGGGGTGACGTTCTCGGTCTCCTCCGTAATCGGGAGGTACATCGTCAAGCAGACCGAGGCATCGTTGGACTGGGTTGGCCGAAGCCGCATAACCGTCTGTGAGTCACGGTATATCGTTGTCTCTGTCTGGGGAATCGAGTCGGGGACTGTCGCGCTGGTTGCGGTGGCAACACTCGGTTGGGCCGGAGAGGGCTGTTCGGCGGGTGTTTCGTTTGCGGTCTGTTCGTCGGTATTTGCGGTCATATGTTTTCTTTCCGTTCGACAAGTGATATTCATTCAGTCTGTAGTAATAAGTTTTATGCAGATTTCTATCATGTTCTTACACCGAAGATCGAATAAAAGTTGTTATATAGCTACTAAATATAGAATATAGTTCTTGATTGTGTATATTTGTTAACTGTGAGCTGCAGGCCGATAGAGCTAGAAATATGGCTTGCAGTGGGATGTGCTAACTCGGGGAAAACGATTGAGCCGAGTGAGTTGGAAATAGAATGCTGCTGTGCGATTAGGCTACTGCAGTTCTGCCTCTTCGAGCGCGGCGTTCAGATCCGCTCGGACGCGCTCGCCGGTTTCGAGATCACGCGCTGTCGTCACCAGCCGGTTTTCTTGGACGCTTGAGCCATCACGCAACAGCATGCGGACGTTGCCGTTGTCATCAGCGCGGGTGATTTTCGCACGGAGGCTGGATTGGGAGCCGGTTCCGCCAGCATCGATTGGGCCGGGGATGATTTTCTTGATATGCGGGTGATCGGCAACAATGCTGACAGCGTTGCGTCCAGCGCGGCCACCGATAATCGTTGAGTGGCTCCCACCGATCTTTTCGCGTGGTGGGATATCCACAACATCGAGTGCCTGCTGCCCACGGCGGTCAAGCACGGTTTGGACGCTGTCCTCGTCAGGAACCCGATAAAACTCGTAGTGGAGTTGGTTGCGGGTCTCCCGCAGCGGCTCGCGGTCGCCAGCCGCAAACACGGTTTCGGGTCGCTTCCGGCGGATCTCGTCGGCAACGCGGCCCGCAAAGTTCCGGAGTTCGACAACCGTTGCCCGCTCGTCATCTGTTTCAGGGACAGTCGTGATCGTTGTCTCACCCCGAATCTCCTCTCCGTCAACCATCGTCAGCGTCGCTGACTCCCGCTCAAAGACAACGACGACAGCATCGCAGTTGGCAGTATCACAGACCAGGCAGTAGTCACCAGGACGGTCGAGATCAGTGTGACACTGCCGACACTCCATATGCGGCTGTTGGGCTGGCGGAGTAAAACCTCATGTAATCGCTGCCGGCACCAAGGCAGTAGTATCGCAGCTACTCGGCTAACGGATCGGTCGGCTCGATCAACAGATCGGACTGCTCGGCCAACGAATCAGACTACTGCAGCTACTCGGCTAACGGATCAGTTTTCAGATACTCCCGAAGGAGTGCAGTCGCATACGAGCCACTTGGCAGTCCAAACGAAAACGTCGGTGGAACGAACGTTGTCTCAAGCGCGGTTTCGACCAGTATCGCTCGCCGGGTGCCACTGGATTCAAACTCACCAGGAAGCTCGAAATCAGCAGGCGAGACACCAGCCTCGGCAAGCACATCGCGTTCAATCTCGCCAGCCTCGCCACTCGCCAACTCGGTGTCGGTGCCAACAAGCGGAGCAGTCACAAACGCCCGGCCGCGAGCGCAGTGGCGTTCCATCACCGCAACGCGGTTCTCAGAGACTGCCTGCAGTCTGTCGGTATCGGGAGCCACAATTGCTTCGGGGGCGTCGCTGTCGGCAAAACAGCAGATGTCGCCGGCAACCGGGCGATCAAACGGGAGACCGCGCCGGAGTCGTTCTGAGAGGATACGGTTGAACAGAAACGACTGGGCAGCGTTGACAAAGAGTTGCTGGAGATTCCACGGGACGGCTTCGAGTGCATGACGGAACGCTGCAGGCGACGAGTCGTCTTCTACCAGTCGGTGCAGCATGGATCGCTCATATCCCAGTCGGTTGGGAAGCGTTTCGAGACAGGCTTCCCAATCTGGGTCGTCGCTGGCGGCTTCCCGAGTAACAAATTCTCGGCCACGCTGTGTCTCAAGCGGTTCGGCCTCAAACGGGTTGGCAACGTAGCACAGCACTGCCTCCCGCCACTGTTCGCGTACGATTGCGAGACCCACCTCATGCGTGACGGGTCGCCGACTACCGAACCGCTGTTGGCCAAACCAGTTTGGGATGCCAACCATCCGAGTGTCACCATCGTCAGTCGTGTCGGTGGCTGCAAATTCGGCCAGTGTCTCGGTTATTTCAAAAATGCGGTGGCCGGCATCCTCGGACTCCCGCACCCGAATCTGAAACGCATTGCCGTGGAGATCACCAAACGAGATTGGTCGGCCGGTGCGACCAAGGAGTTCGATCTCTGCTTCCTGAATCGCCACCTCCTGCACCGCCTCGGGATCGCCATCATGGATCGAAAACAGCTGCGTCGTCACCGCGTGTTTGTCCTTCGTGCCAGCCCACGAGACGCGCTCGCGGCTGATGCCAAGCGTCTCCGAAAGGCGAGCAGCGAAATCGTTCGTATCCCACGATTTGAGCCTGACCCGCAAGAGAAGTTCAGGGTAGGCACCGGGATCTGCAGCAAGCGGTTCGAGAGCAAAGTTTTCGATCTCGCGTACCTGAAAGTCCTCGGGAGTAGCACGGAGTTTGCCGCCGATCCCGTCGGTGTCACTCAGATAGTACTCGATCCCGACGGTCTGTTCAACTGGGTGAGACTCACGCATCTGTTGGTCTATCGCAGATCGCCACCGCGGCGTCGGTGTCGCCCTCGAACTGGCTGAGGAGTTCACGGGCTGTCGCCGTGACTGATGGCTCGACGGCGACGTGTACCATCCCCTCATCAGGCTGTCCGTAAACAACGCTCGCGCCGGTGTTGGCCAACAGAATCGCTGGCAGCGCGGCCAGATCCTCCTCGCCATCAACACGAACCGTCACCGTCTCATCGGCGGCAGTCGCCTCTCGCAATGCACGCAACAACGCTTCAGAGATCGTTGCAGGTGGGTTGGCAACGCTGATCTGGCGGCCACGGAGGCCCTCAACTGTGGCTGCGATCTCGCTGTCGACAGGCTGGCGTTCCGTTCGGCCATCAATCACAGCCACATCGGGCTGGCGGTCAGCAGCAACAAGATGGGCAGTCACAACATCGCCAACGCTGATCAGCGAGGCGTTGCCGCCAGCGTGAGCAGCAACTGCCGCGAGAAGAGCCGCCGGATCAGTGTATATCTCACCGAGTGGGCGTTTTAGCTCACGTCGCAGTTCGTCTGGGAGTTGGAGCACACTACCGAACCTTCAGCGCGTAGCTACCGGGTTCGCTGACGTTCATTTCGGTGGCGATCTCGCTTTCGTCGGGATGGGTGATGATGACGTAGCCGGCCCAGTCCTCCGTTAGGCTTGAGGAGCCACAGTTGTCGCAGTTCTGGCTGTCGGCCTCATTGACGTAATGACACTCACGGCAGGCAAGCCGGTCACCAGCCATCTACGCTCCCTCCGCCGTGGCGTCCTGTTCGCGTCGTTTGCGGTCGCGTTCGAGCCACTCGTGTTTGCCGAGACCTGGCTGTTTGGCTGTCAGCCCGATCTTTGAGTCGCGGGGGTTTCGCTCGTCAATGCTTTTGGTGACGATCCGGGTTCGCACCGTGTCATCGACACCGAGTGTTTCGTTTGACTCTGTCGAGGCAAGCTGTTGGTTCTCAGCGTCGTGTGCCAGATACTCATCGGAGATCTGGGAGACGTGCAACAGCCCATCGACCGGGCCGATCCCGACGAAGGCACCGAATTCGACAACTTCGACAACGGTGCCGTCAGCGACTTCCTGCATCTCTGGATCGAATGTGATGGCGTCGAACTCGGCTTCGTAGTAGACGCCGGGGCGGTTCGGCAACACGGTGCCTTCCCCGATGTCGTGGACGTCGATGACGCTGACAACGCTGCCGACGTCTTCGTCCATTCGTCCTTCCAGTTTCTCCTGCAGCAGGCGTTTGACCCGCTGTGGCGACACATCCGCCAGCTTTTCCGGCGGCACTTCGACCGTATCTTTGAGTCGTACCCGTTTGTACATATTATGGTGATTGTATCCCGAGGTTGTTTTCGCCCTGTCTGGTGACAACGTGAACGCCGTGGGATAGGAGGCGATCACGCAGCGGGGCGTCGTTCGTGACGACGTACTCGAAGACGCCGTCTTTGGCTAGCTCGACAATTGCGTCGTCGGCATATGAGACGTTCGTTTCAACGACACGACACCGACCGGCAAGATCTTTTCCCACGCTGGCAGCAGTTGCTTCCTCGCTGTGGCCGCCAGCGAGAGTCTCTAGCTCCGCAAGCACCGCATCGGGAATGACTAACTCGGTCACCCCAAACAGCCGGTCGAGTTCGTCGAACACACGAATATCACATTCGACCGGCATCATGAGTGCGTTGGTATCGAGACCGACAGTCATCATCCTATGCTCGTAGCGTTCCAATCCCGATCAGTCGCCACCGCGCACCGACCCGACGGTTGATCGCAATCGTCGCGCCACCGCGGGCACAGACTGGTCGTTTCAGATTCACCTCACACTCACCGTTGCGCGCGCTGGTGACTGCACCGACTGTTGTGGCGGTACCAACAGTCAACATCAACGGCTCACCCGTCGAAATCGTCTCCACATCGTCGCCCTCGCCGACAACGCGATCAAGCAGTTCAACATCCATCTCGAACGCCTCGCGTGTCGGTGGCAGCGTCCCGGGGTCGCCAGCGACCTGGCCGCCGAGGGAATCCCCCTTTGCAAGGCTAGGGTCAAGCCCAGTACCAACACCGATCAGCCCGCCAGGGCCGACAGTATCGGGGTGGCTCTCGCCAGCCTGGAGTGAGCGAACCGTCGTCGTCAGTGGCTGCCACTCGGTTTGGCCACCCTGCTCTACCTGTCGGCCAGGCCGGAGTTCGATCTCGTCATCAACCGCGAGATCGCCACTGACGAGGCTGCCACCGATCACACCGCCGGCGAGATCTTCCCACGTCGTTCCCGGTCGGTTAACATCGAAGCTCCGGGCGACATACATTGCTGCAGTATCCTCATCACTGCGATCTGGCGTTGGGATCGTCTCCTCAATCGCTGCAATGAGGAGATCCATATTGGTCTCCTGTTGAGCACTCACCGGAACAATTGGACTGCCTTCAGCGACTGTTCCCTCGATGAACTCCTGAATCTGCTCATAGTGGTCGACTGCGCGGTCGCGGTCGACGAGATCCAGCTTGTTTTGGGCGATGACGATGTTGTCGATCCCGATGATATCCAACGCCATCAGATGCTCTTTCGTCTGGGACTGTGGCACGTCCTCGGTCGCTGAGACGACAAGCACCGCGCCATCCATCAGCGATGCACCAGCAAGCATTGTCGCCATCAGCGTCTCGTGACCAGGGGCGTCAACAAACGAGACCGTCCGCAGTGGCTCGCTTGGTTCGCCGTCTGGACACTCCGTATCGACAGTATAACAGTCGGGTTCCTCAACACCCGGGCATTTGCGGAACGTCGTATCCGCATAGCCGAGTCTGATCGAAATCCCGCGTTTCATCTCCTCGGAGTGCTGATCTGTCCACGAGCCGCTCAACGCTTGGACAAGCGTCGTTTTGCCGTGGTCGACATGCCCGACGAGTCCGATGTTCACCTCCGGTTGTGTTTGCTCTTGTGTCACTATTAGCCTCCTCAGAGTAGTCGTACGAGACGTTCGCCCTGAACGACTGATAAAGGTGCTGTTCTGGCCGCGTCTCGGAGTGTGGACAGGTAGACGTGTTTTTCGGACGGACAGCCCCGCTATTCTGCCTCAAACGCCGGGCGGTACCACTCTCCGAACGCCCGCCGTCGCACAGTTGCTGCCGCAGCAGCAGGCTCACGCTCATAGGTCGCCGCAACGACAGTCTCCGCAAACGGGATTGGATGCCAGACAACGCTTTCGACCTCGGTGCTGCCGAGTTGTTGGACGGTATAGTCCGCGTGATCGGCACACCACGACTCGAACTGGTCAGTAGAGCCATGCGTGACTGCCAGCAGTGAGGCAAACAGGGCGTCTCTGGCGGTCTCAATGACCTCGCTTGTCACCCGGCGGTCGTACTCATCGGGTGCAAACTCCATCGCCTTCGTTGTCTCTTTGACGACGATCTGGGCAGTCGACCCCAGCGACTCGTAGGCTGTTTCGGCCGCCACAACGGTCTCGGGTGTGTAGAGACCGTCGGTATCGAGGGTGCTCTCACCAGCCTGATCGTCTGGTGAGGGCGTGTTAGGATTCGTCATTAGTCGGTGAATCAGCAGTCTCAGTTTCGGAAGCCGCTGGCTCACGGTCTTCCTGCATTGCCTGTGTGAAAGCGCGTGCCTCCTGCAGAATCGATTGGGCCTCAGCATCGAGTGTATCATCGAGGCCAGCAGCCATCGCAGCCGAATCAGGCGTGTCGCCAGCGGTTAGCTGCTGGCGGGCACCGTCCGACTGAATTGGGCCGGGTTGAACGGCGGTTGGAGCCGGTTGGTCAGCGTTGTCGTCTGGGTGACCAGACTCACTTGGATGCTCAGCATCGACTTCCGTCGCGTGGTCGACAACGCTGTCGGCAACAGTTGCTCGATCACAGCTTTCCCAGTCGGGAACAGTGTCGGCCAGCCACGTCTCGTGGTCGTCGCTGTGGAGCATTGCAGTAACCGCAAGATGATCCGCCAGCGACTGCGCGTCCGCAAATGGTGTCTCACAGACTGGACAGAGATACCCCATGGGAAGCCTTGCGCGGGTAGCGAAAAAACACTGGCGACCCAACAAAGCCGGCAATCACCTGGTTGGCTGCTGTGCGAAATTCAGACGACCGGCCTAAATCGAGGGTCGACTGCGTGCAAAATCGGCGGTCGACTACCGGCCCAAATCCGCGGTCGGCTCCGGGCGTTTGCTGAGGACAATGGCGGTCTCACCGTCATCGTAATAGTTGGGAATCCGCTTGTGAGGTGTGAACCCCTCATCTCGGTACAGCTGTTGAGCAGGTCTGTTACTGGCTCTGACTTCGAGTTTGATTCGGGCCACATTCTCGACGCTGAGTCCGAGCACTGCTCGTCTGAGGAGTTGGCGACCAACCCCGTTGCGTTGGGCGTCGGGATGGACAGCCAGATCTTTGATATGGCCGAGATCGACGCCGGCCTGTGGAACCGTGTCGGCAACGATGTAGCCGCAGACGGAGCCGTTGTCGACAGCGACCAGAAAGTTTGGCTCTGTCAGAAACCCCTCGAAGGCGGGGTATGGCCACGGCTGTTTGAACACCTGCTTTTCGATCCGATAGATGGCCAACAGATCGGGGCGGTCGGCCTGTCGGATCACCACGCTATCCTCGCGTTCGACGGATGTTGCCACACTCTCACATATGGATCGGCGAATAAAAATACGCCGACTAGATGCGCCAGCACCGCAGCAGTTACTCAGCATCAAGATACGCCGAGACCAGTTTCTGTTCTGCCGCCCGGAGATGTTGGTGGAACGTTTGGCGCGTGATATCCATCGTCTCAGCGATCTCCTCACCGTCAACCGGACGGGGCCACTCGAAGTAGTCGTTGAGCGCAGCAGCCTCAAGCGCGCAACGCTGGCGGTCGGTAAGCTGTTCGTCAACCTCCGCAGAGAACTCGTTGAGATGTCGTTGACGGCGGTTGCAGTGGGTTTTTGCCTCGAGATCGACCGTCTCGTAGGCCTCCCGTAGCTGATCTAAAAGCGTCCGAACTGTTTGATCCGGCGGTGCTTCAACAGTCAGTGCTGCATCGGTTGCGGTGGCGGTGATGTTGGTGACGACCGCACCATGATCAGCCAGCAGATCGTACGGTGTTGTTGTCTCAACAGTGACCGAAATTGTCTGGCTGCTGTCTGTCTCGGAGACAGATCTGACATGCTGTACAAACGGAAGCGACGCAACCGGCTCGATATCGGCTGCGGCCGTCTCGACAGCCAGATAGCATTCAACAGTACCATCGCCAGCGCGGGTGGTGCCAACGTGTTCAACAGCAGTTCCGATACGGTCGGCAATCTGCGAGAGGTGGAACGAGTCGTCGTAGATGCCGATCTGTAGCTCAGTCACCTGATCTGTCGTTAGAATCCGCGTTGTTTCGACATCATGGAGTCCGTTGGCAATCATCGTTCCCAGCGAGTCAAACAGCTCCTGTTCGCGCTGATCCAGCGCATGGGCTTCGGTGCCGTAAACACCCAGCAGCCCGTACCGTCGGTCACCGTAGCATAGGGGGACAACAAGTAGACGCCGCGCATCGAACGCTGCTGGCGAGAGGCGACCGCTGTTGTTTGCTGCAAGCCGTCGATCGTCGGTCTCGATTGCGGTGGTGATCGCCGAGGAAAGCTCGTTGAGTGGGATGGTATCGTCGGTCTCAAGCCCACTGGTTGCCGTCAGCCGAAACGTCTCTTCGTCCGAGTCAACATGGCCGACCCAGCTTGCATCGTACCCCGGCTCGGTCGTGATTGTGTCACAAACCTGATCTTCGATTACTGTCCGTTCTGTCGATTCGACGAGTACCCGAGAGAGATCACTGAGGAGCCCGTTGATCCGATCAAGCACGCGCCGAAGCGTCTGTTGCTCCCGTCTGAGCTTTGCGGATCGCTCCTCGGCGAGTGCCTCCGCCTCGCGGCGGTCGGTGACGTTGATCTGGAAGCCGACGTAGTGAGCCACCTCACCGTCGTCGTTGCGAACGGGCGCAATCGTG
>OBKM01001110.1_pt1 | contig 11470 bp, 11 predicted proteins | sample 1519691 | NCBI WGS metagenome assembly OBKM01 (sample SAMEA37050418, study PRJEB22526) | metagenome | biome: saline pan; feature: lake; material: water | place: Egypt | collected 2015 | depth 0.5 m
GTACGACTCGGACGGGTCCCGGCGGAAGATCGAGTCGATAGAGTACGAGGACTGATACTGGTTACTGCGACCCCGTACCGGTACGACCGCCCGACGATGGGCGGTCGATACCGGAATGACTCGCAAGAATCAGTATGAGACTGACCGGTCACGACCCCCGGAGGCGGCGGTCGTCCCCGGTTCTTCCGGCCGCCGTTTCCGGCGTCGGCAAGTACGACCGGGTTGCCGAGCGAGGGGCGTTCACGGTCGGCACCGGTGACGGGTCGGAGCCACACACTTAGTATGCTGGAACCCCGAGTATGCTGGCACGTTGCGGTGCGGGTCGACCCCGGTCGAGAGACATGACAGAACCCGAGCCACACCAGGATGGGCCGCGGGCAGCGGACGTGGAGACAGCCCGTGACCTCGTCGAGACGGTCGTAGCGAACGTCGAACAGGTCGTCGTCGGTAACCACGAGACAGTCGAGCACGTGGTGACGACGCTGCTCGCGGGCGGTCACGTCCTGCTCGAGGACGTACCCGGGGTCGGGAAGACGACCCTCGCCCGGTCGCTCGCGGCGAGTATCGACGGCGACTTCGGACGCGTCCAGTTCACCCCGGATCTTCTGCCGGCGGACGTGACCGGTGTCAACGTCTACAACGAGGCCACCGGCGAGTTCGAGTTCCGGGCCGGGCCGGTGTTCGGGAACGTCGTGCTCGGGGACGAACTCAACCGCGCGCCGCCAAAGACACAGTCGGCGCTGCTGGAGGCGATGGAGGAGGGACAGGTCACGGTCGACGGCGTGACCCACGAGTTACCGGACCCGTTCGTGGTCGTCGCCACCCAGAACAGCGTCGAGGGGGACCGGACCTACGAGTTGCCGGTCGCCGAGCGCGACCGGTTCACGAAGCGACTCTCGATGGGCTACCCCGGCGACGACGAGGAGACGGACCTGCTCGGCCGGGTTGTCGGGACACACCCGGTCGAGGAGGTGTCGCCGGTGGTCGACCTCGATGCGTTACGTCGCGCCCGCGCGACCACCCGGTCGGTGACCGCCGAGCAACCGGTCCGGGAGTACATCACGCGACTGGCAGCACACACGCGAGAGCGTGCTGACCTCGGGGTTAGCCCCCGGGGAAGCATCATGTTACTCCGGTCGGCACAGGCCCGGGCCGTCCTCGACGGTCGTGGCTACGTCCTGCCGGACGACGTCCAGCAGGAGGCCCCGGCGGTGCTCGAACACCGCATCGTCGGCGGTGACCGTGACAGCGGGCGCGTCGTGAGCAACGCACTCGAAACCGTCCCGATACCATGACTGTCAATCGCACGCGCACAGTGGTTGTCTCGTCGGTCGGTCGACTGCGCCGCCTCGCGGCCCGTCTCCCGGTCGGGTGGCCCGAACGGGAGATGCGACTGACACGTCGCGGGCGGGTGCTCGCCGGACTGGTCGTCGCGCTTGTCGCCCTCGGCTGGGGGTACAGCCCCGGACGGCTGAACGCCGTGGTGGCCCCCGCGCTCGTGGCACTCGTCGTGGGCGCGGTCAGCGTCCGGCGGGCCGAGTGTCGGGTCGCCGGCGTCGACGACCCGCCGCCGACCGTGCCCGGCGAGGACCGTGCGCTCGTGGTCGAGGTCGAGGGCCGGGGGTTAGCGACACTCGTCGTCGACCTCGAGGATGGGATCGGCATCGACGGGGGCGCGGCGCGAACCGTCTCCCTGCCAGAGACTGTCACGTGGGAGCTCTCGCCGACCGACAGGGGTATCTACCAACTCGACCACCTGACGATGCGGGTACACGGTCCGCTCGGGCTGGTCGAGTCCCGCCACGAACAGGACCTCGGGGTCGAACTCGCGGTGTACCCGGCACAGCACGACATGGAGGGCCGGGTCGCGGCCGGCGGGTCCCTGCATCCGCGCGACAGGGGTCACGACCAGGAGTTCGACCGGGTTCGGGAGTACACGCCGGGTGACCCGCTTCGGCGCGTCGACTGGAACGCGAGTGCCAGACACGGTGACCTGCACGTCGTCGAGTTCGACAGGCAGGCCGGAACGGAGACACTCGTGGTCGGCGGTATCGCGGCCCGGGGGACCGCGGACGAGATGGCGCGGGCGGTGCGGACGCTCGCGGAGTCGGGGCTCGATGCCGGCCTCGATGTCGGGGTCGTGGTGCCGGACGGGCGCGTCGACCCGGACAGCGGCCCCGGCCACCGCGACCGGATACGCCGCCTGCTGGCACGGACGGGACCGAACACGCGCGCGGATAGCTACGCCGTCGAGGTGGCTGACCACGAGGCCGACGTGCTCGTCGACGCGGGGGACCCGCTCGTCCGGAGGCGGTCGCGTGACCCGACCGTGCGGACCCCCGAAGGGTCGTACTCGCTCTGGGAACTGCGTTCCGGGTCGGAGGTGCGGGCGTGAGTCTCGCACGCAAGCGCGTCGACGGGGTTGGGTTCCACACCCTGCGGCGGGTGGGGGCACTGCTCGCGGCACTCGGTCTCGTCGCGGCGCTCGCGCTCGTGTTGCGTGATATCGTCGGCACGGTCGGCGACCCGACGCGGGTGGACCTCGTCGCCGCCGGGTCCGTGCTGGCAGCGACAGTCGCCTGGCGGTTCCTGACCGAGCGGGGCGTGCTGTGGCTTGCCGGCCTCGGGGCGGCGGTGGCGCTGCTGGGGTACTACGCCGCCGTCCCGTCAGGGCAGGGCGTGTGGGTCCTGCTCGACGGCACGGTCGAGTTGCTCACCGGCCGGAGCGTGCTCTGGATCGTCGCGGTCGAGCGGTGGGTCCTGCTTTTCACTCCGGTGCCGGTCTTTCTCACCTGGGTACTGGCGCTCGAGCGCCGGTACGTCCTGTCGGCGACAGTCGGGGTCGGGGCGCTCTCGCTGTTTGCCCTGACGGGCGATGCGGGCCGGGTGGTGACGGTGTTCGGGATCGCCACGGCGGGCGTGCTGGTCGGACTCGGTGACGTGTTGCGACAGGCCGATTCGGCCGTCGCCGCCGAACACCTCGTCGTCGCACTCGCGGTCGTGGTCGTCGCCCCGTTTCTCGTGCTGGTGGTTCCGGGTGAGGCTGCCGGACCACTCGGACTGGGCGGCGGCGGTGGGACCACGACGATGGAGGAGAACGTCGTCGGCGCGGACGAGCGTCTCGATATCGTCGGGTCGGTCGACCAGGACCCCGAGATGCGGTTTCTCGTCGAGGGTGACCAGCCGCGATACTGGCGAACGGGCAGTTACGACCGGTACACGGGAGACGGCTGGGTCCGGTCCGGGGAGGCCGACGAGGGCAGCCTGGCGTCGGCACCGACGACTGCAACCTACGAGGTAACCGCACAGACTGACCTGGACCGGCTGCCGGCACCGTGGCGACCGGTCGGTGTCGACGGGGTCGACGACCGACTGCGGGTCGCACCGGACGGGGCGCCGGCACTCGATGGGCGTCTCGACGCCGGTGAGACGGTGGGTGTCGAGGTGGCCCGACCGGAACGGTCGCCATCGGAACTGGCCGCCGCCGACGGGGCCGCCCCCGAGGATATTGCCGAGCGGTACACCCAGATGCCCGCGGACACCCCCGACCGCGTCGCGGAGCTGACAGGGCAGATCGTGGCGAGCGCCGACAGCCCGTACGAGCAGGCCACTGTTGTCGAGGAGTGGCTCCGGACGAACCGGGGGTACTCGCTGGATGTCGACCGGCCGGACGGCGATATCGTCGACGCGTTCCTGTTCGAGATGGAGGCGGGCTACTGCACGTACCACGCGACGGCGATGGTCGGGATGCTCCGGTCGGTCGACGTGCCGGCACGCCTCGCGGTCGGCTACTCGGTGGGGGAACCAGTCGAGGACGACACGTGGGCGGTCCGGGGAACGAACTCCCACGCCTGGGTCGAGGTGTACGTGCCAGAACACGGCTGGGTGCAGTTCGACCCGACCCCGTCGGACCCGCGCACCGACACCGAGGAGGCGGCGGTCGACGGCCCGGTGACCAGTGTGACACTCGACGACGGGGCAGACGAGCGTGACGGCCCCGGGGACCGGAACGAGACCCCCGGCGAAACCGGCACCGACGGAATCGTGGAGCTCGATCCCGTGGAGGATATCGACGACCCGCAGGGGGGTATCGACCTCGAGGAGGAGCTCGACCCCAACGAGACTGCCGACGACGTGGATGGACCCGACGAGGACGGACCCGACGACCCAGACGAGCCAGACGAGGGCAGCGACGACAGTCGGCCCGGGCTGTCGGTCGACCCCGGTGACATCGACCCCCCGTCCGGCACGACGACGCTTCTCTCGGCGTCTGCCGTCCAGCAGGCCCTGGTGGGGCTGCTCGCGGCTGCCGGACTCGCGGTCGGCCTCAGGCGGTGGTCCGTCCCGGCGTTTGTCCGGCGGGAACTGCAGGTCCGGTTCCAGCGCCGCCGTGACCCCCGAACCGACATCGAGCGGGCCCACGACCGGTTGCTGCTCGTGCTGACGAAGCGACACCGGCCACGCCGGCCGGCCGAGACGACCCGGCAGTATCTCGACGCCGTCGACGCCTCTGCAGAGGCCCGCCGGGTCGCAACACTCCGCGAGCGGGCTCGCTTTGCCGGCGAGGTGTCGCCGGCGGCCGCAGACGAGGCCGTCGAACTGGTCGAGGCGGTCCGGAAAGGGTGACTACCGGGCCCCGGCAGGTTTAAGACGGTTCACTGAGTAAGGCCGGATAGGTAATGGCCGGAGAAGTCTGCTCGACGTGCGGGCTCCCCGACGAGCTGTGTGTCTGTGAAGACGTCGCGCGTGACGCACAGGAGATCACCATCCGCACAGACGAGCGCCGTTACGGCAAGGAGGTAACGATCATCGAAGGATTCGACCCGAGTGACGTGGACATGGACAGTCTCTCCTCGGACCTCAAGTCCAAGTTCGCCTGTGGCGGCACGGTCGACGACGACCAGATCGAGCTCCAGGGCAACCACACGGGTCGAGTCGAGGAGTTCCTGCAGGAGAAGGGGTTCAATGTCGCCTGACCCGTAACGAGTGACTTATTGGGCCGGCACCCACTAGTCTCGTGGGATGAGTAATCCGGCGTTCGACGTCGTCGAGTTCGTGCTGACGACGGTCGTCTACGACGAGAGCGAGCGGTTCGAGCCGGACGACCTGCCGCCGGCCCACCGGCGGCCGTTCTGGAGCGAGGGACAGATCGAGCGTCCACTGCCGGCGAGTCTCGACGCGGCCCGCGAGGCCACCGGGGTCGAGCGCCCCTGGGAGGCGGTTTCTGACCTGCTTTTCACCGGCCACGAGGAGTTTTCCGGAACCCTCTCGCTGACCGACCGCGAGATGGCCGAGGAGTGGTACAGAGAGCGTGCAGACGAGACCGACCTCGCCACGAATCCGGTGCTCGCGGCCCACTTCGAGGCGGGCGAGTACGAGCGGGCCCGCGAACACGTCAGGCCGGCCCGGGCCGACCGGGCGTTCATCGACGCGCTCCTGGAGGAGTACTTCGAGGACGACGACGAGATGCTCGACCTCGTCGACGTGCGCGCCCCCGAGGAGATCGACCAGCCACTCGAGGAGATTATCCTGACCGACCAGCAGGAACAGGAGGTCGAGAAGATCGTCAAGGCGATCGAGCACCGCGACTACCTCGCGAGCATCGGGCTCCAGGAGATCGGGAAGCTACTCTTCGTCGGACCGCCGGGCACCGGAAAGACATCGGTCGCACGCGCGCTCGCGAGAAAGCTGGGGCTGCCGTTTGTCGAGGTGAAACTGTCGATGATAACGAGCCAGTACCTCGGCGAGACCGCGAAAAACGTCGAGAAGACCTTCGAGGTCGCGCGGCGACTCGCGCCCTGTATCCTGTTCATCGACGAGTTCGACTCCGTCGCGAAGACCCGCTCAAGTGACGAACACGCCGCGGTCAAGCGGGCGGTCAACACGCTGTTGAAGAGTATCGACGAGATATCGCTGATCCGTGACGAGGTGTTGCTCATCGGCGCGACCAACCACCCCGACGACCTCGACGCGGCGGTCTGGCGGCGCTTCGACGAGATCGTCAACTTCCCCAAGCCGGACGCGGGGATGCGCGCCGAGATCCTCAAGATCGTCACGCGCGAGATGGAGATCGTCGACTTCTCGCCGGAGGCACTCGCCGACATCACCGCGGGGCTGACCGGCAGTGACCTCCGCCTGGTGTTGCGCGAGGCGGTCCTCGAGGCCCTCACCGAGGAACGCACCACCCTCACCCAGCAGGATCTTGTCGACGCCGTCGAGGAGTTCGAGGAGCGTGACACGCTCAAGAACCTCGATATGATAGACGGCGACCACGACGCGCTGGTCGCCGGCGACGGCCTCGACAGCGAGGGCGGAGACCACAGGGCGAGCGGGCACAGCCACGACTGAATGGAGGTCACGCTTCTCGGCACGGGCGACACGACGGGAACGCCGACCGTCGGCTGCTCGTGCGAGACCTGCCGGCGGGCCCGTGACCCGGGTGAGCGGTTGCGCGAGCAGGTCCGCGAGCGTGGCGGGGGACTGACCGCGACGGGTGGAATCGAGCGCACCCGGTTCTCGGTGCACGTCCACAACGAGCGGACCGGCGAGACGTTGCTCGTGGATTTCAGCCCCGACTTCCGCCGGCAGTTCCTCCGCGGGGACCAGCCCCTGCCCGATGCCGGGGTCGTCACCCACGCCCACTTCGACCACCTCGGCGGTCTCGGCAACGCCTACCGGGTGCTCGACACGCTCGAGGTGTACGCCGCCGACGAGACCGACCCCGTCACGGGTGCGAGTGTCGCCGAGACCGTCGCCGACGAGTACGCGTATCTCGACCGGGTACGGGTCCGGTCGCGGTCACCGTTCGAGTCATTCGAGACCTGCGGGTTCGAGGTGACCCTCGTCCCCGTCGACCACCCGCCGCTTCGCTGTTACGGCCTGTCCATCGTGGACCCACGGACGGGCGCGACACTCGCGCTGTCGGGGGATACGAGCTACGACGTGCCGGCGGACTCCCGGGCGGTGCTCGGGGACCCGGACCTGCTGCTCGCCGACGCCATCGCCCCTGCCAGTCACTGTGAGCGTCACCCGAAGGGGGGTCGTCACCACGACGACGGGGGCATTCCGCGCACGTTCGGCGACAAGCACATGACCCGCGAGGGGGCGCTCGCACTGGCCGACGACCTCGGGGCCGACCGGACGCGGCTGGTGCACGTCTCGCACTTCTACCCGGCCGGGGAGGCGTTCGAGGAGCCACTTGCCGTGGACGGCGAACGCTACCGGCTGTAACGGGTGTGTCACCCGAGGCGGTCGGCAGACCGCGAGCAGGTACGCAAGCGGTGTCAGGACGAGGAGGGTGGCGAGCACCCCCCAGGCGTACGGGAGGAGGCCGTCGCGACTGACGGGGAGAAACACCGACAGGGCGTTGCTGAGCCGGAACCGGTAGCGAACGTCGGTGACGACACCGAGGGCGGTCGCGGCGAGTACCGACAGAAGCGAGAGGGTGACAAAGGCGGCCCTGCTCGGTGGTCGCACCCGCCGGGTCGGGGTGAGCGCGACGGTCCCGAAGCGGGGAAACAGCGCCCCGAGCCCCGCAGCGAGCACCGCGCCGGCGACGAGGACGACCAGTGTGACGGCGGCAACGACCAGCAGGGACCGCGGCGGGAGGCCGGCGAGTCGGTCAGCCCCGAGCGCGACGGCGACTGTGGGCGGCGCGAACACGACCGTCGCCGCGAGGACGTGCCCGTGGACAAGCGCGCGCCCGCGAGCCCCGGTGGTCAGCACGGCCGGCAGGGCCGCGCCCTGACCGCCGAGCAGGTTCAGCGGGAACGCGGCTCCGGCGGCCCAGGCCCCGACGACCGGGGCGACCCAGGGGGACCAGTCGGCGGCGCTCGCGGTCCGGAGCATCGACTCGACGACCGGCAGGACAAACACAGCGGCACCGCGACGCAGACGAGTTGCAGCGGGGCTCGAACGGCCCGGACGAGGACGGTCACGGTCACGCCACGCGTCGCCGGGCCGACACCGACCGCGGTCAGGCCCGCGTCGACCCGCTCGCCGACGGTGCCGGCGGTTCGCGCGTCGCGGTCGGGTTCGACGTGCCAGGCGAACGCGGCGGCGTATCCGAGGGCAACACCGACCCCGACGACGAGAAGCCCACCCGCGAGGAGCGCGCCGGCCGCGGCAGTGGTCGCGGCCTCGCTTCCGGGTGTCGTCAGGAGCGCGAGGTCGCCGAGCGCGGCGACGAGGGGCCGGAACAGGCCCGAGGCAGCCAGCCAGGCGTAGCCGGCGAGCAGGGCGAGCGCGACCCGGTGTCGGGCCAGCCACGGCGTGCGCTCGACAAGCCCGCGCGCGAGAAGTCCCAGCGCGAAGCCGGCTGTCGTCGCGGAGACGAGCGCGAGCGTCGCCGCGACGAGCACCCCGGCGAGTGGCGCGGGCGTTCCGACGGCGACGGCGAGTCCGGCCCCGGCGGCGGCCGCGGGCACGAGGACGGGCGGCGCGTATCCGAGCACTGTCGTCACCGCGAGACCGCCGGCGAGGTCACGCGGGGGGCGGGCGGTCAGCACCGTCGTCTGTCGGTCGTGCCCCCCGGCGGAGCCGACACCGGCGAACAGGCCGAGGCTGGCGAGCCCGAGCCAGCCAACCGCAAGCGCGACCCGGGCGGTCGAGAGTGAGTCTCGTCCGGCCGCGAGTTCCGTGCCGAACGCCCTGGTGAGGGTGAACGCGACCGGGGTAGAGACGAGCACGAGCAGTCCGCCGAGCACGACGACGGCCAGCCAGACGCCACCCCCGGCGCGCCGCCGGACGCGTACCAGTTCGGCCCGGGCAACCGCGTGGCTGACCGCCGGCGACGGCAACCGGCGACTGGGCGGGTCGGAACGGGTCTCGCGGTTGGAGTCGGGCACGGTTCGTTCCTCGACAGGCACCCTCTCGCGGTCCCCGGGACGACAGAGCGGCTGTTGTCTGGTCCCGTGACGGGTCGCTGCTGGTCTGAGTTGCACGGAGGCTCGCGAGCGCGCCGCGGTGGCCGGCGCGAGTCCGACGGGTACACAACCCCGGACGGCGTAGCCAGGTTATGGAAATCGACGTCGAACCGGTCGAGGAGATCGACGACGCGGCGGTTCCGTCGGGGGTCGACGCCCCGGAGTACGTCCTCTACGGCGGCAAGGGTGGGGTCGGCAAGACGACGATGGCCGCCGCGACGGGGCTTGCGAGTGCCCGCGACGGGACGGCGACGCTGGTTGCCTCGACGGACCCCGCCCACTCGCTCTCGGACACGCTCGATACCGCGGTCCCTGGAGAGCCCGGGCGGGTTCGCGAGGATATCCCGCTGTACGCCGTCGAGGTCGACCCCGAGACGCGGGAGGGCGGGCCCCTGGGTGGCGCGGCCAACACGCCGTTCGGTGGGTCAGGGGCCGGCCCCGGCAGTGACGAGACCGCCGCGCTTGGCCTGCTCGTCGAGTTCTTCGAGGACGACCGGTTCGACCGTGTCGTCGTCGACACCGCGCCGACGGGACACACCCTCCGTCTGCTGGAGTTGCCCGGGACGCTCGACTCGGTGCTCGAGCGCCTGCAACAGGTCGGCGAGCAGTTCGGCCCGCTCGGGGGCGACACGTTTGGTGGGTTCGCCGACCGCGTCGAGCGCCTCCACGCGGCGTTGCAGGACCCCGACCGGACGGACTTTCGCATCGTGACCGTTCCCGAGGAACTGAGCATCCGCGAGTCAGAGCGGATGCGGGACCGACTCGCGTCGTTCGGTATCCCCGTCGGGACCGTCGTCGTCAACCGGGTCATGCAGGACCCCGACGAGGTGACAGACCTCGGGGGTGAGCTCGTCGCGCCCGACCACACCGGCTGTGCGTTCTGCGAGCGCCGCTGGCAGATACAGCAGCGAGCGCTCGCCCGCGCGCAGGAGCTCTTCCGGGACCACCGGGTGTTGCGCGTGCCGCTTCTGGCCGAGGAGGTCCGCGGCGAGCGACTCCTGCGGGTCGTCGCCGCCTGTCTCGAGGAGTGACTGTCGCCCCCGTGCACGGCGGTCACACAGCGGCACAACCTACAAGCAGACACAGACCCTACATCAGGTATGACCGAGACACACCGCGAGATGATAATCTCTGGAACCGGTATCGCGGGGTTGACCGCGGCGATCTACGCGGGTCGGGCGAACAACGACACGCTCGTGCTCGAGGGTGACGAGCCGGGTGGACAGCTGACGCTCACGACCGACGTGGCGAACTACCCGGGGTTTCCCGACGGCATCAGCGGGCCGGACCTCATCGGGAAGATGAAAGAACAGACCCGCCAGTTCGGGGCCGAGATAGAGCACGGCGTCGTCGAGACGGTCACGAAACGCGGTGACGGCAGCATCGAGGTCGAACTCGCGACCGGTGACCGGTACACCTGCACGGCGTTCATCGCGGCGTCAGGTGCGAGCGCGCGCACGCTCGGGGTCCCTGGCGAGGACGAGCTCATGGGCTACGGCGTCTCGACGTGTGCGACCTGTGACGGGGCCTTCTTCAGGGGCGAGGATATGCTCGTCGTCGGTGGCGGGGACGCCGCGATGGAGGAGGCAACGTTTCTCACGAAGTTCGCCGACACCGTCTACATCGCACACCGCCGCGAGGAGTTCCGCGCCGAGGCTCACTGGGTCGACCGCGTGAAGCGCAAGGTCGACGCCGGCGAGATCGAGATCATGCGCAACACCGAACTGCTGGAGGTCCACGGCACGCCCGAGGAGGGTGTCGACCACGTCGTGCTCGCCCAGAACGAGACCGGCCACCCGAAGGAGAACCTCGACGACCCGGGGACCGAGACCGTCGAGTTCGATGTCGGTGCGGTCTTTCTGGCCATCGGTCACACACCGAACACCGGCTATCTGGAAGATACCGGCGTCGAGATGGACGACCGCGGGTACGTCGAGACCGCCGGCGGGGACGGCGGCGGACAGACCGCGACGGCCGTCGACGGGATCTTCGCCGCCGGCGACGTCGTCGACCACCACTACCAGCAGGCGATCACCGCCGGCGGCATGGGCTGCAAGGCCGCGATGGACGCCAACGAGTACCTCGAGGACAACACCGCCCCACAGCAGGCGACGGCCGGGGCCGAGGCGAGTGCCGACGACTGACGCGGGTGCCGACGACTGACGTGGTCACGCACGCTGAATCGTTGGGCCGGACACGCCCTGACGCGGGACCCACAGTGATTTACCGCCGGCAGCCGAAGGTGGCGTATGGTAGAAACAGTGACCGTGCAGATCGAGACGGCGGAGGACAGTGACGAACTGACAGTCCCGGTCGCGCTTGTCGAGATGTTCCGCGAGGGCGGCGAGTCCACGCCGGAGGTGGTGGGTGACATCGCGATGCTCGGGTTCGCACAGCAGATTCACGGCGCGGTCCACCACGGCCACGGCGACCCGAGTGACGAACTCGAGGCCGTCGAGGAGGCCACCCTCGCCCGGTTCGAGGAACGGTTCGGACAGTCCTTCGGCGAGATGACCGGCCACAGCCACTGATAGTGATTCTTGCGA
>OBKM01001111.1_pt1 | contig 11467 bp, 11 predicted proteins | sample 1519691 | NCBI WGS metagenome assembly OBKM01 (sample SAMEA37050418, study PRJEB22526) | metagenome | biome: saline pan; feature: lake; material: water | place: Egypt | collected 2015 | depth 0.5 m
GCCGACACGAAGATCCTCGTGGGCAAGTCGCTCACGCAGGGGCTCGGTGCCGGCGGCGACCCCAAGATGGGCGAGCGAGCGACCGAGATGGCGCAAGGCATCATCAAAGAGGTGCTCGGCGACGCCGACCTCGTCTTCGTCACTGCCGGGATGGGCGGCGGGACCGGCACGGGCGCAGCGCCCGTCGTCTCGAAGATCGCCAAAGAGCAGGGTGCGATCGTCGTCGGGATGGTCTCGACGCCGTTCAACGTCGAGCGGGCCCGCACGGTGAAAGCCGAGGAGGGACTCGAGACCCTCCGTAACGAGGCCGACTCGATCATCGTCCTCGACAACAACCGGCTGCTCGACTACGTCCCCAACCTGCCGATCGGGAAGGCGTTCTCCGTGATGGACCAGATCATCGCCGAGACCGTCAAGGGGATCTCTGAGACGATCACCCAGCCCTCGCTGATCAACCTGGACTACGCGGACATGTCCACCATCATGAATCAGGGGGGCGTCGCCGTCATGCTGGTCGGCGAGACCCAGGACAAGAACAAGACCCAAGAAGTGGTCAACGACGCGATGAACCACCCCCTCTTGGACGTCGACTACCGCGGCGCCAGCGGCGGGCTCGTCCACATCACGGGCGGCCCGGACCTCACGCTGAAAGAGGCCGAGGGGATCGCGAACAACATCACCGAGCGGCTGGAAGCGAGTGCCAACGTCATCTGGGGCGCTCGCATCCAGGACGAGTACAAGGGGAAGGTCCGCGTCATGGCCATCATGACCGGCGTCCAGAGCGCGCAGGTGCTCGGACCCTCCACCCAGAAACAGGCCGACAAGTCCCGCGCCGCGGTCGACGCCGACGAGCTCGGTGACTCGCGCTCGCGGGCGGCCGAGATGAACAGCAGCACGAACAGCGCGACCGCCTCCGGCGGCGCCGACAAGGGCGCGTGGGAGTCCGACGGCGGCACCGAGCCCGTCGAGCAGAACAACGGACTCGACGTCATCCGCTGAGCGCTCGAACCCCGGTTCCGTTCCGCGATCGGGTGGTTTTCCGAACCTGCAATCGGGTGGTTTTCCGAACCTGCAATCGGGTCGCTTTCGCAGATCGACAACCGACGGTTCCGTTCAGACCGCCTCGATCGCGTCCAAGAGGCGACATTTCCGGCAGACGTCCCGACTCGTCTTCGAGCCGCAGCGCTCGCACTCCCCGAGCGCCGGCGCGTTGCCGTCGCCGCCCTCACGGTACGCGTCGGCCGCGAGCGCCGACAGCTCTTCGTACCCCGCCATGATCGAGTGGCGCGCACCGGGGTGATTCTCCTCGAGCTCGTGGATCGTCGACTGGATCTCGCCGCGGTACGCCGCCGACGAATGCGGGCACTCCGCCATGTGGACGGGGAGGTCCCTGACGTGGCAGTACAAGGCGATCTCCTTCTCGGGGACGTCGCGAAGCGGCTTCGCGCGCGGGACGAAATCGTCGGTGTCCTCGCGCTCGTCGAAGGGACCGAGCGAGGCGTCGAAGTGTTTCGCCACCTGTCGGACGTCGCCTTCGAGGAAGTTCATCATCGCAGTCTGGGCCTCGTCGTCGAGGTTGTGACCGGTGAGCAGCTTGTCCGCGTCGAACTCGGCGGCGTACGTTTCCAAGAGGTCTCGTCGGAACACGCCGCAGTACGCGCAGGCGGCCATGTTCTCCGGATCGCTCTCGACGACGTCGTCCATCCGCACGTCGAACTCCTCGGCGTAGGAGACGACCTCGTGGCGCAACGAGAGCTCCTCGGCGAGTTCGATGGTGGCGTCGATGCTCTCGTCACGGTACCCCTCGATTCCCTCGTGGATCGTCAACGCGAGCATATCGACGCGCGGGTCCCGCCCGAACACGTCGTCGAGGATCTTCGCCAGGGCGACGCTGTCTTTCCCGCCGGAGAGCCCGATCACCCAGCGGTCCGGGTCCTCAGGGGTCGCCTCGGGATCGAGCAGCGTGTCCTCGCGGACGCGGCGTTTCAGGCGCTTCTCGACCGACTGGCAGAGGTGTTCGCCACAGAGGTGCGCCCCGGAGTAGGCGGCGTGGTGGATCGCGTCGGCGCCGCACGTGTCACACTCCATCGGTGTCCGATTGCGGACGCGCGGGGATACCCGTTTCGGGCCGAGCCGCGGGGGTCCGTCGGATCGCACACGCCGACAACCCCCCGCTCGTTGTCGCCGGTTCCGACACCGGTTTGTCGGGCGGGGCGCGTCGATCCGACGTGACCGACTCTCCGCCCGGCGTCGACCGCGATCCGGACCCGCGACCGCTCCGCACCGACCCGCCGGGAGAGAGCCTCCGCACTCGGCTGTGGCGACACGCGTTCAACCTCGTCCCCTCGTATCGCGGGACGGGCGCCCGCGTCGATCACATCGGCGCTGACTGGCGGTACGTTCGGATCCGGATCCCGTTCAACTGGCGGACGCGGAACGCGGTCGGTACGATCTTCGGCGGCAGCCTCTACGCCGCGATCGACCCCGTCTACATGACGATGCTCCGGCGGATCCTCGGCGACGGCTTCACCGTCTGGGACAAGTCAGCCGCCGTCGAGTTCATCGAGCCGGGCCGCGACACACTGTACGCGGAGTTCGAACTCACGGCCGAAGAGACAGCGCAGATCCGCGACCGGCTGGACCCGGCCGAGTCGACCGACGTGGAGTACCTCGTCTCGATCGTCGACGACGACGGGGTCGTTCACGCGGCCTGCCGGAAGACGATATACGTTCGCCGGGACGAGTGAGACTCAGTCGCTGGCGCCCGAACTGCCAGCGACGTCGTCGTACCGAGACACCGCGATGACGAGTCGGTCGTCGCCGGTCGCGCTCACCAGCTTCGACTCCGTGAAGGTGGTCCCGTCCGCGCGGAGCCCCGTGCTCGTTCCTGTCCACCGCTCGCCCTGCATAACGGCCGGCAGAATGTGCGTGCGAATGTGTTCGACCTCCTCGGTCGGGTGGAGCTGTTGCCAGCGTTCGCCCACGAGTTCGTCCGCGTCGTACCCGTACAGCTCGCCGTACTCCTCGCCGACGAACTCGAACGTTCCGTCCGGGGCCACCGTACAGACCCCGTCGAGAGCGACGTCGGCGGGGGAGACAGTCGCTTCGGCTGTCGGCTCCGACGAACTCGACTCGAAGCTCCCGCTACCGTCGTCGAGGGCGTGTTCGACCCGCCGTAACAGCGCGGTGTACCCGTCGACGCCGCCCCGCTTGTGGACGTAATCGCTGACCCCCGCACGGACCATCTCGGCGGCGATGGTGTCCGGCTCCGTCGACGAGAAGAGGAGGAACGGCAGGTCGGGGTGGCCCTCTCTCGCCGCCGAGAGGAGCTCGACGCCGGTCCGGTCGGGCATATCGTAGTCGCTGACGACGCAGTCGAACGACTCGCGTTCGATCCGGTCGAGCGCGGCAGTCGGGTCCGTCTCGACGACCGTCTCGCAGTCGATGTCGTCGTCGCGTTCGAGGTATGCCGCGACGAGGTCGGCGAGGCCCGGTTCGTCGTCGACACAGAGCACTCGAAGGCGCGGGTCGGTCATGGCCGAACGTCGTCGTCGTGTGAGTATATCGGTTTGCTCCCGATACTCAGCGCTGATAGCTGGCTTCCGGTTCTGCTGAGTCGAGGGGTCGGGCCCCGTTACGCCGTCGCGCCGGCGACCAGCGTCTCCGCGACCGTCTCCACGAACCGGTCAGGGTGCTCGACGTGCGGAAGGAGCTTCGCGCGGTCGAAGACGACGAGGCGAGCGCCCGAGGCGTCCGCGAGCTCGCGCCCGTCGACGAGCGGGCTCACCTCCGCCTCGCGGCCCCACACGATCGTCGGCGGCACGTCGAGGTCGGCGAGCGCGGCCGCCAGGTCGAGGTCGCTGTTGAGGTAGCCGGAGATGAACGACGCGGGAGCGAACTTGGCGTTCTCGACGTGGGTGGTCCGCCACTCGTAGTCGACCCACTCCTCGTCGGGGTTCGCCGGATCGTCGTAGCCGTGGTCGGCGTTGAAGTATCGGATCGAGGGCTTCGACGTGATGAGGTTGAACACCGCGTCCCCGACGAGCGGCGACCGGACGAGCTCGCGGAGCCACGACTTCGGCGGGCTCGGTCCCGCGACGGTCGTCGGGCAGACCCCGACGAACCCGCTCAGCGTCACCTCGTCGCTCGTCGATCCGTCGTCGGTGGCCGCCCGCGCCGCGTACGCAGCCGACAGCGACGACGCGACGACGGCCGGCTCCTCGAACTCGAGCAGGAAGTCGCGGACGAAGTCCTCGTACAGCGCCGCGGAGTAGCGCAGCGGCGGCCGGTCGGAGCGGCCGTAGCCCGGGAAATCGGGCGCGACCACGTGGTAGTCGGCGGCGAGGTCGTCGAACACTGCGCGCCACTCGCCCGAGGAGCCGGCCGCGTTGATCCCGTGGAGCAACACGAGGTCGGTGTCCTCGGGGTCGCCGGCTTCGGTGTACGCGACGTCCATCCCGCGCCAGCGGAAGGCGCCGTCGTCACCGTCGAGCGGGGACTCCAACTCTCCCTCGTATCGAAGGCCGGTGTTGAGCGCGGCGAGCGCGCCGACGCCGAGGAGGGCGCTCCCAGCGAGGTTCCTGAGTTTCATGGAAACGTGTTGGTTCGCGAGCGACTTATATCCGTGGGAGCGCGGTCGCGCTCGGCAGCGCCGTCGCGCTCGCAAGTCCGGTCGCTATCGCTCCGATTCCCCATCAGATCCGCCGCCGGTCTCCACGCAGTCGGCGATCGGCGCAACGATTTCGGCGGCGACGCTGTACGGGTCGGTCTCACGGCGACGGACCGCGTCGGCGAGCTCGTCGATCCCGCCGCGCCGCTCGATCTCCGCGGTCGCGAGCGAGCCGATGTCGGACCGCACGAGCGTCCGGATCTCCTCGGCGTATCGCCGCCGCTCCGTCGCCGCGAACGCTCCCGACGCCCGGAGATACGCCGCGTGGTCGTCGAACGCCTCGATCAGCTCCGTGACGCCTTCTCCGGTGTTCGCGACCGTCCGGAGCACCGCTGGCGTCCACGTCGCCGCCGCGTCGCCAGCGTCCGTCTCGTCGCCGGCGTCCGTCTCGTCGTCTGCGTCCCCCCCGTCGTCCGGGTGGTCCGGGACCTCGAAGCCGTGGTGGCCGGTGTTCAGCCCCTTCGTCGGGCTCTCGCGGCGGTGAACCATCTCCTCGATCTCCGCGAGGGTCCGCTCCGCGCCGTCCATGTCCGCCTTGTTGACGACGAACACGTCGCCGATCTCCAAGATCCCGGCCTTCAACGTCTGGATGTCGTCGCCGGAGCCGGGCTGGACGAGCACCGCGACCGTGTCCGCCGTGCGAACGACGTCGACTTCGTTCTGTCCGGCGCCGACCGTCTCGATGATGATCGTGTCTTTCCCGAAGGCGTCGAGCGCCTTCACCGCGTCCGCGGTCGCCATCGAGAGTCCGCCGAGCTGGCCGCGAGCGCTCATCGATCGGAAGAACACGTCCATGTCGCCGACGTTCGACCCCATGCGGATCCGGTCGCCGAGCACGGCGCCGCCGGTGTACGGCGAGGAGGGGTCGACGGCGACGACGCCGACCGTGTCGCCCCGCTCGCGGTAGGCGGCCGCCAGCTTGTCGACGAGCGTGGACTTCCCGGCGCCGGGCGAGCCCGTGACCCCGATTACGTCCGCCCCGCCGGTGTGTTCGTGGAGCGCGGAGACGACGTCGCGATGGCCAGGCGACCGGTTCTCGATCCGGGTGATAACGCGCGCGAGCGCCCGATGGTTGCCCGAGAGCAGCTCCTCGACGAGCGTCGCATCGCGCTCGCTCCGCTCGTCGGCACCGTCGTCGCGGTCGCTCGACCGGTTCGCGTCCGACTCGCCCATCTACGCGCGCTCCGGGACGTTGTTCCGGATGAACTCGACCGTCTCCTCCATCGGCGTTCCCGGGCCGAACACCTCGGCGACGCCGAGCCGCTTGAGCTCCTGCTCGTCGTCGTCGGGGATGATCCCGCCGACGAGGATGAGGGTGTCCTCGAACGCGCCGTACTCTTTGAGCCCCTCGATCACCTTCGGCACGAGGGTGTTGTGCGCCCCCGAGAGAATCGAGATGCCGAGCACGTCGACGTCCTCTTGGACCGCGGCCTGCACGATGTCGTCCGGCGCCCGGTGGAGCCCGGAGTAGACGACCTCGAAGCCGGCGTCGCGGAACGCTCGCGCGATCACGTGTGCACCACGGTCGTGGCCGTCGAGTCCGACCTTCGCGACCAGACAGCGGATGGCTCGCTCCTCCTGTTCGGCGCTCATGTGCGGTACTGCGTCGCGTGACCGTTTGATTCTAACGGACGTTCGGGAGGGTTCCACCTCGAGGACGGCGTCGTGCTGCGAAGCTGTCGCGAAAACCGACGTGTTGTGAGAGCGTTCACGAGCGCAATCGGTCCGCAGCGACACGCAATTCACCCCGGAAATCGCAGACTGCGGGAGAAGCGAATGTATCTTCCTGCGGGAGATCAGTCACGTTCGTTCATCTCGTCCGGCTGCTTTCGGTATTGTTATCCATCTCGGCGCTTCTCCAGCGAGATATGCGCGTGAACATCCAGTTTTATATCGATCCCGGAGGGACCCCCGCTCAGAGCGTCGCCCAAGTCGCGGGGCCCGATTGGAAGCCGACAGACTCTCTCGCGGTGATCTGAGATGGCCGACGACGAGGAGCTCGCGAAGGACCTCGGGCTGGTCTCCGCGCTGACTATCGGCATCGGGACGATGATCGGTGCCGGGATATTCGTGCTTCCGGGCGTCGCCGCCCAGCGTGCCGGACCGATCGTCGTCCTCTCGTTCATCATCGGCGGCATGATCGCCCTGCTCAACGCCTTGTCCGTCTCGGAACTCGGCACCGCGATGCCGAAAGCCGGCGGCGCGTACTACTACATCAACCGATCGCTCGGGCCGGCGTTCGGCTCGATATCCGGGCTCGGTGACTGGCTCGGGCTGGCGTTCGCGTCCGCGTTCTACACCATCGGCTTCGGCCAGTACCTCGCCGAGTTGATCCAGCTCCCCTCGATACTCTTTCTGACGAACGTGCAAGTGGGCGCGATCCTCGCCGGAGCGCTGTTCGTCGGCATCAACTACATCGGCGCGAAGGAGACGGGCGGGATCCAGACGGTGATCGTCACGATTCTGCTCGCCATCCTGACCGTCTTCGCCGTCGTCGGCTGGTTCTCCTTCGACTGGGGAACCGTTACCGGGAGCGGCGGGCTCGCGCCGCTGGGCAGCGGCCAGATCCTCCCCGCGACGGGGCTCGTCTTCGTCTCGTACCTCGGCTACGCGAAGATCGCCACGATCGGCGAAGAGCTGGAGAACCCCGGGCGTAACCTCCCGATCGCGATCGTCGGCAGCGTCGCGATCGTCGGCGTGATCTACACCATCCTCGTCACGCTCATGCTCGGGATCGTCCCGTGGCCGGACCTCGACATCAACGCCCCCGTCGCGCAGGCCGCAGAGTTGGCGTTCCCGGCCGTCATCGCCGGCGCGGCCGCCACCGTGATGACCCTCGGCGCGCTGCTCGCGACCGCGTCGTCCGCGAACGCGTCGATCCTCGCGTCCGCCCGAATCAACTTCGCGATGGGACGCGATCGGATCGTCACGAACTGGCTCAACGAGATCCACCCGCAGTACGCGACACCGTACCGGTCGATCGTCGTTACGGGGCTCATGATCGTCGCGTTCGTGGTCCTGCTCGGGACCGACGTGGGGCTGCTCGCCGAGGCGGCGAGCGTGCTCCACCTGATCGTGTTCACGCTGTTGAACGTCGCGCTGATCGTCTTCCGCGAGACCGACGCGCCGGGGTACGACCCCGACTTCGAGGTGCCGCTGTACCCGGTCGTTCCGATACTGGGCGCGGTGCTCTCGTTGGGGCTCATCGCGTTCATGGAGTTCTGGCCACAGATGATCGCGGTCGGGTTCGTCGCCGGCGCGCTGCTGTGGTACGGGCTCTACGCCCGTCGTCACACCCCGATCGAGGGAGCGCTCGGCGAGTACATCCGCGACCGTCCCGACGAGATGCCGGATATGGCGGTGTCGGCCGCCGAAGTCGCCTCGCCGGAGGCGACCGCGCCGTACCGGGTGATGGTCCCCGTCTCGAACCCGGAGACCGAAGACGAGCTCATCGCGATCGGCGCCACGCTGGCGAAGCAGTACGACGGCGTCGTCCACGCGGTTCACATCGTCGACGTCCCCGACCAGACGTCGCTCGACCACGTCGCCGGGAAGCTCGACGAGATCGACCCCGACGCTCGAGAGCGGCTCCAGAGCGCCCGCGACACCGCCGCGAAGTACGACGCGGAGATCGAGACGCACGCCGTCGTCTCGCACCGGCCGTTCGACGAGCTGTTCGGCGCGGCCGAGCGCCTGAACGCCGACACCGTCGTGATGGGATGGTCGCCGCGGCGCGCCTGGACCACCGGACGCACCGGCGGCGCGATCGACGAGCTGACGATGAACCTGCCGTGCGACTTCCTCGTCTTCAAGGACCGTGGGTTCGACCCCGATCGAGTGTTGCTCCCGACGGCCGGCGGTCCCGACTCCGACCTGAGCGCGGAGGCGGCCAAGGCGTTCCGCGACGTACACGGCTCCGCGATATCGGTGCTGCACGTCGTCGACGAGGCGACCGACCGGGCGAAGGCGATGAGCTTCATCGGCGAGTGGGCCGACAACCACGGGCTCGGCGACGCGAACCTCATCGTCGAGACGGACGGCGACGTCGAGGGCAACATCGCGACCGCGGCCGACGACCACTCGCTGGTGCTCCTCGGCGCCACCAGCCGCGGGCTGCTCTCCCGGCTCCTCGGTGATTCGCTCGTGTTCGACGTCGTCAACGAGCTCGACATCTCGGTGCTCCTCGCGGAACGGCCCGCGAAGCGGTCCCTCCGCGAACGGCTGTTCGGCGGCGGTTCGGCCGACGAACACGCCGACGACATCGACACGGCGGACGACGCCGGAGCCGCCGAGACGGCCGACCGCGAAGGGAGCGATCACGAACAGGGCGATCGCGAAGGGAGCGATCACGAACAGGACGACCGCGGTCAGCCGTAGCGACGCCGTCGCAGTCGGACCCGCCGACCGGTTGCATTCGGTTCCCGCCTGTCGACGTGGGAACGACATCGAACCCGTCGCCAGCGGCGGTATCAGCGTCCGAGCGGTGACGAATCAATTTAAAAGGCCCGTCGATCGGACGGCTACTCGTCGGTATCGCTGACGGGCTCGCTGAACCGGTCGTCGAAGAGCGCGACCACGCGGCCCTCGATCTCGTCGCGGATCTCGCGAACGACTTCGATCGGCTGTTCGCCCGGATCGTCGAGGTCCCAGTCGTCGGTGTCGACGCCGGGGAGATCGAGCGTCGAACACCCCATCGTCGTGACGAAGTCGGAACCGGCGAGCGTCTCCTCGGAGACGTGCTGTGGCTCCCGTCCGTTCACGTCGAGCCCGACCTCCGCGAGGGCCTCGACGACCACCTCGTGGATGCTGTCGGCGGGCATCGTCCCGCCCGTCACGATCTCGACACTGTCGCCGAGCCCGCGGCGCTCGCGCTCGCGCTCCGCGAACGCGGTGGCCATCTGGCTCCGCCCGGCGTTGCGGACGCACATGAACGTCAGGGTGGTTTTCTCGTCTGTCATCGCTTCTCCGTCGGGTCGCGTCTCGTTTGCTGTCATGATGGCTGTCTCGTGAGTCGGGTGTTGCAGTCGGTCGGGATTAGCTGTTCGCCGTGACCGGCTCGGCGTCGGCGTTCCGCAACGAGGCCCGAAGCCCGGCCTCGGCGATGTTTCTGCCGTACTCGGCCGTCCGGGTGACGCTGTCGAGGACTGTCGCCAGCGCGTACCCGTCACGGAGCTCGCGGTCGTACAGCCGTTCGTCGAGCGTGGTCGTCGCGTCGGCCACCGACGAACCATCCGAGAGGATCGCAGTGAGGGCGCCCGGATCTCGACCGTTCATCGTCTCCGAGAGCGCGCGGCGGACGACCCCGCGAGCGTCTGCGGCGAGCCCGGACAGCTCGGCTGTGAGATCGTCGGGCGGTTCGGTGTCGATTCGCTCGGCGACGCCGGCGATCTTCTCGGCGTGGTCGCCGACCCGCTCGAGCTGTCTGGCGACCGTGTAGTGGTCGAACGTGGTGAGCCCGTCGCCGGCGCGGTCTCCGGTGACGTCGACGAGCGAGCGCTGGAACTCGCGGGCGACGAGCCCGAACAGCCGGTCGACCGAGTCGTCTCTGGCGGCGACCCGACGCCCGGCCTCGCCGTCGGCCGACAGCACCGCGTCGACGGCGGCCTCGTGGATCGACAGTGTGACGCTCTCCAACTGTGCGAGCGTCTGTGCGGGGGATAGATCCGCGACGTCGAGCATCGTTCGCACGACGACTTCGCTGTCGCTTTCCGCGGCGACTTCGACGCCGACGAGTCCGGCCGCGGCGTCACGCACCGCCTCGCGGACGGTCCGATCCGGGAACCCGCCGATTCGGACCGTCGTCGCACCGGCGACGTACGCGGCGACGACGATCTGCCCGACCTGTTCGGGGTCGTACCGGGCCGCCGACACCGTCACTGTCTCTCCCGCCGAGCCGGTGTCGGCCGGCGCCACGAGGAGTCGGTCACCACGCGGGTAGAGCCGAACCCGGTCACCGACGTCGACCCCCTGCGCCTTCGCCCACGGCTTCGGCAGCGAGACGGTGTAGGTCGTCCCGCCGGTGAGCTGTATCTTCCGTTCGTACGGCCCGTCGAGATCGGTCATCTCAGTAGATCAGCTCGTCGTCGTTTTCCGTCATATACAGCGCTCTGGCGGCGATGTTGACCGCGTGGTCACCGACGCGCTCGAGGTCGCGGATCGCAAGGAGCGCCCGCGACACGTCGTCGAGCGCGTCTGCCAGCTGTGCCGGATCCCGCTCCGCGGTCCCGTCTCTCGCGGCCTGCGCGCGGTCCGCCTGCAGTAAGTCGCGCACGACCGCCTCGCTGGCCCGACGACACCGCTCGTCGAGGTCGTCGTCGCGGGCCGCGATCGCCCGACAGGCGTCGGGATCGCCCGCCTCGTAGGCGGCCACCGCGTCGGCCACCATCTCGCCGGCGGTCTCGGCGAGCTCGGCGAAGTCGACCGCGGGGTGGAGCCCGCCTTCTGGGCCGCCGTAGTCCGCGAGGTTCGTCGCGAGGTCCGCGACCCGCTCGAGGTCGGTGCTGATCTTGAACGACGCCGTGATCAGTCGGAGGTCGCCCGCGACCGGCTGCTGGAGCGCGAGCAGTTCGGTACAGTCGTCCTCCAGTTCGAGGTAGCGCTCGTTGACCTCGTGGTCGCCCTCGATCACCTCGCGTGCGAGGTCAGCGTCGCCGGTCTCCGCGGCCTCGATCGCGGCGTCGTACCGTTCCAAGACGAGATCGCCCATGTCGACGAGCTCGTCTCGGAGCTCGTCGAGCCGACGTTGGTAGTTCTCGCGGGGCATTATCCGAACTTCCCCGTGATGTAGTCCTCGACGCG
>OBKM01001113.1_pt1 | contig 11463 bp, 17 predicted proteins | sample 1519691 | NCBI WGS metagenome assembly OBKM01 (sample SAMEA37050418, study PRJEB22526) | metagenome | biome: saline pan; feature: lake; material: water | place: Egypt | collected 2015 | depth 0.5 m
AGCTCTGTTCGAGTTCGTGAGTTGGCGCTTTTCAGTTGGCCTCCTCACGGACGATTGCGGGGGGTCAGAGCAGATCGCCGTACACCGGCACCGCGGCCCCGCTTGTGACTGCTGTGGCATCGCTACAGAGTGTGACAATCACCTCACCGATCTCGGCAGGGTCGACCCAGTCGTCGCTTGGCTCCATCATCTCCCGGTTCATCGGCGTGTCGATGACCGACGGCATTACTGCGTTGGCCCGGATTTCGCCGACATTTTCTGCGGCGATGGTTTCAGTCAGCAGGCGGATGCCTGCTTTTGTTGCCCGGTATGGGCCGTCGCCTTCGCCGCCTTCGAGCGAGGACCGTGCGGAGATGCTCACAATCGATCCGTCAGTCTCCCGAAGATGGGGAATAGCGTGTTTTGATGCGAGAAATGCTGTCTTGAGGTTGATGTCGACAAGCAGTTCGAACTCAGAAAGCGGCGTCTCGTCGATTGGCTGCCCGCCGCGCCAGGTGCCGGCGACGTTGACAAGCGAGTCGATCCGTCCGTGGTCGTCGATGATAGCGTTGAACGTTGTCGTGACATCATCCTCATCAGTGAGGTCGACCTCGTAGAACGCAACGCCATCGTCGGGATCGAGCAGCGAATCTTCGTTCTCGGGCGCAATAATATCAAGCGCCGCAACCGTGGCGCCGGTCTCTCGGAACTGTTCGACGATCGCACTGCCGAGTGCACCCGACGCACCGGTAACGACCGCAACCTCGTCGCTGAAATCGAATGTAGCGGACATACCTCGTGTGGGGACCACAGGGAGATAAAGCTACGTTCGCCGGCACGACCGAGTACGAAAAGTACCCATCGGACAAACACCAACCGATGCCAGGATCGAGCGATCCGACCGACATCACAGCTATCGCCGTTCGGCACGACGATATGGTGGCTGCGTTTGAAGCGAACGAGCGGGGGACAGAACGCCAAACCGTACTCCGGGTAACGCCGCCGTACAGCGGTCGGATGCGCGCACGACTGCACCGTGAGGGGAACGAATCGTACGAGCCGGGCGCCGACGCGATCCACGTCCGTCCCGCAACGCTGTTGTCGGAGCCGCCAGCACTGCCACATCCTGACGAGACAGAAGACCAACTCCGATCAGATCCTGATCAGACCTATACGACGGCGTCTCACCGTGCGTTGCATGAACGCCGCCTGGAGGAGTGGCGCGAAGAAATCGTCCGGCGGTTTGTCGACACCGTTGCGCTCGATCTTGCCAACAAAACCCACACTGTCGACCTCGTCGTCATCGGCGACCCGTGATTGACAGCACGAAGACGACTGGCTTTATACCCCCGACGAACGGAACAGTGCTATGGACCTCGACGAGACCGATCGGCAGATTCTCGAGCTCCTCCAGTCCGATGGCCGAATGGCGTTTAGCGAGATTGCTCGTCGGATAGATATGTCAAGCGCGACCGTCCACGAGCGCGTCAACAAGATGGAGGATGCCGGAGTGATCAAAGGCTACACTGCCGAGGTTGACGAGAAGGCAATTGGCTACGGTGTCAACGCTATCGTCGGCCTTCGGGTCAACCAGGGGCGCGAGCAGGATACGCTCGATACGCTCTCCGAGTTCGACGGCATCCAGGCGGCACACATCACCACCGGGGAGTGGGATGTCATTCTTCGGGTGTACGCCGAAGACACCGAAGCCCTCCGACAGCTAATGTTCGACTCCATCGCCCGGATGGACGGCTTCGACCGCTCACACACGATGGTCGTTCTCGGAACAGAGTACGAGACAGACGTGCTTCCGCCCCTCGACACCGAGTGATCGACTCGCCCGCCACAAGCGACCGGGCCGTTCCAGCAGCGACTGGAATATAGGCGGCGGGGGACGTGTACAGCGAGGACACAAGACCGGAACGCTAAAACCGCGCTGGACCCCCGCATCGAACATGGACTTTGACGAAATCGGGCTGGAGCGTCTCTGGCTCGTCACGTTTCTCGCAGGCGTTGTGGCAACTGTCGCCGGCGCGATAGCGTTCCCTGGGTTTCTTCGCGATGGCTTCCTCTGGGAGTACTTCTGGGGGCCAGTTGTCGCCGACGCACACAACGCCAGTTGTGCTGCGCGAATCGATGGGACCACGCATATCGGCGAGTGCAACGCAGAGATTGTCGCGACGCCGGGATACACAGCCGTATCGACCGTTTCGTACGCGGTTGTGCTGTTGTTCATGCTGGTCGGGGTGTACTTCCTCCTCGAACGGATCGGTGCGGAGTTCGACCGGACAACAGTGTACGCTTTCTTCCCGTTCGTTCCGCTTGGTGGAGCGCTTCGGACTGTTGAGGACGCCAACGTGCTGTTTCTTGCAGACGGATCAGCACCAATTCCGTTCCCGTACAGCGCGCTGATCATCAGCCCATTTATTTATTTTGTCGTCTTCGGGGTTGCGCTCGGAGCACTGGTTCTCGGCGTTGTCGCTGCCGAGCGCGGGATCGTCGAGCGATACCAGCATGTCGTCGCAGTCGTCGGAACGATCGGACTGGTGGGAACGCTGTCGTATCTGGGCTATCTCGTCGTGACAACAGATCTGCTCGGATTCAACTGGTCAGTTCCCGCAATCACCCTCGGCGGTGCAACCATCCTTGCAGCGCTCACCTGGTGGGTCGGCGAACAGTACCTGCCTGAACTGAACAAAGGTACCGGCCTTGCTGGCGTTCTCGTCATCTGGGGACACGCTGTTGACGGCGTCGCGAACGTACTCAGTCTCGATTGGGCCGATACGTTCGGTCTTCGAGGGTATGAGCCAAAGCACGTCGTTAATGAAGCAATCCACGTCCACACGCCACGGATCCAGCCGGACTGGCTAACAGATCTCATCGGCGCAACCTGGCCGTTTATCCCACTCAAAGTCGGTGCTGCAGCCGTCGTTGTCTACCTGTTTAACGAGGAGGTCATCGAAGAAAGCCCACGGTACTCGTATCTCCTGTTGATTGCTGTCCTTGCGGTCGGACTCGGTCCCGGAACTCGTGACTTCCTCCGGGCAACCTTTGGGATCTGAGACGAGCGAGGCGCTCTATCTCGGTTTATACCATTCCACTCCCCGCGAGCAGTAGTCGACCTCCGATTACCGAAAGCAACAGGAGCACGAGCTGTCGCATGCGGTGTTCGGAGAACATCGGCCGGAGTCGCTTCCCGGCCATCGCGCCGACGATAGCAGGGACGGCGAGTACGACCGAAAGTAGTGCGATGGTCCCCGAGGAATAGAGGTCCAGTCCCGCTGCGACGATAACCCGTGAGCCGTTAATTCCCAAGAAGGTGAGCGCAACAACGCCGACAAACACCGAGTGATCCAGATCACAGCTTTTGAGATACGCAACCATCTGTACACCGACGTTAGTAGCACCAAACAGCACGCCTGAAACCACCCCTAGCCCGGCCATTTGAATCGGAGCCTCAACAAAACACGTATTCGCTCCTGTCTGCCGGCCAGGAATCGAAACGACCGACTGGCGAGTGACGACAAACAAAAGCGTAATCACTCCAAGGCCGAGTCGGAGCGGTTTGTCAGGGATCACATTGAGGGCAGCCATTCCAAAGACGGTCCCGACGAGTGCGGTACCGATATACGGCCAGAACCGACGGGTACAGTTCCGGAGTGACGAGGAGTCAAGTTCACCAACGAGTGAGAGATTGACCGCAAAAATCGGGATGATCAGCAACACCACGGCTGTTGCTGGCGACACGATAGTCGCAACGACCATCGTTCCGACCAGCGCAAAGCCAAAGCCAACGACGCCGTTGAGGGCACCTGAAAACAACACGGCTCCAGCAATTGCTGCGATGAGCGGCGCCGACAGTGACATACCCAGGTGTCGAGCGCGTGCATAAATAACCTGCCGGGGCTGTGCAGGCAAGAGACACAGCATCGTGTGCGCCATTTAGCAACGAGCTGCCGCCGTCGCCGGACTTTTGAGGCCGCTTCGAGGAGTTGCGATATGAACATTGAGCCGTTCAAACTCGAACGTTGGTTCGCCGAACACGAACACACGGCAGACCTGATGCTTGCCGAAAGCGGTATCCGGAGCCTTGACGCTGATCGGTTCGACACCGACCCTGGCGAACTTGGCTACGTTATCCCGACACAGGGCGATCCGGAGCTGCGTGAGCAGATCGGTGCGCGCTACGGCCGCAGTGCTGACGAAATCGCCTTCACCGTTGGGACACAGGAGGCAAACTTCCTGACGTTCTGTTCACTTCTGGATGGGGACGCAGGGAGCGGCGATCACGCCGTTGTCGTCACCCCAACCTACCAGGCGCTGCACGCTGTCCCTGAAGCGGTCGGATCGGTGACTCGTGTTGAACTTGAACCACCGGACTGGGAGCTCGATGTTGCTGCAGTCGCCGAGGCGGTCACCGACGACACCGCCGTCGTCGTTCTGAACAACCCAAACAACCCGACCGGCCGCTATCACCCACAGGAAACCGTCGAAGCGCTGTACAATATCGCGGCCGACAACGACGCGTATCTCCTCTGTGATGAAGTGTACCGACTGCTTGCCGATGAGCCGCTTCCGCCGGTGGCTTCGCTCGGCGACCGGGGAATCAGCACCACGAGTCTAACCAAAGCATGGGGGCTTGCCGGACTTCGGTTTGGCTGGCTTGCGGGTCCCAAGCAGGTCGTTGATGCCGCGGTCCGCTGGAAGGATTACACGACCATCTCACCATCAATCTTCGGCCAGCACGTCGCTCAACAGGCGCTCGATGATGAGGAAACGATCCTCACGGAGAACCGCGAGCTTGCAGCGACGAACCGAGACCTTGTTCGTGAGTGGGTCGACACACACGGCCTCGACTGGCTCGACCCGATTGGAGTCAACGGCTTTGTCACCGTCCCAGCAGAGTTCGACGATGCCCACGAATTCTGTACGGCGGTTGTTGAAACGGAGAGTGTCGTGCTTGCGCCCGGCGATGTGTTCGGATACCCTGGCTACTTCCGAATCGGGTTCGGGCTTCCAACCGCCAAGCTGAAGACAGGACTCAATCGAGTTGGTCGAGTCATCACCGATTGACCGTTCCCCGCGTTCACCGGGCAACTCGACACAGTCTACCATCTACTCTGTGGAGTCAAACTCTTCTTTTTTCAACGCGTAGTTGCTGTCGTGCCACAGGTTCCGGATACACTCCCACAGTACAACGGGCAAGACGAAGTCGAGCACGCCTACGAACAAGCAGAGCGCACGTCATCGCCGTTCTACGGAATCGAGCAGTACGACGACGGCTACGCGGTTACGTTTGATCTGCTGCCAGCCGGCCCACAGCTGTCGACGACTGCACGCAAGGAAGTCGGTGTTCGACTCACAACGGAGCTTGAGGCGGTTGTCGGCGACGACGCCTATCCGACCACCGAAGCAAGTAAATCAGTCAACGACTCGCTGGTCAGTGTCTCACTGTTTACGTCCGAAGAAGGCGCTCGACGGATTGCACAGTCAATTGCACCAGTTGTTCTTGCATCCGAAAACTGGACCACAGCAACACGATAGCATGACTGGGCGAACTGTGAGCCACCGCCGCCGGTTTCTGTACAGTGTCGGCGCTGCCGTTGCCGTCGCCGGCTGCCTTGATCACAGTTCAGATGACGACACCGACAATGCGGGTGCAGACGACGAGGACAGAACAGTCGATCACGACGAGTTCGCATCACACTCTGGGGGGTCCCCCCGAGAGTTTCCCGGCGACCACATCTGCAACGGCGTCTGTGGAATGGCTGTCGCTGACTTCCCCGACTGGAACGCTCAACTTGCACACGACAACGATCGTGGTGCCTTTTTTTGTACGTCAGGCTGCCTGATCAGCTATCTCGTGGCACCAGACCATGTCGGAGCGCTGGAGTCCGCAGTAACCGATGTCTGGGTCCGTGACTTCGAAACCGGAGCGCTCATCGATGGTACCGAAGCGCACTACGTCGTCGATCCCGACGATGACCGACTCGACGAGCCGATGGGGCTCAACCCACGACCGTTTGCGGACCGCGCCGATGCCGTCGCATTTACTGCGAACGACCAAGCGCTCGGCGACTCCGATGTCATCGGACTGGACGAGTTTGATCTGGAAACCGCTATGGTGTTCCGAGAATACCAGCTGCGTGCAGCCGAAGAGTGACACGCTCTGGTGGATCATCCGCCCACTCGCAGCGAGGAGTCCGCAACGCGGCTCACGGTCGATCGATGGTGACGTCGCTGGGGAAGCTGTATGAAATAAAAAGCGGTAGTGAGATACTCGTCAGTCGTTGCCGAACATCTGGCGCATCATCGGGTGCATCTCCATGAGCTGCTCTTCTGCGATCTCCTCGTAGAGCTTGTAGGTGATCGACACCGTCAGGAGCAGTCCCTCACCGGAGACATCGCCGATGGTACCCAGCATGTTCGCCGCGACCGCAAGCAGTCCAACCAGCGCACCGCCGATGACGGTCACCTGCGGGATGTACCGCTCCATGACCTTCTCGACGACACCGACATCCTGTCGGAAGCCCGGGATCTGCATCCCGGAGTTTTGAATCTGCTTTGCGGTTGCTTCCGGCCCCATGTTCGTCGTCTCGACCCAGAAGATGGCGAAGATCGCCCCCCCAACGACCATCACTGTGAGGTCGACTGAGAGGCGGATGAGTATCTGCCAGACTTCGATGCTCTCGTGGACGTTTCCGGTCCACCACATCCAGTCCTCCGATTGGTAGACTGGTGCGGTGTAGTAGAAAAAGCCGCCCTCGATTGGGTTCCCATCCGGCCCGTACGTTCCGAGCCACGCAGGCATTGTCTCGCCAAGCTGGTTGTCGAGTAACCGGCCCATGAACTGGACGTTCGCCTGCAGCGCACGCACGAGGATCATCGGCAGGACGCTCGCGTAGATGAGCTTCACCGGGAAGCGCCCACGGGCGCCCTTGACCCTGGCGTGTGACAGCGGAATTTCGACGCGCACGGACTCGGCGTACACGACGATGATGAATATAAGAATCGTCGTGAACAGGGCGAGGAGCTGCCCCTCACCGAAGACAATCGTTTCGAGCCCACCGCCGAAGATACTGCCAACCTCCGTCTCACCGAAGAGGATCGAGTACCAGTTGGCGAAAAACCCACCTTCAAGCGAGACAAATCCGCCGAACAGCCGCTGGCTCACCCCGGCGATAATGAACAGGCCAACACCGGAGCCGACCCCCCACTTTGAGACGATCTCGTCCATGTAGAGGATCAAGACCCCGCCAACGAAGATCTGCGCAACCATTGCGGCCTGGACGACAGACTCGCCGTAGACGTCTGCCAGTCCAGAACCGATATCAAGGAATCCAGCAAACACCATCGGGATCGCGGTCATCGCGGTCACGATGATGACGAGCAGCTTCTGGAGGCCTTGGTACAGCACCTGGTCACGCGGATCGTTCGTGTCTAACCCAAGCAGGTTCGCACCTCCCAGGAGTTGCATCACGAGCCGTTTTCACCAGCGAGCACCGTCCGGAACTCCCCGAAGATGTCGCCTTCCTGTCCACCTGCAGGAAGCCCCCACAGCTGGACGTTCGTGAGGAAAAAGTACAACACCAGCACGCCGGCCGTCCACGCAAGCTTCCGCTTGAACGGAACGTGGCTTTTCGGCTGTTGGACGGCTGGCATCCGCGTGAGGACCGGTTCAGCAGCCTCCTTCCATCCCATGCGTTATTCCTCGTCAGGATCGTCGTCTGATAGGTCTTCTGATTTTGCTTCCTCTGCGCGGTCGCTCAGGACGGCCTCACCGCCGGCCGTCTCGATCAGGCCGCGGGCGTCACCGGAGAACGCATCGGCGACAACCGCAAGCTCGTTGCGAACCTGACCAGTCCCGAGCACCTTGACGACATCGACCTCGTGACCATCTTCAACGACGTCACGCGCGTCGATTCGGTAGCCGTTGTCAGTCTCCTCTGCGACGCCCTCAGCTGCGAGCAGCGGCGCGTCCTCGTCGAGGATCTGGACGTCGATCGTCTCGACGTCGTCCTGAATCGACTCCGGTGGCGTAAAGCCGTGCTTGCCGAGCGGTTCGTGGTTGTGGAACTCGTGTTTGTCGCGACCGGCAGCACCACGACCGCCGCGGTGACCAGCGCCACGCCGGTTCTTGTGAGAACCGCCGCCGTGGGTGCGCGAGCCGCGCTGTCGTTTTTTCTTGTTGGACATCGTTATCGCATCGCCTCGAGCAGTTCGTCGATCGCTTCGGTGCTATGCTTGCCGAGCTGGCCGCCCTCTTTCGTGGGATGTTTGATCCCATCGTGGCCGCCACGGGGCGGGTGGAGTCGGAGGACAGCTGAGAGTCCTTCGTCCTGAAGGGTCGTCTCTTCTTCGACAAGCGCTGTTGCCAGCGCTCCAACATCCTCGTAGTTCGTGTTGTCAGCGACCCACGCGTCGTCAATATCGGCGTCGCCTTCGGCAGGCTCACCGCGGCTGCGCAGGAGCGTCTCGACGGTTTCAGCGCTTGGCTCGCCGTACGCAATGTGGTCGTGAACCTTCGTAATCATCCCACGGTACGCATCAGTTTCCGGAACCAGCGTACAGTGGTTGATCGCGTGCAGGTTCAGCATCTTCATCGTGTCACGCACGTCCGAGGACATGTCGATCTCGCCGCGAATCTGGACAATAGCCTTCATTCGCGGTTCACCTCACGTTCACGGACTCGTGGCGGCGTTCGAGATTCGGACGCATTCACAAGTGCGTTGAACGTTGCCTTGGCGAAGTTCACCGTGGTTCGAGTGTTACCGTGGCTGCTTGTCCAGGCGTCCTGAACGCCAGCGAGTTCGAGCACTTTGCGTGGGGTCTCGGAGGCCGCAATACCAAGTCCGCGCGGCGCTGGCTTGATCTCAACCTCGACGCTGCCAGCCTTACCGGTTGCTGCGCGCTGCAGCGAGTGGTTTCCGCCGGGCTTGTCCTCCCAGGAACCACTGCCACGGTTAACTGGGATGATGTTCAGCTTCGCAATATCGATCGCCTTCTGGATCGCAGCGCCGACCTGGTCGTCACGCCCTTCGGCGTAGCCGACGTAGCCGTCGCGGTTGCCAATGACAACAACACACCGGAACTTCACACGCCGTCCGGAGTCCGTCATTCGCTGGACCATGTTGATGTCCAGCACTTCATCTTCAAGTCCGGGCAGCAGCCGGTCAGTTACCTCCGGCTCCTTCAGCGGCAGCCCAGAGTTCAGCGCGTCTGCCATCGTATCGATCTCGCCGTCTCTGACCTTCCGGCCGAGCCGGGTTACCGGTTCCCAGCCACCTTCGTGTTCTTGTGCGCTCATAGGTCGAGTAGCTCCTCCCGAAGTTCATCAAAGTGGTCAGGAAGGTCCGCCGCGTCAAACGAGTCGCTGTACAGCGGCTCGTCGAGCTGCTCGGCGTACTCGGCGATATGCTCGCCGCGATTACGCCGCCACTCTGGCAGCACGTCGTCGTTGTGCGGGATTTCGAGTCCCGCATCAATCGCTCCTTCCTGTACTGCAAACACCTTGCTTCCAGGTGTGGGGCTGTTCAGACCGATGTCGAGGACCGCCTCCTCGATACCGGCGTCAAGCGCGCGCTTGCCGGCCAGAAGCCCGGTCAGGTACGCGCTCGGAAGGTTCCCCGTAGGAGCCTCCCAGCCGTACTCGGCCAGGTCAGCCGAATGCGCACTCGCTTCCGTTTCGTCGCCGTTTGGTCCGGTGGTAACCAGCTGCGCCCTGATGTGGTTGTTCGAGCGCCGCGCAACCAGGCGCGGCTTGCCGGATTTCAGCAGGCGCAACCTCTGGTGGTAATCTGTCCGGACCTCCCGACGGCGTCGCATCGGGACGTTGTATCGTGGTCCTGTCGCCATTATCGTTCACCTCTGTCAATTTCGATTCGGTACTCGTCTTCGATGTAGTTCAGCATCCGGCGGACATCCTGGAACTCGCCACCACGGGACTTCCGGTACAGCTCTCGGTACTGTGATGGAGTGATCGTCCCGTCGTCGCGGAGTTCGCGCAGCGTCTGTCGCTGCTTGCGTGCCTTGCGCTTCCAGGCATCCTTTTCGTTCTCCCGGGCACCGGCTTTCCCTTTCCGGGTACCGGGGCCTTTTTGATGGCCGTACGCACGCTTTGCAGCGCGTTCACGGGCACGGTGGCGGGAGTTGCCCTGTGCGGGCTTCGCGCGGATGAGTCCCTGATCGACCATATCACGGACATCCTCGCGGGTAATCGCGTCTGCGAGTTCGTCCTGTGCGTCGGGATCGAGCCAGATGCGGTTTTCGCCGACGTCGAGAACGTCGGCAGCAAGTCGCTTCTGTGCTTTCAGATCAGTCATTGTCCACCTCCACTTCGACCTCCTCGTAGGTCGGGTTGAGGACGCGGATTCCCTCGTCCTCTGCAATTTCTTCGATTCGCTCGCGCTTGCGGCCACCAACCTTCGAGGCGATACGGACCGCCTCGCGGTCGGGGTCGACATCGTCGAGGTCGTCCGCGTTGTGCACGCGGACCTCTTCGAAGCCGCTTGGGTGTCGGCCACGGACAGCCTTCGGTGATCGGAACCCAGCCTCGACCGTGTCACCTTTCCCCTTGATGCCGATTCGCTGTTTCGACAGCTGACCGCGAGGACGGCGCCACGACGTCGAGACACGCTTTTTCTTGTGGTGGTCCTGCCGGTTGAACTGCGGAGTCGACACCGACGCTCGGCGGTTGAGGAGCCGCTCCTCCTCGTCTGTGAGCTCCGGCGTCTTGTCGGTCAGTCCACGGGCTCGAAGCTCCGTCTCAACCTCGGCTTCGTCGTCTTCTTCGTCTTCGTCGACATCCTCGTCTTCGATCTCAGCCTCGGTCTCTTCGGAGACTTCAAGATCGCCGACATCGGCCTTAATTCGGGCTGCCAGCGCGTTCCCGACCCCGTCAGTCGATCGTCTCGAAGCCAGCATCGCGAAGCGCTTCGGCTTTGCTCTCGCCAACACCGCTGATGTCTTCGATTTCCTCAATCTCGTCTGCCATTTAGGACGCACCTCCTTCCGGCTTGGCGGTGATGTATACACCGTCCTGGAACACCCGAATGTCCTTGTCGGTCACACGGGTGAGCTGTTCGATATCTGCGGCCGTCTGGCCAACTGCATCCTTGTCCGGGCCGCGGACGGTGACCTGTTCATCGTCAACGACGACCTCCGTCTCGTCGCCGTGAATATCTGTTCGTCGGGGCGCTTTCTCACCGAGGAAGTTCTCGATGACGACCTCGCCGCCCTCCGAGCGGACCTGCATCGGGAAGTGGGAGTAAAAGACTTCCATCTCGTACTCCCAGCCCTCTGTGACGCCGTGAACTGCGTTCTCGACGTGGGATCGGAACGTTCCGATCGTCGAGTTGGTTTTGGCGTCTTCGGCGTCGCTCTCGATGACGACGGCGCCGTCCTCGACGGCGACGGTAACGTCGGGGTACCACAGTCGGCGCGTGACGCTGCCGTTCGGTCCCTCGACGGTCAGGTCGAAGCGAT
>OBKM01001114.1_pt1 | contig 11457 bp, 11 predicted proteins | sample 1519691 | NCBI WGS metagenome assembly OBKM01 (sample SAMEA37050418, study PRJEB22526) | metagenome | biome: saline pan; feature: lake; material: water | place: Egypt | collected 2015 | depth 0.5 m
CGACGACTCGGAGTTCGGAAGGAACCGACGATAGCCGCTCCGGCGTCGTCGTCGACGGGGTCGGGAAGACGTATTACGGCGGCGAGCCCGTCCGCGCGCTCGACGACGTGACGTTCTCCGTCGCCGACGGGGAGTTCGTCTGTCTGGTCGGCCCCTCCGGCTGCGGGAAGACGACCCTGTTCCGCGTGATCGCCGGATTAATCGACGCCACCGACGGCCAGGTTCTGTTGAACGGCACGCCGGTCACCGGGCCGACGACCGAGATGGGCGTCGTGTTCCAGGAGTACCACCTGTTTCCGTGGCGCACCGTCGCCGGAAACGTTGCGTTCGGCCTCGAACGAATCGGCCTGAGCGACACCGAACGCGCGGATCGAGTCAACGAGATGCTCGAACTCGTCGGGCTCGCCGACTTCCGGGACGCGTACCCGAAATCGCTCTCCGGCGGGATGAAACAGCGCGTCGCCATCGCGCGAGCGCTCGCGGTCGACCCCCATCTGCTTCTGATGGACGAGCCGTTCGGCGCGGTCGACGCACAGACCCGCGAGATGCTCCAGCGAGAGCTGCTCGACGTCTGGTCGTCGACGGGCAAAACCGTCCTGTTCGTCACGCACGACGTCGACGAGGCGGTGACGCTCGCGGACCGGATCGTCGTGATGGCCGCCGAGCCTGGTCGCGTCCGCGAGGTCGTCGACGTCGACGTCGACCGACCCAGACGGCGCGACGATCCGGCGTTCGGCGACCACGTAGCGCGGATCCGCGAGCTGATCGGTGCCACGCGATAGACGGACCGGACGGATCGGAGCGTTAGGCCGGATGGAACGAGACGTCCGAGCACCGACTACCTGGCGGCCGCGTCACGAAGCTTCGGCTACTCGTCTACGGCCGCGTCACGAAGCTCCGACAGGTGGGTCCGGATCACCGAGAGCGTTGCGTCCGCGTCGGCGTACCCCTGGTCGTACTCGCTGAGTGCCGTGTCGGTGTCGTCGAGGAATCGGACGACCGCGTCCTCGAGGTCGGATCGCTTTCCGCGGCTCGGGTCATCGTCAGCGTCCGCACCCATCGTTCATGCCCCCACGTACGGTTTCACCGCCCGCACGATGGCGTCGACATCGAACTCGTCTTCGGTCTTGTCGAAGACGACGTCGCCGTCCGCACGGACGACGAACACCCCGTCGTCGCCGGTCACGAGCGCGACCTCGTCGACCCGTTCCCCGAACTGTGTGAGGACCGCCTCGGCGACGTCCTGAGCGCGGTTCAACATGCCACACGGTACGCAGTACTCGATCTCGACGCGTGTCATGCGTCGACCGTTGACGCTACCGTCGGTTAAACCTCCGCACGCGACGTCCGGGGCGTCCCGGGCGTCCGGGGCGTCCGGGGCGTCCGAGGCGTCCGGGGCGTCCGGGGCGTCCGGCTGTCAAGCAAGTGTCCGCGATCCCCGTCGCGACCTATCCAAACCGTTCGAATCCGGGACGCCAGTACAAAAGGGCGACCGTGAGCAGGAACACGGCCGTCGAGAGGTCGTAGGAGGCGTCGAGCGCGGTCGCCGCGAGGATCCCGGTTCCGCCGAACACCGCGGAGCCGATCATCGCGAGGATCGGCAGCGTACAGGAGATACACGAGAACAGCCCGACGATTCCGGCGACGACCGATCCGGACGCCTCGAGAACGGCGACGTACACGAGCTTCGCTAACGCGAGGTAGCCGAGCAGATACGCCGGCATCACGATGACGGTCAGATACTCGCCGGCGTACACGAACGCCGGTCCCCATCCAGGGGGGAGCCACGCGACCCGGGCGTCGACCGCCCGCTCCGGCACGCCGGTCGCGACGAGCCCGGCGAAGAACGCGAGCAGCGCAAAGTAGCCGGCAGCGATCCCGAGCGCCCGGCGCCGCGTCTCGAAATCGTAGCCTCGAGGGATCGGGGCCTTATATAAGACGAGCGCGGAGACGTTCACCCAGACTAGCCCGTAGATGACGTATCTCGGCGTCGACGGAAACGAGCCGAGCGCAGCGTAGTACGCGACGACGAGAACGGCCTGCACGTTCAACAGCAGTGCTGTGACACCTACCGTACGGAGCTCCGGCGTCGCCGCACCGACGCGTCGACCGATCTCTCTGAGACCATCGACGATCGCACGGTCGCTCGATCCGGCGTCGGTGCTCATACGAGAAGGGCGTCGAAGAGGACGGCGAAAAGCAGCAGCCCGAGGTACGCGTTCGACGCGTGGAACGCTCGGAACGCGGCTGTCTCCGTCTGTTCGTAGTGGAGCCGTATCACCGCCCAGAGGAACACGGCACCGAGCGCGACCCCGACGGCCGCGTACAGCCCGCCGAGCGGCTCCGCGACGACCGCGAGCACGGCAGCGGCGACGAGCGTCGCCCCCAGATACCAGACGATGTGCCTGCGGGTTGCCGTCTCACCGTGCACCACTGGCATCATCGGGAAGCCGCCACGCTCGTAGTCGGAGCGATACGCCAGCGCGAGGTTATAAAAGTGCGCCGGCGTCCACAGGAAGATGACGAGCGCGAGCAACACTCCCCCGCTGCCGATCGTCCCGGTGACCGCTGCCCAGCCGATCAGCGCCGGAAGCGCACCGGCTGCGCCGCCGAGCACCGTGTTCTGGACCGTGTTCGGCTTGAGGATGAGCGTGTACACGATGCTGTAAAACAGGATCGCGACGAGCCCGAGCGCGGCGGTCAGCGGGTTGATACTCCAGAACAGCGCGAGCGAGGCGGCGGTCAGGAGGAGCCCGAACACGATGGCGTTCGGCACCGGAACGAGGTCGGTCGCCAGCGGCCGGTCGCTGGTTCGCTGCATCCGCTTGTCGACATCGCGTTCGAGCACGTGGTTGAACGTCCCGGACGCGCCGATCGCAAGGGAGCCCCCGACGAGCGTCGCGGCGACCGCGTACGGCGTGAACCCGGGGCCGCCCGCGAGCGCCATCGCGGCCGCCGCGACGAGACACAGCAGCCACATCAGCCGCGGCTTCATCAGCCGGAAGTACGCGCCGGCAGTCGCCCGCAGGCGCGGAAGCGCCGCTTCCGGGATCGTCGGTTCGGGGGCCTCCTCCGCCGGCGGAAGATCGTCGGCACCGGGGTCGAACGACTCCGGGGCGTCGTCGGGCTCGCCGGTCTCGGATTCGAGCCGCCACGCGAGCGCCGCGAGGACGCCGCCGAAGATCGCGACGCCGACGACGAGATGTGCGGAGCCGACCGACGGCGGAAGCTGCCCGACCGCGACGAGGGCGCCGAGCCCGGCCTGTACCGGAAACAGCAGGAGCGCGACCGTGAGCGCGACGCGAACGCGGCGACTCACGTCACCCATCCAGGCGAGAGCGGCAGAGACGGCGACGAGAACGCCGACGGCCATCGCTATCGCCCGGTGACCGAGCGCGATCCAGCCGGCGAGTTCGGTCGGGAGCGCGTAGCCGCCCCCACAGGCGGGCCACCCCGAACATGCGGCCGTGGCCTCCGTTAGCGACGTCGTCGTCCCGACGACGAGCAGGAGGTACGCCCCCATGACCGTCGTCGCGAGGACCGCTGGAAATCGATCGATCGACACTACAAACGAGTACGGTATCGTCCCATATAGATGCCGCGCTTCTCCGTGCCCCGATTCAGTCTCCGGGTCCGCGTCGCCGGACGATCCGGTCGATGATGTCGCCGGTCGACAGCAGTTCGTCCGCGTGGCGGGGGTTGCGCCCGGTTGCCCGCTCGACGCGACACTCGATCCCCCGGTCGGCGAGCGCCGTCTCGATCGCAGTCTCGTCGTGATGCTGGTCGAACCCCAACACGATCACGTCCGGGTCGATCGCCTCTATCGGCGTGAAGATGTCCTCTGGATGGCCGAGTCGCGCCTCGTCGACGACCTCGAGCGCCTCCACCATGTCGCGGCGCTGTTTCCCGTCGAGGATCGGTGCCGGTTTGTGGGTGACGTTATCGTCGCGGGCGACGATGACGTGGAGCTCGTCGCCGTAGCTCGCTGCGTCGGAGAGGTAGTGAACGTGTCCGGGGTGTAGCAGGTCGAAGGTTCCCTGCGCGACGACCCTCGTCATCTGAGCCACGAGAGGAACCCACCGTCGTTCTCATCGTCGTCGCGTTCGTCACCGTGTCTCGTGTGTCGGTCGTCGTCCGGTCGGACGACTCCCTGGTCGTACCCCTCCTCGACGAGTTCGCGGTCGATGTCCTCCTGGGTAAAATCGAAGAAATGCTCGTCGGGCACCTCGACGTCGAGGACGTCGATCGTCGTCGGCTTCCCCTCGTTGTCGAACGCCTTCCAGTCGCCCCAGCCGTACGGCGCGCCGACGATGATGTGGACCTCGCCCTGTCCGAACGTGGCGAGGTCGGCCGAGCTCGGACGCAACGCTCCGTTAGGATGCGAATGAACCGATCCGACCGACCGCATGTCGTTCGGCTTCATGTGCGACCGAACGGTGGCGCTCACCGGGTTCGACTCCGTGCCGGGAATGACGAGGACGTCCGTGATGACCTGCCCCTGTCGGTCGATGTTCAGCTTTCTCGCATCGTCCGCGCGGAGGAACCCCATATACTCGTCAGGGTGGGTCTCCTCGCTCGCCTCGAGGATGAACTCCAATGTCTCTCGGGCGATCCCGAGGAGCTCGTCCGACCGGAACAGTCGCATGTCCGAACGAAGTCCCCGTCACCTCATATGGGTTCCGGACCGTCGACGGGGCGACGGCGGCTCCGCGTTTTTGCGCCGCTGCCGCGGTCGCCTCCCGTGGGCGCGATAGAACAGGCTTAACACCGGCCGTTACCGAACGAAGTACATGAGCGAACAGACCGCCGGGGATTCCGGCACGCGGAGCGATTCGAGCTCCGAACCCGAGGCCATCACGGCCGAGGGGACGACCGACGACCGACCGGTCGTCCACGATTTGGCACCCGACTGCACCCTCGAGGACGTCGAAACGGACGAACTGTATCACGCAGAGGTGAACGGCGTCGTCGACTACGGCGTGTTCGTCGACGTCTCGGATGCCGTCTCGGGGCTCGTTCACGAGTCGAACTTGGAGAGCGACTACGACGTCGGCGACAGAGTGATCGTCCGACTCACCGAGGTGAAGGAGAACGGCGACATCGCCTTCGACGACGTGACTCCGTCGACGTACCGGACGGAACCCGTCGAACACGAGCCGACCATCTCGCGCGTTCGCGGTCTCTCGCCGGGCGACGAGGTCACCGTCGAGGGGGAGGTCGTTCAGGCGAAACAGACGGGCGGTCCGACGATCTTCGGCGTCGCCGACGCGTCTGGCGTCGTCTCCTGTGCCGCGTTCGAGGAGGCCGGCGTTCGCGCGTATCCGAGCGTCGAGGTCGGCGACATGGTCCACGTCGCGGGCACCGTGGAGACGCGCGAGGATGCGCTCCAGCTCGAGGTCGACTCCCTCGAGACCCTCTCGGGCGACCGCGCGGCCGAGGCCCGTGAGCGCTACGAAACCGCACTCGACGAGCGCGCCGAGCCGGCCGACATCGACCCGCTCGTCGAGTGGGAAGCGTTCGAGTCGATCCACGACGAGCTCCGTGAGCTGGCCCGACTACTCCGTCGCACCGTGCTCGCCGGGCGACCGATCCGCGTCCGCCACCACGCGGACGGCGACGGGATGTGCGCGGCGATCCCCGTCCAGATCGCGCTCGAGGAGTTCATCCGGGAGCTCCACGAGGACCCGAACGCTCCACAACATCTGTTCAAGCGACTGCCGAGCAAGGCACCGTTCTACGAGATGGAAGACGTCACGCGCGACCTCAACTTTGCGCTGGAGGGACGCGCTCGACACGGACAGAAGCTCCCGTTCCTGCTGATGCTCGACAACGGGTCGACGGAGGAGGACGTTCCGGCCTACGAGAACCTCGCCCACTACGACATCCCAATCGCCGTCGTCGACCACCACCATCCGGATCCGGACGCGGTCGGCGGACTGCTCGACGCCCACGTCAATCCGTACCTCCACGACGAGGACTACCGGGTCACGACCGGGATGATGTGTGTCGAGCTCGCCCGACTGATCGACCCGTCGCTCTCCGCGGAGCTCGAACACGTTCCGGCGGTCGCGGGTCTGTCGGACCGCTCGAAAGCCGAGGTGATGGACGAGTACGTCTCGCTCGCCGCCGAGGCCGGCTACGACGAGGCGGAGCTGCTCGATATCGGCGAGGCGCTCGACTACGCAGCCCACTGGCTCCGCTACTCGGAGGGGAAGACGCTCGTCAACGACGCGTTGAACGTCGGCTGTGACGATCCGGAGCGTCACGAGGAGCTCGTGGAGTTTCTCTCCGAACGTGCCGCACGCGACGTCGAAACGCAGCTCGATGCGGTCGACGAACACGTCGAACACGAGCGACTCGCCTCGGGCGCACACCTCTACCGGATCGATCTTGACGAGTACGCCCACCGGTTCACCTACCCCGCACCAGGGAAGACGACCGGCGAGCTCCACGACACGAGGGTACGAGAGACCGGCGATCCGGTGATCACCATCGGCTACGGACCGGATTTCGCGGTGCTCCGTTCGGACGGCGTGCGTCTCGACATCCCCACGATGGTGACCGAGCTGAACGAGGAGCTGCCCGAGGCGGGCGTCTCCGGCGGCGGACACCTCGTCGTCGGCTCGATCAAGTTCGTGAAAGGTCGCCGTCGCTCCGTGATCGAGACGCTCGTCGAAAAGATGGCCGACGCTGAGATCGACGAGACGCTGTCATCTTCGACCGTCCGCGACGACTGAGTCCCCATCCTTCGCGACCACCGAGATCCAATCGTTCGCGACTGCTCGTGACGAGCGCCCGGTGCTCGCCAGCACGGTCGTCGGTTCCTCGGTCCGCTACTCTGCTTGCTCGTATATCATCTCGACGTCGTCCGCGAAGCGTTCGAGGATGTTCCGTCGCTTCTTTTTCATCGTCGGCGTAAGCAGGTCGTTCTCCTCGGAGAACTCCTCGGGGACGAGCCTGAACCGCTTGATCCGCTCGTACGGCTCGAACCCCTCGTTGACGCGGTCGACCTCCTCCACTATGCGGTCGTGGACGCGGTCGTCGCGACAGATCGCCGCCCGATCATCCGGGAGATCGATCCCGCGTGTCTCCGCCCACTCCTCGACGCGCTCGAAGCTCGGCACGATCAGCGCGGAGACGAACTTCCGCCCGTCGCCGATCACGACGCACTGTTCGACGAACTCGTTGGCCGCGAAGCGGTCCTCGATCGGACCGGGAGCGACGTTCTTTCCCGTCGAGAGCACGAGCAGCTGTTTCGCCCGCTCGCGGAACGAGACGTACCCGTCCGGTCGGAGCTGGACGATATCACCGGTACGGAGCCACGGATCCTCGGGGTCGCCGTCACGCTCGTCTGGCGGCGTTCCGGCGACGACGGCCTCCTCGGGCAGTCTGTCCACCTCGGTGAACGCCTCCGCGGTGGCATCGGGGCGATTCCAGTAGCCGTCGGTTACCTGGGGGCCGCGGACGAGCAACTCGCCGACGTCGCCGGAGACCTCCGCTACCTCATCGCCGGCAAGCGTCACGTCGATCGCGATCTCGGTGTCGACGACCGGCGGACCGATCGTCCCGACGCGAGGCTCTTCCGGCGGATTCACGCAGATCACGGGTGACGTCTCGGTGAGTCCGTACCCCTCGAGGATCGGCAGATCCATCGCGTGATACAGCGCACACAGCTCCGCCGACAGCGACCCGCCGCCGGAGATAAAGAAGTCGACGTTGCCGCCGATCGCCTCCCGAACCGACGAGAAGACGAGCGTGTCCGCGACCGCGCGTTTCGCGTCGAGGATCACCCCAGGGTCGTCGGTTTCGTGATGCGTCCGGCCGACCTCAACCGCCCACTCGAAGATTCGTCGCTTCACCGGCGACTCGCTCGCCTGCTCCCGTATCGCATCGTACAGCTTCTCGTACACACGCGGGACGCTCGTCGTTACCGTCGGACGAACGAGTCCGAAATCCTCCCTGAGCGTATCCGGACTTTCGGCGTAGCCGACCGTCGCGCCCGCCGCGAACATCATGTAATGGCCAGCCAGCCGCTCGAACACGTGCGCCAGTGGAAGAAACGAGAGGGTCGTCGACGCCGGCGAGATCCCGGGGACGTCGTCGTCGCGGTCGGGCCGATCGCCGAACCGCTTGTAACACTGGTTGAGATTCTCTCGGAAGTTGGCGTGTGTGAGCTTCACCCCTTTCGGCTTCCCGGTCGTTCCCGAGGTGTAGATGAGACTCGCGAGGTCGCCGACGTCCGTCTCCGCGAGCCACGACTCGTAGGCGTCCGGGTCGAACGCCGCCGCGCCACGGTCGTGAAGCTCACCCAGCGTGAACACGTCAGGGGCGTCGTCGTCCAGTGCGTCCGCATCGACATCGTCGAGCGTCACGATCGCTTCCAGCTCGTGGTCGAGATCGCCGTGGACGGCGACGACCTCGTCGAGCAGGTCACGGTTCTCCGCGACCACGACGGTCGCTTCCGGATCCTCGAGCAGATACGTGAGTTGGCTCGGCGACGAGGAGGAGTACACCGTCGTCACCACCGCCCCGGCCGCGAGCGCCGCGAAGTCGGCGTGTGCCCACTCCATGCGGGTGTTCGCGTAGATGGCGACGCGCGTCCCGTGATCGACGCCGACATCGCGGAACCCCGCCGCGAGGCTCCGGACGATGTCGCGCATCGTAGCGTACGTCACGTCGCCGTACTCGTCGGTCGGCACCGATGGCACGACCCCCTCCGTCACCAACGACCGGTCGTAGATCCCCCCCTTATACTGCTGTGCGACCCTGTCGGCGTTGCGTTCGGCGGTTCGCTCGAACGTTCGGGGCAGCGTCTCGGACGCAACCACGTCGTCAGCGAACTCGCGTTCGACCTCCTCCCACTCCATGTCGGCCCCACCCTCCGAACCCTAATAAACGATCGGGTAGTTGTTCGTTTCCACGTTTCTCATCGTTTACCTTGTCCGCGCTCTCGCGAACGGACCGGGCGGCAACATCAGCTCCTCGAGTTCGGGACGCTGTTTGACGTTGAACACGACCTGTAGTTCGTCGGTGAGCGGATAGCCGTTACACGACAGCCGAAAGCCGCGTTCGGACAGCTCCTCGGGAAGGATATGGTTCGTCGGCTGTGAGAGCTCGCCCTCGGCGATGTACACCGCGCAGTTTGCGCAGGCACCGCCCCGACACGAGAACGGCCACGCGAACCCGCGGTTCTCGGCGGCTTCAAGCAGGCTCTCGGTGGGTTCGGCGAGCAGCCGACCGTAGTCGTCGGTCGCGAGGTCGGCACGGGACGCTTTCGCGAACAGGTCGTCATCGTCGAGCTCCCAGCCGTAATCCGCAACCACGGCGTAATCGAGAAACTCGACGCGGACCGACGACGCCTCCCCGGTCCCCGCGTCGCCGGTATCGAGGTCGATATCGGCGGCGGGCTCGTCATCACCGTTGGGATCCCGCTCTTTGAGCTGGCTGTACGCGCGCCGGACGAGCTGGAACTCCTCGGTGCTTCCCCCCTGATCGGGGTGGACCTCCTTGATCCGCTCGCGGTACGCCCGCCGGATCGTCGTCTGGTCGGCATCGGTGTCGACGCCGAGCACCTCGAACGGGGAGACCATTCGATACCCACGCTATGCGACGGAGCATCATAAACGGCTCTCAACGTCCCGGAGTCTGCCGGGACTCGTGGCTCCACTACTACGGAGAGAACTGTTAACTATCCGCGTACTTGGGAGGGGGGACGGCTCGATACACGTTGCGTGAGAGTGCACCAATCCGAAACGCGAGCGACCGATATGCGGGGAGTAGCTACGCTTCTGGCCGCCACCGACCGCCGATCTCCTCACGCGGATAATCCTGATACGTGCCGTCGAGATACGTCGTAACGCGACCGTCCTCCTCGCTCAGCGTGATCGCCCACAGAACGTTCTCACGAAGCGACGTTTCCAGCGCGCTCATGTGTTTGGTTCCCATCCAGTCGGGATAACTGAGCTGTGTAACCTCCGGGACCTCGTTTGGACTGGGGCTCCGAACCCGAACCATCTGTTTTTGAATCGTTCCATCCCCGGTCACGATGATCGCTCCGTCCCGGCTGAACGCGACGTCTTCAGCGACTTGTTTGAACTTTTCCGAGGAGTCGGAGGCGAGCTTGCAGCGGTCGGTCGGCCAGACGTTCTCCCCCAGCGAGTCGGTGTACGTCTCGAAATCCGTTTCGGCCACGATCAAAAAATACAGGCTGGGACCGCTCACGTACTTCTCGTCCCACCTGTCGAAGGAGATGCTCAGAGACTCGGAGACGTATCTGATCCGGTCCATGAGATCCTGACTGGTTGCGTACTTGCTCAACACTTGGTCGAGTTCATCCATGAGAGTCGGTTCAACCCGCTGTAGACACCGGAACAGCTTAAATCCCCTCTCGACCACGGTTGCGCTCGGACGCTCCCGGCCCAATCGGTACGACGTGTCGGCTGGCCGGTCTGCGGCACTCGTTGCGACTCTACATCCTTTGTGACTCAGTAACATACATTACTGATCAGCCGTATGATCCGTGTAGAATGGGCGTTGTGGACGATCTGCGTAACGGAATGGTAGCGGACAGCGATCCCGACCTCTACGTCGTCGAGGAAACACAAATCGAGGGCGACACCGACGCCGCGGCCATCGAGCCGAGACGGCTCCGCGAGATGATCAGGGAGTATCCCGAGGCGTGCCGTGTGTTCAGGATCACGAACGGACGGGGGTATGACCACTCGGTATCGGCCGACGATGCCTACACGCGGGCTGAACACTCCGGACGGATCGAAACGGACGCTCGCTCGGCAGCCGACGCCATCACCGACGAGTGTTCGCGGTGTTCGGTTCGTCTCGACACGTCCGACCCGCAGTTGGCCGCTGTTGAGAGCGCGACCACGCGCCTGGAAGTCGAGATCGACGACGCCATCGTTCGGTGGGTGCCGCCAGTCAACGACCCACAAAACGGCTGACATCGCACCACGATACCGAACGCGACGACTCAGTTGACCGGATCGTTTCGAAGAATCAGAACTAATGCGTTTCCGGTTGTAGCCGCGTTCTATGGTCGATCTCTCCGACGACCGTCGACAACGGACGCGCCTGCGTCGACGGCTCGTCCTGGGTGTTTTTGCGCTCGTCGCCGTCGTCATCGCTTACGCAGTCACCTACCACTGGGCCGTCATCAGTATCGCGGGCGTCGAGGATCGCTCGCCGATCAAATCCTTGCAGGTCGTCATCGAGGCTCTTACGACCGCTGGGTTCGGCGGTGACACCGGTCTCTGGCGCGATCACAGTCTGCTCGCTCTCATGGTGCTTGTGATGAATCTCACCGGGGTGCTGGTCGTCTTTCTCGCAATTCCTCTCTTCGGCGTTCCGCTGTTGCGGAATGCGCTCGACGGGACGCCGCCGATAACGAGCTATCTCCGGGACCACGTCATCATCTGTGGCTACTCCGGCGCCGACGACGTGCTG
>OBKM01001115.1_pt1 | contig 11453 bp, 5 predicted proteins | sample 1519691 | NCBI WGS metagenome assembly OBKM01 (sample SAMEA37050418, study PRJEB22526) | metagenome | biome: saline pan; feature: lake; material: water | place: Egypt | collected 2015 | depth 0.5 m
TCCGCATCCGGAAGACGTTGGGTCGCTGGCGGGCGATGTCGGTCTCGCCCATGTAGATCTCGCAGGGCATATCCAGGTGTGCCGCGGCCATCGCCGTCGCGGTGCCGTGCTGCCCGGCCCCGGTCTCGGCGATGATGCGCTCTTTGCCCATGTACTTCGCCAGCAGGACCTGCCCGAGGGCGTTGTTGAGCTTGTGTGCGCCGCCGTGGAGCAGGTCCTCGCGCTTGAGATACACCTCCCGGTCGTACCGGGCCGAGAGCTGGTCGGCCCGACCCAGCGGCGTTGGTCGGCCGCCGAAATCCCGGAGTCGCTGGCGAAACTCGTCGCGAAAGCCATCCTCGTTGTCGAGGACGTAGCGCTCGTAGGCGTCGGTCAGCTCCTCCAGCGCCGGCATCAGCGCCTCCGGCACGTACTGGCCGCCGTAGCCCTCGAACCCCCCGTCGGTACTCACGATTCGCCCTCCACGTTTGCCGCCGGGGTTGCGCCGGTCAGCCGGCGGGTGTTCGCGCGGGCCCTGTCACCGACGAGTGCCGACCCGACGAGCAACCCGTCGGCACCGGCCCGTCGCATCCGGCGGACGTCGGCCGGCGTCTCGATACCGCTCTCGGCGACGAGTGTCACGTCGCCGGGAACCGCTGGCGCGACCGACTCGAACGTCCCGAGGTCGACGGTCAGCCGCGAGAGGTCGCGGTTGTTCACCCCGACGATGTCGGCCCCCGCGTCGAGTGCCCGGGCGAGTTCCTCGCGGTCGTGGACCTCGACGAGGACCTGCATCCCCCGGTCACGCGCCGCCGCCACCATCCCCGCGAGGTCGTCGACGAAGCGGGCGATGAGCAACACCACGTCCGCCGCGACGAGGTCGAGATGCGCCTCCTCCAGGAGGAAGTCCTTCCGCAGGACGGGCACCTCGACGGCCTCGCGGACCCGGCGCAGGTCGGCCGGCGACCCGCCGAACTCCTCGGGTTCCGTGAGGACTGATATCGCGGCGGCCCCGCCCGCGACCATCGCCTCGGCCAGTTCAACCGGGTCCGCCGTGTACTCGCCCGCCGTCGTCGGCGAGGTGGGTTTCACCTCGGCGATGACGGGTACCCGTCCCGCCTGCGCTGTGCCCGCGAGCGCGTCCGGGAGCGACCGCGCCTCGACCGCGAGCCGCGTCTCGCCCCCGCCGCGCTCTCGTGCCCCCGCCAGTATCGACCTGACGACCGGCGCGAGCTCCTCTGTGTTAGCCATGTATACACACTAATGGACAGAGATGTACATAAAACTTGCGCCGGCGAGTCGTCAGGTGACGGGCGCGTGGGTCACGACAACGGAAGTCAGTAGGGCGTGACTTCCTACCGGTATCTCCCGCAGTTGAATGTACTGTTTCGGGCCCCGTCGCCGCCTTTGACCGCCCGGTCCAGCACGAAGTACGGCTGGAGTCCCCCCATCGAAGTTGAAGTTCGCGTTGAACTCGCGTGGGGCGGTCTCGATGAGAGTCACGCCGACCACCCCCAACTGCTCGGTACACAACGGCAGATTCCCAGTTCACGCCGAAACCGGTTCGTTACGTTTGAACGTGTGTCCCCGCATCCGTCGAAGGGTTTTGAACGAAGCGTATCAAGCCAGGGGCCGGATTTGAACCGGAGGAAGACTCCCGCTGGTCGTCTTCCAGGGTTCAAATCGGACGGTTGGCTCTTGTCCTCACTGTCGTTCGGACAAAAGAGCCAGGGGCCGGATTTGAACCGGCGATGATCCGCTCTGCAGGCGGACGCGTTCGGCCAGACTCTGCCACCCTGGCACGCTCGCGAGTAGCGCGCACGCCGGATTAAACGTAGCGGTTTGTCGGACCCTGGTGAGACCGTCAGGACCAATAGTCACCGCCCGCTCGAACTCGCATGGACTTCGACGAGGCGGCGAACACACTGTTCGCACTGCGGCGCTTCGGGAGCAGACCCGGCACGGACGCGACGGCGGACCTGCTCGCACACCTCGACGACCCACAGGCGAACCTCACCTGCGTGCAGATTGCCGGCACGAACGGCAAGGGCTCGACCGCGCGGATGCTCGAGTCGACGCTACGCCAGGCCGGCCTCTCTGTCGGTCTCTACACCTCGCCACATCTTGACGACATCAGCGAGCGCATCCGCGTCGACGACCGGCCGCTCCGCGAGCACGCGCTTGTCTCGTTTGTCGAACGGGCCGAACCCTACCTCACCGAGCGCGCCGCGGCGGGGGCCTCGCCGACGTTTTTCGAGACGTTGACCGCGCTTGCGCTGTGGGAGTTCGACCGCCAGGATGTCGACGTGGCCGTTCTCGAGGTGGGCATCGGCGGCCGTCAGGACGCGACGAGTGTCGTCGACCCCGTGGCGAGTGCGGTCACGAGTGTCGCGCTCGAACACACGAGCGTGCTCGGTGACGACATCGAGACGATTGCCCGCGACATGGCCGGGGTGGCCCCGGCCGACCGCCCGCTGGTCACGGCCGCAACCGGGGACGCACTCGCGGCGGTCCGCGAGACCGCCGACGAGGTTCACACCGTCACCGACACGGGCACCGACGGGGATACCGCGGTCACCTACGGCGGCCACGATGGACTCGAGGGGACGATGACGGTCGACGGAGAGCGAGGGTTCGAGACGCGACTCGCGCTGCTCGGGGCACACCAGGCCCGCAACGCGGGTGTCGCAATCGCGCTCGCCCGGCAGGTCGGCGATGTGGTCGGAACGACAGTCGACGAGGCGGCGATGCGGCGCGGACTGCGGACCGCCAACTGGCCCGGCCGGTTCGAGATCGTCGACCACGACCCGCTGGTGGTGCTCGACGGCGCACACAACCCACACGGCTGTGCCTGCGCCGCGGACACCCTCGAGAGTCTCTCGGCAACCCGGACCCATCTCGTCGTGGGCGCGCTGACCGACAAGGACCACCGCGGCATGGCAACGGCGCTCGGTGACCCGGACAGCGTGACGATCTGCGAACCGGACCACGAGCGCGCCGCAGACGCCGCCGTGCTCGCGCGGGCGTTCGACCGCGAGACGGATGCGCCGGTCTCGACGGCGGGGGATGTCAGGGCCACACTCGCGGCGGCGCTCGACCGGGCCGACGAGACCGACGCGGTGCTTGTCACCGGGTCGCTGCACACGGTCGCGGAGGCGCGAACCCGCTGGACCCGCAGGGCCGTGCCCCGGCAGACCGACTCCGTGACCGCGGCCCGTGCCGTTCTCGACCGGGCACACGCCTCCGAACCCGATGCAGACCGCGTCGCGGAGTCTGCGGTCCACCGGACCAGGCAGATCCGCGTCCGACCGGGGGTTGCCCGCCGCCTGCAGGCGGCGTTTCGCGCCGTCGGCGGCGAGGCGGCGGTCTCGAACGTCGCCGACGAGAACCGCGAGGTCGTCCTGACGGGGACACTCGGCGCGTTCCGCGCGCTCTGTGACCGCCTCGCCGGCCAGTCCGAACTCGCCGCCGTCGGGGCCGACCTGCGGGACTCGCTCCCGCCCGACGACGGGTCGGCGGCGTACCCCTGGACCGACGGGACGGCGGTCATGGGTGTCCTGAACGTGACACCGGACAGTTTCCACGACGGCGGCGAGTTCGAGGCCCGCGAGGATGCCGTCGCCCGGGCGGAGGCGATGGTCGCGGCCGGAGCCGACATCGTCGACGTCGGCGGGGAGTCGACACGACCCGGGGCGGACCCGGTTCCGGTTCCCGAGGAGCGAGACCGCGTGTTACCGGTCGTCGAGGCGCTCGCGGACCTGGACGCGCTTGTCTCGGTCGACACCCGAAAGGCCGCGGTCGCGCGGGCGGCACTGGATGCCGGCGCGGATATCCTCAACGACGTGTCCGGGCTGGCGGACCCGGAGATGCGGCTGGTCGCCGCCGAGTACGACGTTCCGGTGGTCGTGATGCACTCCATCGACGCGCCGGTCGACCCCGACAGCGACCCCGAGTACGACGATGTCGCCGACGACGTGCGCGAGGCACTCGTCGAGCGTGTCCTGCTGGCAGAGCAGGCCGGCCTCGACCGCTCGCAGATCATCGTCGACCCCGGCGTCGGGTTCGGCAAGACCGCCGCCGAGAGCTTCGAGTTGCTCGCGCGCCTGCCCGAGTTCCGGGCGCTTGGCTGTCCGATACTCGTCGGTCACTCCCACAAGTCGATGTTCGAACACGTCGACCGCGAGGCCGGTGACCGCTACGAGGCGACCGTCGCCGCGACCGCCGTCGCCGCTCGCAACGGGGCCGACATCGTTCGCGTCCACGACGTGGATGCCAACGTCGCTGCCGTCGACGTGGCCGAGGCGACCCGGGAGGCAGACCGCGGGTAGTCACCCACGTTAGCTGCGAGCCGCTATCGGGCCCGTGTGCGGGACCCATCAACAGGTATATGCCACATCCTCGGCAGACTCACTGATGTGTACCGGACAGGAGTCGGGGGTAAGCACGCGCCATGACGGGGCTCGTCGAGCGGTGGGCGGTGCTGCTGACGACCCACCGGCGGAGGGGTCATCGTGGTGCTGGTGCTCGCGACGGCCGTTGTCGGGGCGGGTGCGCCGCTGGTCGAGGAGGAGGCAGGTCTGGGTCAGTTCGAGAGCGACGGCGGGGCCGCGGCGGCCGACGAGTTCATCGACGAGCACTTCGTCGCCGAGGGGGCCGAGAACCAGACGACGGTCCAGGTCATCCGGCACGGCGACGGGGCAGACGTGCTCACCCGCGAGGAGTTGCTCGCCGAACTCGAGTTCCAGGCCGACCTGCGTGCCGAACTCGGGCCGGCACTCGCCGCGGACGACCCGATGACGGGGGTGTCGAACCTCCTCGCGCTCTACCAGTTCGGGGAGCTGTTCGACGGGGTCGACGCGACGACGCTCGAAGAACTCGACGACGACGAGCAGTTCGCGCTGGCGGGGCTGCTCGGCTTCGAGGGCGAGGACCGCGAGACGGTCGTCGACGTGTTCCAGGTCGCACAGCTCGTCGACCGGGATGTTGGGGACGTGACGGGGCTGAACGAGACAGAGCGCCAGCAGCGGGCGGCCGAACTCGCCGGGTCAGAACTGTTCGACGAGGACGACGAGGCGGTCATTCTCGAACTGCTCGAGACACTCGATGGGGTCCCGGTCCAGGCGGACGCGCTCGTGGACCCGACGGCGACAGAGCGGGACGCGGTCACGACACTGCTCGGGGTCGAGGAGCTCCCGCCGGAGGTCTGTCTCGACGAGCTCGAACGGCTCGCGGACGCAGGCGAGACGGCCGAACAGCGACAGCCACCGCTTGCGTGTCAGACGTGGGCCATATCCGAGATGGACGACGAGGCGTTCACGGCGGCCGTGGAGGCGGTGCTCGGTCCCGACGGCCAGGGCGACGCGCTCGCCCTGATGCCCCAGTCCTACAACCCGGGGTCGACAACCGCGCGTGCCCGAGGGCTCTTCGTCACCCAGCAGACGGCCGGTGGTGACTTCGGCGAGGGGTTCGACAAGGCCGTCACGGACACGCAGCTCGAACTGCGTGCGCTCGCCGAGGATGCCGACCGCGAGTACCTCGTGTTCGGGCTCGCCCTGCTCGGCGACGAGCTCGACCAGTCGCTGACCGATAGCCTCGTGCTCGTCGGGCCGTTCGCACTCCTGTTTGTTATCGCCGTACTGACAGTCGCCTACCGGGACGTGGTCGACATCCTGCTGGGGGTCGGCGGGGTTCTCACCACCGTGCTCTGGACGTTCGGGTTCATGGGCTGGACGGGGATCGCGTTCAACCAGCTGATGATCGCGGTCCCGGTGTTGCTCATCGGGCTGTCGATCGACTACGCTATCCACGTGTTCATGCGCCACCGCGAGCGACGCGGTCCCGAGACCGGGTCGGGCCAGGCGATGCGTGTCGCGCTCGCGGGGGTCGGGGTCGCGCTCGTCTGGGTGACCGCAACCGCCGCGATCGGCTTTCTCTCGAACCTGGTGAGTCCGCTCGGTCCGCTCCGGGAGTTCGGCGTCACGAGCGCGCTCGGCATCGTCGCGGCCCTGCTCGTGTTCGGCGGGCTGGTGCCGGCGACGAAGCTCGAACTCGACGAGCAACTGGAGCGACGTGGCTTCGACCGGCGCAGGCGGGCGTTCGGCACCGGTGACTCGCGACTCGCGGGCGTCCTCGAACTGGGTGCGACTGCCGCCCGCCGTGCCCCGGTCGTGGTGCTCGTGCTCGCGCTCGCGGTCTCGGCCGTCGGCGTGTACGGCGCGATGCAGGTCGATACCAGCTTCGAACAGGAGGAGTTCATCGCGGAGGACCCACCCGACTGGAGTCAGCAACTCCCCGAACCACTGGCCCCGGCGGAGTACCAGGTCACGGAGGACCTGTCGTTCGTGCAGGAGAACTTCCAGCAGGTTGGTAACAACGGCGAGTTGCTGATACGGCCAGCCGAGACAGGCGAGGGGACCCCACTTGTCGACGACGAGGTACTCCTGTGGCTCGAGTCGACAGCGGCAAACGCGAGCGAGCAGGAGAGCACGTACATCCTGCCCAACGGCCGGCCGGACGTGCGCTCGCCGCTCTCGGAACTGCGCGAGACGGCGCGGCTCGCACCCGAGTCTGCGCTCGCCGACCGGGTTCCGACAGAGGGTGTTCCGACCGAGAACGTCTCTCTGCTGTACGAGGAGATGACAGCGGTCAACCCGGCGGCTCCGGAGGTGGTACACGTCGACGACGGGCCCCAGGCGCTTCGGATGCGGATCGGTATCGACGGCGAGGCGACACAGCAGGCCGCCACCGACGACCTCCGGGCGGTCGCCGCCCACCTGGAGGCCGAGAGTGACGGCCGGCTCGATGTCGTCGCGACGGGTGACCCCGTGACCGCGGTCGAGGTCGAGAGTGCCATCCTCAGCACGGTCTTCGAGAGCCTGGTGCTCACACTGCTCGCGGTGTTTGCCTTTCTCGCGGTCGCGTACCGGCTGACCGGCAACGCCGCGTCACTCGGAATCGTGACACTGCTTCCGGTGCTGTTTGCGGTCACCTGGATTCTTGGAACGATGTGGCTCGTTGGAGTCCCGTTCAACGCCCTGACCGGAACTATAACTGCACTGACAATCGGACTCGGTATCGCCTACAGCATCCACGTCAGCGCCCGGTACGAGCTGGAACGCCGCCGGCAGGACGAGATCTGGGGCGCGCTGGAGACGACCGTCACCGGCACCGGCGGCGCACTGCTCGGGAGCGCGGCCACGACCGTCGGCGGGTTCGGCACGCTCGTGGTCGCCATCCTGCCCGCGCTCCAGCAGTTCGGCCTCGTCACCGCGCTCACCATCGTCTACGCGTTTCTCGCGAGCGTGCTCGTCCTGCCCTCCCTGCTGGTGCTGTGGACCCGGTATCTCGGCCCGCGCGAACCGGCTCCCGATACCGAACCGGACGACCCCGGGTCGACCGCCGGTGAACGAACCGGCGAGTCGAATACTGGAGAGTCGACAGCCGGTGAGACGACCCGGGACGCATAGAGATATGCCGAGTCCCGGCTCGCCGGCTTGCGGGCGTTACCACACCGGATGCGGCCCATCGCGTTGACCGGTGACTTACAGCGCACGCACCGGTGAACTCCCGCGTCAGTCCCACCACACGACAGGACCCATGCGCCAGAAATCCCGATACGGTCGACCGCGGGGCCGTGTGGCTCTGGGTTGCCGTCGGACGATTACGACACACATAAGTGCAGTCACCCGGTACGTGCGAGCAGAGTCCCGTGGGGTAGTGGCCAATCCTGCGAGCTTCTGGACGGAGCCGAGGACACTCGTTCCGGGAAACGGCTCGCGACCCTGGTTCGAATCCAGGCGGGACTATGACTAGCGTAATTCCGAGTGTCGAGCGGCAGCGCCGTGAACGCGGCCGCCGCGCGTCACGACGGGTGCATTCGTGAAGCGCTATCTCGGCGGGGAGACAGACCCGACAGCGAGGGGTCAGGCCCTGTCCTCGGAGTCCTCGCTATCGCCGATAACTTCACTGATATCCTCGCCTTTGCCCTCGCCGGGGAGAATGTCCGCGAGGACAGCACCGAGGGCTGCAGAGGCCCAGATGACCGTCGTACGGCTCAGTGATTCGAGCGGCGTGGGGTCCCCCTCGTGGAGACGCCCCCACAGGAGCATCATCCCGAACGCACAGAGAAACGAGATGACGAGCACCCCGAGCAGACGACGAGGGACGATACCCAGGATGGGATTTCGGATCTTCACCTCACGGAGATCGACAGCGTAGAGCAATCCGGCCGTGATGGCGATAACGATGAGAACGTTGAGCGAAAGGAAAATCGGGACCGGTCCAACCGTGTACGTGATGAACCACTCGGCGATCTCGAACACGCCGTCCTCGACGAGCAACGGGAGTGAGAACACGAGCCCACCGACAAACGCCTCACCCATATCCCGGGTGGTGTATTTCTCGATGCGGTTGCTCCCTGGAACCCGTTCGAGCATCCGCCGCACCCGCCGCACCTCTGCTTTCTCCTCGCCCTCCGATACTTTCGCCTCGAGGTCTGTAAGCTCGTTCAAGACCTCGGCCACGTCAACTTCACCGGATGGCCCGTCCGGTGACTCCTCGCTCGGCTCTGTCTCCCTCGACATCACGGCACTACTACACCCAAAACTCGTTTAAATCCACCCCTTCGGAAGCGGTATAGATGGCAACTCCGACGTACACTCCACCGGATACGCCGGAACGTCCGACGAAAGACCGCCGTACCGCCGGACCTGCCGACAACAGCGTTCGACGAGCGACGGGCCGCCTATCGGACGATTCTCGAGGAGATACGCGTTCTCGGCGGTGATCTGGCGATCGACGAGTTGACCGACTGGGTCGTCGCCCGAATCACGGACACCGGTCGCCTTCCCGATCCGCCCGTGGTCAGGGCCAGAGCCCGGGAAATCTGTGCAGACCGAGATTTGACCTCCTCTCCGCCCTGGGGGGCGAAGATTCCCACGGCACCGCGCCGCTGAGTTGGGAGTTTCAGGTTTGCAGTCTCGTCGGCATGACGAGACTCCTGGCAGGGCCAAACTGCCGTTACTCCTATCCCGGCATGGGACTCGGAGTTACCGTGCGTTTCGGAATCCACAGCCAGCAGTCCGAAGGGGGATTCCTTCAGACGTGGTGTGGCCCGAATCCCCGATAGTATCCGTTTACTCGGGCGGCGAAACCGCCTCGGTGTGGTCATACCTACGTTCTGATTACGTATAACACTCCAGGAAGAGCGTCGGTCGTGGAGTAGTTCACAGTTGTCGGCTTCCTCCCCACTCCTTTGTGCTTCCGATTGGGCATCGAAAGCCCTGCACTCCGTGAGGGTTGGGCCTCCGCCTCGGACTGGTGAGCCGCGATACCGCGGGTCGAGACTGACGCTGGCGAGGCGTCGGGCTTTAGTCCGGCAGGTAACTACGACGTTGCGATGGCCCGCTACCACATCGAGACGTACGGGTGCACCGCCAACCGCGGCGAGAGCCGCCAGATAGAGCGGGCGCTCCGCGACGGCGGGCACCACCCTGCTCCGGGGCCGGAAGAGGCCGACGTGGCCATCCTCAACACCTGCACGGTTGTCGAGACGACCGAACATCGGATGCTCAGGCGGGCCCGGGAACTCGACGAGAAGACGCGGGGTGACCTCGTGGTGACGGGCTGTATGGCCCTCGCGCAGGGCGAGCAGTTCCGCGAGGCGGACATCGACGCAGAGGTGCTCCACTGGGACGAGGTGCCCGCACACGTCCGCAACGGGGAGTGTCCGACCGCGACAGCCGACACGGAGCCGGTCGTGGACGGCGTCGTCGGGATTCTCCCGATCGCGCGGGGCTGCACGAGCAACTGCTCGTACTGCATCACGAAGGAGGCAACCGGCAGCATCGACTCCCCGCCGGTCGAGGAGAACGTCGAGAAGGCCCGCGCGCTCGTCCACGCCGGCGCGCGCGAGCTCCGCATCACCGGCCAGGACACCGGTGTCTACGGCTGGGACAACGGCGAGCGCGAGTTACACGTCCTGCTCGAGCGGATCTGCGAGGAGATCGACGGCGACTTTCGGGTCCGGGTCGGGATGGCGAACCCGAAGGGGGTCCACGGCATTCGCGAGGAACTCGCCGCGGTGTTTGCCGACCACGACCAGATCTACAACTTCCTGCACGCCCCGGTTCAGTCGGGGAGTGACGCCGTGCTCAGGAAGATGCGCCGCCAGCACACCGTCGCGGAGTTTTGCGAGGTCGTCGAGACGTTCGATGCGGCGCTCGACGAGTGGACCCTGGCGACGGACTTCGTCGTCGGCTTCCCGACCGAGGAGCCACCGGACCACGAGCAGTCGCTGGCGCTGTTGCGCGAGACCCGGCCGGCGAAGATCAACGTCACCCGCTTCTCCAAGCGGCCGGGCACCGACGCGGCCACGCTGAAGGGGCTGGGCGGTCAGACGAAGAAGGACCGCTCCTCGGAACTCGTCGAGGAGAAGATGGACATCGTCGGCGACATCTACGGGTCGATGGTCGGCACGGAGCGGGATGTGCTGGTCGTCGAGGACGGCACCGAGGAGTCGGTGGTGGGTTACGACCGGGCCTACCGGCAGGTTGCGATCCCGGGCGGCGAACGCGCGGGGCTTGCACCGGGTGATACCGTCACCTGCGAGGTGACCGGCCACAACACCGTCTACGCGCTCGGGCAGCCGGTGTAGCTGTCGGCCACCCGCCGACGAGATACCGACCATTTATCGAACCGGAGGCGAAAGCAGGAGTATGGACACGGCCGAGCGACTCGACCTGGTCACCAGACACACCGCCGAGGTCGTCACCGAGGAGGAACTCGAATCGCTGCTCGCGGAGGAGTCGCCGTCGGTGTACATCGGCTACGCGCCCACGGGGGAGATGCACATCGGCCACTTCACGACGATGCGCAAGCTCGCGGACTTCCAGCAGGCGGGCCTGGACGTGTCGGTGCTTATCGCGGACCTGCACGCGCATCTCGACGACGAGAAGAGCCCCTTCGAGTTGCTGGATGCCCGCTCGCGGTACTACCGGGTGGCCATCGAGGGGATGATCGAGGCCGCCGGAGGTGACCCCGGGGAGATCGAGTTCGCCCGCGGGACCGAGTTCGAACTCGACGAGTCGTACACGCTCGATCTCTACCGGATGGCCGCCGAGACGACGCTGGCCCGGTCGAAGCGGGCCGCGAGCGAGGTGGTTCGCGAGAGCGAGAGCCCGAATCTCGGCGGCCTGCTGTACCCGCTGATGCAGACACTCGATGTGCGCGCGCTGGAGGCCGATATCGCCTACGGCGGCATCGACCAGCGCGGCATCTACATGCTGAGCCGCGAACTCCTGCCCGAGTACGGCTGGGAGGCTCCGGTCTGTCTGTTCGCGCCGCTGCTGGCTGGGCTGTCGGGCGGCAAGATGAGCGCGTCCGACGATACCTCGAAGGTGAGTCTCACCGACCCGCCGGCGGCCGTCGCCGAGAAGATCGAGGGGGCGTACTGTCCCGCGGGGGAGCTCGAGGAC
>OBKM01001116.1_pt1 | contig 11448 bp, 13 predicted proteins | sample 1519691 | NCBI WGS metagenome assembly OBKM01 (sample SAMEA37050418, study PRJEB22526) | metagenome | biome: saline pan; feature: lake; material: water | place: Egypt | collected 2015 | depth 0.5 m
CCCCGACTACGGGATGGAGCTGAGGCGTGACTTCCGAGCCGGTCAGCGAGCCCGCTCGCTGACCGTCGAGTCGAGAGCCGTCAGGTCTGGCTCCCGGATAACGCTCACCGCGAGGACGAGACCCATCACTGCGAACAGCGCCGTGAGCGCGAGAGCGAATCCGGCCACACCGACGGTGACGAGGAGTTGGCTCCCGAGTAGTTCGCCGCCTATCGTCGTGAGGAGTGCCGCGAAGGCGGCTCCGAGCAGTCGATCTTCCGTTTTAGTGTGCATGTACCCTGTTCGTGCTGGAAGGCATTAACGCGTGCCCGAGGGCTGCGGTCACGTCTCATACTACCACGGCTCGCCCCGCAATCCGTTCGTTCACTCCCCCTGAGCACCTTCGTCTACTCCTCCCGTTTATATCGCTCGCGCCCGTGGTGATCGTATGCGAAACGTGGACGCCGCGGGACTCGGAATCGGCGACGATCACCCGCCTCGGATCATGGGCGTGCTCAACGTCTCCTCGGAGTCACCGTACGACCCGAGCGTGTACGACGACCCGGGCGAAGCCGCCGAGTACGTCGACGAGGAGCTGATCGGCGAGGGCGCCGACATCGTCGACGTCGGCCTCGAATCCGCGAACAAGGACCTCGACGTGCTCTCGGCGGAACAGGAGCTCGACCGGCTCGACACCGCGGTCGAGACGCTCGAATCCACCTCCGGCGACGCCGTCTGGTCGATCGAGACTCGGTACCACGAGGTCGCCGACGAGGCGCTCTCGCGCGGCTTCGACATGGTCAACGACATCTGCGGGTTCGCCGACCCGGAGATGCCCCGCGTCTGTCGCGAACACGACGTCGCCGTCTCGAAGATGGCCTCGCCGCCGGACCTCGAGCGACCGGGCGCGATAGAGGACGTCGACGACATCTACGACGCCCTCGCGATGAACGGATTCACCGACAAGACGATCCTCGATCCCGCGTTCGGCGGCTGGTCCGAGGCGAAGACGCACGCCGACGACCGCGAGACGTTCCACCGGCTCCGAGAGTTCCGGGCCTACGGACGGCCGTTGCTCGTCTCGATCAACCGCAAGAGCTTCCTCAGGACCGTCGCCGGCCGGAGCACGGAAGACGCGCTCCCCGTCTCGCTGGCGGCCACGTCGATGGCGGTCGAGCGTGGGGCCCACGTGATCCGCACCCACGACGTGGCTGAGACCCGGGACGCGGCGCTGATCGGCGCGGAGTTCGCTCGGAACCGGACACGCACGCCGGCCGGCGGCCTCGGTGCCGACGGCGACGAGGTCGCCATCGAGGAGTTGGACGTGACCACCGTTCGAGAGGCGAAACGGCACCTCGACCGCCTCGGTGCGGACGGATCGATCGCCGAGCGCGCGGTCGTCCGAACCTACGAACTCACCGGACTGACGGACGAGGCCGTCGACGCGCTATCGGCGGCGACCGAAGCGGCCGAGGGGGTCGCCTTCGCGCTCGCCGATAGCGCCACCGAGACCACTCCGCCGCGATCGGCCACGGACGGCGGCGAGGGGTCGGCGGAACGCGGGGACGCCCACGGCGGCCTGCTCGTCGGAACGCCGGCCGGTCTCGGCACCGTTCAGTCCGCCGTTTCCGGCGTTTCCGCATCGCTCGACGCCGCGCTCGAATCGATTGCCGCGAGGCCGTAAGTAAGAGAAAGTTTATGCCGTCGTGCAGACAACCAAACGACTGGACGCCGGAGGGGCACGCGGGTAGGGGTACTCTGTGCAACTCCGGCCCATACCATATTCGATCCCCCGAGCGGCGGCGCTCTCCGCCGTCGCGTGACGTGGTTTTTCGGTCGGTTGTGGAGGGGGTTCTCCCGTGAATTTCGACGCCTTCGAGCCGGTGTACGAGTCCATTCTCGCCGACTTCGGCTTCGAGCGCGCGGCGGACGAGCGGGCCCGCGACGTCGCCGTGGAGCTGTCGACCCCCTTCCCGCTCGACCGACTCGGCGATTGGGAGGGGAAGACGGTCGCGGTCGCCGGTGCTGCCTCCTGTCTGTCCGACGAGGTCGCCGTCGCGCGTGAGGCGGACGTGGTCGTCGCCGCCTCGACGGCCGTGGACGTGCTCCGAGACCGGGGCGTCGCTGTCGACTGCATGGTGACCGACCTCGACAAGAATCCGGACACGGCGGCCGAACTGACCCGCAACGGGACCCCCGTCGCGGCGCACGCGCACGGCGACAACGTTCCCGCGGTCCGAGAGTGGCTCCCGCGGTTCGACGCGCGGTGGACGCTGACGACCACACAGGCCGCGCCCGCGGGGCCGGTGGAGAACACCGGGGGGTTCACCGACGGCGACCGCGCGGCGTTCCTCGCCGATCACGTCGGAGCGGGTCGGCTCGTCTTCCTCGGCTGGGACTTCGAGGACCCCGACGTGGATCCGATGAAAGCCAAAAAGCTGCGGTGGGCGGCCCGGCTGCTTCGGTGGCTCGAACGCCGCCGCGGCGAGCAGTTCGACGTCTTAGACGGGCGCCGGGCAGCGCTCGACGCGGCGCTCGCGGGGGTTCTGGGAGACGACCCGCGGTCGAGCGACGACGTGCGTTCGAGCGATGACGAACCCGACGACCGATAGCTACGCCACGCGATCCTTCGGTAACAGCTCCGTACGCTCCCGGGCGGCGAGCCACTCGATCAGCTGCACGAGCTGGTCGGTCGCAGCCTCGAACAGCCGTGCGCCCTTCTCCGGAGTAACGTCCGTCGGGTCGCCGAAGGCGCCGTTTGCGGAGTTGTCGATCGCGTCGTAGTACGTGCGGGCTCCGTGAACCCTCGCGTCGGAGTCGGCGAGGTCGACGAGCCCCCCGTCTCGGGCGCGCTCCAGCTGATCGGTCCTGACCAGCTCCGGAGCGATGTGGCTGATCATCGCCGTCTCTTTGGGGCCGGCATGGGGTCCGTTTCGCTCGAATAGCTCGTCGACGAGCGCCGGGATCGACTCGTCCCACATCCACTCGATTGCGTACGCGGTCTCGTCGGCGTGGAGCCGTCGTCCGACCTCTCTGAGGTGCGAGACGTTCCCGCCGTGGGCGTTGACGTAGACGACCCGGTCGATCCCGTGATACGTGAGGTTCCGTGTGAAGCTCTCGACGTAGTCACGGAACGCCGGCGGATCGACCCACATCGTTCCGGGGAACTGCCGGTGGTGCGGGCTGACGCCCACTGTGATCGTCGGCGTCCGGACGGCGCCGGTCTCTTCGGCGGCCGCGGTCGCGAGCGATTCGGCGATGAGGTGGTCCGTCGCTAAGGGGAGATGCGGGCCGTGCTGCTCCGTCGAACCGAGGGGAACGATCGCGACCGACTTCCCCGCGAGTCGGTCGGCGAGCTCCGGCCACGTCCGGTCGGCGAGGTACATACGAGCGCCTCGCGCGCGACGAACATGAAACCCACCGACCCAGCGTCGCCGACTGCCGCACGCACGCTGGCGACCCGTGTCGCCACCCTTTTTGTGTCGTCCGGCCGAAGTAGCGGCTATGTTCGGAGGAGGCGGTATGAACCCGCGGAAGATGAAACAGATGATGAAACAGATGGGGATCGACGTGGAGGAGCTCGACGCCGAGCGAGTCGTCATCGAGACGGCCGACGGCGACCTCGTCTTCGACGGCGCGCAGGTCACCAAGATGGACGCCCAAGGGCAGGAGACCTACCAGATCGTCGGCTCGCCGGAGGAGGTCGCCGACGCCGGCGCCGGAGCGCCCACTGCGGTCGAGGATGCAGACGACGCGGCCGACCGCATCCCGGACGAGGACGTTGCGCTCGTCGCCGAGCGCGCCGGCGTTCCCCAGACGACGGCCCGCGAAGCGCTCGAGGACGCCGACGGCGATCTCGCGGCCGCGATCGCGGCGCTGGAGTAGCCCGAGTGACCGACGCCGCGTACCTGTTGGTCCACGGTGACCGGGAGTACCTCTTGGAGCCGGGCGAGGAGTTCGGTACCGACCTCGGCGTGATCGAGGTCCCCGACGACGTCGACGGCGGCGACACCGTCGAGACGCACCTCGGGACGGTCTTCGAGGTCCGCGAGCTCCGCGGGCCGGACCTGTTCAACCACCTCGAACGCACCGGCGCGCCGATGATGCCACGTGACGTGGGGCTCGTGATGGGGCACACCGGCGTTTCCCGCGGCGACCGCGTGCTCGACGCCGGAACGGGCTCGGGGATCCTCGCTGCGTACCTCGGCCGCGCCGGCGCGGACGTGACCACCTACGAAGTCGACGCCGAGTTCGCCGACGTCGCCCGCGATAACATGGCGACCGCCGGCGTCGCCGACCGCGTCGACGTCAGAACTGGTGATCTGACCGAGGAGCTCGACGCGCTCACCGACGAGGACCCGTTCGACGTACTCACGCTCGACACGGGCGACGCGCCGACGGTCGTCGAGCGCGCCGCGGACCTGCTGGTCTCTGGCGGCTACCTCGCCGTCTACTCCCCGTTCGTCGAGGGGACCCGTGACGCGGTGTTCGCCGCCCGTGAGGCCGGCCTCGAGGGGATCGAGACCCTCGAGACGATCCAGCGCGAGATGGACTTCTCCGACCGCGGCTCGCGTCCCTCCACCGCCGGAGTCGGCCACACCGGATACCTGGTGTTCGCGCGGGCGCCCTAACGCCCGGTGGTCCCGCCGTCTCGCTGTATTCCCGCCGTCTCGCCGCCGGAACGTTCTTTCCGCTCGCGCCGCCACGAGCGATATGGTCCCACCGCGCGACGCCGACGACGCGACAGCCGGCGGAGACGCGGACGCTGGCGAGTCGCTCACTCGAAGCGAGGTCGCTGACGCGCTCACCGACGAGACCGACGAACTCGTCGAGGCGGTCGAAACCGCTCTCGCGTGTCGGGACGACCTCGTCGCCGTCGGCGTCCCGCTGTCTCTGCTCCCACCGATCCTCGATGCACGCGACGCCTCCGCGGGCGGCACGTGGCAGGTCGCGGTTCGTCCCGGCGTCGTCGATGTACTCGGCCGAGCGTTCGCGCTCGGCACTGCCGTCTCGGAGGCGGTCGAGCACGATGAGATCGAACTTCGGGTGACCGCGACCGACGGCTCCGAGCGGCGGCCGTTGCGAACGCTGTTCGCGACCCCGGACCGTGTCGACGCCGTCGCAGGGCCGGACGGTGATCGGACGCTCGTCACCGAGCGCGGGGACGGCACCGCCGCCGCGGCCGAAGCGGTCACCGAGACGTTCGAGGCGGCGACCCCGGCGACGGTGGCGATGCCCGCCCGTAGTCGACTGCTCGCGGCCGCGCACGAGCGCCTCGACGACCGGTTCGCGGAGGATCTCGCGTCGGCGCTGCGCGCGCTCGACTACGGCGATGTCGGGCGGACGGGGACGGTCACCGATCAGACGCTGCTCGTCGCGCTGGCCGCCAGACACGACCACCTGTTTTACGACTTGCGGGCGTGGGCCGGGACGGAGACCGACGACGGCGTCGGGATCGCGCCCGGACAGGAGCTCACGGCCGACCGCCGCGCGCTGGTCGACCGAGAGCTCATCGAGTCGATCAAGGTGCCGATGGGGGCTGGGCGTCCGAACTTCAGGCTCAGGGCGGTCGACGACGCCCTGCTCCGCGCTGAGCCGAGCGAAGTCCTGAGCGTGCTCCTCGGCCGGTTTTCGCTTCCGGTCGACGCGGACGGCGAGTTCCGTCGGGAGTCCGCACGCGGCTCGCGCCGACCGGTGTGGGACCGCCAGCGGCGGCGGTGACAAGAACTAACTCCCGGCGGCACCCCCCAACTGGTATGCCGAAGTTCTCCGACAGGGTCGAGCGGATCTCCATCAGCGGGATCCGCGAGGTGTTCGAGGCGGCTGGCGACGACGCGATCAACCTCGGGCTGGGACAGCCGGACTTCCCGACGCCCGAACACGCCCGGCGGGCCGCGGTCGACGCGATAGAGAGCGGGAAGGCCGACGCGTACACCGAGAACAAGGGGACGCTGTCGCTCCGCGAGGCGATAGCCGAGAAACACCGGGAGGACCAGGGGGTCGACCTCGACCCGTCGAACGTGATCGCCACCGCGGGCGGGAGCGAGGCGCTCCACATCGCGCTAGAGGCGCACGTGAACGAGGGCGACGAGGTGATCATCCCGGATCCCGGCTTCGTCTCGTACGACGCGTTGACGAAGCTGGCGGGCGGCGAGCCGGTCCCCGTTCCGCTGCGCGACGACCTCACTATCGACCCGGCCGCGATCGAGGCGGCGATCACCGACGACACCGCGGCGTTCGTCGTCAACTCGCCGGGAAACCCCACCGGCGCCGTGTCGTCCGAAGCGGACGTCAGGGAGTTCGCGCGGATCGCGGACGAACACGACGTGCTCTGTCTCTCCGACGAGGTGTACGAGTACACCGTCTTCGAAGGGGCCCACCGCTCGCCGATGGAGTTCGCCGAGACGGACAGCGTCGTCGTCGTCAACTCCGCCTCGAAGCTGTTCTCGATGACCGGCTGGCGGCTCGGCTGGGTGTACGGCTCGGCCGAGCGCGTCGAGCGGATGGTCCGCGTCCATCAGTACGCCCAGGCGTGCGCCTCGGCCCCGGCTCAGTACGCCGCCGAGGCCGCGCTGCGCGGCGGGCGCGACATCGTCGCGGAGATGACTGCGTCCTTCGAGCGCCGACGTGACCTCCTCCTCGACGGGTTCTCGGAGATCGGCATCGACTGTCCGACGCCGCAGGGGGCCTTCTACGCGATGCCGCGCGTGCCGGACGGGTTCGTGGACGAATGTATCGACCGTGGCGTGATCGTCGTGCCCGGCGAAGCGTTCGGCGAGGGCGGCCGCGGCTTCGCACGGATCTCGTACGCGACCGACGAGGACGAGCTTCACGCGGCGCTCGACGTGATGGCCGAGGCGTACGAGGCCGTAAAGTAGCGGCTATTATTGCCCAAATATAACCGATAGACATTAGGGCGGGGCAGGAGGTTTCCGCAAGTTATACTGCGACCGGCGGAGTAGCCCGACGTAATGGATCGGAATATTCAGGTCAGCCGCCTCGACCGACGGGCGGTCGAGGATCAGGAGGTCGAAATCGTCGAGCGAAAGGGTATCGGACATCCGGACTCGATCTGCGACGGAATCGCCGAAGCCGTCTCGCGGGCGCTCTCGCAGCTCTACTTGGACCGCGTCGGGAAGGTGCTTCACTACAACACGGACGAGACGCAGCTCGTCGCCGGGCGGGCCGCCCCCGCCTACGGCGGCGGCGAGGTCGTCGAGCCGATCTACGTGCTCATCGTCGGCCGCGCCACGAAGGAGTACGACGGCGAACAGCTCCCGGTCGATTCGGCCGCGCTGGCGGCCGCGCGCGACTACCTCTCCGAGGCAATACCCGAACTGGAATACGGGACCGACATCGTCGTCAACGTCAGGCTCGGCGAGGGGTCGGGCGACCTCCAGGACGTCTTCGGCGAGGAGACCCAACAGGTGCCGATGGCGAACGACACCTCCTTCGGCGTCGGCCACGCGCCGCTGACCGAAACGGAGACGATCGTTTACGAGGCCGAGCGGGCGCTCAACACGACGTACCACGAGGAGCATCCCGAGCTCGGGCCGGACGTGAAGATCATGGGTAAACGCGAGGGCGACCGGATCGATATCACGGTCGCAGCCGCGATGGTCGATCGATACGTCGACGGGCTCGACGAGTACGACGACGCCGTCGAGAACGTCCGCGAGTTCGTCACGGAGCTCGCCGAGGGGTACACGGATAGAGCGGTCAACGTCGACGTCAACACCGCCGACGACTACGACGAGGGGTCGGTGTACCTCACCGTCACCGGTACCTCCGCCGAGCAGGGCGACGACGGCTCCGTCGGGCGTGGCAACCGCGCGAACGGGCTGATCACCCCCAACCGACCGATGTCGATGGAGGCGACATCCGGGAAGAATCCGGTCAACCATATCGGGAAGATATACAACCTCCTGTCGACGCGCATCGCCGAGTCCGTCACCGACGAGGTCGACGGGATCCGCGACCTGCAAGTCAGACTCCTCTCACAGATCGGCCGGCCGATCGACGAGCCGCACGTCGCCGACGCCCAGCTCGTCACCGAAGAGGGGGTCGAGCTGAGCGACATCGAAGCGGCGGTCCTCGCGATCGTCGACGACGAGCTGGAGAACGTCAGCGACGTCACTCGCAGCGTCATCGACGGCGACGTCTCGACGTTCTGATCGCCGCGGGACGCATCGGCGTTTTAATCGTCGCGGGGCGCATCGGCGTTCTACTCCCCACGAGGCGCATCGACGTATTGCATCGATGTGAGAAGCTATTTATCCGGGCGCTTCACGTTTTGTTAGCAACCCCCATGTCGGTGACGCGATCCTGGCTGGTCGTCGCACTGGTCGGGATCGTCGGGATCGGCGTCCGGGGCGCGCAGTTCTTTCGCTCTCCGACCGCCGACCCGGTTACCGTTCTCGTCGGGTCGCTCATCCCGATCGGATTCGCCCTCGGGCTGCTCGGCGTGCTGATCTGGATCCGATACGACGACCAGACCGCCGTCACCCGGCGGACCCTCGCGTGGTGTCTGCTCGGCGCGACGCTCGTCGTCGCCGTCGAAACGTCGACGATCCTGTATCAACAGACGCAAGGCGTGATACTCACCGAGCGCGCGCTCACGCTCGTGAACGCGTTCGTTCGGGGAACGCTGCTCGGCTTGCTGTTCGGGCTGTACGATCAACAGCGGCGGACGGCGATCCGCAGTTCCGACGAGAGCGAGCGGCGGCAAGCGCGGCTCGAAGAGTTCGCGTCGGTCGTCGCACACGACTTACGAAACCCGATCTCGGTCGCGCAGGGGTACCTACAGCTCGCCCGCGAGGGCGACGAGGCGGCGTTCGACCGGGTCGAATCCGCGCTGGATCGGACGGAGCGAATCATCGACGACACTCTCACGCTCGCCCGAGAGGGAGCGACAGCGACCGACACAGCACCCGTCTCGCTCGCAACGGTCGCGCGGGAGGCGTGGTCGACGACGGCGTCGACTGACGGTCCAACTGAGACCGAACTCAGCGTCGAGGACGGCACGGTCGTCGCCGACGCGACCCGCCTCCGACGGCTCTTGGAGAACCTGTTTCGGAACAGTGTGGAACACGGTTCCACGAGCGATCGGGCGAAGCCAGCCGACAGCGTCGACCACACTGCCGACGCGTCGCTCACCGTCTTCGTTGGCCCCACGGACAACGGATTCTACGTCGCTGACGACGGACCGGGGATTCCAAAATCGGAGCGGGAATCGGTCCTCGAGGCGGGGTACTCGACGGCCGCCGAGGGAACCGGTTTCGGGCTCGCTATCGTCTCTCGGATCGCCGACGCGCACGGGTGGCGGCTGTCCGTCGAAGAGCGTGACGGCGGCGGAGCGAAGTTCGTATTCGTCACGGAGCAGCCGTAGTTAGCCCGTCGATCACCCCGTCTGCTGCTGTCGTGGCGAGCAACGCGATAGCCATCGTCGACTCAACGCGGTGATCGCGACTGGCATCACGAGCGGCTCGCCGACCACAACCGATTTGCGCGCGCCGACCGAAGCCTCGGCCATGACGCGGGTGTGTCTCCTCGGTGACTCGGACGTGAACCTCACCTACGAGCTGCTCTCGCGCGAGACGGCTCGGGAGGCGCTCGCGACCTACGAGATCGAGGAGCCGTTCGCGAACAGCCTCGCTGTCGACACCGTGAGCCTCGGGGCGGCGGTCTCGCTGTTGAACGACCTCAACTGGTATCTCGTTCGGTTCGTCGACGAGGCGTTCGTCCGCGAGCCGTCGGTCTCGCCGGACGAGTGGCTCTCACGTCACCTCGCGCGCGAGGTGCGCGACGGCGAAGTCCCCCCGGAGGAGACGGACCAGCGACTCAAGCTGTTCGGGCTGGTCGACGGGCGACCCGTCGAACCGCTGTACGTCCGCCGAACACAGGGCGAGACCCCCGAGTACGACCTCCGTGACGTCGACGAGACCCTGATCGTTCGGGTGAGCGAATCGGAGTTCTCGGGATGACGCTGTTCGGGTTCACCGGATGACGCCATCGGGTTTGGGGCAGCGAACGCCGAGATCCGGCCACAGTGCGATGGGCCAGAGGCGATTCACCCGCCGGCTCTTCCGATATCGTCACGGTCCGATCTGCGGTGGTTTATCTGTCCGGCTACAGAACGGGCGTTCCATGTCCCCACTCGCCGAAGCGATTCTGGAATTCGACGGGCCGACGCCCCGCGTCGTCGCCGACCTCCGCAACATCGCCTTCGAGATCGAACACGTGCGCGACGACGTCAGCGAGCTCTACTCGGACGCGGATCTCGAGGAGGCGTACCAGTTGATTATGTCGAACCAGATCACCGGTGACGATTTCAGGGATCTCATCGGCGAGAGCAACTACACCGCACAGACGCTGTTTTTCGACGACGTGATCGTGTTCCTCTTCTCCTCGGATCGGTACGAAGCCACCTTCGCCTCCTTCGACTACGACGGCGACTTCCCGGTGAACGAGCTGATCGACTCGGTGTCGGCGCAACGCGGCGGCGACTGAGACGATCGGTCGCTGACGCGGCGTGTCGGCCACGCCCCGGCCGGGTGAGCCGGCAATCGCGCAGCCGAGCGAGATACGAGGCTACAAGTCGGTCCGGGGCCGAGCGCGCCCATGACACGCGTCACGGTCTGGAACGAGTACCGCCACGAGCGCGAGAGCGACGTCGTCGCCGATCGCTACCCGGACGGGATCCACGCGGTCCTCGCCGAGGTGTTCGAGGCAGCCGGTCACGAGGTTCACACCGCCACGCTCGACGAGGGGCCGGACCACGGGCTCACCGAGGACGTGCTCGACGACACCGACGTGCTCACGTGGTGGGGCCACGCTGCCCACGACGAGGTCCGCGACGAGGTCGTCGAGCGCGTCCACGAACGCGTGCTGGACGGCATGGGGCTGGTCGTGCTTCACTCCGCGCATTACTCGAAGATTTTCAAGCGGCTGATGGGGACCAGCTGCTCGCTGAAGTGGCGCGAGGCCGCCGAGACGGAGCGGCTCTGGGTCGTCGAGCCGAGCCACCCGATCGCCGACGGGCTCGACGAGTACATCGAACTCGACGAGGCCGAGATGTACGGTGAGCGGTTCGACGTTCCCGCGCCCGACACCCTCGTGTTCAACTCCTGGTTCGCCGGCGGCGAGACCTTCCGCTCCGGCTGCTGTTATCACCGTGGTAACGGGAAGGTGTTCTACTTCCGACCCGGCCACGAGACGTACCCGGTGTACTACGACGACGACGTTCGTCAGGTCCTCCGTAACGGCGTCGAGTGGGCCGCCCCGGGCGACGGGCCCGTCCCCGACTTCGGCAACGCCGACCCGATCGAGGATATCGACACGAGCGACGACCGGACCGTTCACTGAACGAGCCGGCGGCTCACGAGTGTCGGGCGACCGCCGCTACGGTGCGGACGGTCAACTACCCCTCCCTACTTCGCTCACCCTGACGGGTTCGCTCGTTGAGGGAGG
>OBKM01001117.1_pt1 | contig 11439 bp, 12 predicted proteins | sample 1519691 | NCBI WGS metagenome assembly OBKM01 (sample SAMEA37050418, study PRJEB22526) | metagenome | biome: saline pan; feature: lake; material: water | place: Egypt | collected 2015 | depth 0.5 m
GATCTCGTTTTATCCGCATGCAGTAACTCCCCACCGCCGATACCACCGCCGATACCACCGCCGATACCACCGTTTGAATCGCTCCTGCTCTCGATCTCCCAAGCACAGATCAGGATCGACAGCGTCTGGCACGTCCGTTTGAGTCTCGGTGACCGTATGGGTAAAAGACAAGACTACAGTCGTGGGCTTTCGCGCTGACTCCGCTGTAACGCCTCCATCGCCGCGACGACCGCATCGGTGTCGTATCGGGGTCCTCGAAGTGTCATCTCCGATCCGTCGAAAACTGCGTAGCAGGCAGTCCGGTCTCTATGCCTGTGCTGGCCAACGGTCCTTGTGTCGAGATACTCCGGTTCCTCAGGTGGCTGGCTCAGGATCTCGCGGTCGTGGGTCCTCTGAAGAAACACACCGCTCCCCCAGTCGGTCGAGAACAACGGCCGGCTATAGGCCCCAGCCGACAGCATCCCCCAAGAAGACAACAGTGTCCCAGTCGGGGGCATCCTCGCGGACGGCAGTGAAGGCTGGCAGACTTGCGTGGATATCACTCAGTCAACTACGTTACGATACCCTGCTCGTGTTGGTGCGCTCGCTGCTGGTGGGGCTTCCTGGGTCTGCGATGCGCTTTTTCACAGATGCCCGGCTGACGCCGACAGTCCGCGCAGGGGAGCGCAGTCTCCGCAGGCGTCGATTTGGAGTGACCCACTCCGACTCGGTGGTGACGGCGGACTCTGTCTCGACCGTCCTTCTTGTCGGACGCTGAGCCGAGACGATGAGGAGGTGTCATCACGGTTCCAGCCGTCGGCTGGCACCGGTATACGTGCATGGAACAGCATGCACGCACCTCTGTGACGGTGTGGGCGACTCACAGAGCGATCCGTTCGCACACCAGCCCTCTCCGATTTCTGGGGACGCTGTCGCCCCTCCCTACTGCATTCTCAGGACGCAAAGCGTTCTGCTGTGCGACGGAGAGCTTGCTCTCGTTACTTGTCCGCTGCGCGGACTGCGCTGCTCGTTGCGAAAGGAGGCGTAGCGCCTCGATTCAGCTACAGCGTCGGAGACTCATCGTTGGTTGACATCACCCTATGCCCGATATAGGAGTACACAGTGGGGAGCGGACCAACAACTGTCCACGGCTGAAATCTTGGGCGTTCTCGTGGTACCCCTTGACATGTCCGACGGTCAGAACCGCGGAGAGTCACCTCGAAGCAGTGGAAGAAAGACGCCGAGGGGGAGATTTGAACTCCCGTGTCCTCTCGGACACCTGCTCTCGAGGCAGGCGCCTTGGCCAGGCTAGGCTACCCCGGCTTCGGGCGAAGCTAACGGGTGTTTTCGTTTAGTGGTTTCGATGTTAGGATACTGATAATCGCAGGACGTAGGCGGATCCAAACCACGTAAATTTATAATCCGGCGGGTTGGCACCCCTACCTATCGTGGGCGCAGCTACCACCCTTCCTCTCACGGTCCCCGCGCCAACGGCGCCGGATGACACCGCCGCCTGGTACGCCGCGGATATTCACGCTCAACGGGAGGTCTTTCCCGGCGTCGTCGTTACCGTTCGCGGGACGGACGGACCGTTTCGGTATCAGGTCCGTGAACCACCCCGCACCGCCGCCGAAGTACAGGTTTGCGACCGGCTGCAGTCGGCTTACATCGAGGCAGCCGAGCCGACACATCGACCCCGGACTAGAGCGGGCCTTCGTGAACGACTCACCGAAGGGTCACCCACCGACCGGCCGTCGACAACGCCAGAAACGTACACCAAAGCCCGACGGTTGTGGTACCACACGATCCGGAACACGGTCGGGTTCGGCGCGCTGACGGGGCTTTCGCTAGACCCACAAGTCACCGTTGCCGACGTCACGGGCGACCGGATTGTCGTTCATACCGAGCGGTTCTCCCCGGTCGAAACGCCGGTCGAGGGGTCTCATCCCGACAGTGACCGGTTTCTCACCGAACGACTCCACGAGTACACCGTGTCGTTCGGTTCATTCGACATCCCAGTCTTGCTCTGTCGCGATCACCGTATCGGCGCAGACCACTTTGCCACCCGGTACGTGGTCCGGGAGCCGCCGTTGACCGACGGCGACCGACGCCTTCGAGACGCCTGTGAGGACTGGTTGTGGGAGACGACCGTCGATCGATCAATCGACGATCCTGTCACGTTTATTAGCGACCGGGTCAACCAGTTTCTCGAACGCCACCCACGACCCCCAGACCAGGGGCTGCTCGACCGCATTCGCCGGTTTTTCGACGACACGACAGTCGACCACGACCGACGGCGACGGAGTCTAACGTATTACGTTCTCCGAGATTTCGTGGGGGAGGGCGTTTTGACGGTTCCGATACGGGATCCCAATCTCGAGGACGTCGAGGCGAACCGTGTCGACGAGCGCATCAAGGTCGTCCCGCGCCCGGACTTCGAGCCCTGTGGACGGATCCCGTCGAATCTCGTCTTCGAAGAAGAGTCGACGTTTGTCAACGTTGCAACACGGATTGCGGCTGCCGATAGCGTTGAGTTAAACGCCAGACGGCCGACGGCGCGAGTCAACCTCGACCCGATCGGGGCTGACACAGCAGCAACGATCCGGTGTGCAGTCGCGCTGCCGTCGGTCACCGACGGTGGTCCTTACATCGCGATCCGGAAGCAGGCAACGGAGACACTGACACCAGTCGATCTGATCGCTGCCGATGCGCTGTCACCGGAGCTCGTGGCACTCCTCTGGCAGCTCTACCAACACCACGGCGTGGTGTTGTTCGCTGGGCCTACCGGGGTGGGAAAGACGACCGTGCTGAACGCCCATCTGCCCTTTATCGACTTCGACGACCGTCCGGTCGCGATCGACGAGGGAGCCCGTGAGGTGTCTCTTCCACACGAGACGGGCCTAGCGCTGTCGAGTCGTCGGGTTGGTGGGGCTGATCCCCCAGTATCGATGGCACAACTCATCGTCGAGTGTGCATACCTGAATCCGGACGTCGAGATCGTCGGGGAGGTCACTTCCCCCGAGAGCTTCGAGAGTTTCAGTGCCGCCTTGAGCACGGGGCATGGACTCATCGGTACGATCCACGCTGCGGACGTCGAGACCCTCGTCGACCGGATGGTCGCCCACGAGGTGCCTTTGTCTCAACTCCGTGAGATTGACCTCGTGGTCTTCCTCAACCAACGTGCAAACGACCGTTACGTCAGCCACGCCGTCGAATTTCTGCCACAGAGTGCTTTTGAGGCTGTCGGCGGAACCGGCGAGTCAGTTCCAGGCCACGACTCGCTGTACTGGAACGAAGTCGCACGACGAGACCGACACGGTCGGTTCACGTTTGCCTATTCACACCCCCGGCTGGACGAGAGCGATGAGACGACAAAGCGGTCCACGTGGGCGGCAGACCGTCTCGAACAGTCCGCATTTGAGGCCCCCGAACGACACGCCAATGAGTCCGTCGTCGACGCTTCGACGCCGACCTGCCAGACCAGACTCTTCCATCGGCTCGCAGCCCTGTCCGATAGGCCGGTCCAGGTTATCGAAGCTGAATTCCACCGCAAACTCAGGTACGTCACGTACCTGATGCAAAACGATATCGACGAGTTCGACACGATGTTTGAGTTTCTTGCCGACCTCCAGACTGACGAGGCAGCCGTTGTCGAACGGATCCGCCGTGACAGATGACCCGACCGATACTGACAGATCTGCCCGGGTCATTCCAGGCTGTTGACCGGGTTCTCGCCGCGCTTTTCGGTCGACACGCCGCAAACCCACGGCACGAACACAACCGCCTTGCACACCGTGGTGCAAACCTATCGATCTCGTTTCGGACGTTTCTCGCACGACTGTATGGGGGTGCCTGGCTGGCCGGTGGGACGGTCACAGCGGTAGGGGCCGTCGTATCACAAGCAGTTCCTGCTGCGGTGGCCGCTGGAATCGTCTTTCGGCTCCTGGTAGTTTGGGCTGGGTGCCGGTATCTTCACTTGCGGGCCCTTACTCGCAAGCGGGCACTCGAACGGACACTACCCGGGGCAGTCAGGCACCTCCGGATTCTCTCGACTGGGGAGATTGATGGGCGTGAAATGCTCTCGGAAGTTGCCGCGCACCCGGCGTTGTACGGAGAAACGGCCGTGACCTTCCGGCGCGTTCTCAATCGCACACAACTTGCAGGTGGCCTTTCGCGTGGGCTCCGGGATGTCGCAACGGAGACACCGTCGGATGTATTTAGCTCTTTTCTACTCCGGTTGCAAGCGGTGGTTGGTACCGGTAAGGGTGCGCTGACCGACCACCTCGAACTCGAGGCCCGGATGTTGGAAGATCAAAAACGCCGCGGGCAGGCACGACGGAGCAGCTACGCAGAGCTCGTCGGAGAGGTCGTTGGCCTGGTAATTGTTCTGCCCGCAGCGGTCGCCGTGCTCGTTACCACTGCCGGGCTCGTTCTGCCTGGGCTCTACGAGCCAGCCGTAATGCCGGTTGGAGAGCTCTCACCCGCAGCTGTGCTGCTGTATGGATGTGCAATCGGCGTACTCATCGTGGGAATCGCCGCTGCCGTGTTGTTACAGACATTGCGACGGCACCCATCACGGTCCGCGTGGACGGTCCCCTCCGGAATCGGGCAGCTCGTCGAGACCGGACTCCGTAATCCCGCCAGCACCGCAGTGATACTGGCGCCGCTTGCAGGAGGAATCAGCTGGGGATTGTTCAGAGTCGGCCTCGAGGCCCCGACCGCCGGACTGTACGGGTACGCGCTGTTCGCGATTCCAACGGGGCTCGTCGGACTACGATACGAGCAGCGTGCGCTTGTCATGGACCGGGAGCTGCGAGAGTTCGTACACGGGCTCGCTGCGGTAACCGGGCGGGGGCGGACGTTTTCAGAGGCCGTCGAAGAAGTGTCGACTGAGTACTCACTGGACCGACTCTCACCGGCGGTTTCGACCCTGGCATTCAACTTACGTGTCGGAACACAGTCCGACACAGACGTTCGTGAGGCCGCACTGTCGAACTTTGCCGCCAACGTGGGAACACCGCTTGCACGCCGGCTGGCAGCGATTCTCTCCGGAGCGTTTACCGCTGGTTGTCAGACTCCGGAGCTGTTCGAACTGTTAGAAGAGGATCTCGATCACGTTTACCACCGGTCCCGGACGGCCAAACGAACGATGCGCGGGCTCGTTCTCGTAGTCTGGGCAACGGCACTGGTAACTGCTGCAATACTGGCTGTCATAGGGGTATATGTCCTCGACGGAATCGCACAACTGGCGGCAGTCCCGAACGTTGCCGCCACGGTTCCAGGTGTCGGACCCACGGCGGCTGGCGGCGTGAGTAGCTATCAGCTGTATATCCTCGCTGCAGCAACCGCAGTGTCCTGTGGTTGGGTTGCTGGTGCTCTCAACGGGAGTCGTGGCGGTATCTTCCTTCACTCCGGTGTACTGGGCTTGGTCGTGTTCATGGGGTTTCGGTTGCTCGGATTGGCTTGAAGAACGATGATACGACAGACAGTGGCGCTTCTCACGATCGGTTTGGCGGCCACGGCGCTGCTCGTTTTGGTCATCTCAGGAGCCGGGGCGACGTTTGCTGCCGCGGGGGTGATCAGCGACCCGGCTCACCCTGGTCTAAACGGGTGGTCTCAGGGCGCCTCAGTTGCTACGGCCGGGACTCACCGAGAACACGAGCCACGAACAGTTCGGTTACTGACTGCAAATGAGACGGGTGAGGGCCTCGAGATAACGTCGATTGATCAGACACTCGAAACCGGTGTCGTTCACGAACCCGACACGTGGCCGCGGGCTGTCAGCTACGCCGGCGGGACGGCTGTCGAGTACCAGTCTGGTCCCGCTAGTATCATGCTGTCGGATCCGCCGTTCTCAAGAGAAGGGACGGTAGTCCTACCGGTGACACTCCACGGCGCCGCAGAGAAGCGGGGCTTGCCCTCGGCAGAACGTGTCCGGACGGTCGACAGCCAGGCACAGAGCACGCACGTTGCCGTCGAGACGTCCGCTCCGGACCGGTGGCGGCCGTACTTCGACACTGTCGACACCCACGTCGTTGCCACTGACCTTCGGTTCCCGGGCGATGCAGAAACGAGTGTGGTCGTCGCGCTTCCGGCAGAGCATGAAGTCCAAGTGCAAATCAGAGAGTCCGCTACCAACCGGGGGACTGAGGAATGAGACGAACGGTAGTGGTGTGGGTCGTTCTCCTCGGCGGGTGGGTGTTCGTCATCGGTGCAGGACTTTTCGGCGCAGTCCTGCCACCGTACGAGAACGTTGTCGTGACCGTCGTCGCCGACCGGGTCCTCGCAGACACCACGAGCACACTCGAGTCGGTGCCTGACGACGTTACAATGACCGAGGAGCTCGTCGTTCCGGATACACTCAGGGGTGCCCGGTATCACCTCGGCATCGAGGCGGGAGACGCGTATATCGACGTGCCCGACCACAATGTCGAGAGTACGGTCTCGCTCAAGGCGTCCTCAACAGTAACCTACGCCGACAGCATGTGTCAGAGCGGCGAAGGCGTCCGGGTCGTCGTGACCCCAACTGAAAACACGACGATCGTCTCGTTGTGTGGTGGTGAGTGATGCGGTCGGTGCTTGTACCGGTCGTGACGCTCGTGGCAATACTACTGCTAACTGCACCAGTTTTAGTCGGTATAGCGGTGGTTGATTCGGCAGTCGAGATACCAGCTACCACCGGTTCCGAACGGACACTCGCTGCAAGCGAAGCCGATCGGCTGGTGGCCGACGACGGGCCGGTGGCCGTCCGCTCACACGTCATCGATGCAAACGGCATAAAGACGCTGTCTTCGGCAGATCTGTCTTCGGTCCAGGAAAACAACGCCGTTACCGTCCAAGTAAATGGGGACAAAGTAGTGGATGGAGGCCCGAGCACCGACGGGACGACCGTCGAGCGCGTCGTTCTCCTTCGCCACCGTGAGTCACAGAGACTGCACAACGACACGGTTGTCGTTCCAAGCGGTGTCACGCGGGTACACATCACCCACTTCCACGGGCAACTGGTAGTAGACGAGACACCGCTTGCGACGGGTAATGATACCGACCCACCGGTTTCAGTGGCGGTCACGCCCACGGCGTCAACACGGATCGCCGCCACGGGGAACGTAACGGTCACCTACGACGCCGTGCGACACGAACCGGCCGTGTTGGCAGTAACAGTATCACGCGGAGGGGACGAGTGACCCGGACTCGCCTTGCGGTGTTGGGCATCGAGCTGATTGTTGGACTCATGCTCATCACCAGCGTCCTCGCAGGATTGATCGTTCTCTCCTCGGGGGGAGACGAATCCGGCCAGCTCGAGCAGTATGCGGCCGATACCGCCGCAATCATGGCTGATCCCGTCGTTTACAGCTCCCCGGAGCAGCAAACTGCGGTCCTTCAGACACTCCCAGCCGACGTCGAGTACTACGTCGTGTTCCCCGAGCGGACGATCGGAGCGCCCCCGCCCGAGCAGCAGGCAACGGTGACAGCAACGCGAACGCATCCAAACGGGTCAATCCAGGTGACTGTGTGGGAAACATGACCGATCGCGGACAGTTCGTCCTAGTGACTGCCGTCGTCGTCGCTGTCGGACTAGTAGCGATGGGTGTCGTCGTTGGCCACCTTGCATACGGTGGCACGCCGGTGTACGCGGCCGGTCCCGTCGCCGACACGCAAACTGCCGTCCACGAGGCGGTCGAACGAACGAGTCACACCGTTGCACCACGACCGACCACGGGAGCGGTCGTCGATGCGTGGACGACAGTATTCGACGAGTATGTCGAGACAATCGAGCGCCAGACAGCCGCCGTCGTCACAGTCCGGCGCAACCAGACAGCGGCGGCCGAACACGCCAAAAGCACCGCCTCCGTAACTGCAACCGACGGGGTACTCGTTGAGCGCCGCGGCGATGTGGCCGTGGTCGTCGGCGTTGTAGTCGACATTGAGGTCACAACCCGGACGGTTCACGGGGAGACGACCGACCGGATTCCGGCCGGCCCGCGAATCGAACCGGTAGACTAACCCACCACAACCGTCATACCATCCGCCTCGTTACCGAGCGTCAATGGGACAGGCCTGTACGAGGTGCGACCACAGGGCAGTGACCCACCTCGCCTACTCCGGGCAGCATCTCTGCGAGCAGCACTTCCGGGAGGCCGTCGAACGGCGGGTTCGGTCCCGTATTCGTGAGGACAAACTGCTCCCGCAGACGGCGACGCCCGCGAACCCACAACAGTGGCTCGTCGGCCTCTCAGGCGGTAAGGACAGCGTTGTCTTACTGACGATTCTGGCGGAGACCTTCGCACAGGACCCCCGAGTCGAGCTCACGGCGTTGACGATCCACGAAGGCATCGAGGGGTACCGCGACGAGAGTATGACAGCGGCTCGTGCTCTGCTCGATCGGCTGCCGGGGGGCATCGAACACGTCCACCGTAGCTACGAAGATACCTTCGACGTGGAGATGGACACCGTCGTCGCAGAAGCCGACGGCGGCATGTCGAACTGTGCATACTGTGGCGTCTTCCGACGGGACATCCTCGATGCGGTTGCACAGAAAGTCGAGGCCGACAAGCTGTTGACCGGGCACAACCTGGACGACGAGGCCGAAACAGCGCTGATGAACGTCCTCGAGGGCAACGTCCCACAGATGGCAAAACACTACCGGGCCTCACTGGCACCATTCGACGACCGGCCGGCGGATCCCAGCTTCGTACCGCGGGCGAAACCGCTCCGGGAGCTACCAGAACAAGAGGTCGCGTTGTACGCACACCTCCGGGACCTGCCGGCACACATCGCCGAGTGTCCCCATGCGGAGACGTCGTTCCGGGCAGAGCTGCAGTCCATACTCCACGATCTTGAGGACGCACATCCTGGAACGCGACACTCGATTATGGCCGGGTACGAACAACTGGCGAGACTTGCGGCACAAGATCACACGCCGGAGGCAACGCCACTCAAACCGTGTGTCGAGTGTGACCGGCCAACACCGCAGGAGGTCTGTCGGACCTGTGAGCTGCTAAGCCACGTCGACGGACAGCCCCGCTCAGGTTAACGGATGACGTCGACTCCTTGCTGGCGGTCGATCTGATCGGTTCCGCCGTCGCTGTGGGCGCCATCGTAGACGCGCTGGCTGCCGTCCGGTCCGTCAGCGCTGGCGGTTGCCTCTTCGAGTTGCTCGCGGGATAGATCCGCCTGGCGCTGAGTGCTCGGACCCAACACCTGTGCAGACTGGACGCCAGTCATGATCGCCATCACTCGCACCTTGCCCTTGTACTCGTCACGGATCCGGGCGCCCCAGATCACGTTGGCACTGGCCTCGAGACGTTCGGTGATGTTGTTAGCAATGCCTTCGGCCTCTTTGAGTGTGAGGTCCGGGCCGCCGGTGATGTGGACTAACCCGCCTTGGGCGCCCCGGTAGTCGACATCTAAAAGCGGGTGATTCATCGCGTCGCGGACAACCTCGTCGGTCTTGTTTTTGTCTTGGGTCTCACCGACGAGCATCACCGCAACCCCGCCTTGGTTCATGATCGTCGTCATATCGGCGTAGTCGAGGTTGATGAGGCTCGGCTGGGTGATCGTCTCCGAGATCCCCTTGACCGTCTCGGCGATGATCTGATCCATCACCGAGAAGGCCTTGCCGATCGGGAGGTTCGGGACGTAATCCAGCAGGCGGTTGTTGTCAAGGACAATAATGGAATCGGCCTCGTCACGGAGCTTCTCGAGTCCTTCTTCGGCCTTGACCGTCCGTGCACGTTCGACATTAAACGGCGTCGAGACCATCCCGACGACGATTGCACCTTGTTCCTTTGCGATCTTCGAGACGACGGGCGCGGCACCGGTGCCGGTGCCACCGCCCATGCCGGCGGTGACGAAGACGAGGTCGGCTTCGCCAAGGACGTCCTTGATTGTCGATTGGGCCATTTCAGTCGCCCGCTCGCCGATCGTCGGGTCGCCGCCGGCGCCGAGGCCTTCGGTAAGGGACTTGCCGACAAGGATCTTCGTGTCGGCCTCAACCATCTGCAGGTGTTGTTTGTCGGTATTGATTGCGATCGACTCGGCGCCGTCGACGCCGATGTTGTACAGGCGGTTGACGGTATTGTTGCCGGCACCACCACAGCCAACGATCACGATACGTGGGTCGCCAAACTCGTCGCCTTCGAAATCCGTCTCCCGCTGCTCGCGCTCGGCGTTGTCGAGTGCCTCTTGAACGATGTCTTGCATCGTTTAGGCCCTCGCAAACGGACGGTCCGGCCGGCGCTCAACGGTGTCCCCTTCCTCCTCAATCATCTCACGAACGGCCGACCGGATCGCCTCGCTTCGGTTGGGATATTGGCCTGATTCGACCATCTGTTCAACTGCGTCAATCTGCTGCTTTGGGATGCGAAGTGTCACACGCTCCATATTTGATCTCCCCGTGCGTGACAGTCGCCGTCCGTCACCGGCGGCGATAGTTACCGCCTCTGTAAGACGACTGTCTTACGCATTTCAGAAAATACAGGCTTTAATAATAAATCTTTCGACGGTGTAAGACGAAAGTGTAATACTTGCTTACCCGGTGTCAGACGAGTCGAGAACGTCAGCAGCGGCAGTCCGTCGCCCACAGCTCGGGCAAAAAGCCCAGTCGGGCCGGAGCTCATCACCACACTCACAGAACGTTCGGTGTGTCACCTTCTCGCCGCAGTTAGGGCAGTATACGTGAGTATCGTCGATTCTCTCGCCACACTGCCCGCAAGCTTGGTCTGTGTGAGAGCCCGCGGTGGCTGGTGTCTTACGCGTCTCGGTCGCCGGCCGCTGGTCTGCCGCCCCGGCCCCGTCGATCTTAACGTTGATGTTGAGGTCCTGTGACCGGAGATGGTCTTCGACAGCCTCGCCGACCAGAGTCTCGACACGGTCAGCGAGCAAGGCATCGAGCGAGAGCGAGCCTTCTCGGGCACGCGTCTGAGTCGCCGGGTCATCACGCTGTGTCGCGAGGTGCTCACGGAGTGCTTGGCGCATCACCTCACTTTTTGAGGCGTCCAGCTCCTCGATGGCCGCAATGAGGTCCTCATCGGCACGGAACGTGACTTTCCCCATTATTATGTGATTCGCCGTGGGGGCTACTTAGTTCTCCCGGCCGTGTCTGACGGTCGTTGGACACTCTCGAAAGCCGAGACTGCTGCCGGCTTCGCTGGGTCAAAAGGTAACGTTTAATCTACGCGTCCAGTTATGTCCTGTTGCCCGCCCTTAGCTCAGCCTGGTAGAGCAGCCGACTGTAGATCGGCTTGCCCCCCGTTCAAATCGGGGAGGGCGGACTATTTTCCGGGGCAACTCGGTACTCCGATCCACTAGCACTTGTCGCTGCACTATCTTCGAGCAGCGAGAGAGTCCCGCCCGGCCCGTGAGAAACGAGTGGTCCGACGCTGTTGCCGGACCAGAGGACCGAACACGGCGGGCGTGACTCGATGGACACGCTGCTACTCCATGAGAGCGTAAAACAAG
>OBKM01001118.1_pt1 | contig 11436 bp, 16 predicted proteins | sample 1519691 | NCBI WGS metagenome assembly OBKM01 (sample SAMEA37050418, study PRJEB22526) | metagenome | biome: saline pan; feature: lake; material: water | place: Egypt | collected 2015 | depth 0.5 m
ACCGGCCATCTCGACTGCCAGTTCCATCCCGGCCCGACTCCCCGGATACTTGACCTTGGCAACGTCGGCTCCAAGTTCCAGTGCCTGGCGGGCTGCGTAAGCGATCACGTCGTCTTTTTTGTCGTTTTTGAGCCCCTGGCCGCGTGGATACGACCACATGACAACCGGCAAATCGTGGGCACGGGCGGCTTCCTGTACCTCCCGGAACTCTTCTGCCATCTCGATCTCGTGGTTCGAGCCGCCGTAGAGGGTGAAGCCGATCGCGTCGGCACCGAGTTCGGCGGCATACTCGACCGACCAGTTCACCGCCGAATCGGGCTCTCCCATCCACAGATTCGAGGTGCCGTTGAGCTTCGCGACGAGGTTCACCGCGTCGGAGTAGGAGGGGTAGTAGTACTCCGCGACGCCTTTCTGGACAGCGAGACCGGTGACCGCGTCGTGTGTCGCGATCTCGAATACGCGCTCGGGGTCACGGCTCTTTGGGACTGCCTCGAAGTCCACCGGCCCGTGCTCGAGGCCGTGGTCGTATGCCAGGATAAGCACCTTCCCGTCTCTGGCAATCGGAGACGCGTTCGTTGCTGGATGCATCTTGTGTATGTCTCCTTCGAGGAGCCCTATTAACTTTTGCAGGTCTCGTTACGCCTCGCCGTCGCGGTCGGCGAGGTACGTCTGTGCGGCCTCTTGCCACCGGGCGACGGTGCCTTCCTCGACGTCGATTGCCGCCGCGAGCTGTGCTTGTTCGACGACCGCCAGTCGTTGCACCGTGTTGACGCCTGCCTCTGCGAGGGCCGCCGCTGTGGCGTCGTCGATCGGTTCGAGGCTGGTCGTCGGCGCGAGGGTTTCGGGGGCTGCGGTCAGCTCAAGTTCCTGTGCGTAGCCGTCGTTTGGATCGGCCTGTGGGTCAGATATCCCAACTGAGTCTCTCGCCTCCCAGTCGGCGCCGCTTTGTGCGATCCACCGGCGTTCGTCGGCACGGAGCCCGCGAACTGTCCGGGAGCGCGTGTCGAGGTCGGACTCGAAGCCACTGATCGTCCACGGCAACGAGTGCTCGCGCCGAATCTTCGCTGCCACCCCCGGATTGACACCCTCGTTGACGAGTTGGCGGTACGAGACCCGTTTGTGCTCGATGTCTGCGGCGGTAATGGCTGCCGTAGTGAGTATCTCTGCGGTCACAGGGCCGACGTACCGCAACGACCGGGGGGACTCTTCCTCCGAATCGGTCACTAGATGCTACAACAAGGAGCACCGATTAAGTCATTATGGTCGACGTCAACCAAGGTGCAGCGGGCGATCAGCGATCCTCTGCCGCAGCCCCTCGAGTTCGTCACGTTCCACGCCGGTTTCGAACCGCTGGAGCAAGGCATACACTTCGGCACGGGATACCTTCGCCTCTGCGGTCAACGCTGCCTTCGGGTCATCGCGGAGCTCCCGAAGCGTGCCAACGGCGAGCAGCTGTGGGATCGCCCACGCGGCGAGCGTATTCCCCCGTGTCTCAGGCATCGCAAGTAGATACTCGTGGGCGTCGTCGGCGTACGTGGCCGCATGATCCGCGAGCCGGAGGATAACCTCACCGACGGCGTCACGATGTTCCTGCGCAAGCAGTTGCTCGGTATCGACACCAGCCTCGGTGAGCCACTCTTGTGGAAGGTAGACGTTGTTCTCCTCGCGGTAGTCGGCCCCGACATCCTTCGCGACGTTGACAAGCTGGAGCAACAACGCGAACGACTCCGCGTTGTCCCGCATCTGTGACTGTTGGGTTGCCGTCGCGTCTGCTGCGAGGATGTTCGTGATTAGCTTGCCGACAGTCCCTGCGACATACCAGCTATACCGCTCCAGCTCTGCCAAGGACTCGATTCGGATCCCACCGACGTCGGCGTACCGACCGACAAACGTCTGCATCCCGTCGACAAGCTCTCTGACGGGCTCTCGCATCGCGTCTTGTATGTCAGGCTCGAGACGCTGGTACAGGTGAAGGACCCGTGTTGCCTCAGCGACCAGTGCCCAGTCGTCGCTGCGTGGTTCTTCCGGCAGGTGTGGCTCGACGGCCTCCGCGAAGGCCGCCGGCGGTGCCTCGCCCGCGAGGACGGCGTTGTACTGTTCAAGTAGGGCCTGCTGCTCGGCTGCCGACAGCGCGTCGGTGTCTTCGATCGTATCCGCTGTCCGGCACAACAGATAGCCAACACAGATCCAGTCAGCCATCGGCGGCTCGAGTTGCTCGATCGTGATCGCAAAGGTACGAGAGACATCGACGACGGTGTCGTGTGCCCACCGCAGATCATCCCCGGCCAGTTGCTCCGTCATCTACGGGCACGATTTGGTACTCAAATAGAAAAGTAATCGGGTTTGTATTTGCCCTCCCCCCACGGCTGAAGCCGTGAACTGCCTCGGGGTCAAGCCCCGTGGCATTCTCCTTGTATTTCTGTAAAATTCCTCTCGCGGTGGGCAACCAACGGGGTATCACAGCCAGGGGGACAAAACTGCCCCAGTACAGGGGACTCTGGTTCGGGGTACCGCTTTGGCCCACCAACCGTGGGGTTGTGCTGTGTCCTGCCCGTTGCTGTGGTGACCGCTCTCGACGCCCCGCCGTCGTGTTCCCTCGGGCAGCCACGTGCCAACGGCCCCACCCCCCGTGTTTCAGTCTCGTCGAGGGGGTGACACGTGCGGGCAGGTTCGCGTTTTGATTTCTTTTCAGGGGCGGAGACACCCATCCAACTCCACGTTTTTCGCCTTGGGTGCCCGATCATCGTCCGTTCAACGGGTGACGCGGCCGGCTTCTACAGATAAGCAAGGCGAGTGCCTCGGGGCGCCCCCGAGGTACTTGACTCAGCGATGGGGTGGGAGTGTATCACTCACCCCGGCGTCCGCGATCCTGACTTCAGTATATCAAAATGACACGGCTACTCGTCGCCGACGGCCTCGTGTACCCAGCGGTAATGATCAGCGACCGCCTCCCGGCCCTGTTCGGTGAGGTGGTACTGTTCGGCAGTTCCGCTTGTCGTCCGCTTCACGTAGCCTTGTTCGCGGAGAGCTTCGAGGCTCCCGTGGAACTGATCTGGGCTGAGGTACGTCTCGTAGTGTGCCTCTAACCCGCGTTTGAGTTGTTGTGTTGTCTGGCCGCCGCTGCCGTACAGGAGAATACACAGGTCACGGCGCCGGCCGCTCGCGAGCCACTGTCCCATACAGTAGCATTCGGCTGGATCGGCTTTCCCGTGTCGGTCTCGAACCTTTCATATCACCGCCGCCCGTATTCGTCTGTATGAGCACAGCCACAGCTGAGGCTGGTGCCGTCCTTGCCGAGTACTACGAGACCGAGACCGAACGTGTGCTCAGTTTCGAGGCTGACGGTGCAACCGCTGCTGTCGTTCAGAACCGGGATGGGTACGCGATGCTCAAGGTCCGTACAGCACCCGACGGCGACGAGTTGGAGCGCTACTATGGGTTCGATATGGCACTCGATCACGTTGGTGAGTTGCTCGACACGAATCCACACCGGCTGCCGATCCCCGAGCCAGCAGCCGACTTGGGAATGTGACGACGATCAGTCGGCGAGCCGGTAGATCCGTAGGCCACTGTCGACGGTGACAAACGAAGACCGAACCGCCGGCGGTAGTGTCTCTGCCTTTCCGATCACGAGGTACCCACCCGGGGTGAGTGATTCCATGATCGTCTCGATGATCGGTCGTTTGTACTCGTTGTCGATGTAGATGAACAGGTTTCGGCACAACACGAGGTCGAATCCCGAAAGCGGCGGGTCGTTGATGATATCGTGCCGCCGAAACGACACACGGTCTCGGATCCGGTCGTCGATAGTGATGGTGTCTCCGGTCTGATTGACGTACTGTCGGTACTCGGAGAGAAACGACAGCTGGTCGTTGAGATCGACCGTTCGTGAGTTCTCGTAGACTCCCTGCCGGGCTGTCTCGAGTGCCTGCTCGTTGATGTCGGTTCCGAGGACCGACACCGAGGTCTCGTCGACCGACCGTGCAGCAGCGGCGAGAAGCGCGACCGAGTACGGCTCACGCCCATCGGCACAAGCAGCACTCCAAACTGCCGTCTCACCGACGTTAGCCTTGAGCGTACCGAGCAGTTCCTCGATTCCCGCCCACACGTCCCCGTTGCGGAAGAACCCCGTGACATTGACGCTTAAGACATCTAGTACGGCCCGCTGTTCGGCCGGCTCCGTTCGCAACGTGGACAGGTACTCCCCGTATTCCTCGACACCGACCCGTCGCATTCGGGCTGCGAACCGCCGGTCGAGGTACCGGTCGTTGTAATGGCTGGTGGCGAACCCGAGTTCCGTCTCGATGAATTGCGCAATCGCCTCGAACTCGTCGTCCGTCACGCCTCTGTCCCCTCCGACCGGGTTCGGACGGTGAACGCCCCCGTTGCTGCCTCCAGCCACACGGTGCGCCCGCTCGTCCCGCCGGTGTCGGCGGCGACGATAGAGATGTCGTTGGCCTGTAGTGTGGCCCGGGCCGCGGCGACGTTCTGGGCGCCGAGGTCGCCTCGTGGGGACGCCGGCCCGAACATGTTACTACCCCCGGCGAGCTTGGCGATTAAGTCGGCATCGGCGCTCCCGACCGTCCGCAGCTTCCCCAACAGCGACTGGATGCCCGTATCGGCGTACCGGCCCTGCCACGTCCGATGGGGCCTTCGGGAGCAGGACGTGGACGAGACCGGAACGGTGCTGGGTGGTATCGTAGATACCAACGGCCAGACAGGATCCGATTCCGTGGATGGCCAGTGTCCCTTCCTCGGCGACGACGATGTCGCCGATGCCAACGCTGATCCGGTCCTGATCTGTGGCTGTGGTATCCATCTGTGTGGTGTCTCGGGCAGACACCCCCGTCAGGCGTCGCCGAGGGTCGATCTGCCGGTTCTTAAGTGCGCCGGACAGTCAATCCAGCGCGGTTCCGGCCTCAAGTCCGATCGCAATCGCCCGTTCGACGTTGTCTTTTGCCTGCTGTGGCAGTTCCTCGTCTTCGGTTTCGCCTTTCTGTGTCCCTTCAACAAGATTGCCGTCGACCGTACAGATTGCGCCGGCTGCTAGTCCCTTCCGGCGGGCCAGAGTAAACAGTGTCGCTGCCTCCATCTCGACGGCCAGCAGACCGGCCGCCTCTGCCGCCGCGACGTACTCCTCTGTCTCGGCGTAGTAGGCGTCGTCGGTCGCGATCGGCCCCACGTGGACGCTGCCGGGATCGTCGTCGGCTGCGTCGACGAGTGCAGCGAGGACCTCGTAGTCAGCGACCGCCGGCACCGTTGGGGCCTCGTACCGTTTCGTCGTCCCCTCATCTTTCGCCGCCCCGGTCGCCACGACCATATCGCCGATTGCGATCCCTGCTTGGAGCGCGCCGGTTGTCCCGACCCGGATGAAGGTCTCGACGCCAATACGGGCGAGTTCTTCGACAGCAATGGCTGTCGATGGACTCCCGATCCCGGTCGAACAGATGCCAACCGGTGTCCCATCGTAGGTACCACGAACAAGCTTGTACTCGCGGTTTTCAGCGACAACAGTAGTGTCTTCACAGTGGCCAGCAATGCGGTCGACACGGCCTGGATCGCCAGGCAAAAAGACTGTCTCCGGCATGTCGCCGGCTTCGACGAGCAAGTGTGGTTGCTTCGCCATGCTATGGCTTCGGTGCCGAGTGTTTTAACGGTTCGATTCTTGAGTCGTCACTGGGACCGGATCCGGTAGCGAAGCGTGCCAACGCCAGGCAGCGAGATCGACTGGGTCTCGCGGGCGGCCATCTTGAGGTGACCCTTGAGACGACGGTACCCGACCGCTGCGGCGAGGGCACTGAAGATGGTGACCCCGGTTGCGATGGGGGCGGACGCGAATCCGATCAGCAAGACGAGCAGTCCGGCAGCGACGAGCAGTCCCGCAAGCGGATTCCCGCTGGCTCGTGTTGGGTACTGCAGCGTCGCTGCCGTGTGCATCGGTGGGCGCTGTGGTTTCTGTGTCATCGGTAACCTATTGTACGAGTCGGGGGCATAAAAAAGCTTCATTTTTCAAATACAAATAGAGAAGAGTTACCACACTACATGGAAAAATTTGGGCTCTCAGACTCTCAAATAGGGTGCAAGGATTACCATGTCAACAGTTATCAAGTTATAAGAAAATCTACTTTTTTGTTCATGATTGTTCATGTGAAGCCGGCCGCAACAGATCGGGATCGAGGGTAAACCGTGTCCCACGCTGGGTGCTCGCGTGGGCTCCACACGCGTTACCTGCCGCGAGTGCGGTCGGTAGGTCACTCCCCGTGAGCCACTGGCTGAGAAACCCGGCAACGAATGCGTCCCCGGCGCCGGTCGTGTCGATGACCGTCTCGTCGACGCCGGCGTGGTGGTACGTCTCCCCAGTGGTGTATGCAGTTGCACCACTCGATCCACGGGTACACACTATGGTTCGGGCTTCGGTAGTGCCGGCTGCCGGTTGGCCAAACAGGGTGGTGAGCTCTTGTTCTGTCCCAAAGACGAGATCTGCACGCTCGAGTACCTCCGCAACCGGTTCGGATACTCCTTGCCGGCCGAGATCCACACTCACAGACGCGCCAGCTGCGGTTGCCCGATCAGTCAGTCGCCGGATGAGCGCCGGCCGATGGTTCGTCACGTGGAAATGGCCTGCCTCCTCGAAGATCCCGTCTGGTACCGCCTCGTGTGTCGTCGCCTCGTTGACGCCACGGTCGCCAAAGACGCGGACTGTTCCATTCTCGGTCACCAGCAGGTACTTTTTCGTGGTTGTTCCCGAAACCTGTTGAACGGCAGTCGTATCGACGCCACGGTCGTCGAGATACGCCGTCACACGGTGGCCGAAGCTGTCGGTGCCCACCGATCCGATCAACCGGCTCTGTCCGCCGAGTGCAGCCACACCGACGGCAACGTTCGCCGCACTGCCACCGGGCCCTGCATATGTGTCAGTGAGCTGGGTCTCACCGTCGGCCGGTGGGATCTCGTCGGCGACGAGCGTGATATCCCAGTTGACGTGTCCAACAACGACAACAGGCTTCATACTCGCGTTCGACTCTTCCCGGAGATAAGTTCCCCGGGGGGATGGTCACGCGAGCAGGTACAAGACGACGTTGTGGCTGCCGGGGCCGAGTCCGATAGCGCCAATTAGAAACAGCAACACGCGTGCTCGTGTCGGTGTGTCGACGAGCAGGTCACGGAAGAGGACCACAATCCCGGCCGCCAAGCCGAGCTTGACCAGCACGAACAACCAGCCGGCGCCGATGAACGCTGCCGTCGGTAACATGCCACCAACCTCGAGGATCAGGGCCGGCACGGGCGTTCGCTCGCCGGCGCCGAGGACGTCGTATCCGATCGCCGTCGAGACACCGTCGAGGCCGTGTCCGAACACGACCAACAGTCCAACTGTGCCTGCGACGGAAGCGGCGGCCGGCCGGCGGCGTCGGAGCAACTCCCAGGTGAGCCCCGTCACGACGACCGACGCTACGATTGCGCCGGCGGCCCAGCCCAGAGAACCGACCGGCCCACTGAGCAACGCGAAGCTGAGGCCGAGACTCGCCGCACCCACGGCGGTGCCGAAGACAATCGACCCCGGTCGCCCGAACCGCGTTCCCAACAGCCAGCACGTACCGGCAAGTACGGTTCCGGTGAGATACACTGCCGCCGTTCCGAAAAACGGCGCTACCGGAGCTGGTAGCAGCCCCTGTTGGAACAGCGCGTGGCCGATCCCCCCGACGACAACCCAGCCGCTTAACCCGATCAAGACTCCATCCGTGACTTCCGGCCGCTGCCGACAGAGGGCGGTGCTAACGGCGGCGACACCAATCAGAAGCCCCGCGAGATACGGCCACGGCGGCAGCGAAAACCCTGCCGGCAACAGGAATCCAAAGCCGTCCACGGAGGGATCTTGTACCCCCGGTACATAAACACACTCGCTTTCACTGTCGCCGTCTTTTTACTTCTCGACCCCATATTGCGGGTGATTCGGCCGATGGCACGGTACTACACTGAAACGTATGGGTGTACGTCGAACCGCGGTGAGACACAGATCATCGAGCGCCGCCTGCGTGATGCCGGCCATCGGCCGACTGAACTTGAAGACGCCGATGTCGCAATTATCAACACCTGTACCGTTGTCGAAACGACCGAACGGCGGATGCGCCGCCGGGTCGAGGAACTGACCGAGGCCACTGCAGATGTGATCGTCACCGGTTGTATGGCACTCGCACAGCCAGAGGAGTTTGCCGACTTCGATGTCCGCGTTTTGAACTGGGATGCCGTTCCTGGTGCGGTCGGCAACGGTGACTGTCCAACGGCCACCGACGGGGAGCCGGTTCTGGACGGGGTCATCGGTATCCTGCCGATCGCCCGTGGCTGTATGAGTAACTGCTCGTACTGTATTACCAAACAGGCGACCGGCCGCATCGACAGCCCGCCGGTCTCGGACGCACGCTCGTCAACGCCGGCGCTCGGGAACTCCGATTAACCGGTCAGGACACCGGTGTGTACGGCTGGGACCGCAACCACGGCGAGAGCCTACTCCCCGAGTTGCTCGACCGGGTCTGCAGCGAGATCGACGGGGAGTTTCGCGTTCGCCTCGGGATGGCGAATCCCGGCGGTGTCTACGGTGTCCGTGAGGAGCTTGCGTCGGTGTTTGCCCGCCACGACAACCTGTACAACTTCCTGCACGTCCCCGTCCAGTCCGGGTCGCCCGAGGTCCTGCGTGACATGCGCCGCCAACACGGTGTCGAGGAGTTTCGGGCCATCGCCGAAACGTTCGACGCAGCCCTCGACGAGTGGACCCTGTCGACTGACTTCCTGGTCGGGTTTCCGACCGAGGAAGAGGCCGACCACGAGCAGACCGTCGAACTCCTCGAGGAGACCCGCCCTGAGAAGATCAATATCACACGATTTTCCAAACGCCCTGGGACCGACGCGGCGGCGATGCGTGGTCTCGGTGGCACGATCAAGAAAGAACGATCGAAGGAGCTCAGCGAGCTCAAACGACAGATCGTCGCCGATGCCTACGCCGACCTCGTGGGCACCGAACGGGAGGTCCTCGTCGTCGAAGATGGCCGTGACGACTCACTCAAGGCTCGGGATACAGCGTACCACCAGATTATCATCCAAGAGGCGAGTGCGTGGGGCGTCGAGATTGGCGACACGCTCCGTGTCGAGGTCACAGACAGCGAGCACATGTACGCGTACGGCCGCCCGATTGCGAGCGCTCGCAAGGCCCCACCACCGCAGTAGCCTACGAGTTCAGCTGACCGAGAACCCGCGGGAGCACCGGGAGCACCACCGCTTCGACACCAGTTCGTGCCGCGGCCTCGTCGCGCGGCAGACAGACCACCAGCGTTTCTTCGACGACGCCGGCGATGACGCGTGTGCTCGCTGCAAACCCGGGCGAGTCCTCGCCGGTACGACGCCGAAACTGCTCGCCGATGCCTGGGAGCCGTTTCTCAAGCAACGGCCCCACGGCATCCGGCGTCAGATCATCCGGCGCTACCCCGACACCGCCGGTCGTGATGATCAGGTCCACCGGTGGGTCGTAGAGGTAGCTTTGAACCGTACTCTGGATCGCATCGTAGTCATCTGGGACGACTTCCCGGTCGGCGATGGTGTGGGGGGTCGTCGCCAGCAGCTCTGTAATTGCGTCGGTCACCGCGTCGGCCTCGAGCTGTCGTGTCGAGGTTACGGTTACGAGCGCGACCGCTGCCGGTGGCGCCGTAGGCTGTTCTGGCATACGTGTAGGTTTGCTGTGGGTGTACCCAACACCTGGCCCGTTAGGCTTCCTCTTCCTCGGGGCCAGCCAGCCGAACCGTCGGCGGTTTTCCGTCCCAGCCGTAGGCAACCACTACGAAGGCAACCGTAAACAACCCGAGGACTGCGAGCCCGTAGACGAACAACGTACGCAAGAGTCCCATACTTCGAGAGATGGTTCGCACCCAAATAAGTGGTCGTGGTTTGCCAGATACTTTAGGGCTCTCTGGGGACTACTCAGAGTGTGCTGACACGTAGCAAGCGGAAGCCCACCCCTTCAGGGGTGGGTGTAAGCGACAGCATAACCCGGTAGTCCACGCATTACGACTCGTTTGGATGTTTCACCGCTTCCAACCCCGCTTTGATAATCTCTCGATAGGCTTCTTCAAGGCTCACGTCCTGCTGTTCGGCGTAGTCTTTCACGCGTCCGTTCAGGGTGTGCGAAATGTCGATGTTCGGTCGCATCTGTTGCGTCCAAAAGACATTTAGACGTGAAACTACAAATGTCCGTCGTTGTGAGGCGAACCAACACATTCGCGGTGCGCCCGCTCTCCGCCGAGGACGAGCAACTGCTCCGCGACCTGTTGGACGCCTCCGCCAGCCTGTGGAACGAACTCAACTACGAGCGGCGTCAGCAATTCTTCGACGGCGACAGCGTGTGGGACACCGCCGACTACCGCAAGCAGTACGTCGGCGTCCTCGGCTCCGCCACCGCCCAACAGGTCATCCGCAAGAACAGCGAAGCGTGGCGGTCGTTCTTCGCTGCCCGCGAGGACGGCGAGGACACCGCTCCGCCCGGCTACTGGGGGAACAAGGACGACGGTCGAGAGTTGCGGACGTACATCCGCAATGATCAGTACACCCTCGAAACCGGCGAGCGGAGTCGCCTCGAAATTCCGGTCGGCCAAGACTTGAAAGACGAGTACGGGCTTGGCTACCACGACCGACTGCGCCTCGAAGTCGCTGGCGACCACAAATGGGAGGGCGAACAGGGCCGGTTGGAACTGTACTACGACGAGGTAGACGACACGTTCAGGGCTTTTCAACCCGTCACCGTGCCTGCTTCTCGACGGGATTCACCAGTAGCCGAGGAATCGGCTGCCTTGGACGTTGGCGCGAACAACCTCGTCGCCTGTACCACCACGACCGGTCAACAGTACCTCTATGAGGGGCGCGACCTGTTCGCCCGATTCCGCGAAACCACCGAGGAGATTGCCCGCTTACAGTCGAAACTCCGTGAGGACCGGTACAGCAGTCGCCGGATTCGACGCCTCTACCGAAAGCGAACGCGACGACGCGACCACGCACAGGACGCACTCGTGCGGGACTTGATGGAGCGACTGTACGCCGAGGGTGTGGCGACGGTGTACGTGGGCGACCTCACCGATGTGCTGTCGGAACATTGGTCGGCGCGTGTGAACGAGAAAACGCACCAGTTCTGGGCGTATCGCTCGTTCATCGACCGGCTCATCACGACTGCTGAGGAATACGGTATCACAGTCGAAGTCGAGTCGGAAGCGTACACGACGGCTGAGTGCCCCGTGTGTGGCGAACGCGATGATACAGAGCGGGACGGCGACGTGTTCCGGTGTTCGTGTGGCTACGAGGGCCATGCAGACCTCGATGCGTCGCGGACGTTCCTCGAACGACAGGCTGGCGAATCTGTTGGGTCGATGGCACGGCCCGTGCGCCTCAAGTGGGACGACC
>OBKM01001119.1_pt1 | contig 11435 bp, 10 predicted proteins | sample 1519691 | NCBI WGS metagenome assembly OBKM01 (sample SAMEA37050418, study PRJEB22526) | metagenome | biome: saline pan; feature: lake; material: water | place: Egypt | collected 2015 | depth 0.5 m
CCGAGCGAGCAGTTTTTGGCCGAGATTTGCTCATACCAAAGACAGCGAAATACTGACATGTATATCGAAGTTGGGAGACGGAGCCGTGCAACATGGAACGCACGACTCTTGCACGTGTATCCCACCGAAAGTCCAGCTATTCAGATCAATCAACACAGCGTAAATATATTACGATCATAGATCCAACTTTGCAATCAAATAATGGTGGATCCACAAAGACGCAAATTCTTAACAGCCATGGGGGTGGCTGCAGCAACTGCCTCAGTAGCTGGATGCTCAGACCTACTAGAAGGAGACAATCAAGAACCACCACGTCAAGAAAATGGTGAAGAAGATCAACCTAACTACTCGTTCAGCAATGTAGAGACAACCGGCGCAGACGTATCAAACGTAGAAAACTGGACGGACGGCCTAGAAATAACCGAAGATCAATATGGCCGTGTCACAGGAGACCTGTTCAAAGGTGAAGACCATGTTAAAGAATTTGAAAGACAAATACCGCCGACAATGATAAAGGGAGAAGCACCTCATAGAGCAAGAACCGATTTTGACCAAGAAGACTTGCAGCTAACCCCTGATCAAGTACCGATAACAGTACAGACAGAAACAGGAGAATACACAGAAGAAATAGATATCACCAAACAAAAACCAATACAGTACTTCATACAAGGAACAGACACAAATGGAAACCCTATAACAGATTTAGAAACACCATTTGAATTCGACCAACACCAACTAACAAGAGACTACATGAACGAAAGAAACTCAGAAATGAACAGTAGAGTTCATCCAAGAGTAATAGAAAACTTCGACCCTTCAATAATCGAGGGACTTGAACAACCACTAGAAATACTTAAACAAATTGACTCATTCGTCGTAGACAATGCACCAGGAGACTCAGGTAGTAGAGCCAGGCAAGCGTATGCAACTAAAAAACTGTTTGTAGAGAATACAGAGTATGATGAGACCGACTTGAGAACAACATTCATGGACAATCCAACTGACGACACAAAAACAGACGGTGGCGGGGGTCATGGAAGCAAAATATACTACTTTGACGGAAACTTCTACCACTCAGAAACAAATTCAAATGAATTCAGGGAAATAGGAGAACTTCTCAGTATAAATAGTGAGTTATCGTTAGGGGCAAGGTATTTTAGTGTGCCTACTAATATTGAGGAGCCTGGTGAAATCGACCAACTAACAGACCTATCAAAAGTTGGTAGTATGAATCAGGTTTTATCCAATTTTGTTCAACCATTCCATAATGATATTTATACTTCGGATGTTTATGGAAGTGAGGCTATGAAGAGGATGGGAGAGAATCAGAGTTGGGATGACGTTATGCCTCCAGTAGAACTGGCAGCTGATATCCTAGCAGAAGATGAAAATGATGCTCAAATAGTGATTACCGGAACACCAGACGACCCACACATAATCTACGATGGCACAAGAGAACTAAGTGACTTTGTGTATACAAAATTAGGCAGTAGTTTTGAGGAATATGATTTAACGAATACTCAGACACGGGAAGATTTAATAGATATAATGGAAAACGAGATCTGAAACAAAGACGGTGTCATAGAACTCCTGTCAGACCGTGATGATCGTGCTTCCCGGATTGTCTCCTCGCTCGTAATGGGTGATCGCAACAACGAGACGCCCTCTGCCCGTGCAAGATCCTCGTATTCCATTGATGCATTGTTTTCAGAAACATGCAGTTCTTATTATGTCTCCCGATGATCAATACGCAGGGCTACCTAACAGCTGATTCAGTTGCTTCTACGTGAATAGAACGACCGTTGGTTGCTAGGTAGAACTTCTATACATTGTATGCCAAGTTGTGCCAATATCATCGGATCGATGGCTGTCTCACTGGAGAACAAGAGCAATAGCGGTTTCCAAGGAACGGTAGCACGCGAAGTACTGTCTCCCGATGATACAAACGGTCGCAGTAGGGAGCCGTCCGTGAGACGGGAGATCCGCAAACGGAGGCTGTACCCAGAAGCGGCGGATTTATTAACTACTATAGAGTTATTATTAACCGAGAGTGGACAGAGCTACCAGCAGACGAGAGGTGAACATGCTCAGAGAACAGCATAGCCCGGAGCATCCACGACGTTCAGTCGCTCTGAAAGCCGTGATCGAGGAGTACGCGGACGAACCCGACGAGTGTACGATCTATCCCGATCCCGCGCCGAGAGAACAGGAGACGACCGCGTGGATTTCCGCGAAAACGGGGTCGTTCGTCCCACTGGACGACGTACGGTAGTCGACCACGAACGTTTTAATCACCCCCTTCGAAAGCGCAACTATGGGAACCGAGCCGAAACAGCGTCTCCGGGAGAACGCCGTCGAGATCACGTCGATGCTGGTGACCGGGATCTGGCTCGCTCTTCTGTTCGTCGGGCCCGGAAACTGGTGGCTCGCCGTGATGTTGTTCGGCTACGTGGTCGTCGTGCCGACGGTCGCCCTGCTCTACGGTGACGAAGAGGACATCGAGGAGTGGGTCGACGAGTACGATGGCGAGGAGACCGGACAGGACGACACAGAGCCAAACGACGCGCTCGAAACGCTCCGGGATCGGTACGCTCGTGGCGAACTCACCGACGAGCAGTTCGAGCGGAAACTCGATCGGTTGCTGGAAACGGAGACGCTCGAAGACGTCGAGGACAGACAGCACCGCAGGGAGCGCCAGCCGGAGTTCGAGCGCTGAGCCGCCGGTCAGACAGCGAGGACGGTATCGACGACGAGCATCACGCCAAAGCCGGTGAGGAAGGTGAGCGTCGCCAGATCGGCGAAGCCGTGGCCGTGACTGGAGGGGATCATCTCCCGGAAGACGACGGCGATCATCGTCCCGGCGGCGAAGCCGGCGGCCGCGGGGAACAGTCCCGAGACGATCGTCACGAGCGCGAAGCCGAGTGCGGCCGCGATCGGCTCGGGGACCGCCCCCGAAAGCGTCGTGTACAGGATCGTCTTTCCTTCCGAGAGCCCCGCTCTGTCGGCTGGCACCGCCATCGCGAACCCGTCGGGCACGTTCTGGACGGCGATGGCGATGGCGAGCGCGATGCCCACAGTGTCCAGACCGCTGGCAAACGCGATACCGATCGCGAGGCCTTCGGGGATGTTGTGGATGGTGATCGATCCGGCGATCAGCACTGCCTGTCGCCAGTTCTCGGCGTCCTCCAGCCCTGTGGTGTCGTCTGTGCCGTGCGATTCCGGACCACGAAAGCGAAGGTGGACGTGTGGGAGCGTCCGGTTGATCGCGAGCAACGCGACGCCGCCGACCACGAACCCGCCCAGCACCTCACCGATGCCGCCGAATTCGAGGCCGGGCACGATCAGGGCGAACACGGCCGCGCCGAACATGATCCCCGCCGCCATTCCGATGGCACCGTCGTAGGTGCGGTGGCTGATCCTGTCTGTGAACAGGACCGGCAGCGCTCCGAGTCCCGTGGCAGCGCCCGCGGCGAGTGCGATCAACGTTACCTCCAGCACCGAGACCATCTATCCGTCCGTTCACAGTTCCTCGGGCAGGGACTTCAGTGTCCCCGTGGAGCGACACGCATTTTTGCCCCCGGCAAGACCTGTGGGTATGGACCAGAAGCAGGAGCTGACGAGCGTCGACCTCGCAGCCCTCGTCTCCGAGTTCGGAGCCTACGAGGGCGCGAAAGTCGACAAAGCCTATCTCTACGGCGATGACTTCCTCCGGCTCAAGATGCGGGATTTCGACCGCGGTCGCGTCGAGTTGCTGGTCGAGATCAGCGACGTCAAGCGGGCCCATTTCGCCGCACCCGAGCACGTCCCCGACGCGCCGGGACGACCGCCGAACTTCGCGATGATGCTACGAAATCGTCTTTCGGGGGCCGATTTCGCCGGTGTCGAACAGTACGAGTTCGACCGCATCCTCAGTTTCGAGTTCGAGCGCGACGACGAGAACACCACGATCATCACCGAGTTGTTCGGCCCAGGGAACATCGCGGTCGTCGACTCGAACCGGGAAGTCGTCGACTGTCTGGACACCGTCCGACTGAAATCCCGGACCGTTGCCCCCGGCGCACAGTACGAGTTCCCGGAGTCGCAGGTCCATCCGCTCACGATGTCTTACGAGGCCTTTGTCGCGATGATGGACGACTCCGATTCGGACGTGGTCAGGACCCTCGCCACCCAGCTCAACTTCGGCGGGCTGTACGCCGAGGAGCTTTGTACGCGTGCGGACATCGACAAAACGACCGACATCGGCGAGGCCGACGAGTCAGTGTACGAACCGCTGTACGCCGCCATCGACGAACTCGCGATCGAGCTGCGAACTGGTGGGCTCGACCCACGCGTCTACTACGAGGAGACGGATGGGGAGAGTCGGCGGCGAGTCGACGTGACGCCGATCCCGCTGGAGGAGTACAGCCACCTCGACAGCGAGGCCTTTGACACGTTCAACGCCGCCATCGACGACTACTTCTACCAGCTCGATCTGACCGAGGAAGAGGAAAACTCGGGGGAGACACAGCGTCCGGATTTCGAGAGCGAGATCGAAAAGCAACAGCGGATCATCGAACAACAGGAGAGCGCAATCGAGGGATTCGAGCAAGACGCCGAGGCCGAACGCGAGAAAGCCGAGTCACTGTACGCCAACTACGATCTGGTCGACGAAGTGCTCTCGACGATCCAGTCGGCCCGCGCCGACGACGTGCCGTGGGACGAAATAGAGGCGACGTTCGAGCAGGGGGCAGAGCAGGGAATCGCAGAGGCCGAAGCCGTCCGGCGACTCGATGCTGACGACGGCTTTGTCACCGTCGATATCGACGGCGTCGACGTCCGTCTCGACGCGAGCGAGGGGGTCGAACACAACGCCGACCGACTGTATCGGGAGGCAAAGCGTATCGAGGACAAGAAAGAAGGCGCGCTGGCGGCCATCGAAGACACCCGCGAGGCGCTCGAAGACGTCAAGCAGCGCCGCGACGAGTGGGAGCGACGACAGGAGCAAGACGATATGGACGAGGACGGCGACGACGAAGAGACGGATCGCGACTGGCTCTCCATGCCGTCGATCCCGGTCCGCAAGTCCGAGCAGTGGTACGAGCGCTTCCGCTGGTTCCGCACGACCGACGGCTATCTCGTGATCGGCGGCCGGAACGCGGACCAGAACGAGGAACTGGTGAAAAAGTATCTCGACAAGGGTGATCGGTTCTTCCACGCGCAGGCCCACGGCGGCCCGGTGACGATCCTCAAGGCCACGGATCCGAGCGAGGCGGCACGGGATGTCGACATCCCCGACTCCAGCGAACAGGAGGCCGCACAGTTCGCGGTATCCTATTCGTCGGTCTGGAAGGATGGCCGGTACTCGGGCGACGTCTACGCAGTCGATCACGACCAGGTCTCGAAGACGCCCGAGAGCGGCGAGTTTCTGGAGAAAGGCGGCTTTGCGATCCGTGGCGACCGGGAGTACTTCCGGGACGTCGAGATCGGTGCCGCGGTCGGGATTACCTGTGAACCGTCGACGCGAGTGATCGGTGGGCCGCCTGCCGCGGTTCGCGAACACGCCGAGACCGTGATCGAGGTCGAGCCGGGCAGGTACGCACAGGGTGACGTGGCAAAGCGTATCTACCGCCAGTTCCGCGAGCGCTTCGCGGACACATCCTTCGTCCGGAAGGTCGCGAGCCCCGATCTGATCCAGCATTTCCTGCCGCCGGGTGGGAGCCGGATGCTGGACGACTAGGCTCGGCCCGCCGGGATCGTCACCCGTCGCTTCGATCGGGGATCCGGATACGTACGCGCGTCCCCTCGTCGGTCACCTCGAAGTCGAGGTCGCCACCCAGCACCGTGACGACCCAGCTACTGAGCCAGAGCCCGAGTCCGCTCCCGTGATACAGTTGTGAGCTCTCACTGGCTTCGATCGCCTGGAGTTTGTGAGGCGGTATTCCGGGGCCGTTGTCGGTGACCCGGACTGCAACGCCATCCGCGTCTCTGGCTGCGGTGATACTGAGGTGCGCATCAGCTGCTTCGTTATGCTGGATTCCGTTTTCGGCGATGTTTTCCAGCACCACCTCGAACTGCTGTGCGTACGTCGAAACGGCGAGCTCGGCCGGAACGTCGGTGTCGACATCGGCCGTAGGATACTCCTGTCTCAACCGTTCGGCCACTCTGACAACCACGTCTGCGACCGGGACCCGTTCGATTGTACGGTCGGTTACCGACAGGTGACGTTCGACGGAATGAGCTTGCCGACTGAGGTCGACGAGCCCCTCGATGACTGTTTCGATCTCGTCGATCCGCTGGCGACGCTGCTTGGGGTCGTCGGTGTCGGCCAACTGTGTGAGTCCCTCCACGACTGCCAGTTCGTTGCGCACATTGTGTCGCAACAGTCGATTCAGGACCTTGATACGCTGTCGTCGTTGCTGTTTCTCCGTGATGTCCCGGTACACGATTGCATAGCCCATCACGTCGCCGGTCCGTCCTTCGACGGCTGAGCGGTTCGTCTGGAGCCGTCGCCCGAGTCGGTCGATCGTTTTGGGGACATCCGCTGGACCGTGATCTCCAGTCTCGTGCAGCGTTGACAGCGGCTCACCGAGACAGGCTGAGCGGTCGCAATCGAGCAGTTGACTGGCGCTTTCGTTGATCTGTAACACCGTCCCGTCTGTCGAGACGATGACGATGCCGTCGTCGAGCTGTTGCAGTGCCCTCGCTTCGCCGATCCGGCGGGTTGCCGGGACGAACTCGAACAGCCGATGTCTGGCGGCCGCGTACGTGAGAGCAACGCTCATCGCGCCGAACCCGAGTGGCAACAGGGGCATTGCAGGGTCCGGTTCGAGCTGCATGACGTCGATTCCGGCCGCCACGTACGGCGAAACCGATCCGACAATGAGGGCAAACGCCTGCTCGGAGAACAGCTCGTCGTGCTCCGAGAGCGATCTGTGGAGGTAGACGAGACCGATCGGCGACAGCGAGAACAGCGCGAGCAACTGGACGACGTGAATCGCGTTCGACTCGGTATCGACGATCGGAACGTCTCCGGAGAGATCCACAATCACTTCGGCGAAGACCAGCCCATGAAGCGGCCCCGTGAGGTTGAGGACGAACACACCAGCTAACACTGCAACGACGGCACCGTGTCCGCGACGCCCCAGTAGCTCTGCACGACCGGTGTACGTGAGGACGAAGAGGAACCAGCAAGCGACCGACAGCGTTCCGAGTGCAAGCTGGAGGTGTTCTAAGAACGCCAGCGTTTCCGGAGCTCGAATCGTCGTCGCGAGAAGAATATAGGTGCCGGTGTAGACACAGACCACGATGTTCATTGCAGTAAGCCAGAGTGCGCCGGGAATCGTCCTGTACCGGAACGTGTACACGGCGATCCTGCCGTCGTGAACGCGACGACGATGAGTACCCACACCCACGCTGGCATCGCGGCAACTCCGTCCATTGGTGGTCGTTCGTCCCACACCATACATCACTGACAATTCAGTGTATCGGCCGCCGATCACAGCCACGAATAACAGCGCACTTACCGGACGGGAACGCACAAACCGATATGAGAATTCAGGATCGCCATCCGGTCGAGGGAGGCCGCGAGCGGATGACGCTCGTCCCCGAGAGCCTCGACGACCTCTGGCATCTGCAGTACGTCCTCGAACCCGGCGACCTCGTCGGCGGCGATACGACCCGGCGGATTCAGCGCAACGACGACCAGATGCGCGATACCGGTGGCGAGCGCGAACACATGTACGTGACCATCGACGTCGAGGAGGTCGAGTTCCACAAGTTCTCGAATCGCCTGCGCGTCGCCGGAACGATCGACGACTGTTCACGGGAGGATCAGCTCGGACTACATCACACGCTCAATGTCGAGGAGCGTGACGAGATCACCGTCGAAAAGCGGTTCAAACCCGATCAGGAAGAACGATTACAGGAGGCTGTCGAAGCCACCGATAATCCGGACGTAGCGATCGCAACCGTCGAGGAGGGACAGGCACACATCCACTCTGTCGAGCAGTACGGAACCGAAGAGTACGCCCGCTTTACCGGGACGACCGGAAAGGGCGAGTTCTCACGCTCGCGCGACGAGCTGTTCGGAGAGTTAACTGACGCGCTTGCCCGACTGGACGTCGACGCGATCATTCTCGCAGGCCCCGGTTTCACGAAAAAAGACGCGTACTCCTACATCGAGGAGGAGGCGGGAGAGCTTACCGACAAAATCACCATGGTCGACACGAGCGGGGTCGGGGATCGTGGCGTCCACGAGGTGCTCAAACGCGGTGCCGTCGCGGACGTTCAGGCCGAGACCCGCATCGCCGAGGAGGCCGAGCTGATCGACGAGCTGACCGAGCGGATCGCAGGGGGTGCGAAAGCCTCCTACGGTCCGGAGAACGTCGCTGAGGCCGCGGAGTTCGGTGCGGTCGAGACCCTGTTGATACTCGACGATCGGCTCAGAACCGAGCGCAGCGGAGAGGGGGAGTGGGAGATCGACGCCGACGACGTGATCACACAGGTCGAACAGCAGGGCGGCGAGGTCGTCGTCTTCTCGGGCGAGTTCGATCCCGGCCAGCAGCTTTCCAATCTCGGCGGGATCGCGGCGTTGCTTCGATATCGGCTGGAGTGAGCTTGGCAGCGTGTTACTCGTCGTCGAACGGCGAGCCGGCAGCCTCCGGCTCGTGCCCGGAGAGGCTAATAATATTCTCGCGGCCAACCCGTAGTTTCGAGATCTCCCCCTCGTCTTCCATGTCCGAGAGGAGCATGCTCACTTTCGACTTCGACCAGCCGGTCTCCTCGACGATCCGGACCTGTTTCATCCGCCCGCCGTTTTCCTCAAGCAACGACATCACGCGCGCTTCGTCGGTTAGCAATTCCTCTTCGGGCATCCCGTCGTCCGCTGACTCCGTGGGTGTCGATGGCTCGGCCGCACCGGGCTCCGTCGACTGATCGGTGGGTGTCGAGGATGAGAACGGGCTTGTCATCGGTTCGTCACGCCGCCAGACGACGATGATTCCGATGCCGAGGACGAGCACGACGACCCCGGTCAGTAGCATCCAGGGATCGTCCTCTTCCGATCCGTCGCGGTCGGTCGGATCACCGTTCGTCCCTTCGCCGTCTTCGACCGCGTCCGTGGGCTGAAGCACAGCTCGTGGCTGATTATCGCTGAACACCTCCTCGCCTTTCCACGTGATCGACTCGCTGTCGATCAACTCGGGATCCGAGGGCTCACCGGTCTCGTTCGGTTCGTACTCGGTGAAGACGAGCCCGTCACCGGCCTGGAAAACGATCCACTGGTCCTCCCCGATGTAATGGCCTCCCTCGTAGATGTCACCGACAACTACGCGGTCCTCCTGTTGATCGGCGAAGCCGTCCCAGTAAAACGACATTCTGACGACGCCAACCGAGTTCCCTTGCGTGTCGGTTTCGATCACCGCTTCACGCTCGAACTGTCGTGCCGCCATCTCGCGCTCTAGATCGTCGTCCGCGTTCCTGACGAGAGCCGTCGCCTGATCCCGGAAGTCGGCGAACAGCTGGTGGTCCTCGTTGTCGTTGAATTCGGCTGCGAACGTCTCGAACTGCTCGATCTCCTCCTCGTCGTCGAGATGCCGGTTCGACTGGAAGGTCCACTGGGCAGTACCGTTCGCGTGGATCGTCAGGACGAACTGTTCGTTGTCGACTTCGTCACCCTGTGCGGCGGCGAGCGCGGTGTCAGTATCGGACTCGCTCGCAAACGAGTGTTCGCCCACTGTCGTAGCGCCAGCCACTGGAAGCACGCCGAGTACTACGATGACCAGTAGGGCAACGACGACTCCGACACCCAGCGATCGCTCCATACTGTGTGAGAACAACGTGGGTAGTACAATAGACCTTGCGACAGCGGGCGCACGGTGAAAGTACCCGGCGAGTCAGGGAGCCAGTCGGTTCTTCCGGCCTTTCATGTGCTCGTTATAGTGTTCGAAGGTGATCGGACACCACTCCTCGGCGAGGTCGAGGATATCCTCGGTCATTCCGCGGACTTCCCACTGGGCGTCGGCTTCCGCGCGCATATCGGCGACGTGCATCAGCATTCTGGCGTTCATGGACATTACCATGTTCACCTCCGTCCCGATCGGGAGCACGAACCGGGCATCCTCGGGGGGCATGCCCAGATCGAGCAGTTCCTGATACGCTTCGACCGACTGTCGGACCGACTCCTGGAAGACCTCCTCTCGACGCTCGACCGTCTCGTCGTCGACCTGCCCGGCTTTCTGGTTCCGCCCGACCCAGTCGGGATCGGTCGCGGAGGGCGGCGTGACAACCATCTCGCCGTCCTCGACAGCTGCGGGATCGACATCGTCGAAGGCGACATAGCGCATCGATTGTACGTCGAAGGAGACGTGACGGTGCCGGGTGATCTGTGCCATACACGAGCGGCTGAGTCCCTTGATCGCGAACGTGGCCTGCGGGTGCTCGAACGGGCCGAAGTGGCCGTGATCGAGCAGGTGGCCGATCAGGGTGGCCTTCTTGTCCTCGATCGTCTCGCCCTCTACCGACTCCATGATCTCCTCGAAGGACCGGTCGCCGACGAACTCCGACATGTAATCGTTCCGCGCACTGGTACAGATAACTTCCTCGGGGTTGTTCGTGGCTTCGAGCAGTTTGACTTCCATACACACGTGGCTAGGAGGCAGATAGATAATCCTACTGTTCCCGGCCGTCGACAGGCCCAAACCCTAACCGGGCGTACCAGCATCCATGGTCACGAATATCGCGAAAGGCGTGCAGGCGTTCACCAGCAACGCGTTTCTCGTCCCGGGCGATCGACCGGTCCTCGTCGATACCGGCGCGAACTTCGACGCCGTGAACCGGCTCCGCGAGCGCGTCGACGCGCTCGATGCAGTTTTTCTCACACATACCCACGAGGATCATATCGGCAACCTGCCCGCGATCAAAGATGCCTTCGATGTCGACGCATGGGGGTACGACATCGATGCGCCCGGTGTCGACGTTGCTATCGCCGACGAGGATACAGTCACGCTCGGCGACCAGCAGTACGTCGCCTTACACACGCCGGGACACAAAAACGACCATCTCTGCCTGTACTCGGAGACGGCACGTCGCCTGTTTGCCGGTGATCTCGTGTTCCAGAACGGGGCGTTCGGACGGACGGACCTTCCAGAAGGCGATCGGGAACTGCTGATCGAAAGTATCGACAGGCTGCTCGGTCGGATCGACGACTCGCTATCGGAGCTATACGTGGGCCACGGCCCAAGCGTCACGAACGAGCCGTACTCCCACGTCGAACTCGCCGGCCGGATGGCGCGCGAGCGATAGGGCATACGATTTTGAGTGGAACTATCGTAATCGATTATGTAGAACCATGTCAGGCAAATCGCTACTGATGATCGTCGGCGATTTCGGCGAGGACTACGAGATAATGGTACCGTTTCAGGCGCTCCAGGCAGTTGGCCACGACGTCGACGCGGTCT
>OBKM01001120.1_pt1 | contig 11431 bp, 10 predicted proteins | sample 1519691 | NCBI WGS metagenome assembly OBKM01 (sample SAMEA37050418, study PRJEB22526) | metagenome | biome: saline pan; feature: lake; material: water | place: Egypt | collected 2015 | depth 0.5 m
CACTTCAGTTCACGCCGGAGTTTGCGGCTGCGATCCGGGACCTACTGCGTCGTACAGAGGAGTTATATCAGGAGGGAATCGCAGGCATCAAACACCTGCCGGCAGACAGTCAGTTCCCGGTGTTGCTCTCCTCGGTACTGTACGCCGACTACCACCGCCAGATCCGGACTGTCAACTGTGATGTACTGACCAACGAGCCATCGCTCTCGTTGCCCCGGAAGCTTTCTTTGTTCCTCCGGACCCGATATCGGTGGCAGTTCACGAACGACCCAGAGACCGTCTTCCGGACGGTCAGTGACATCACGCTGCCCGACACGACGACCCTGCCGCCGGAGCCGGGCGAGACGCTCCCGATGCGGTAACCGCTTACCGACACGACGACGCAAAGTCTGTCACCCACGGAGGGCCTGTTCGCCGCCGATGCCGGCAAAGTCAAACCAATCGGCCCGGAAGAGGACGAGCAACACCGCAGCGGTCAACACGACCGGAGCGAAATTCTCGAAGACGAGGTTGACAAGCCCCCAGAACAGACAGAAGTTGATCAGGTCATCGAGAAAGAACTCGGCCTCTTTGAGTCGCTGGACGAGGGCACTGTGGTCGAACGACAGGTGGAGTATCCCCACCGCGATGGACCCCGAGAGAATCCAGCCGAGGAAGTTCATGACCGGAACCCCGTAGTAGCTCCCAGGGTCATCCCACGCCCAGAAGCCAAGCGCTACTGCACCGGGGTCTAAGATGAGGTCTAACAGGACGACCAAGGCGACGACGGTAGGGTAGCGGACCGGAAGTCGTTCTGCACGCTCCCCGAGTGCTAACACGCCGAGCAGGTAGGCGTTGATCAGAATTGGAAAATAAAAAACGTGGATGGCAACCGGGATATCACCGAGCAGCATCGGGCCCAGCTGTGTCTGGTAGGCAAACTCACCGTAGGGAACGCCGGTGTTGACACCGATGAGTTCGATACCCCACGCAAACAGCGTCAAGACACCGAGCCCGACTGCAGCACGGCGGTCGATCACCGGCAACAACCCCGCGATCAGCGGAAGAGCCATGATCGTCGCCGCGGCAACGATGAGGTAGGGATTGAAAGCGAGCCACCCCGGAATCAGTCCTGCTTGTCCACCGATCAAGAGGACCACACCAACCAGCGGGAAGGTGACTGCGATCGTCAGCCGGTTGTCACGGACCACCGTGGCAAGCCGCTGTTCGAACTGCACACGCTGCATATACAGCCATGACACAAGCAGTTACAAGAACGATCCGATCCACCGTGGTCAACCCCTCGTCGTCACGGCAGCAACGCCGATGGGGGGATGAGGTTGACCAGTGCCCACAGCGTCAATCCTGTTCCGACGGCTGTGTTGATGTACGGGTACCACCAGTACGCGTCGTCGACGGGGACCCGTGAGTACATGATCCCCGCTGCGAGGACCGGGTAGATCGCGAGGGCGACTCCGGCCTTGAGGTCATAGCCCACGAACAACAGCGCTGCGGCCGCCCAAATACCAATGCAGTAGAGAAACGTCCGCCGCTCGCCGAGCCGCGTGGCAGTCGTCTCGATTCCGGCACGCCGATCGGGCTCGATGTCGGGAATCGCCGAGAAGGTGTGCATCGCCATCGCCCACAGCCAGCCGCCGATAACGGCCACGGCCGGTGGCTGACTGCCTGCGACGGTCACGTACGCGGCTGCCCCGGGGAGAATGTACAGGCCGTTTGATACCGAATCGAGCCCTGGTGTCGTCTTGAACCGAAACGGTGGGGCGCTGTACTGCGTCGCCAACAGCAGATAGAACACCAACCACGGCCACGCGGCAACCGGGACGAGGGGAAACAGTGCGAACAACAACCCACCGCTTGCGAGCACGATCCACGGCACGTACCCATCGCCGGTGTACCTGACCTCCTGTTCCTCTTTTTTCGGATTCTCGGTGTCGATATCGGCATCGAAGAGATCGTTGATGCCGTAGAGATAGATGTTCGCTGGTCCGAGGAAATAGAGCAACAGGGCGACAGTCTCGAGTGTAATCAACTCCCGTGGATCGCTGGCCGCATACGCGACGGCAACGATAATCGGCCCGGCAAGGTAAAACCAGAACCGCGGTCGTGACAGCTTGATCAGGTACGTCGCCCGCTCCATCGATTCATGCCGTGTCCTCGATAATCTTATCGGCGACGATTTCGCCCCCGATAAGCGTCATCGGCACGCCGATTCCTGGGTTGGTCGATGCACCGACAGCATAGAGCCCGTCGACGCCTGGATACCGGTGGTTCGGCCGGAACAGGGCGGTCTGCATGAGGGTGTGGGCCATTCCGAGTGCACTGCCGTTGTAGCTTTTGTACCGTCCGCCGAAGCCAGATACAGAGAACGACTCCTCGACGACGATCCGATCACGAAACTCGACGCCGGTGTACTCGACGATCCCGTCGAAGATCTTCTCCCGGAAGGCCTCCCGCGCCGTCTGGTCGTCATCAAGTCCAGGTGCGACTGGAACGAGGATCACGACTGCGTGGTGTCCCTCCGGCGCAACGGTGTCGTCCGTTTTTGAAGCGACAGAAAGGTAGATCGACGGATCTGCAGGCCACCGTTTGGTCTCGAAGATCGAGTCGAAGTGTTCACTCCAGTCTGCAGGCAGCAACAGGGTGTGGTGATCGAACTCTGGCAGGTCACCCTCGACACCCAGGTACAGCATGTATGCTGATGGTGCATACGTCCGGTCCTCCCAGTAGGAGGCCCCATAGGCCCGCTTCTCTTCGGGTAACAATTCCTGATCGATGTGGGCGAGGTTTGCGTTGCCGACGACGAGATCGGTCGGAATAGTTGTTTGAGTTCCTCCATCTGCGGCCGCCGTTGCTGGGCGTGGCGGCCCGTCGATTCCGGCTGTCACCTGTGGTGGGGCGTCTGCCGGGGCATCTGCGATCGGCGACGGGTGGTCGTGTGTCGGCCGCTTGACGTCGACGGCGAAGCCACCGCGACGACCCCGGATGGCTGTCGCCTCAGCGTTGACGTGGTAGTCGACGCCCAACTCGGCTCCAATCTCGACGAGGGCATCAACGACGGTCCCGAGTCCGCCGTGAGGGTACCACACGCCGAGGTTGAAGTCGACGTGACTCATCAGGTTGTACAGCGCCGGCGTGTTCGTGGGCGACCCACCGAGGAACATCAACGTGTACTGCATCAGCTGTTGGAGCTTCGGGTGATCGAAGTACGACTCCACGTGCTCTTGCATCGTACCGCGGATCTTGAGGTCTCGTGCTTTGATCAGTCCCGGGTCGATCCAGTCACGCAGCCGTGACCGGTCCGTGTAGACGAAATCCTCCATCCCGACTTCGTAGGTCTGTTTTGACTCCTCAAGATACGCCATCAACGCGTCGCCAGCGCCCTCTTCGTAGTACTCGAACAGCCCCCGGGCCTCGTCGACGTCCGGCGGAATCGCGAGGTGATCGCCGTCCTCGAAGAAGACCGCGTAGTGGGGATCGAGTTGCGTGAGGTCGTAAAATGCCTCCGTCGTGTACCCGAAGTCCTCGTAGAAGCTCTCGAAGACATCCGGCATCAGGTACCAGGACGGCCCCATGTCGAAGGTGAACTCACCGCGGTACAGCCGGCTGAGCCGCCCACCGAGCTGTTCGTTTCGCTCGAGCACTGTCACGTCGGCGCCGGCGTCGGCGAGGTAACAGGCCGCCGAGAGACCGCCGATGCCACTGCCAATGATCGTTACCGATTGACCAGCGAACTCGTCCATAGGCCTGTTATGTTACCGGCCCTGATAAGCATTCGACTCCCGGATGATAGCCCGTTGCCCACGGCCATACGAGCGACTCAGTCTGCCCCGAACTGGGCTGCTAATGCCGGAAGCAGTGTTCCCAGGTCGCCGACAATTCCGTGGTCGGCGATCCGAAGCATCGGAACGGCCGGGTCGTCTGCGACCGCGACGATCGTCTCGACACGCGAGAGGCCAGCCACGTGTCGTGGACTCCCCGAGATTCCAAGCGCGATGTAGACGTCTGCGGCCGGTGTGACCCCGTAGCTACCGATGGGTGCAGTCATATCGACCGCACCGGCTGCCACCGCCGGCCGTGTCCCGCCGACGGCGGCATCCAGGGCATCGGCGACAGCCATCGCTTCGGAAACGGTCTCAGAGACGAGCACCCCACGGCCGATGCCGACGACTACCGACGTATCGAGGACATCCGGGGTGGGAGTCACCCGTTGGATGCCCAGTCGGCGGGGCGTCGGGTCGTCGCCCGCGCTGACTGTGACCGTCTCGACGGGCGGGTCGCTGTGCCCCGTTGCTCTCCCCCACCGCCCCGGCCGCACCGTCAACACCGACTCCTCCGGCGCCGTGAGTGTCGCCTCTTCGGTCCCGTCGTGGTGCTCGCGGTGAACCGTCGTTTGGTCACTGATCCCCGTGATATCTGTCAGGAGTGGGCGGTCGAGACGAGTTGCGAGTGCCGGTGCGTACTCGAGTCCGACGGACGTGTGCGGAAAGACGATATGTGCCGGATCGACCGCCTGGGTGATCTTTACGAGACCACGGAGTGTCCGATACCCAGTGTGAAGCCCCGTTCCGGTAAGTTCTAAGATCCGATCGACGGGGTCACGGGTGAGCTGGCTGGTCACGTCGTTGTCACCGTCGCCGATCACCGCAACTGCGATCCCCGCTGCAGTCAGCTCTGTGGCCGCCGTGAGCGCTTCGAGGTTGGCGCGGTGTAGCTGGCCGCGCCGGTGGGCAACGACAACGAGGCTGTCACTCATCGGGACTGACCCCCACCGTGTCGAGGACAGACTCGATGTGTGCGACAGTGTCTGCTGTCGACTCCCTGTTGTACGCGGCACTCGCTGTCTGGGTCACTGACTCGGTCACCGTGACGGCCGCTTCTGGAAGAGTCACCCCGAGGTCATCGGTGGTCACGTGTGTGACCGAACCGGGGACTGCCTGCTCCTGTTGGGACCCGGTGGTCGACTCCGCGTAGATGCTCACGACAGCCGGAAGCGGTAATTCCATTCGGATCTCTTGTCCACCTTCGATTTCCTGGTAGACAACGACCGTCCCTTCACCCGCCTGGAGGCCGGTTACGGCCGTTGCCCAGGTGTACCCAAGCTCGACTGCCAGTGCGGGCCCCGTCGCTTCGAATCCGTAGTCTGGGCGGCGAATCCCGATACAGGCCAAGTCCGGCTGTTGGCTGCGGAGGGCTGCGCCTAACAGCTGGCGTTGTTGAGCGATGTCGACCGGCGACATGTCGTCGACTACTGGGTCCCAGACCCGGATCACCTCGTCGACGCCGGCCGGTAGTCGCTCGGCCAAGTGGTCCTCGACTGTCTCCGGCCCGACCACGACTGCGGTCAGCGTCACTCCCGCGGCCGTCTCCCCGACAGCAGCCCCCGCTGCCGCAGCAGCGATATCCCACCGGTTGAGCCTGGGGCCCTCGTCGGCTGCCGATGGCGGTGGCGTTGTCGTCCGGACCGGCGCTACGATATGCACACCTGTGGGTTCGATCGGTGGGCAAATAAGCGCCGTGGCATCACGGCTCAGTGGCGTTCTCTTCGGCCAACGAGATGAGGTTCTCTCGTCTGATCCGGAGCTTCTCGATTCGCCCGTTTTCCTCCATCTCTGAGAGCAACTGGGAGACCTTCGCACTGGACCAGTTCGTCTCTTCGACGATAGTGGCCTGCTTCATCCGACCGCCGTGATCGACGAGCATCTGTTCGACTCGTTCTTCGTCGCTTAACAGCTCCGGGTCGACCGGTTCGTCCGGCTCACCTGATTCTTCGGATGCCGGCGTATCCTCTGCCGGCGTACCCTCTGCCGGCAGGTTTGGTTCTTCGTTACGTGACCGGAGCCACCAGAGGGCGCCGATCAGCACGACGCCGGCACCGAGTCCAAGGAGCAGCGCACTCGGTGTCACGACCGGCTGATCAGGTGTCGTCGGGGACGGCTCAAGGATCAGTTGGATATCCCCGACTGCAAACTCGATTGGACCCTCCCAGATGATCTGTCCCTCGGCGAGGGTCGTCGATTCGATTCGTGAGGCGTCGGTCTCGAGCCGGTACTCCTCGGGGAGTGTGACGATGAGCCGCTGGTCTGCGGAGAGTGTTCCCAGCCAGTGGCCGGTCTCGTCGTGGAACGCGTCGCCGACTTCGATCCGTTCCTCCTCGAGCTGTCCGAAGTTCGTCCAGCCGAACTCATGGCGGAAATAGCCCGTCTCTTTTTCGACGGTCGCCGTCCGTGTCTGGTTGTGGATCGTCATCTCACGACCGGCCTGCGCTTCGACCCGGTCGATGTTCGCGATGATCGTTCGGCCCCCGATCTCGTGGTCTCCTCGTTCGAATTCGGCCGCGAGGTCTTCGAAGGCAGCCTGTTCGGCGTCCGTTCCCGCCGGCAGTGACTGTGTGAGGATGACCCGTGCGTCACCGGTACTGTCGATTACAATCTCGACTGACTGTGCGGTGATCGTGTCCGACGGCGTGGTCACAGCGCCCGCTGTCGGCGACAGGGCAACGACTGCCAGACCACCACCGAGGAGGGCAATGCCCAGCAGAAGGACCACTCCGACGGGGACCCGCATACCCAACGGTTCCTTCTGCCGGAGAAAAAACACTTTCTATGCCATGGTGTCCGTTCCACCGCCATCGGTCTTGCTTCGCCCGTGCACAGCACGTGTCGGTTAGCTTTTAACATGGTACGTCATACACTCGTGCGATGCGCCGCCGGGTGCTTGCGGTCCTCGTCGTTCTCGTCATGGTCGCTGGCATGCTCCCTCCGGGTGCCTTCGCCGGCGGGCCCGCCCTCCAAACTGGCGAGGCTGCAGCGGTACCACAACAGCTTCCATTAGGGAGCGATGCGACTGTTCACGCTGCATCGGCACAGACAAACGCCGGCATCGCAGCGCAGACCGAGGGCCTCGACACGTACGTTCGGTACCGTGAACTGCTGCTCGCAGAACGGCTCGCAACGGCCGAGAACACGAGCGTCCAACGACAGATACTCAACGACGAGGCAGCGGTTCTCGAGGCGGCAATCACCGAGCTTCGGGAGCGTGAGGAGGCTGCGTACGAAGCCCACACTGCAGGTGAGATCACCGGGCGTGAACTCACCTGGCGGCTCGGGCAGACGGCACAAGAGGCCGCTGCACTCGAACGGTGGCTTACGACCTTCATCGATACCGTCGATGAAACAGCCGGTGTCGAGTTCGTGGAGCTTGGGGTCACTCGGAACGAACTCCGTGGGCTCCAAATCGACGTCGCGGTCAGCCAGACACCACTACGCGACCGCCTCTCCCAGTCGATGACCGGTGATCCGGAAGCGGTGACAGGGGCCACCGACCTCCGGATCGGCACGACCGACACCCAAGTCACCCTCACGGCGATCGACGGGGACCAGTACGTCACAGAGACGTACCGCCCACCGGCCCGCGGCGAACCACAGTTGGTTACCCTCGACTTTGCCGAGGTCGAAAACCGGACAGCCACAGTCTACCCGACCTTCGATGGGTTCAACGGCATCTTCGCGCCACTGGAGCTCGGTGAAGCGGCGTGGCAGTTACAGCTGACAGAAGCCTACTTCGAATCGGTGTTGTACTACGACGAGCAGACGGACGCTGTCTTCTACGAACGCCAGGAGGTCGACCTCCAGTCGGTCCCAACCGAAGCAGTCCTCAACCAGACCGAGGCGGGGCTCACGGTGTCGATCGACCACACACGCCCTGGTGGCCCAGCGGAGATCACGGTCGTCGACGCTGATACCGGTGCTCCTGTCGAGGCAACGGTGACCGTCAACGGCACCGACCGTGGCACGACGACCGCGGGATCGCTGTGGGTCATCGCACCACAGGCGTCATCGACGGTCGTGGTGTCGACCGACGACCGTGATGTCGAAGTGACAGTCGATTGGACCAGACAGGTTGCTGCACTTGAGTGACGTACCTGGGGGACGAGTCGCCAGCCGGCGACGAACAACACACAAACCGGAGTACCCGCGAGGGGAATCTTGCCTCCGGTGGTGTCGGCCTGTCCGACTCCACGCGAGAGGAACCCTCGGCGTTTACGCCGAGAAGGATGTCATGCTGCTGTGTGCCCGGCAACATGCCGCTTGGAGCACACCACACAAAATCCGCAACTCCCATATACATGCTGTAGTGAACATCCAACGAGTAGCCTATGCCGAGACCAGACGTTCTACAGCGGGTCAAGGAAGCCGAACAGGAGGCCGACGAGATTATTGCTGAGGCACAGGCAGACCGCGAGCAGCGGTTGTCCAAGGCCCGTGAGCAGGCACGAGAGATCCGTCAGGGCGCTGAGGCCGAGGCGCGGGAGCACAAACAGCAACGCCTCGAGGAAGCCCGCGAGGAGATCGATGAGGAACGGGAACAGATCCTCGCGGACGCAGCCGACACGCGCGACCAGCTCGAAGCACAGGCCGAGGACCGGATGGACGCGGTCGTCGAGTACGTACTCGAACAGTTCGAGGAGGCGGTGCATGCTCAGACCTGACCGAATGAGCAAGGTCTCGATTGCCGGTTCGAAAGCCGTGTTACCGGCGGTTATCGAGACAACCTACGACCTCAACCTCGTCCACCTCAGTGACTACGATGGATCATGGGACGGCTTCGACAACGGGACACCGCTTACCGCGTCCGAGACGGTCTCCGAGAAGCTCGTCACGGTCCGGTCGATTGAGAGTAAACTCGATATCGAGGCCGAGACCCCGACCGTCTCACCCGAGGCCTTCGAGATGGAGGCCCTGGCAGAGCGCCTCGAAACGGTTCAAGCAGACGTCAACGAACTCGACGACCGGCGCGAACGGTTACAGGCAAAGCGGCGTGACCTGACCGAACAGATCGACTCTCTCGAGCCGTTTGCCGACGTCGGTATCGACCTCGACTTGCTTCATGACTACGACCGCCTCTCGGTGGTCGCTGGCTACGCGAACGCTACGGCCGTCGAAGAAGCACTCGCCGAGGCCGACGAGATCACGACCTTCGAGGTCTTCGCGGGTGGCGACGCACTCGTCATCGCAGCCCCACACGACGCCGAGACGATTACCGGTGCGCTTGTCGCCGTCGAGTTTACGCGCATCGAGATCCCTCACAGCGACGGGGATCCACAGAGCCACATCGACCAACTCCGTGAAGAGCGCACGGCAGTCGACCAGGACCTCGCTGCGGTCAACGACGAGCTCGTGGCCCTGCGCCAGGACGTAGAAGAGTTCGTATTGCGCGCGGAGGCATACCTCTCGATGCAGGCCCAACAGGCCGACATCCCGCTGAAGTTCGCGACGACTCAGCGGTCGTTCATCGCCGAGGGCTGGGTGCCAACGAACGAGTTCGATACCCTCGTCGGCGCCCTGCAGGACGCTGTCGGCGACCGCGTCGAGGTCGAAGAGATCGAACGTGCAGCATACGAGACGGCCGCCCACCACGACGACTCCCACGACCAGCCCGCTGCTGAGGCCGAGGAGGCATCCGAACAGGTCGCTACCGACGGCGGGCAGCCGGTGACGATGGATCAGACACCGCCCAGTCGGATGAACAACGTGGGGCCGGCGCGACCGTTCGAGAAACTGGTCCAAGTCGTCGGCCAACCGAAGTACTCCGAGCTCGACCCGACGTTGATCCTGTTTCTCACGTACCCGCTTGCCTTCGGGTTCATGATCTCTGATGTCGGCTACGGCATTCTCTACATCCTGATGGGGGTGGCCATGTGGCAGTTCCGGTCTGAAATGCTAAACGCCCTCGGCACGATCGGCGTTTGGGCTGGTGTGTTCACCGGGCTGTTCGGTGTCGTTTACGACGACTTCTTCGGCCTCTCAACGGGGCTTGCAGCGGTCGATCCAACCGGCATCATCGGGGCCTGGAACAAAGGCTACGAGCCCTATGTCGTCGGTGTTGGCGACTGGGTGCTGTTGTGGTTTATTGTGAGTGTCGCCTTTGGTGTCATTCATATGGCGATCGGCTACCTGATTCGCTACAAAAACGAACGGCCACACGGATTCAAAACTGCCGTCTTTGAGTCGGTGTCTTGGATCCTCGCGCTGTTTGGGCTGTACTTCTGGCTGTTCAGCGAACATGTTGCCGGCCCCGAAGGCCCGAAACCGGACTTCTTAGCCGGTCCAAATGCGGTCTACGGCCCAGAGCGACTTGACGTCGCACCAGCCTTCATCGCGACGGGCTTCCCTGAAGGACTCGGGATTGCAGGGCTCGGGATGTTCGTTGTCGGCGTCATCGGCATCTATATCGGTGAAGGCCCAATCGGCATTCTTGAAATTCCCTCACAAGTGGTCGGACAGAGTCTCTCCTACGTCCGCATGCTTGCGGTGTTGCTTGCGAAGGGTGGGATGGCACTCGTCGTCGTCATTGGCACCGATCTCCTGTTGGCACCGGTTGGAGAGCCCCAGACTCTGATCGACCCAGAGGTAGGTGTCGGCGGAACAGAATCAATTGTCGGCCTGCTGCTCAACCCAGGACAGTTAATTCCAGACGTCCACATTGTGCTTGCGATCGTGCTCATGGTGACGGCACTATTCGTGTTTGTCTTCGGACATATTGTCGTCTTGTTACTTGGAATCACCGCGGCCGGCATCCAGATGATCCGTCTGGAGTACGTGGAGTTCTTTCAGAAGTTTTATGAAGGCGGTGGAGAGAAGTATCAACCGTTCGGTTCACGTGATAACCCTCCAGAAGAGGAACTAACCTAGCACCCCACAAACTATGTCAGTTGACGCACTTCCAGAGGTTGCAACAATTGTATTAGATTCTGCACCGTTCTTGGACGACCCCGAGGTTGCCGAAGCGCTTGGCCGGGAACTTGCGATCACGGCCGCTGGACTGGCCGTCGCACTATCTACTATCGCGGCCGGATACGCCGAGGCAAAAATCGGGTCGGCAGCTGTCGGCGCAACTGCCGAGAACGAGGACTTCTTCGGGCGAGGCCTGCTGTTGACGGTCCTCCCGGAGACGATGGTGATTTTCGCAATCGTCGCACTCATCCTCGTGCTGTTCCTCTAACCAGGTCGCCCTTCTACAATGAGCTTGGACACAGTCGTCGAAGATATCCGAGAAGAAGCCCGCAAAGAGGCCGACGCGATCCGTGAGGAGGCAGAACAAGAGGCCAACGAGATCGTCGCACAGGCCGAGGAGGAGGCTGCAGAGATCCGACAGACCGCGGAGGACGAGGTCGAGGCCCAGATCGAACGGGAACGTGAGCAAGCACGGTCGAACGCGAAACTCAAAGCCCGGCAACAGCGACTGCGGGCCCGACGTGACCTGCTCGATGATGTTTACGATGCTGTCGCAGAGACCATCGCTGACTGGTCTGGTGAGCGGCGCCGTGAACTAACCGCGGCCCTGTTGGATGCTGCCCGCGAAGAGTTCACGACCGACAAACTGGTCGTCTACGGCCGGGCCGAGGACGAAGAGCTGATCACCGATTTACTCG
>OBKM01001121.1_pt1 | contig 11429 bp, 9 predicted proteins | sample 1519691 | NCBI WGS metagenome assembly OBKM01 (sample SAMEA37050418, study PRJEB22526) | metagenome | biome: saline pan; feature: lake; material: water | place: Egypt | collected 2015 | depth 0.5 m
TTTCAACTGGAGTTAAATCAAGCGTACCCGCTTCCTCCCACGAGTAAACTCGCGGGCTTCCGCGCTGTTACCGCTGTGATCTACGGGAGGTCCGGCGTCCCGACCAGGCCAGGCGTCGAAGCCGGCACGGTAGGTGCGCCGAGGTGGTGTTTAGACATGGCTTGCGACTGCTTCGTCGCGCAGTTCCGCTGCCTCGGCGAGCTGGTCAAGCCGGTCGGTGTGGCGTTGTCGGTGCGACACAAGCGTCGTTCTGGCACGCTCGATACTCTCCGTGACCGCGGCCGGGGCTGCCCCGCCGTAAGAGTCACGCATTGCCAGGTTCTGTGTCGGCTGTAGCGCAGCCCGGATCGCGTCTTCGTCTGCCAGCGCCGACAGTGGGCTATCGGTGACAGACGAGGCGGCCGTCTCGAGGGCCGCAAGTGCGGCGGCATCAGTGGGCGTCTCTGGGAGGTTGTGTGCTGCCTCGGCAACGATCTCGTGGGCCTGCCGGAACGGGACACCAGCTTTCGCGAGCGTATCGGCCACACCGGTCGCGGTGGCAAATCCCTCGGCAGCGGCCGCCTCGAGAGTGTCCGCGTCCCACGATGCCGTCTCGATGGCTCCGCCGAACACCGTACTCGCCTCCGTTATCGCATCCAGTGCAGTCCACACGTGTGGCGTTGCCCGCTGGAGGTCACGGTTGTACGCCCGTGGCAGGCCTTTGAGTGTCGTCACAAGCCCTGATAAAGCGCCGTGGACGTCACCTGCGGTCGCCCGCACTAGCTCTAAGGTGTCTGGGTTCTTCTTTTGGGGCATAATCGACGATGTCGACGCGTAGTCGTCTGCCAGTTCGACGAACCCACGGTTCGCGTATAGGACCAAATCTTCGGCGGCCCCAGCGAGGGTCGTTGCGAGCGTCGTAGCTCCTGCGAGCGTCTCGACGAAGACGTCTCTGGTCGTGGTCGCGTCCATGGCATTCTCGATGACGTCGTCGAATCCGAGCAAGGCAGCCGTCCGGGCACGGTCGATATCGAAGGCCGTTCCCGCAAACGCCGCGGCACCCAGTGGAGACCGGTTGACTCGTGTATAGGCATCGAACAACCGCTCTGTCTCCCGGCGAAGCGTCGACTCATACGAGGCCAGCCAAAACCCCACCGTGATCGGCTGTGCCGGCTGGAGATGGGTGTATCCTGGCATGACTGTCGTCGTGTGCTCGGCGGCACTCTCAAGGAACCGCTCGCGAAGCCCGAGAAGGGTTTTGATCAGCCTGAGCATGTCGGTCCGCAGCCGGTACCGGAGACAGGTTGCGACTTCATCGTTGCGAGACCGGGCCGTATGCATCCGACCGCCGTCCGGCCCGACGCGGTCGATGACGGCTGTCTCGATGGCTGCGTGGACATCCTCACCACCCGGGAGGGCCTCGAAGCCGGCGGTCTCGATCGCAGCGAGCGCGTCGAGAATCGCACCGGCAGTGTCTGGATCGAGAATCTCTTCCTCGGCGAGCATCACGACGTGTGCTCTGTCGACTGCGATGTCGGCGGCGAAGATGCGCTTGTCTGCGGCCAGTGAGGAGAGAAACTCCCTGGCTGGTCCACCGCTGAAGCGATCGCCACGGATGACGTCTGACGATTCGTCGGTCATTGTTCCCCGTCTGTTACTCCGCCGGCCGACTCACTGTGCCGGTTTGCGAGCCGTTCCTGGAACCCGTGGTACTTCGCCACGCCGGTGGCGTCTGCCTGTGAAATTCCGGCGATGTCCTCGGTGTTGAACGACGCCATTTCTTCCTCGTAGATCGCGTACGCACTCTCACGAGCGACCACACGTGCGGCACCGCCCTGAAGCTTGACAGTGACAGTGCCGGTAACCGGCTTTTGGGTTTCGGCGATGAAGCCCTCTAAGGCGTCGACGACAGGCGCAAAAACCAGTCCTTCGTACGCTTTCTCTGCCCACTCCTGTTCGACGTGGGTCTTGAAACTGCGCTCGTCTTTGGTCAAGACGAGGTCCTCCAGCGCCTCGTGGGCAGTTAACAACACACTTGCGCCAGGGTGTTCGTAGTTCTCGCGGACCTTTAGGCCCAGCATCCGGTCTTCCATCACGTCGGTACGACCGACGCCGTATTCACCTGCGAGGTCGTTTAGGGTCTCGATCAACGTGACTGGCGAAAGCTCCTCGCCGTTCACCGCGACCGGCCGTCCGGACTCGAAGGCGATTTCTACGGTCGTCGTCTCGCCGGTCGGCTCGGCGGTCCACTCGTAGACTGCCTCCGGTGGCGTGTGTTCGGGCTGTTCTAACTCTCCGCCTTCGATGGCCCGCGACCAGAGATTCTGATCGATCGACCACTCACCTTCGTTCCCGGCCTCGACGGGGAGGTCACGCTCTGCAGCATAGTCGATCTCCCAGTCTCTGGTCAACCCGAGCTCCCGCACCGGAGCGATCACTTCAAGTTCCGATCCCCGCCAGACGGCCTCGAACCGGAGTTGGTCGTTTCCCTTCCCGGTACAGCCGTGTGCGATCCCTGAACACCCGGATTCGTGTGCCACGGACAGAATCTCTTTGGCGATAATCGGACGGGCGAGTGCGGTGCCGAGTGGATATCCCTGGTAGGCTGCATTTGCGGCGACGGCGTCGAAACACAACTCTGCGAAGGCATCTGTGGCATCGACGATGTGATGTTCGACACCGAGCGCCTCGGCGGTTTCAATCGCCTCATTGAGGTCAGCTGCGGGCTGCCCGACGTCGACGGTAACGCCGATGACCTCGTCGTACCCGTACTCTTCTTCCAGCAGCGGGACACACACGGTCGTATCGAGCCCGCCAGAGAACGCAAGTGCAACGCGTGACATTTCTAGATTGACATCTGGCTTGATCGGATGTTAAGTCCTTCCATATTAATCATGAAGGACTTATCTAGCGACGTGGCTAACTGCCCCATCTAAGGGCCATCGATCGAACAGAAGAACAACCAGGCGGGGAGAACAAGTACGACTCGGGCCTAACGGCCCGGTCGTCGTCGCAGACACGAGCCGCTGTCGGAACCTCGGGAAACCATCGCTTGAGCCCGCAACATAAAGAAGACTGTATCGCGCTGGAACAAAAATATTCGGGACGGGATATTCGGGACGGGATATTCGGGACGGAGCGTATCCTGTGTCCGACAGCAATAAACTACTCCAGCGTGAATCCACACGTCCGAACTGAATGGACGAGAAAACAGAGCAACTCCGAGACCTCTTCCTCGAAACCACCGAGGAGACGACCATCACCGACCACCAGACAGACACGCGTGGATCACTCACGGACAGTCGGGACGTTGACCAGCGCGTCGCCGAGCTCCTCACGGAGATGCGCGACCGGTACACATTCCAGACGGACCTCTCAGACGAGCAGCTCCAAACAATCGTTGCGGGCTATTACGATGATAGCTCCGACGACGACCTCGCGGACGCACTGTCGATCAGCGTCGACACCGTCCGGAGTGCACGCCACGACCTACACCTGGTCCGTGCGACCGACTTTGTAGACGCAATTGACCGCACCCAGCTTCACGAACTGTACGTAGACAACGACGGGGTGGAGACAATTGCCGATGTGTTCGGCGTCTCGGTGGCTGCGGCCAGGCAGGCACACGCAGCTATTGTCGCCGACGACCAGTCCCGTCGCGCGAACCACCGGTACCGAGATGCTTTTGCAGAGTTGTTTGCGGACGCAGATCTCGCAGGATCACACACCGACGACGCACTCGAAGACGGACTGGAAGACGCCACCGACGGTCTTGAGACGAACGTATCATTCTGAGCAACGACGCGTTTTAGTCGCCATGCAGAGTATCCACGCGGTATGCAGGTTGTTACTCTGGGTCCTTCCGGCACGTACTCTCACCGTGCCGCACAAGCCGTTGCCGAGGACATCGTCTTTCGCGACTCCGTAACAGGAATTATCGACGCCGTGACAACAGAAGCGGTCGAGCGCGGAGTCATCCCAATCGAGAACAGCATCGAAGGCTCTGTCACCGAGAGCCTCGACGCGATCGCCGGACACGAGATCGCGGTCCTCCGCGAGATTGTCACTCCGATCCGCCACGCACTGATTGGGCAAAAGACAACCCCCTCCGCAGTAGTGAGCCACGCCCAGGCGCTGGCACAGTGTCGTGAATTCCTCGACAGCGAGTATCCAGACCTGTCCCGTCACGCAGTCGCCTCAACTGCTCGGGGCGTCGAACAGGCCCGCCAGGACCCCGAAACTGCGGCCATCGCACACCCACAAACCGCTACCGGCTCACTCCGTGTGCTCGCTGAGAACATCCAAGACCGGTCTTCGAACGCTACCCGGTTTTTGCTGATCGGCCCGCTCGCCGACCGGAACCGCGCCGGTGGGAAGTCGTCGTTAGTGATCTACCCGAGTACGGACTATCCGGGCTTGTTGTTACGACTCTTGGAACCGTTTGCAGACCGCGACATCAACCTCACCCGGATCGAATCGCGCCCGAGTGGTGACCGTCTCGGCGACTACATCTTTCACCTCGATATCGCTGCTGGGTTGTACGAAGATCGAACACAACAAGCACTCGCTGAGGTCGACGAGCTCGTCGATTCCGGCTGGGTCAAGCGTGTGGGGTCTTACGACGTCGAACACGTTCTGTGAACTACCGCGGGGGGGCAGCCCCCGTGGCACTCTTGTTGGACCTCCATCAAGTGTAGCGGAGTGAACTCCCGGTATGCTGTTTGGTCCCTCTGCGTGCGGGGCAAAACGTCCGGCTTCGGCAGACCTGGCATCCGGCCACTGTATACCGCTAGTTTTGGACCAGAGAGAGTGTCACTTGATCGCGACACTCGGTGGCAGCTCTGTCTCCAAGAAGGTTATAATGCTACTACCCAAAGATGAAACTACTATGCGAAGCAATCCACTTGAGGAGCTTGAATCCCTCCTTGATCAGTTCGACCAGGACCTGGCTGTCCAGACCGGTACCGCTGCCCCGGTCGACCTCATAGAGCACGACGACGAGTACCGCGCGATAATCGACCTGCCCGGCTACGATACCGATGACATCGATGTCACGTACAGTGACGGCCGCTTAGTGGTTGCCGGGGAACGGACCGATACCGTCGAGGCAACTGACGACCAGTACATCCGCCGTGAGCGACGGACGAAGTCGGTCAACCAGACGGTCACCCTGCCTGGTCCCGTCGTTGACGACGAGATCACGGCGACATACGACGCGGGAGTGCTAACTGTTCACCTGCCGAAAGCAGACCCTGACGACGACGGGCGTGAGATCGATATCGAGTGACTGTCCCACTGTCCTCTACGATTTTTTGGGATTGTGCGTGCCGAAATCCAAAGTCGGTAGCCCTTTTTACCTCGGGCGTACCAACGAATATGCATGAGTTACGAGCCCACGGCGATTGAGGAGAAATGGCGTACCCGGTGGGCCGAGAACGGACAGTACGAGGCAGACCCGGACCCGGACGCGGAAAAGATGTTCATTACCGTCCCGTACCCGTACCCCAGCGGGGGGATGCACATCGGTCACGTCCGAACGTATACCGTCCCGGATGTCTACGCACGGTATCGCCGCCAGCGTGGCGACAACGTTCTGTTCCCGATTGCGTGGCACGTCACGGGGACGCCTATTGTCGGTGCTGTCGACCGGTTAGCCGAGGGAGACACAGAGCAGATCAACAGCCTCCAGAACGCTTTCGGAGTCCCAGAAAAAGACCTCGAGAAGCTCACGACTCCAATGGGCTACGCCCGGTACTTCATCGAGGAAGCCGAGACGAGTTACAAGCAGGGAATGCAGAGTCTGGGGCTGTCGGTCGACTGGCGCCGGGAGTTCACTACCAACGACGAACGGTACTCTCGGTTCATCACCTGGCAGTACGAGACTCTGCGCGACCGTGGTCTCCTCGAAGAGGGGCTTCACCCGGTCAAGTACTGCACAGAGCAGGAGAATCCTGTCACGACCCACGATCTCCTCGAAGGCGAGGACGTCGACTTTCAGGAGTATACGCTCATCAAGTTCGACGGCGCGGATGCGGTCTTCCCGATGGCGACGCTGCGCCCCGAGACAGTCCGGGGGGTGACTAACGCCTACGTCGATCCCGACGCGACTTACGCAGAGGCGACTGTCGACGACGAGGTGTGGGTAATCAGTGCCGAGGCCGTCGAGAAACTCGCCCACCAGAACCACGATGTCTCGGTGACGCGTCGCCTGTCGGGTGAGGCACTCGTCGGCAGAGAGCTCACAAACCCCGTCACCGGTGACTCGTTGGTGATCTTACCCGCCTCGTTCGTCGATCCTGACAATGCGACTGGCGTCGTGATGTCGGTGCCAGCACACTCCCCCGACGACTACGTCGCTCTTGAGGAAATCAAAGCGGCCGCCGACGAGCTGTCACAGTACGGAATCGAGCCCGCGACCGTGCGTGGGATCGACCCGGTACCGATTCTCGACATCGAAGGCTACGGGGAGATCCCCGCCCAATCGGCCGTCGAGGCGGCGGGGATCACGGACAGCAGTGATCCGGCGCTTACAGAGGTCACCCAGGAGCTGTACAACGACGAGTTCCACAAAGGTCGCCTCCACGAGAACTACGGCGAGTTCGGTGGTGAGGTAGTTGCGGACGTCCGGGAGGCGCTGCGGGACCACTACCAGTCACAGGGTGCCTTCGACCGGATGTACGACTTTCCCGAACCGGTTATCTCACGAGCCGGGGGAAAAGTTATTGTTGCCTACCGTGACACCTGGTTTCTCCGGTACAACAACGACGAGTGGGCACGGAAGGTAGACGTGGCAATTGACGGCCTTGACGTCGCACCGGAGAGTACACGCGATCAGTTCCGGCATACGGTAGAGTGGCTCGACGAGTGGCCGTGTATCCGCAACTACGGCTTGGGAACGCCACTGCCGTGGGACGATGAGTTCATCATCGAGCCGTTGTCCGACTCGACAGTCTACATGGCCTACTACACGATCGCCCACCGCCTCCAGGATATCCCGCCCGAACAGCTCACGCGGGACTTCTTCGATACGCTGTTTTACGGTCCGGAGGCCGTCGAGGAAGCCCCGGAGCGTGCACTCGAGTTGCGCGAAGAGTTCGACCACTGGTATCCGGTCGATTACCGTGTTTCCGCTGAGGATCTGATCAACAACCATCTTACCTTCTTCCTCTATCACCACGCGGAATTGTTCGAGGAGGCCTACTGGCCCCAGGGCGTGACGACGATGGGGATGGGACTACTGGAAGGTGAGATGATGTCTTCCTCGAAGGGACACGTTGTCACTGCCGATACCGCCATCGACACGTATGGGGCCGACACTGTCCGGTTTTTCCTGTTGAACAGCTCGGAACCGTGGCAGGACTTCGACTGGCGCGAAGACGCCGTCGAGTCGACTCACGAACAACTCAGCAGCTTCTGGAACCGCGCCGTCGATCTGATCGACGGGCCAAGCGGTGACCGAGATGCCGTGACCGATATCGATCGGTGGTTGCTTGCGAACCTCCAAGAGATGGTAGAGACTGTCACCAACGCACTCGAGCAGTTCGAGACCCGGACCGCGAGCCAGGAGGCGTTTTACCGGTTCGAGGAGCGCCTCCGGTGGTACCGACGCCGGACAGACCGCTCCCGCCCCGGTGCCCGGTGGACCCTCCGGCGCGTCCTCAAGACCCGGCTGCGGCTGCTGGCGCCTTTTGTTCCGTTTCTGGCCAACGAGCTCCACGAACGGCTCACCGGGCGCCCCGCCGAAGAAGCACCGTGGCCGTCCGCGGACCCGGACCTCATGGACTCGGAGGTAATCGCCGGCGAGTGGCTCGTCGAGGCCGTGACAGACGATATCGCCGATATTATCGACGTCACGGGCCAAACACCCGAGACGATCCGCCTCTACACCGCTGCAGACTGGAAGCAGGATATCTTTGAGACCGTCACGGCGATCGGGCCTGACCACGGGGCCGTTATGAGTGAGGTGATGTCTGACCCGGACCTGCGACGCCGTGGTGAAACCGTCAACGACCTCGTCGACGAACTCATCAACTTCGTCCGTGGCCTCAACGAGGACCGACTCACCGCGCTTGCAACCCTTGATGAGACGGAGCTGTACCGTGACGCGGCCTCGTTCTTCGAAACAGAGTTTGAGGCAACGATCGAAGTGTACGCCGAGGACGACGACCCGCCGGACCCAGCAAACCGAGCCGCAGACGCGGTGCCTTGTCGCCCGGCGATCCACATCGAGTGATCAGACCGCGGCCGGATCGAGCAGCGTGAGTGTCGTGCCGCGGTCCGCCTCCACGGCGCCCTCGTAGGCGACGTGTGCCGCGGCGACGTCCTGGATGGCTAAGCCTGTCGAATCGAACACACTAACGCCGTGTTGCTCGACCGTCTCCGTTTCGGAGACCACGGCGCCCAGTTCGGCATCGATATCGTTGTCGCCGATGTCGCCGTTGTCCCACGGCACGTTGATCTCCCCGGAGTGAGTACACTGCTCGTAGTCGTCGATCACGACTGTCGCCGCTTGCAGAAGTCTCGTTTCGAGCTCTTGTTTCCCGGCTGCGTCTGCTCCCATCGCGTTGACGTGTGTATCCGGGGCGAGGTCGTCGAGTGAGACGATGGGGTCCCGAACGGGCGTAACCGTCGAGAGAATGTCACTGTGGCCGGCCTCGGCGATCGACCCCTCCCGGACGGTGAACTCGTTCTCGAAGGTATCGACGAAGGCGCTGACCCGTTCTGGGTCTTTGTCGACGATGACAACCTCATCGATCGGACGGACCGTTGCAATGGCCCGCAACTGCGTATACGCCTGTACACCGGCACCGATGACTCCCATTGAGGATGCATCCGGCACCGCGAGTTGGTCCGTCGCAACGGCTGCTGCAGCCCCGGTCCGAAGGCGAGTCAGTTCGGTGCCGTCGATCACTGCCAACGGAACGGCGGTCTCGGGATCCGAGTAGATCACCGTTCCCATGACCGTCGGCAGGCCGAACCGGTCCGGGTTGTCGGGGTGGACGTTAACCCATTTAATCGCGGCGCCTTCCCACGACTCAGCCTCGACGTAGGCAGGCATCGACCGGAAATCCCCGTTGTGTTTGGGCAGGTCGATGTAACTCTTCGGTGGCATCTGTGTCCGACCTTGTTCGTAGGCCCGAAACGCAGCTTCGATTTCCGGGACCAACACCTCAAGGTCGACACTCGCCGCGACAGCTTGGGTGTCCAAAAACAACGTCTCCATACACTACTACCGAACGTCCAGAAGGTTATAGATTGTTAAACCGGTCGGGTGGGCTTACATCATGCCGCCCATGCCGCCGCCCATGCCGCCCATGCCGCCGCCCGGCATGTCGGCACCTTCGTCTTCTTCGCCTTCAGTCGACAGGTCACCTGCGGAGATGATATCGTCGATTTTTAGGACGAGGTTCGCTGCTTCAGTGGCAGAGCCGATGGCGTGGCGTTTTGCGTGGGCCGGCTCGACAACCCCTTCAGTGAGGGTATCGGTCACGCTGCCCGTCTCGACGTCCAACCCAGCCTCGACGTCGCCATCGTTGTGGGCGGCCCGCAGATCGACCAGCGTGTCGATTGGATCGAGCCCGGAGTTTTCAGCAAGCACCCGTGGCACCAGCTCGACTGCGTCGGCGAATGACTCGACGGCCAGTTGTTCGCGGCCGGTCACCCCGTCCGCGAAGTCACGGAGACGCCGGGATAGCTCGACCTCGATTGCGCCGCCGCCGGCGACGACGCGGCCATCTGCGATGGTTTGCGCGACTACGTCCAGTGCGTCGCTGACGCCCCGTTCGATCTCGTCGACGACGTGGTCGGTCGACGCCCGGAGCAACAGCGTGGCGCCGTGGCCGCCTACACCGGTCACGTGGAAGCTGTCGTCACCACGAGTAACGTCACCGGTGCCGAGGTCGGTGGCCGTCGCCTCCGTGAGATCGGAGACAATGTTCGCGCCGAGAATTTCGGTCAGGAACTCGACATCCGACTTCTTCACCCGACGGACCGCGGTGATGCCTTCCTTGGCCAGGTAGTGCTGGGCGAGGTCGTCGATGCCCTTCTGACAGAAAACCACGTCGGCACCAAGCTCCGCGATCCGGTCGACCTTCGCTTTGAGCTGTTCTTCCTCACGATCCAAAAACTCTTGTAGCTGGTCGGGATCCGCGACGGTTACTTCCGTATCGACGTCGGCCTCGTCGACCTCGATGGGCTGGTTCAAGACCAGAATACTCGCGTCGTGGGCCTCTTCGGGCATGCCCTCATGGACAGGATCCTTGCTGATGACGGCGCCTTCAAGCAGCTCTGAGTCCTCGACGGCACCGCCGGTCTCTGTTTCGACTTCCAGGTAGTCGATATCGACGACCCGGCCGCCATCGTCCGTCTCGACGGTGACACGACGGACTGCATCAACGATCAGCTCCGCGAGGTACTCCTTGTTGAGCTCTGCGCCCTTGCCTGTCATCGACGTCTCTGCGACAGACCGGAGCAACCCGGCGTCGTCGGGGTCGATGTCCGTCGCGATGTCGTCGACTTCCTCACGAGCCTGTTCCGAGGCCAGGTGGAAGCCACGAATAATCGCCGAGGGGTGAATGTCCTGTTCGAGCAGTTCCTCGGCGTTGTTGAGCAACTCACCGGCAATTGCCACGGCCGTTGTCGTACCGTCACCGGCCTCTTCTTCTTGGGTTTCGGCGACCTCGACGATCATCTCCGCGGTTGGATCGTCGATGTCCATCTCTTGGAGAATCGTCACACCGTCGTTGGTGACGGTTACGTCGCCCATCGAGTCGACGAGCATCTTGTCCATCCCCTTCGGACCGAGTGTCGACCGGACGGACGATGCGACCGCCTGCGCGGCCGAGATGTTGCGCGACTGTGCGTCCTCGTCTTTGACCCGCTGTGCGTCTTCGGACATTACGAGCATCGGCTGCCCTTGCTGCATTCGCTGTCCCATAGTCGAATGGAACTATGATAGTGCTTCTATATAAACGTTCCTTTAATCGATTTACGCCGCCGCCGCGATTGAGACAGAAAACGGGAGGTTACAGGGCTGAAACCACCGTCTAGATATTTCTGTGACATTCGGATGTGCATGATATTTACTCGCATGACAGTCGGTTCAAAAGGGACCTTTTGATAAACGCCAGGTATCGGCGCCGACTTGAGCAGCGTGACGAGTCAAGGCCGTGTATCTCAGCCGAATGCACACGATCGAGGCCCAGACGGATCCGAACACGATAGTATATTTCGGTACCAAAAAAGTAGTGAACTACCCCACCCTACTCGCTCGCCACAGTAGTGACTCGTTCCTTGAGGGTGGGGCGTCCTGTGTCAACGACGGCACTTGCAGGAATCACGTCTCTAGACGAGCTAGAGTGTGACTCCGCAGCGGTGCCAGTCTCAGCAGGCGTTGATTCGGCCAGTTCCTGACCTAATCCTGATTCATCCTCAACCACTCCCAGTTCGAG
>OBKM01001122.1_pt1 | contig 11426 bp, 12 predicted proteins | sample 1519691 | NCBI WGS metagenome assembly OBKM01 (sample SAMEA37050418, study PRJEB22526) | metagenome | biome: saline pan; feature: lake; material: water | place: Egypt | collected 2015 | depth 0.5 m
GAGCTTCTGGTCGATCACGAGAATCGTCGGAATGTGATAATCGTACGCAATCTTGAATGCAGCGCGGCTCTGTTCGTAGCACTCTTTGATATTGCCTGGAGCGAAGACAACCCGGTTGGAATCGCCCTGGCTTGTGTACAGAATATGCTCAAGATCGCCTTGCTCTGGTTTGGTGGGCATTCCGGTCGATGGCCCAGCACGCATCGCTTCTACGAGCACGATCGGAGTCTCGGTCATCTCCGCAAGTCCGAGCGGCTCGCTCATCAGTGCGAATCCGCCGCCAGAAGAGCCAGACATGGCCTTTACACCTGCGTGGGCCGCCCCGATTGCGAGCGACGCCGCGGCAATTTCATCTTCGACCTGCTCGGCGACACCCCCCATGTTGGGCAGGTTCTGGGACATGATCGAGAACACGTCAGTCCATGGCGTCATCGGATAGCCTGCGATGAATCGACAGCCTGCGTCGAGTGCCCCGTACGCAATGCCGTTTGATCCGTTGAGAAGGACCTGTGTTTCATCATGCTCGCCTGTCGGGACGGTCAGGTCCGGAGTGGTCTCGAACTCGTCGGTAAGTTCGTACGCCTCCCGCAGAATCGTCAGGTTCTGCTCGAGAATCTCCCCATCCATGGCATCTTCCATGAGCTCTTCGATATGATCGAGGTTCATATCGATGAGCCCAGCGGTGATACCGACTCCCGCAGTGTTCCGCATGACCTCTCTGCCGTGGTCTCTGGCCATCTCGCGGAGGTTGATCGGGTACACGTGCCAGTCGTTTTCGGCAGCACGCTCCTCGAAGTCCGGAATTTCTTCGGCATCGACTAGTCCCTCATCGTACACGATCACACCCCCTTCACGAAGGTCATCCAGATTCTCCGAAAGGGGCTTGATTTCCTCGTTACCGTAGTACGCTTGCTCGTCAGGGTTTCGTGCGAACGAGTCCCCAAGCGCCAGCAGGAAGTTGTATCCGTCACCCCGGGAGGCAACGTTCTCCTCGGTAGCTCGGATCTCAACGTACGTATGGCCACCCCGGATCCGGGATGGATAGTGGCGGTGGGTGAAATCGTTCAGTCCCGACCGCATCAACGCTTTCGCGAAGTTCTGGCTAGTCGAGTCGATTCCGTCGCCGGAACCGCCTGCGATTCGCCAAATGAGTTCATCATCAGTCATAGGTTGGTCTCCGGCCCGTTTGGGCCACAGTATCTGGATGTTCAGGGCACCTCGACTAAAGCCTTTGCCATCAATTACCATAGAACAATTGTGAAGGATCTCCGAATCTTCAATTCGTATCCGGATCGGCCCAAGTAAATTAGGAATGCATTCCAGATTCACAGCGATCTTCGAGGGGATTCCCTGACGTTTATATTGGATCGCGAGGGTTAATTTTGATTATAGAATGATGGAATCTGTATCGTGGCGGATCCGACTGGCTGCTGGGCTCTGTTGTGTGCTTCTTGCGCTCGTCAGTGGCGTTGTGGTCGCTGCTGATACTGACGGCGACGTAGTTGCAGATGCGGGGCTCGATCAAGAGGTAGAACAGAACGCGACGGTGTTACTGGACGCGACGAGGTCACGATCCGATAGTGCTCCAATCGACCGATACAACTGGACGGTCGAGCCGCCGTTCGGACCAGAGGTTGATCCGTGTGGGGACTCCGATTGTGCACGCTCTTCGTTCAGGGCAGAGCATCCAGGGACGTATGAGGTAACGCTGACGGTTCACGACACGCAGGGGAACGTCGCGAACGATTCGATGTACGTGCATGTCATAGAACCTGAGTGGGAGGAACTGCCAGATTCCCCGGCAGTGGCGGTGAGTGGACCGCCGACCACAACAGTAAACGAAAGCACCACAGTTTCGGCGTCTGCGGCCCCTGGAAACGACTCGTTCGATCGAATTGAATGGTACAAGGACGGCGTTCAGATTGCCAACCGCTCACTCGAAGCACACGCCCGAGGAGATGAACTCACTGTAACTCCTGACGAGATTGGAATCACGAGTATCCGTGCTGATGTCGTTGATACAGCCGGAGAGCGTGCTACTGACACACATACGATTGCAGTCATGAGCGACGACAGTGACGGTGAACTCGATGACGGCGGCGGTAGCTTCGATCGAGACATCCGTATTAGTGGCCCCACCGAGTTTCTCGCCGGAGATGAACCGGTTGGAACGTACGAAATAGACGGGATACTAATGCCCCGCATCGAACACCACTGGACTGAGTGGACCGATAGTTCCGGACGGCTGCTTGGATCCGGAGAGTCAGTGACAATCGAGTGGGAGCCCGGTGTTCACAAGCTGTATGCGCTTGCACATATCTCAGATATGGAAGAACGTGATACCATCGGCACTGATGGGTGGACAGAAGCCGCAAACGTTCATACTGTTACTGTCGATCCAGCGCCCAGCATCGAGGTTACAGAGCTCGATGGAGGTGATGGATCTGTCTCCGGCCATGCTGTCGCAAGCGAGCCAGCGACGTATCTGACGGACGTCTCTGTTTCTGTTAACGGAGAAACTATCACAACAAAGACTCCGGACAATCGAAACAGACAGCTTGCAGCCCATCTCAGCGATGGACGCGCCGACGACTCTGCAATTAGCTTCGAGGCTGACGCTGACGGACCGGACGCAACTGTCATCATTAGCGCCACAGACGAGCGTGGACAGACCACAACCGTCGAAAAATCGGTGAGTGTGACCACTCCACCGAAACATGAACGAACGTCCTGGGAAACACGCGTGAGTGATGCGATCATCGACAGCAGTGCTCGACTCACATCCGGAGATAACGCCGTTGACGCAATCGATATAGAAGACGTACAACGACCGGAGTGAACTGCTCCGACAGCGAAATCCCAGCGTTCTAGCGGAACTGGGACAACGCATGGACAATGCATATCGTTGACTCCTTATTGGAGGACGAGAGTCCTACATCCCAGGCAACATTACACAGGAGACCGGAGAGCACAGCATGACATACGAGAGAAGACAATGAGTGATCGGTCGTCGAACAGCATAGCTGGACGACTGCAAGCGTTGAGCCGACTGCAGATTGGGCTCGTCTTCACCATTGGTCTGTCATGTGGGCTTATCGCAACGTTTGGGAACGCGTCACCAGTCGAAATCGCAGCAACAACTGGTATAGGGCTGGTGCTTGGTGGGCTGTTGACCTGGTATATTACAGCAATCGCCCCTGACTCGGGAACGTACGGTCGTACCCGCTAGTCGAGCCAGTCCAGAAAACAGCCCTCAAGCAGTGTCTCCCGCTGGCGAGCGAGATACTTCCGCTGTGCGGTATGGATTGCGTCACCGATGGCTGCCCCATCCGCTGCTGCCTCGCGGGCACGCAGTCGTTTGAACTGTGCCGGTGATATCGCCTGGTCGACCCGTCCCCGGAGCGGTTGGAGATAGTACTCAATCTCTTCGTCGGCAAGTCCACGGGAACGAAGCCCATCCGCGGCGTGATCGAACAGGTCGTCGTACAATCGACCGAGGTGTGTCGTCTGTCGGCCATCGTTGGTGATCCAGAGCAAGTCTGCATCGAGTCCGTCTCGCATCGCCGCGTAGAAGTTATCTCGTGCATGCTCCCAGTCAAGCGTTGCAACCGGATGTTCGAGACGACGGAGACTTTCCAGTGCACCGGCGTAGGCTGCCTGTACGGCAACCGTATCACGGACGGTTGGCTGGGCAGGAATTGGACGGAACTCGATTCGGGCGTTCGCTCCGGATCGGCTCGCGCCATCAAACACCGGACGAACCCATCGCCAGTATGTACCGTGTTTACACCGGAAATGCGCGAACTCGTCGTCGTACCGCCCTTTTGACTCGACCTCCATCGGAACCAGCGTGTCGTCGTCTGCGATCCGATCAACTGCCTCCTCAACCGAGTTGATGTCGCGGGGAAACCGAACTTTTCCAACGGAGCCGCTTGCGTCGTTGAGAACCGTTTCGAACACTGAGATGCGGTGCTCGTCCCAGCCGTCATCGAGCGCATCGTCGATGGTTGTCCCCTCGTCGTACAGCGACGGCGGGAAAAACGGCGAGTTAACACTGAGTGCAAGCAACGGCCCAGCAATCCGAAGCGCATAGGTGAAATACTCCGGGAGGTCGATCGCCTGTGAAACCTGATAGTGTGGCTGGATTGATGTAATCAGGCTCTCGGGCATGACGGTGTCAGCTTTCAGAGAGACATGTGGTGCGTCGATGTGCATCCCGGCCTGATTGGCGCTGTCTGTGTTCGCCATCAGATGGTACCGGACTGCGTCGCTTAGATTCGTTGCGAGTGCGAGTCCGTCATCAGTAATCGATTCTGTGAGATAATCGGTGCCCTGCTCACCAGCCGGGGGAATTGTCCACATTGCGTCGCTGACCAGCCTGATCCCCTCGGTTGTTGTAACGTCGAGCGCAGCCCGGAGTCGCGATCGCACTTCTGCCTCCTGTGCCCGGATTCCGGCTGCATTGAACGGCTGCGGGCTTGTGCACATCTCAGCATTGTGAAGGCCAAGCTCTTTTTCAAATCCGATCAGCTCGAGTAGCCGGCGTGGGACACGGACCAGAGACCCCCCCGCCTCAGCAGTTGAACGTCCGTCAGCACTGTCTGGTTCGGCAACTCCGTAGAACTCGTACTCGAGCCCAATGATTCCCTGATGGTTGTTGAACGTGCCGTCGGAAACGGCCTCTTTCAGCCGTTCGGCATCGTCCCTGACGGCAGCGTCGAACGCCTCTCGATCGACATCGCGTGCTGCCTGGACTGCTGTCCCGAGCTCCGATTCGACCATACCCTGCCTCTGGCGTGGTGGCCACTTGAAATGTTGGCTCTCTTCCAGCGCTCGTTGTCCCGAACGCACTCGCCGCCAACGGTTCCGAACCAAACGGGTTTTAAGCGCTGCCCCGCAACCGAACCGTAAGGTGACCACCCATGGAAATGCCACGGCGATTTAACACATACTGCCCGCACTGCCAGGAACACTACGAACACGAGGTCGAAAAAGTTCGTACCGGCCGCCAGACCGGTATGAAATGGATCGACCGACAGGAAAAACGCAACAAAGGAATCGGGAACGACGGTAAGTTCTCGAAGGTGCCTGGTGGAGACAAACCAACGAAAAAGACCGATCTCAAGTACCGGTGCTCGGAGTGTGGCAACGCACACCTCCGTGAAGGCTGGCGTGCCGGCCGACTGGAGTTCCAGGAGTGATTACAATGGCTGGAAACTTCCTTCTGGTCGGCTGTCCAGACTGCGAGAACGAGCAGGTCGTCTTCGAAAAGGCTGCCTCAGAAATCTCCTGTGCTGTCTGTGGACACACCCTCGCCCGTCCGACCGGCGGAATGGCGACGCTCGAAGGCGAAGTGCTCGAGATCGTCGAGGATCGCTCTGACGACGCGAACACGATCGAGGCCTGATACCGATGAAGTTCAGCGGCTGGCCCGACTCCGGTGAACTCGTCGTCGGCGAGATCGACGAAATCGAGGACTTCGGGGTGTTTGTCGACCTCAAGCAGTACGAGGACAAACGCGGGCTGGTCCACATCAGCGAGGTCGCCTCCGGCTGGATTAAAAACGTTCGCGACCACGTCAACGAAGGCCAGACCGTTGTCGCAAAGGTCCTCGATGTCGACACCGACGCCCAGCAGATCGATCTCTCGCTCAAGGACGTCAACGACCACCAGCGCTCGGATACGATCCAGGAGTGGAAAAACGAGCAGAAAGCCGACAACTGGATGGAACTGGCCTTCGGCGAGGATGTTGACGATGAGGTGTACACCGCCATCGCAAACGAACTGCTTGCGTCCTTTGGATCGCTGTACGACGGGTTCGAACAGGCAGCAATTCACGGCCATGAGTCCCTCGAAGAGACCGATCTCGACGATGACGAGATTGATGCGATCGTCGACACTGCTCGACAGAACGTTTCGGTGCCGTACGTCAATGTCACCGGATACGTCGATCTCGAGTGTCCGACTCCCGATGGCGTCGATTCCGTTCGCGAAGCGCTTGAAGCAGCGGAAGGAAACGGACAGGTCCCCGAAGAAGTTGACCTCGAAGTGACCTACGTCGGCTCTCCCGAGTATCGCATCAAGATCCAGGCGCCCAACTACAAGACCGCCGAACGGGAGCTTGAAGCCAGCGCGCAGCGGGCGATCGATGAGATTGAAACACACGGCGGATCCGGAATGTACCACCGTGAACGCCGCACTGACGACGGGTAGCTGGCGTCGATGAAATCCGATATTCTCGTTTGTTCTGACCCTGACGACGCCCACGACCGACCGGTCTACACACTCGGATCGATGTGTCCAGCGTGTGGCGCCCCGACAGAGAACAGCGCTCCTGCGCCGTACAGCCCTGCCGATCCATACGGCGAATACCGTCGGCAAATGCGTGAAAACGAGGACTGACTCCGAGACTGAGAACCGTTCGTCCGCTGGCAGCGAAGTCGACGCGCATTAGTGCGCTCGGGCCAAGAATCTCGGGTATGGACGATATCGACATCGAAGTTGTTGCTGACCCGGCACTCGACGAGCCAGTGCTCATCGAAGGGTTACCTGGCGTCGGCCATGTGGGGAAGCTCGCGGCCAACCACCTGCTCGACGAACACGATGGCACGCTCGTCCGCCGACTGTACTCCGAACATCTGCCGCCCCAGGTTTCTGTTGACGAGGATGGAATTGCCTCGCTCACGGCGCTTGAGTTTCACGCTGTCGAAACTGATGGACAGGATTTCCTCGTGCTTACTGGCGACCATCAAGCACAGACCAACGCCGGCCATTACCGGCTGACAGACGCTGTTCTCGACGTAGCAGCGGAGTTCGATGTTGACACTGCGGTCGCGATGGGGGGTGTTCCGACCGGGGAGCTCATCGAGGAGTATGATGTTCTTGGCGCGACAACCAGCGAGGAGTTCGTCGAACAGCTTGGTGAACTCGATGTAGAGTTCCGTGAAGACGAACCAGCCGGAGGGATCGTCGGTATTAGTGGACTTCTCCTCGGCCTTGGTGCCCGCCGTGACTTTGATGCAGTCTGTCTCATGGGTGAGACCAGTGGGTATCTCGTTGACCCACGAAGTGCACAGGCAGTGCTCGAAGTGCTCCAGGAGTTCCTCGGCTTCGAAGTGGACTTCGAATCGCTTGAAGACCGCGCCGAAGAAATGGAAGAAGTCGTCGGCAAGATTCAGGAGATGGAAGCACAGCAGTCCGCAGCACCGACCGAAGACGATCTTCGCTATATCGGGTAAACGCGAGTAGCGTTCCAGTTTTCACTCCCAGTTCCGGCTCTTGGATTTGAGCCTGACAGCAGCAGGACAACGCACGGCGCTAACTGAGTTCCCGAACCTCATAAGCGGCGTCGGCATCCCGAACTGCGTCGGTTACCCGTCCCACATTGTCAGTCGTCGCAACGACAACGGAAGACCGACCACGGCTCGCTGCAGCAGCTGCGACCTCTCCGGCGGCAAACGTCGTGTCGACTGTAACCCCTGCCTGCTCAAGTGCAACGACAGCCTCGACGCCGGCTGCCGTCACCAGTCCGACATCGGCACAGACCTCGGTGAGTGTTTGTGAGTCGACGGTACGACTCCCCCCGGATCTGACCGACGGTATCTGGACGACGGTGACAGTTCCAGGGTCGAGGTCGATAACGCCCTCGAACCCAGTGACACCAACGTCCTGCCCGGCGTCTGCATCCATTGTTGCGGTCCCAGTGGCAGGCCCGTCCTCGCCTGGTGTTGCGTGTAACAGTCCGTCGACCAGCGACAGCGAGACCCGCTCGTCAGCCTCGATTGGCTCTGTTGCGATTGCGGCGTCCTCCTGAACGTTTCCAAGAATATCTTCCGTGACGTGGTCCGCAAAGCGACGGACATCAGTTGCTTCCTGCAGCAACCAGTCGACGCCCTCTTTCGTGATCCGGTATCGTGATCGTCCTTTTTTATCAACGAGCCCTTCATCAACGAGTTCACGAATGTACTCGCTGACCGCCTGGCTGGTCACGCCGACAGCGTCTGCGATCTCACCCTGACTGACTGCCGGCTGCCGGTCCGCGATCTCGACCAGAATCCGAAACCGGGTTGCGGCGCGTTTGTTCTCCAGTACGTCGGCCATACAGGGCGGTTTGTCCCCTGCACGTAAAAAGCTCCGAGTATGAGGGGCGTTTGTGTGCTGGTCCCGTCCGTAGGCGTCACATTGATTACCGAACGGAAACCAGATTTGTACGTGAGTGCGTTATCGTTGGCAGAGCCGTTCGTTTTGCTGGTCGATGCTCTACAGAGCGTTGAAGCGGCGTCTGGTCCACTGATGTGGCTATCGATCGGGCTGTTCGTCTTTGCTGGAGTGCTTGAGTTTATCGGACAGCGTGGACTGTTCGAAACTATCGATGTCCGACAGAGCGCAGTCTGGGTCGGTGCGATTGCCTGGGGTGTGTTCGGCGCCTTCTGGCTCTCGATGTTCCCGTACTTTTACTTCGATGTCCAGAGCCCGCTTCAGGGAGTGTTGAGCCTTGCCGGCGCACCACTCTGTCTGTACACCGGCTATCTGCTCGCCGCGAAGCGGGATTCTCTGCTGCTTCTGACCCGTGCAGTTGGCCTTATGGGTCTCATCTACGTGCCGTTTATCGCGATTGAACCGGCTCGAACGTGGCTCATCGAGACCGTTGCAGTCCAGACCCAGTTCGGGATGGGGCTGCTTGGCTACTCTCCAGCGATCGAGGAAGGAGCAAACGGCTATATGAGCCGATTCGTGATGGAGCCGTACACCGGTCACAACTACTCGACGTACATTGTTCTTGCCTGCACTGGGATCGGAAGCATCTCGATTTTCGGCGGTCTCATCGCTGCGCTCCGAGCACCATGGAAGCGAAAAGTGCTCGCAATCGTCGCCGCGACAGGTGTGATCTGGGTGCTCAACCTCGGACGGAACGTTTTTGTTGGGCTTGCTGCTCCACTTGGCTGGTTCGACTACGGTGTCTTTCACTCGATTACTGGAGCCCTTGCCGGCGAAGGAATGCGTACGTCGTTTTTTGTCTCACACCATCTCATTTCACAGACACTCTCTGTTGTCGCGTTGCTCGGTATTACCTTCCTCGTTGTCAAACTCGTCCCGGAGACGGTCACCGCCCTCGAAGAACTTCTGTTTGTTCTCACTGGGAAAGAACACGACCTCGCCGCTGCACTTGGCCTTGAGAACACGGAGGCAGAACCAGCAACTCCCGCAGACGACTGATGTCAGAGCCAGTGTTTGAGGATCGCGCGCTGTTTGTCCCCGCCACCGACACGCTGGTTCTGTCAGACCTCCACCTGGGTCGTGATGCAACCGCTAATGTGGAACTCCCCCTTGGCGAATCTGGGCGGCTTCAGGACCGGATTGAGACGCTACTCGACACGTTTCGGCCTGCAACCGTCGTGTTTGCCGGGGACCTGTTGCACGCGTTCGATACACTCCCCAGTGGCGTCACAGCGCAGTTTCGAGCGATCGAAGACGCGGTCGTCGATGCCGGTGCTGAGCCGGTGTTTGTTCGTGGGAACCACGATACGCTGCTCGACACCCTCACCGGCGACGAACTGCAAGACGGCTACTGGGTTACAGACGAGATGTACGTCTGTCACGGCCACGAACAGCCTAGCGTCGACGCATCTAGATACGTGATCGGACACGAACACCCTGCGCTTACGGTTGCGGGAAAACGCCGGCCGTGTTATCTTGTCGGACCACAGACTGACACGAACCGAAACGCCGCTCGTGACAGCCACATCAAGCCCGGCACCGCCGGAACCAGCACACGTGACCAAGATATGGTTGTCCTGCCAGCGTTTAACAGACTGGCACCGGGTGTGGATCTCTCTGGCGTTCGGACTGTGAACCTCCAGTCACCGGTAATTGGGCGGCTTGAAGCGTATCGCCCTGGCGTGGTCGACGAGGAAGCCGGAGATATCCTGTGGTTTCCGCCGCTCGGACAGCTTCGGGGCCACCTGTGAGTGGGATGCTGTTAGCTAATATCGCCGATAACTGTCCGTGCCGCGTCACGACCACTTTCCATTGCGCCGCTGAGTGACGACCAGGCAGTGTACTCGCCAGCAAGATAGCATCGGCCTTCCGGCTCACTCACGCTCGGGAGCTCATCGTGGCAGCCAGGCGGCTGATCGAACTGCGCGAACGGGATTTGGTCGACATGGAGCAGCTCCAGCCCGGAGAACTCTCGTTCTGGGTACCACGACCCCAGCGTCCGCCGAACGGTATCGTCAAGTCGGGCAACCGGCTCGTCACGGTCGCCAAGAAACGTTGCAGAGATGAGCTCTCGGCCCGGCGGGGCGTACTCGGAAGCGACCGCCGAGTGTGGAACGATCTGGTTTGGTTCGCCGTCTTCGAGATTTAGCAGAATACGTTTGCCAGCGTCGAGTCCTGCACCGCCGGGAAGGCCATAGTAGAGCGTGACACATCCTCTGCCGCTGGTCGGGATCGATTCGACGCCGGTGAGGTCGGTCGCGGTTGGCGGATCGGTTGCGACAACGACAGCGTCTGGATCGTACACCTCTCCGTCAGGGAGCTCTACGGTTGCGCTGCCGTCCGTGGCTTCAACCTGTTCTACAGTGGTGTTTGGGATGAGTACCGCCCCTGCGTCCCGGGCCCGCTCTGCTAGGTACTCGGGAACTGCGCCCATTCCCTGTGCCGGAACTGCAGCGCTCCCCTCTGCGAGACACTTAAACGTGTACTCGAAGGTCCGTTTCGACGCTGAGAGGGTCCGGTCGAGTGTTACTCCTCCATAAAACGGTGCGATAAAGTTTGCAATGAACTGCTCGGAGAAACCGCGCTGTTCGAGCGACTGCCTGATTGTCGTATCAGAGCCGGAAAACAGCTCCTGTCTTGTCTTCCCGGATAGCTCGCGCCGAAGTGAGAGGATCTTGAGCTTGTCCCGAAACGTGATCTCCCGGTTGAACAGCGCGTTTGTCAGTGCGCTGGGGTCCCGGAGAGGATCAGCAAGAACTGATCGCTTCCCGGGGCGACAGAGTACAGCTCCCGGGTTGAACGTCCGAAAATCGAGCGCCGATGCATCCAACTCGCGCTCGACCGTCGGGTAGGATGTAAACAGTACCTGAAACCCACGGTCGAACGTAAACCCATCTTCGTGTGTCGACCGAACCCGGCCGCCAAACACCGGCTCTCGCTCGACAAGTCGAACATCCACGCCACCTTCTGCCAGGTGTCGCGCTGCGACCAGCCCCGCGAGCCCGCCACCGACAACAACGACTGTCGAACCATCTGTCATGGATGCCTGTTTGTGGCCATCCTACAAAACGACTATCACACTGGTCTGGGCCACAGCCGCCTCCAGCCGAATTCACTGTCGTTGGGTCCTGTGGGACAGAACCGTGGTACTGGAGTACGGAACTAGCACCAGTGTCCCCCGGACGACAGCGTTGGCTACTGCTTCACCC
>OBKM01001123.1_pt1 | contig 11411 bp, 9 predicted proteins | sample 1519691 | NCBI WGS metagenome assembly OBKM01 (sample SAMEA37050418, study PRJEB22526) | metagenome | biome: saline pan; feature: lake; material: water | place: Egypt | collected 2015 | depth 0.5 m
CGCTACTCGGCCTTCGGCCTGCGTTGCTCCTTGAGGAAGGAGTCTTGCCCGCCTACATTTCAGATAAACACGTTCGTATCGAGAAACAACTTCATCGGTGCTCTCGTGTTTCGCGCACTGCCTCAACAGAATCGATATCAATCGCTGGTATCCGTCCAGATAGCACTTCACCAAGCTTGGCTGATGACGCTTTATCAGAATCAGCTTCGCTGGCATCGCCTGCCAATTCGCTGCTTCTCTCAGTCAGCCTTGTCCAGCTTGATGATGAGACGCGGCTACCCATATCGAAGACTACTGTAGCTCGGAATAAATCAGTTTGGTCAGCTACCGTACGCTTTTTATTCTCAGCCCGAGCATCCCATACCCAATGAGCGCACCTTGGGCGGAGTGGGATCATATCCTCAAAATCGATCCCGATAAGCCGTTAGTTGACGATGAGACGTTCGCCGATGTTTGTCAGACCGGGACTGACGCGATTGAGATCGGTGGCACGCTTGGCATGACTGAAGACAAAATGCAGCGGGTGGTCGAGGCCTGTGCTGAGTACGATGTCCCACTGTATCAGGAGCCATCAAACCCCAGCGTCGTCATCGACTCCCCGGCGCTTGATGGCTATCTCATCCCGACCGTCTTCAACTCGACTGACCCCTTTTGGATGGTCGGTGCCCACAAGGAGTGGGTTCGGATTGAGGATAGCCTCGATTGGGCGCGGACAACAACCGAGGCCTACATCGTGATGAATCCGGAGGCCTCCGTCGCTGAGTACACTGAGGCCGACTGCGATCAGTCCGCCGAAGATGTGGATGCCTTTGCTCGCGTCGCCGAGAAACTCTTCGGCCAGGAGATCATCTACGTTGAGTACTCTGGCACCTTTGGCGATCCAGAAATCGTCCAGGCGGCCGCGTCGGGGCTTGATGAAGCCACCCTATTCTACGGCGGCGGGATCGGCGACTACGATGCAGCCTACGAGATGGGCCAGTACGCGGATGTAATCGTTGTCGGCGACCTCCTCCACGAGGAGGGCTGTGATGCGGTTCGAGAAACAGTCGAGGGCGCGACTGACGCCTCGGCCGACACGCAGTAACTGAACTTCGAGTGGAGCCACCCAATGCAAGCCGTCATTTTGGCTGCCGGCGAAGGCACACGACTCCGCCCCAAAACAGCGACGAAACCCAAACCGATGGTTCGTGTCGCCGGCAAACCGATTTTGAGCTACTGTTTCGACACCCTCCGTGAGATTGGAATTACTGATGTGGTTGTCGTTGTCGGCTACAAACAGGACAAAATCACCGACTACTACGGCGATTCCTACCACGAACTCGATCTCACCTACGTCACCCAGCCCGAACGCAACGGTCTCGCCCATGCCGTGTTGATGGCTGCTCCCGCTGTCGAGTCTCCGTTTCTCGTGCTCAACGGCGACAACATCTACCGCGGCAATCTTGACGCGGTTGTGGATCACCACCGCGGCTCCACAGCCGCAATCACCTTCCCTGTCGACGATGTCTCACCAGAACGGGCAACCGACGGAGCTGTCTGTCAGTTCGATGGCGACGAGCTCGTTGGGCTTGTCGAAAAACCCGAGACGCCGCCGTCGACGACTGTGCCGATGGGAGCGTATGTGTTGCCACCAGACATTTTTCACGCGTGTCGACTCATCCAGCCCTCCGACCGCGGCGAGTACGAACTCCCGGCAGCGATTGATCTCCTGCTCACTGCTGGCTACACCGCCGAAACCGTTCCGTTTGCGGGCTGGAAATACAACATCAACACCGAGAGCGATCTCGACCGCGCTGCTGAGCGGTTGGCTGCGGAGTAGTCGCTGTCGAGAGCGTGCATAGACGCTATCGAGGGATTACAACCGCACTGTCTCCAAATCCTCGGCCACAGCGACGGTCGCATCAGTGTAGGACTCGACGGTGGCGACGAGATCAGCCGCAACCGACTCGGTCTCCGGAAAGAGATGTGTGAGATAGATGCGATCAATCTCGCAGTCGCTGATCGCTTTGCCGAGTGCGGTCGGTGTCGTATGCGTTTCCGTCTCGACGCTGTCGGGGTAGGCACACTCATGCAGCAAGACGCGTGCGCCATCAGCTAACGCCGCGATCTCCGGTGTTGGTTCGGTGTCACCGCTGATCACCACGCTGTCTCCGAACCGAAACGCAAACCCTGGTTTCGAGTGGACGGTTTCGGCGGCTCGTGGCTGCCACTGACCTAGATCAATTCTCTCACTTTTTATCGGATGTTCAGTGACAGTGAGCGATAGCCGGCTGTTGAGATCGTCAATTGCGAACAGCTGCTCGCAGACAGCCGCTGTTCCTGGCGGGCCATGGACAGCAAGCGTCGGACAGTCTGCAAGCACCCGCGCCTTCGCCAGCGTCGGCAGATCAGCAACATGGTCGAGATGGTGGTGGGTGAGCAACACCTGATCAACCGCTCGGAAGTCGATGCCGCTTTGGGCGAGTCGGTGGACAACCCCACTGCCGCAGTCGACAAGCAGGTGGTCGCCACCACGCGTGAGATGGTAGCCGGTCTGGAGCCGTGTCGGCGACGGCATCGCGCTGCCGGTGCCAAGCACTGTCAGCTTCATACGCCTGCTTTCGTCGCCACTCGTATCAACATCTGCGTCTCAGTGTCGCAACGGTGGTCGCTTGCCGTAGGTGACTGCCCGCCAGAGCCACTCGACTGGGCCATACCGGAAGTAGCGAAGCCACAGCAGCGAAAGGGCGATTTGGACGGCCCAGATGGCGATCACGAAGCCAGCCTGCTCGACGCGGCTGATGTGGCCGAACAGCCCACCCCCGTGGCCGTAGAAAATCGAGGTCGCAATGATTGTCTGCAGCAGATAGTTGCTGAATGCGGTTCGACCGACTGCCGACAGTGCGGTCGTGATCGGATCAACACCGCGGCGACGACAGTAGAGCATCACCCCAGCGATATACGCCCCAGCCAGCAGGAGGCTTCCCCAGTAGTTGAACTGCGTGCCGAAAAACAGTGCCTCGCGGCCAACCCACTCAACGTGTTCTTTATACCAGACGCCAGTAAGAACCAGCGGCAGGCCGCCCAGCGTGCCACCGACAAGCAGCCACCGATAGAACCGTGTTGATCGCTGATTCGAGAGCACGCCCCATTTGAACAGTGCCATCCCCCACAGCATCAGCCCGCTTGTTCGCCAGAGCGTCCATGCCAGAAAGCCGCCAGTCTGCTGTTCGAACGCTGTCGGAACGCGATGCTCAAACTGCTCGATCCAGCCACTCCGATAGATTTCCAGTTCGCTCTCAATCGCGTCTGCTGTCGGTGCCCAACCGCTGGTGATCTGCATTCCAGACTCCAGTGCAACTCCTGTAAGCACATACAATAGCGACGGAATCGCCAACAACACCAGTCCGATCCGAAACAGCTTCGTCGGCTCCCAGTGCCGGACAAGCACAACTGCCAGCGCGCACAGCGCGTACGGCACCAGAATATCGCCGTACCACAGCAGATAGGCGTGGGCTAATCCGACAAGCAGCAGAAACGCGGTTCGTCGGTAATGAAGCCGAAGGGCGTCGCCGTCGGGTTTGCTCTGGGTGAACAGGATGATTCCGGCCCCAAACATGATCGTAAACAGCGTGATGAACTTCTGTTCAGCAAATACGTGGCCGACAACCCACACGAGATAGTTCCATCCCGTCAAATCACCATACGCAGTCGGGTTGTTCAGCGTCGCAAACGGCATTGCAAACACCTGAATGTTGATGATCAGGATTCCCAACAGTGCGAACCCTCGGAGGACATCAAGCCCAAGAATGCGGTCTTCGGGCGGGGTCGGGGTGGAGCCGGTTGTCACTACTGTCTCATGGCGGCAGTACTCAAATAAACACACCGACGCGAAAAATCACTGACCGCAAACAGCCTGCTTAGTCGGCAACCCTATCGACGGCGTCGTCGGTTTCATCTTGGGTTTCATTTTCAGTTTCGTCCTTGGTTTCGTTGTCCTCTTCGGCTTCGTCGCGCTCAGCGTCGTGGTGGGCTGGATCTTGAATCCACAGATCCCCGAAAAGCGAATCCTGCTGGAGCCGGATCGTCCCTCGGTTTGAGAGAAACAGCAAGGCGAGATACGTCATAAACGCTCGCCCGCCAGCATCTTTGATCTCTGCGTACAGCACCTCGGTGCGGCCCTCCGCAAACGCGGGGTCGATGGCGGCTTCGACCTGCTCGATCACTTCTTCGATATCTTCGTTGTGGGTGTTGCCGGTCACATCGCCCTCGGTCGGCTCGTCGGCTGCTCGCATCTCGTCGGCAGCCCGGTAGTCGACGGTTTGGGTGCCGCGAGCCATCCCCTCGGTGTCGCTGGTGTCGTACTCCCGTCGTCGTTTCCACCAGTTGTCGCGTTCGGCTTCCCGCAGTTCGCGGACGAGTTCATCCAGCGTTTCCGGCGAGCCGCGCGTGCTCTTGCGTTCGAGGCGTCGATCCATCTCGGCTTCAAGCTCATCGACGGGATCAAAGCCAGGTGTGCCATCCTCGCCAGTCGGCTCCTCGAAGGCCTGTTCCCACGGCTCCGGCTCGTCGTCTGGCTCCGGCTCGCTGGGATCGAGCAACTCGTCGCCTTTCATCCGCAGCAAGACACTCGCATAAAAGAGTGCCCGCGCGCTCGTCCGCAGATCGGTGGCTTCCAGCTTCGAGAGGAAGGCGTCGGTGACCTCGACGATATCGATATCCCACGGCTCGATCTCACCCTCTTCGGCCAACTGCACCAGTAGCTCGACAGGTTCGACCTCGTCGTCGTCAGCCTCCGGCGTTGGCGGGCTATCGATTTCGCTGGCGACGCCGATCGCATCAGGCAGATCAGTCATCGGCTGGCACCTCCCGTTCCCCGTCGAACTGGATACCGGTTACCGCGCTGTAGTTGTCGTCCTGCATCGTCACGCCGATTGCGCGCTCGGATCGTTCTAAGAGTGCTGAGCGGTGCGAGACAACGACGAACTGGGCGTCGCCCGCCAGCTCATCGACCATCTCGCCGACGCGTTCGGCGTTGACTGCATCGAGGAAGGCATCAATCTCATCCAGTGCGTAAAATGGCGCGGGGTTGTGTCGCTGGATAGCGAAGATGAACGCGAGAGCGGTGAGTGATTTCTCCCCGCCTGACATCGCGGCCAGCCGCTGGATTGGTTTGTCTGCGGGCTGGGCTTTCATCGTCAACCCACCCTCGAATGGGTCGTCTGGGTTTTCGAGGACAAGTTCGCCTGAGCCCGCAGAGAGCCGTGAGAAGATGTCTTGGAAGTAGTCGTTGATCGAGCTAAAGGCTTCGATAAATGTCTCCTTCTTTTGGGATTCGTACTGGTCAATTCGGTCACGAATCCCATCTCGCTCCTCTTCAAGTGTGTCTCTGCCGTCGACTAACTCCTCGCGTTCGGCTTCGACCTCGTCGTACTCCTCGATAGCGAGCATGTTGACCGGCTCCAGTGCCTCCATCTCGCTTTCGAGGCGGTCGATGGCTGTTTCGACCTCGTCGTGGTCGGGAATCTCCTCGGGATCGTAGTCGCCGACTGCCGCTTCTAACTCGTCGATCTCCCACTCCAGTCGGTCGCGCTCTTCGCGGGCTGTCTCAAGCGTTGATTCGACTTCTGCGAGGGCGTCCTTTGCCTCGTCGCGGTCGGCTGTGGCCGCTTCGACAGTTGCTTTCAGCCCCTTGCGTTCCTCTTTGAGATCAACCAACTCGGCTTCAAGCTCCTCAATAGCCTCCTGCTTTGCTTCGAGCGTGGCGTTTTTCTCCTCGATCTTTGCTTCTAGCTCCTCGATTTTGTCTTTGGCCTCGGCCTTCCGGTTTTGGGCGGCTTCAACTGTGTCGTGAAGATCGTCAATTGCCTCCTCGGCGTACTGCTGTTCGAGCTGTTGTTCGTTGAGTTGGCCCTCAAGATCATCCATCCGATCCTCGTGATCCCGAATCTCCTCGCGGATGGCGTCGGCCTCATCAGTCAGTTCGGGAATCTTTGATTCTTCAAGCTCGGATTCCAGCTCCTCGATCTCGCTGTCGACGGCCTCGCGCTTGGCTTCGAGCTCGGCGATTTCTTCATCCACCTCGGCCATCTCCGCTTCGACAGCTTCACGCTCGGCCTCAATCTCTTCGAGTCTCGCCTCCAGCCGCTCGATTTCGCTTTCTGCGTCGTCGATGGTCTCGTGGGTGCGTTCGATATCTGCCTCGATGGATTGGACTTTTTCGACGGCGTCGGATTTTCGGTCGCGGGCGGCATCGATCTGTTCTTCTAACTCACGGATCTCTGATTCGTGGTTGCGGCGTTTGTCTTCGAGTGTGTCGATCTCCTCGGCGAGTCGTTCGAGTTTGCCACCGCCGGTTGCCGAAAACGCATACCGTGAGCCGCCGCCGGAGCCGCCGGTCATCGCGCCGCTTTTCTCCACGAGATCGCCATCGAGGGTGACCATGCGGAACTGCCCCATCAGCCCGCGGGCGGTCTCCATATCTTCGACAACGAGTGTCGAGCCAAGCACGTACGAAAAGACACCCTCGTACTTCGCATCATACTCGACGAGATTCCGGGCGAAATCGACGACGCCTGGATCCTGTGGCAGAGTTGGCAGCCCACGGTCGTCCATCTCTGTGAGCGGAAGGAATGTTGCGCGGCCAGCGTTGCGGGATTTCAGGTAGTCGATACACGCTGAGCCAACGCCGTCATCGTCGACAACGACGTTTGCCAATCGCCCACCGGCTGCGGTCTCACAGGCAGTCGCATACTCGCTGTCGACACTGCCGAGATCGCCGACCGCCCCGTGAACCCCGCGTTTTCCGGCGTTGAGAATCGTCGTTACTGACCGCGGCCACGAGCTATCGTCGTCGCTGCGGGCCTCGATATCGGCGTACTCCGACTGTTTCTCCCGGAGTTCAGCTTCGATCTCCTCAACTTCGGCTTTGGCATCTTCCCGCTGCCCACGAAGCGTCTCGATGGTGTCTTCGATCTTCTGTTTGTTTGTTTCGGCCTTGTCGAGTTCGCTCTGGAGTTCGGAGAGTTCGGCTTTGTGCTCTGGTAACTCCTCTTGTGCCTCGGTCAACTCGGCTTGGGCCTCTTCGACCTCACTAGAGCGTCGGCGGGCATCATCCAGCAGGCGATCTTTCTTCCGTTGGGCGTCGTTGGCGTTCGTCTTTAGCTCCTCGCGTCGCTCCTTCTGGTCGGCCAACTCGGCTTTGAGCTCGTCAAACTCGGTGTCGGCGTTGTCGATCTCTGTTTCAATCGCTTCTAGCTCCTCCTGTTTGCTCTGGATCGTCTGTTTGACTGAGGCCTGCTCGACTTTGAGCTCCTTGATCGTTGACTCGATCTCGTCCAGCTCCTCCTGCTTGCGGTCAATCTGGACAAAGGCCTGTCTGCGTTCGTCTTCGGCGTCTTCGATCCTGTCTTCGGCGGTTTCGATGCGGCCCTCAAGCCGGTCGATCTCGCCTTTGATCGACTCCATCTCGCGTTTGAGTCGGAGCTGCTCGTCTTCGCCTTTTCGCTCAATTTCGCGGTTGAGCTCCTCCAGTTCGGCTTCCAGCCGGCTGAGTCGGCCTTGGGCACTGTCGAGTGTCTCCTGTCGCTCCGCGAGTGTCTCCTCGTGGCGTTCAATCTCAGTCTCAATGTCGGCCAACTCCTCGCGTTTGTCCTCCAGCTCGGCGGCTTTCAGATAGCCTTCGTACTCCTCTTTTTCCTCGCGGAGTGACTGATACTCTAAGGCGGTTTCTCGCTCGTCGGCCAACTGCTCAAGCCGGTCTGTTTTCTCCTCGATTTTCAGCGTTGCCTCGTTGATTCGCTCTTCGACTGCCTCCAGCTCCTCAAACGCTGACTCCTTCTTTTTGTCGAACTCGGCGACACCAGCGATCTCGTCGATAATCCCGCGTCGCTGGCCGGCTGACATGTTGATGATCTCGGTCACATCGCCCTGCATGACGACGTTGTAGCCTTCGGGTGCGATCCCAGCCTGTGCTAAGAGGTCTTGAATGTCTCCAAGGTTGACCGACCGCTCGTTGAGATAGTAGTAGGAGTAGTAGTTGTCGTCAGTCTCTTTGACCCGGCGTTTGATTGTGATCTCCTCGACATCACCGACGCGGTCGGTGCCGGCGGCGGTGACGACCTGCTCTCGGGTCAGCGTACCGTTGCTGTTGTCGAGAATCACCTCCACGCTGGCCTCACGTGGCCCATCGGCTGTTGAGGCCTCACCGTCATGGCCAGGGTTGTAGATGAGATCCGTTAGCTTCTCGGCGCGAATACCGCGTGTGCGAGCAAGGCCGAGGGCAAAGAGGATGCCATCAATGATGTTAGATTTGCCTGACCCATTTGGGCCGGTGATGACGGTAAAATCCTCATAGAGCGGGATTCGTGTTGGTCGCCCAAAGCTCTTGAAACCGTCCAACACGAGGGCTTTGATATGCATGGATTGTGGGCGGGTCGACCGCTGTAGCCACCTTAGGCGACGATGATGTCGTCAGTTTCGATTGCCGGTTCCTCGCTGTCGGCGTCTTCGTCTGTCTCGGTTGTCTCGTCTGTGTCGTCGTTGGCCTCGACTGTTTCGGTTGAGTGGCCGATTCCGTCGCGTTCCTGTTCGACGACCATCACGTGGTCATCGGACTGTGTTTGGGTGCTGTCTGATTCTGCTGTTGGTTCGGATTCAGCGTCGGTAGCTTGTTCGGCTTCAAGCTCTCGAACTCTGGCTTTGGTTTCGACAAGTTCCTCGGTGAGTCCGTTGACTGCGGCACGAAGCTCTGCGACCTGTCCTTCGAGTTCATCGACCCGATTAGTCATACTGTAACACGCTTCCTGTAGCCGTATAAAACTGTGTCAGACATCTGTGGGACGGCTGATATAGGCTGGTGTCGAGATGCCTACGTTTCGCTTCTGCGTGGCAGCGCGATCACCGGGCGCTCGGCTTGGGTGACGAGTTTGACCGAGCGGTCGCCTGAGAGAAACTGCACCAGCCGGTTGCCGCCGCGGGAGCGATAGGTGATGGCTGTTGCATCAAGCTCTTCGGCGACATCGAAAATCGCCGCCACAACATCCCGTCGGTAGGCTTTCTTCAGCGTTGCCTCGGGGAACATCTCCATCACCGCTTCATGCGCCTCTTGGGCGATTGATTCGGACTGCTCGACAGGGGTTTTGTCGGGGACACCTTCGCCTTTCTCAACCACGTGGAGCACCGTTACGTGGTCGGGATCATACGGCGCAAGCGCGGCAGCCGTCTGGCGAGCGTCGTCCTCGCTGGCGACGGGTATGAGTACGTGCGAAAGCAGGTCGGTCGGCTCGTCAGGAGTGGACATATGTGATCCAGCGAGAGGTAAAAAATAAGTGTTGCGTGCGATGTCGTCGCCGATAGCAGGCACCCCCAACTGCTGAGGTAGTCACCAACGATACCGGTCTCGCCTCGGTGATTATCTCCCCAACCGGACAGCCGTCGTCGCTCCCGCCAGCCGAACGGATTAAGAGGGCGCATGCAAACCGTCCGATATGATTCCGTGTCGTCGCTACTGCCTGTCAACTGGACTGCAAACGACGGTGACAGGCGTCGAACCGAGTGCTGGTGAGGCGGGTATAGATGACTGAGGAAGAACTCGCCAAGGATCTGACGCTCACCTCCGCGCTGACAATTGGGATTGGAACCATGGTCGGGGCGGGGATTTTCGTTCTCCCCGGTGCGGCTGTCGAAATCGCTGGCCCGCTGGCGGCCGCCGCCTTCGTCCTCGGCGGTGTGATTGCCATTTTCACCGCGCTGTCGGCCAGCGAACTCGGGACCGCGATGCCGAAAGCCGGTGGAGCCTACTTCTATGTGAATGAGTCACTCGGCCCACTGTTCGGCTCGATTGCGGGATGGAGCAACTGGATTGGTCTCACCTTTGCGTCGGCCTTCTATATGTTCGGCTTCGGTGAGTATGTGAACGCATTTATTACTGTTCCGCCGCTGTCGCTGGGGCCGCTGACACTGACGGGCGCGCAGTTGGTCGCCCTGCTCGGCGGGGCGTTTTTTATTGGCGTCAACTATGTCGGCGCGAAAGAAACTGGCAAGCTCCAGAACATCATCGTCTTCATTCTGCTCGGGATTCTCACCGTCTTTACGCTGTTCGGCGTGCTCAACGCTGATCTCGAAACGCTTCGACCGATTGATCCTCACGGCTACACCCCACTGCTGCCGCTGACAGGGCTGATCTTCGTCTCCTATCTTGGCTTTGTCCAGATCACCTCCGTTGCTGAGGAGATCCAAGACCCCGGCCGGAATCTCCCGATTGCGATTATCGGCAGCGTCGTCATCGTCACGACGATCTACGCACTGGTGCTGTTGGCCGTCCTGGCGGCTATCCCCAATGAGGTCGTCGCTGGCAACGATACTGCCGTTGTCGACGTCGCCGAGCTCCTCATTGGCCCAATCGGTGCTGCGGCGATGCTGTTGGGTGGGCTGTTGGCGACTGCCTCCTCGGCCAATGCCTCAATTTTGGCCTCCTCGCGGATCAACTTCGCTATGGGCCGCGATAAGATCGTCTCGCCGAAACTCAACGAGGTTCACGAACGGTTCGGCACACCGTACAAATCCATCGCGCTCACTGGCGCGCTCATCCTGCTTTTCATCGTCGTTGGCAACCTCGAACTGCTGGCGACCGCCGGCAGCGTCCTCCATCTGGTCGTCTACGGACTGCTGAACCTCGCGTTGATCGTCATGCGAGAGGCCAACCCCGAGGGGTACGAGCCGGTCTTTACCGTTCCACTGTATCCGTTTACGCCGATTCTCGGCGCGGTGTTGTCGTTCGCACTTATCGGCTTTATCGAGCCCGTTGTGATCGCGCTCTGTGGTGTCTTCGTCGCGCTTGCGATCATCTGGTATCTGTTCTACGCCCGGACGCGAACGCCAAACGAGGGTGTGCTCTCCGAGTACATCCTCTCTCGATCCGACGAGATGCCGGATGCGGCTGTTTCGGCGGCTTCGTCGGTCAAACCTGACACCAGCGATTACCGCGTGATGGTGCCGCTGTCGAACCCCCGCACCGAGGAGAATCTGATCGAACTCGGCAGCCTGCTGGCAAAAGCCAACGACGGCACTGTGGTGGCAACGCACATCATCGAGGTGCCGGATCAGACGCCGCTGTATGCTGGCTCCGAACAGCGCGACCGAATCAGCACCGAATCCGAGAAGCTGCTGGAATCAGCCCGCGAGAACGCCGAAACGTTCGGCGCGGATGTTGAGACCAGAACAGTCATCTCCCACCGCTCGTTCGAGGAAATCTTTGACTCCGCCCGCACCAATGACGCTGATCTGGTCGTGATGGGCTGGGGTGGGGACTCCTCGCTGTCAGCCGGTCGGGTCGAACGACCGCTGGATGAACTCACCAGCAATCTGCCGTGTGATTGAGGGTGCCACAGAAATATTCACAAACCACTTGCTAACAAATAACAATGTTAGTG
>OBKM01001124.1_pt1 | contig 11389 bp, 11 predicted proteins | sample 1519691 | NCBI WGS metagenome assembly OBKM01 (sample SAMEA37050418, study PRJEB22526) | metagenome | biome: saline pan; feature: lake; material: water | place: Egypt | collected 2015 | depth 0.5 m
TTCGGTTCGGAGTGAAGGTTTATATACCCGAACGCGACCAGACGGCCCATGCGGAAGCGAGGTCAGTTCGGTTCGGACACGCGGGGTATCGAAGGATTGCCGGTTAGACTCGTCATCGCGTTGGTCGTCGGCGTCGCGAGCCTGTCGGTCATGATGAACATGCTGTCGGGGATTTCGGGGCTTGCGGTCACCGAGTTGGACGTTCAACCCGAACCGGAGGTCGTCACACCGGGCGAACACACCATCGAGCTCTCGGTCGTCGACCCGGAGGGCCACACCGTCTCGAACGCGACGGTGATCGCCCGCGGCGGATCGGCCCGACTCGATGGCGTCGAAACGGCGACGAGCGACGCGGAGGGAATCGCCGAGTTGGAGCTGTCGCCGGAGCTGCGTCCGAACCAGCGTGACGGAACCATCGAGTTCGACATCAAGCCGCCGGCGGGCGACGAGTACGCCGACAAACGGGAGAACACGGCGCTGCTCGTCGTCGAGGAGTAGGCGGTTTAAGCTCTAGCTCGTCTAGAGATGAGATTCCTGCAAGTGCCGTCGTTGACACAGGAAGCCCCACCCTCGAGGAGCGAACGGTGTTAGCCGTGAGCGAGTAGGGTGGGGTAGTTCACGCGAACAGCTGTCTGGCGTCGTCGACCGCCTCGACGAGCCGGTCGACCTCGGATTTCGTGTTGTAGATATAAAAGGAAGCGCGGGCCGAGGCCGCGGTCCCGAGGACGTCGTGCAGCGGTTGAGTGCAGTGGTCGCCGGCCCGGATGGCGACGGCGCTGTCGTTGAGGATACTCGAGAGGTCGTGTGCGTGAACGGTATCGAGGTTGAACGCAACGAGGCCGCCGCGGTCATCGCCGGACGGGCCATACACCTCGACGTCCTCGTGCTCGCGCAACCGGTCGTAGGCGTAGCTCGCAAGCTCCGATTCGTGGCGTTCGATCCGCTCCATACCGATGTCGTCGAGATAATCACAGGCCTCGGCCAGGGCGATTCCCTGACAGATGACGGGCGTACCGGCCTCGTACTTCCAGGGGAGTTCGTTCCACTTCGAGTCCTCGAAGGTGACTTTCAGGATCATCTCGCCGCCGTAGAGATACGGCTCCATCCCCTCGAGGATGTGTTGTTTGCCGTAGAGGACGCCGATCCCGGTCGGACCGGCCATCTTGTGTCCGGAGAAGGCGAGGAAGTCGGCGTCGATCGCCTCCACGTCGACCGGTCTGTTCGGGACGGACTGTGCCCCGTCAACGAAGATGTACGCGCCGTGGTCGTGGGCGACATCGGCGAGCTCCGAAACCGGATTGATCGTTCCCAGGGTGTTCGAGACGTGAACGACAGACACCATCCTCGTGTCGTCGGTTATCAACTCGTTGGCGGCCTCCATGTCGAGTCGGCCCTCGTCGGTGATCGGGATGTACTTACACTCCGCTCCGGTCCGCTTTGCGATCTGTTGCCACGTGACGAGGGAGGCGTGGTGTTCCATCTCCGTCAACACGACCTCGTCACCGGGACCGAGCTCGTTCAGTCCCCACGCGTAGGCGACGAGATTCATCGCTTCGGTGGTGTTCTTGGTGAAAACGATCTCCTCGCGACCGCCCGACGCGCCGATGAACTCGGCGACGCGGTCGTGAGCCTCCTCGTAGGCGATCGACGCCTCCTGGCTCAGCTGGTGAATACCGCGGTGGACGTTCGCGTTGTGGTTGCGGTAGTAGTCGGTGATCGTCTCGACGACCGGCTCAGGCGTCTGTGTCGTGGCCGCGTTGTCGAGATAAACCAACTGCGTCCCGTCGAACTCCCGCTCGAGGATCGGAAAATCCTCTCGAATCCGCTCGACATCGAGCGTTTCGGCCTGTTTGCTCATTACCGACTATTGGGACTGGAGGCTGGTTACTCCTTCGGTCGGAGCAGTCCACAAAAAGCGGGGCGCCGTTCGTTTCACTCCCCGTCAGGGGTCTCTTCGGGCGGCTCCTCGGCGATGAGCTCCTCGGGTAATTCCTCCGCGGGCGGCTCCTCTGTCGGCGGCTCCTCTATCGGCGGCTGGGGCGCGCCGCCGGGGGGCGAGGTAACCAACACGTCGGCCAGATTACCGATCAACACGTCGTTGTCCGCACGCTGTGCGTTCTCCGGCGTCATGAATCCGGTGGTTCCGATCTTGATGACGTTGTCATCCTGTACGAGCACCGGCTTGTCCGTCGCTGCCCTAGTCGTCGACAGCTGTGCGCCCTCGGAAGGGCGGAGCACGTCGGTTCCGGCAGTCACCTCGACCGGTGTCGCCGTCGGGAAGACGACCCGATCGACGTCCTCCGTGAGGTCGGACCCCTCGTCGGGTTCGGCGTACACCCGCTGGTAGTTCATATCGTGCTCCTCGAGGTTGTAGACGTAGCCGGGCTCCGTGGACACGCCGAGGTGTGAGTCGATCGCGACGTTGCCGGGAAGACCGAACGCCTCGTCGGGGTCCGTCATCGACACGACGGGGTTGCCGTCGTCGGCGAAGGACTCGATCTCGTCGAGATCCGCCTCTGCGTAGTCCGAACGGAACGTCACGAAGGCGTCCGCATCGTCGAGTTCCGCGCCGATCGTCTCAGGGCCGTCAGGGGAGTGGACGGAGACCTCGTGGCCGTTCGCGATCAATACGTTCGACAGCGGCCGGATGTCGCGTTCGCTGACGCCGGCGTCTCCGAACGGACCGGCGGCCGCACCGGTGTCGACGAGGACGGTCTTCGGCGGTTCGACGGCCGACATCGACACGTCGGCCTCGCCCGGGGTGCGGTCGTTGACCAGATCCTCGTCGGTGTAGTGCTCGTTCTCCATCGACGGGGCGGGCGCGGCCCCGTCGGCCGCGACGAACCCGACGACGGCCGCGCCGACGACGATCACCGCGAACGTGGCGATGAAGGCGGCCGCGAGCCGCTCCTGTTGGTTCATGAGTCGACACCTCCCTGGGCCGCTGTCGCGTTGTCGGAGGTCCCGGCAGCAGCGTCGTCCGGCACCGCGATCGAACTCTCGGAGAACCGTTCGACGGTGTCGACGTGCGGGACTGAGTCAAGGTGGACGTAGGTCATGCCCATCGGCTCGACATCGGCGTATCCGGGATCCGTATCGTAGACGGCAACGACCTGCTCGTCGGTCTTGAGAAGGATCGGAAGCCCGTCCTCTGGGCCGGTCTCGCGGGTGTCGACGTCGTAGCTGTCGAGCCCCGCACGGGTCGCAGCCTCGTGGACGGCCTCATCGAGGGAGCCGATCTCGTCGGCGAAGCCGTTCTGGATCGCCTCGGTGCCGAGATAAACGTCGGCACGGGCGACCTCTTCGCGCGACATCTCGAACTCGTCGCCGCGTTCGGCCATCATCGCGTTGACGAAGGTGTCGGCGAGGGTCTGTTGGATGGCCCACCCTTCGATCTCGTTTGCACCGACTTTATCCGGGCCGCTCGGCCCCTGGATCGGCGGTGTCGTCTGTGGGGCCTGGGCGTTCAGGCCGATGCTTCCGACGATCGAGGTCGGAAGGACGTAGATTTCGTCCGCGGGGGCCATCGCGTAGTAGCCACCGGAAGCGCTGATCTCCTGGACGGCCGCGATGACCGGCATCTCCTCGCTGGTTCGTTGGACGGCGCTGTACATCCGTTCGGAGGCGACCGGCGCGCCGCCGCCAGTATCGATCTTTAGAACGACGGCGTCGATGGAACCGTCGCTGCGCACGTCAGCGAGTTCGTTCTCGACGTCGTCGGCGAGACCGGTCTCGACCGGCCCTTCGAGTTCGACGACGGCGACCGTTCCACTCGGCTCGCTCGCGTTCGCGTAGACGATCGGAGCGAAGACCGCACCGATCACCGCGGCGGCGACCACGACGGCGACGAGTTGTTGTCGCGGCGTGAGAGGGCTATCTGTTCGATTGGAAGACATCTCCAAGCGTGGCTATGGGTCACAGCCCTTAATAGGAGGGGGATGGAGAACGCCGGATCGGAGCCGACCCGAGCGGCGACGACACAGAGTGGAACACAGCCGAGGGAAACTCACGTCGAGGGGGCTCACATCCGGAGATACTGTGCGTGGAGCGTCTCCTCGAGTTCGAGCACGTTCGCTTCATCGATGAAGCCGGCCTCGATCGCCGTCTCGACGGTCTCCGTGCCGACGAGGTTTGCGACCGCCGCCGCCGCGAGGCTCTCCTCGATTTCCGCCTCCGTCGCCGCTTCGCCGTCGTAAAACTCCGGCTCGACTGTCAACGAGAGGGACCCGTCCTCGAAGGTTTCGCCGAGCACGTCGGCGTCACAGACGGAGACGAGAAGCCCCTCCGGGGTCGAGCGCTCGCGGAGGAGCATCTCCGTCATCGTTCGCGCTCTTCGACGAGCCGTTCCTCGGCCGCCCCGCGTAGCTCCTCGGCCTCCTCGGCGAGTTCCTCCGCACGCTCGTCCTCTCCGAGCTCCTCGAGCGCGCGCGCCTTCTCCTCAAGGACGTCGGCGTTCCGGTAGCCGAGTCGGACCGCGTTGTCGAAACAGGAGACGGCGTCCTCGGCGAGGCCCCGCTCGAGGAGGAAAAAGCCGCGGTTGTACCAGCCCTGTGGGAACCGGGGATCGAGTTCGACCGCCCGTTCGGCGTGTTCAAGCGCCTGCTCGCTCTGTCCGGAACTCCACAGCGCGTACGCGAGGTTCGTTTCGGCGCTTGCGGCGTGTTCGGAGTCGCTGTCGACCCGGAGTGCCTCCCGATACGCGTCGATCGCCGCCTGGAACTCCTCCATCTCCGCGTGGGCGGCGCCCTTGTTGATCCACGCCTCCTGTCGGATGCCGTCGGCGTCGGCGAACTGTGCGGCGCGTTCCAGGGCGTCGGTCGCCTGTTCGAAGCGCTTGATCCGCATATACTCGATGCCGACCCCGAGCAGTTCCTCGGCGTCGACCTCGTCGGTCGGGATCTGTCGGCGATCGAGAGTGTCCGCGACGACGCGGGAGTCGACAGGATCGACCATCCCAGGATCGACATCGAGTTCCGGAGGGTCGAGGTCGAACCCCTCGTATGGATCGTCAAATCCCTGCCCCTCGGAGAACTCGTGGTCCGATGGCTCTTCGTCACTCATACCTGGCGGTTGGCCACGAGTACGCCTAAGGGTTGCGCTCCGGGGCGAGGGGCGGAGGAGAGACCGAATCCGGGGGACGCCCGGTCGCCGTCACTCCTGCCGTTCGGAGACCGCCTCGGCGAGGCCGTCGACGGGACGATCCGCGAGCATGTCGTCGACCGACTCGGGGAGCCCGAACCGGTACCGGTCGGGATCGGCGTCGTCACGCAGCTCCGTGCGGCCGTGGTACACCGAAACGGCGGTGTCGAGATGCAGCCGAACGGCCTCCAGAAGTGCCTCGGCCTCGAGGGGCTGCCCGCGGCGTTCGAGCGCCTCGACGGACGCGCCCGGCGGGGCGTTGAACGCCCGTTGGGTGATTATCGGTCCCTGATCGAGATCGGTCGTCACGTAGTGGGCAGTCACCCCGGCGATCCGAACCCCTTCCTCTCTGGCCTGTCGGTATGGCTCCGCGCCCGGGAAGGAGGGCAGAAGCGAGGGATGGATGTTGATGATCCGGTCCTCGTAGCGGAAGACGACGTTTGGGCTCAGAATCCGCATATACCGCGCTAGCACGATCAGGTCGGTGTCGTACTCCGCGAGGAGATCGAGCAGCTGTTCCTCATCCGGCGTGCCTTTCTCGTCGCCGATATCGTGGAAATCGACGCCGTAATGTTCGGCCAGCGGTTCGAGGTCGTCGTGGTTGCCGATGATGACGCTGATATCGGCCCCCAGTTTCCCGTCCGCCCACGCCTCGAACAACGCCTCCAGACAGTGGGACTCCTTCGTCACGAGGACGGCGATCGTCCGCGCCTCGCGGTCGGCGGGGAAGCGGACCTGGATGTCGACGCCGAGATCGTCGGCGAGCTCGGAGAGCGCCTCGCGGAGCTCGTCTTGGGTGCAGCTCATCCCGGCGGTGTCGACGGTCATCGTCATCCGGAAAATCCGGTCCCGAACCGCCTGATCGAGGTCCTCGATGTTGATATCGCGCTCGAAAAGCAGCGTCGTCACGCGGGCGATGAGACCGGTGTCGTCCTCGCCGACGACCGTAATCTCCGTGTACTGGCGGCTCACGGTCGCGACCCCCACGACTGAACTGATACCGAGATCATACTTCCGTGTGGGTTGCGGGCTCTCAAAAGGGCGACGTTCCGTCGGCGGGACGGCGAGGGCCGTCTCGCCGAAGAGTTATGTAATTCCCGCCGACAGTAATACAGCATAGCGCATGACAGAGTTGGTCACCCGCTTGCCGCGGCCTCCGCGAACGATCAGCGAATCGCCCCTCCGGTCAGCCGACGAATCGCCCCTCCGGTCGCGAGAGGACGAAGCGAAAGCGGCCGGAAAGGATCGACACCCATCGATGCCGAGCGCCAGCGTCCGGACGCCGGTCGTAGAGAACACCGCATGAGTAATCATCGACGGACGCTTCTCCGTGGTGTCGCTGCACTCGCCACCGGTGGCTCGCTCGCCGGGCTGCTCGGATCGGCCGCCGCCGCCCCGCCGGAACCGACAACGCTTCACGATGATCGGCTGACTACCGGGGCCGAAACGACGCTGACAGCGACGATCGATCCGTCGGTCCACGGCGTCGTCGGGGTTCCGTCGGGGATCGGATCAGTCATGGAACGGCTGCGATCCCGGTATCGGTCGCTCGATCCGGCTCGTTTCGGACCCGTCTCGGTGAGCGCTGGGATCGACGGCGATCGGATCGCGGGCGGCTGTGCGCTCGCGGACGGAGCCTTCGACGAAGAGGAGTTCCGGGCGGAGCTCGAAGCGGAAGGATGCTTCGAGGACGGCAACGGCGACAGCGACACCGTTTCTGTCCCCGGAACGCCGTACGCCGTCGCTATCGGCGGCTCGACGCTCGCTGTCGGATACGGGGACAGCGAGACGGCGGCAAGCGCCCACGCCGAGTCAGCGGTCTCCAGCAGCCGATCGGCAGGCGGCCCCCCGAGTGTGCTCGACGGCGACGCGGTTTCCTACGCCACGCTCGGTTCCGGGACTCGCTCGCATCTGCGCGATCGGATCGATACGGCAGGGATCGGGGGATCGGGGGCGGCCGAGGGGTTCGAGACCGTCCTCGCAGCCACCGAGGCGGTCGGTGTCGCCCTCAGCACGGAGGGCTCTCGATGCGGCGTTCAGTACGGCGCCGTCGCCGATCCGGAGTCGGTGTCGGCCAACGACCTGTGGACGCTGGCGACGCGAACTGCCGACAGCGAGGCCCACCTCGATATCGAGTCGGTTTCGCGACACGGTCGGATGATCGTCGTGGATGCGACGATCAGCGCCGATCGGCTGTGGGGCGCTCACGAGCGGCTGCTCGGGAGAGTGTCCGCCGGAGAGTCTGCCCACAAACGTGTATAGCGGTCGGAACCCACAACGGTTTTCACGCACGAACACGCCCTGTCAAGTATGACTGGCTACACCGCGACCGTCACCGTCCGGTTGAAGCGGGGGGTTCTCGATCCGGAAGCCGAGACGACCCAGCAGGCGCTGGAACGCCTCGGGTTCGAACTCGAAGACCTCCGCTCGGCCGACCGCTTCGAGGTCGACCTGAAGGCCGCCGACGCCGCCGACGCCGAGAGCCGAGCGACGGAAATGGCCGAGCGGCTGTTGGCGAACCCGACGATCCACGACTACGACGTCGAGGTCGCGGAGGCGTAGATGACTGTGTACGCTGTGAGCACCACAACCGTGACCGCACCGCTCGCCTCACCCACGGAGGGCTCGTTTTGAGCGTTGCGGTCACGACGACGGCGACGCTCCGTTCACCCACGGAGGGCTCGCTTTGAGCGTCGCCGTCGTCCGCTTCGGCGGCTCGAACTGCGACCGCGACGCCCTGCGCGCCCTCGAACACCTCGGTATCGACGCGGAGATCGTCTGGCACGCCGAGGGCCTCCCCGACAACCTCGACGGAGTCGTCATCCCCGGCGGCTTCTCCTACGGCGATTATCTCCGGGCGGGTGCGATGGCCGCGCGAACGCCGATTCTCGAGGAAGTCCGGGCCGCTGCCGACGCCGGAACCCCCGTCCTCGGCGTCTGCAACGGCGCACAGATCGGCTCCGAGAGCGGGCTCACCCCAGGCGCGTTCACCACGAACCGGAGCGCCCGCTTCCAGTGTGAGCCCGTCTCCCTCCGAGTGGAAAACGCCGACACGCCGTGGACGGCCGCCTACGATGAGGGCGACGTGATCGAGGTCCCGATCGCCCACGGCGAGGGGCGTTTCGAGATCAGCGACGACCGGCTCGAGGAACTCGAAGCCGACGACCGCGTGCTGTTTCGGTACTGCGACGCCGACGGGGCGATCACCGACGCGTCCAACCCGAACGGCTCGAAACACAACGTCGCCGGCGTGTTGGGCGAGGGCGATCACGTCGCGGTGTTGATGCCCCACCCGGAGCGGGCCAGTCTCCCCGACATCGGCCCGACGGACGGACAGGGTATCTTACAGGGGCTGGATCCGGCGTAGTGTCGGCCGAAAGGCCCGCCGTCGGCTCGAACCGGCGGCGTCTGTTCGGATACGTTCATCGGAAACGACGACCGCACAAGCCGACGCGGGCTCAATCGTCGTTGGCCACCGCGTCCGGGTCGTCGTATTTCTCCTCGCGGCGCTCGTGGATGTCTTTCAGCGCGTGTTCCGGTGGCACGTCGATGGCCGGATTCTCGTCGAAGAAACACGCCGGTTCCAGTTTGAAACTGGCGAGATGGGCGGGCAGTACGGGCCAGTCTTCGGGGCGATCGACGTGATTGACACCCAGCGTGTACCACAACACGATGTCCTCGTCGACGACGGAGCGGTCCTGTTGGGTCCACTTCGGTAGTCCCTCGCCGCCCGGGCTCTGGTTGGGGTACTCCCCTGCGGGGTATCGTTCGTCGTCCCGGTACGGTGTTGCCCACAGGTGGTATTTTATATACCCCGAACGTTCGAGCACGCTCGAGTGTTGCTGTGCCGCCGCTGCCACGTTCTCACCGGGGACGAGTTTGTACCCGACTGGTTCGTCCAGTCGGTTCGTCTTGTTGTGGTTTTCGACCTGCCAGTAACGGCCTTTTAAGGGGTCGATGAGCTCCTGGGCTTCCTGTTCGGTTTCCAGACGTGTCTTTTCGGTATAAAAGGCTGCTCCCGTCGGATTCGGGCCTCCCGGATCGTCCTCGCCGTCCCACTGGATCCGTTTCTCCGTGTCGGGGCCTTTCGGGACCGGCTGGTTCTGTCGGCGATACAGTCGGTTTTCGGCGCCGTCGACCGCCATGTCGAGCCGGAAGTTGAAGAAGTGTTGATGCACCATCCCCTTCATCTTGGGCGCCATCATCTCGTAGTACCCCCTGGAGTGCTCCGTGTCAGGGGCGACCAGCCCGTTGCTGTTGATTCCCGTCAGTCGAACCTGCGGTTCGATCGATCCGTCCTGGTAGAAATACCAGTTGAACTCGTAGTCGTAGTTGCCGACCGTTGCGACGAAAGAAACCACGAGCCGCCGGTTGCGTCTGACTTCGGAGTTTTCCGTCCGCCAGTTCGTGTGTTTCCAAAGCGTCCCGTAGTCCTCTTCGTGGACGCAGATGGCGTTCGGGACGACGTTGACCTCGCCGTCGGTGTCGTTCATCACCGCATCGAAATAATGCATGTGGCCCAGACAGTCACAGCCCTCCGTCAGTGAGTTGGCCAACCGACCGATGTTGTACTCGCCGATGTCGCCGGCGTTCTTCCAGTTGTGGTTCGGGTCCGGGTCACCGTAAGGGACGTTCATTTCGGCGGCCGAGGCGCGATGAACGATGTCCCGAACCTCCCCGTCGTCCTCGTACCCGATGTTGTAGAGGACGAGCCCTTCCCGTTGGGTCCACCCGACGCGGAGATGCCAGTTCTGCCACTCGATCTTTCGGCCGTCGATCTCCCAACTGGGACCCTCGGGCTGATCGACGTTGTACGGTTTGAGATCGGTACGGAGGTCGCGGTCCTCCTCGCGGTACTTCGCGTCGTCCAGTTCATCGACGACGTCGTCGACTTTCGTTCCGCGGTCGAGGACCTTGATGACCTCCATCTCGTCGAGATCGACCCAGGCGTGGAGCCCGTCCATGGGTCGGGCGTACCCGTTGTCCTCCTCGCTGGTCCGGATCCAGGACATGGCATGAGCCAGCCGACGATCCCTGTCGATATCCTCCGGGACGAGATGGTATCCGACGGACCACGGATCGACGATAGCGAGATCGAAGTTCTCGACGCCGCGTTTCGCGGCGGCAGCCCGCCATTCGTCGTTGTTTTTCACCGTCTCCTCGCACTCGTCGAACTCGGCGAGAGTGATCGAGGGTTGGACGTCGGGTTGTTCCTCGTAGGAGACGACGGTTTCGGCGTCGAGCGAGACGACGGCTTCGTAGGTGGTGCGTTCGGTTCGGCTCCGGAGGATAACGAAGGCCTTCCGTTCGATGGTTTCATCGCCACGCTCGAAGGCTCTGACCCGCTCTTTCGGCGGTTCCTCGAGAACGATCTTGACGTATCGGTACCGGTCGTCGATCTCTCGATCGGCTTCGAGGATTTCGCGGGCGGCTTCGATCTCGTCGGGAGTTAGTGGATCGTACGGGTGTTCGGTCGTGATCACGGCATCCGTTGCCATATACCACGTATTGCTCAATATAGATATAAATCCAACGCCGGAGCCACGGAGAGTGTTCGGCTATCGGCGGAGGGTAAGTGGTGTGTTTCGGACATCCAACAAAAGAGTCGTATCCCCTGTTTTATCAGTTTTCTTTTTATATAACATATACATATATGTATCGCACACAGTATCGGACCTTAGTGTCATGTACGATCGGGGTACCGCTGAGGGCTGGGTCACAGCGCCAAGCGGGAGCCGGAACCAAAGCGAGCGGGCCACGTCGCGGGCGAAAGAGGAGGTCCCAAACGCAGCATCGGCCGATAGGGGCCCCTTTTATCGGATTTAAACCGGTACACGGGATCGACAACATCCGGAACCGTAGCGTGTGTTCCGCGGGCCGATCGGACACTCCAGCATACATCCTTCGTTTATGTTACCGCTCGCGGAAAGACGGCCACCGACGACAGTTTTGGAACGTTCAGCTTGACATGAAGACTTCCCTATAAGAAAAATTTTATGTAAGTACAAATATTAATTAAGTCATAGTTTACCTTCTGTACGGCCGGCCCGAGACACAGCGGACTCGGGGAGAAGACGATACGCAGCGGCCGGAGTCAATCGTCCCCGAAACCAGTTCCGGAGAACTGTTGTCCGTCGTTGTCGCGTCCGCGGTCGATCGCTTCGAGTCCGGTGTCGAAGTGTTCGGCACGCAGACGGATATCGGCCGTCTCCTCGCGTTCGCCGTCGACGAACTCCCTGACGGCCGCCGC
>OBKM01001125.1_pt1 | contig 11381 bp, 5 predicted proteins | sample 1519691 | NCBI WGS metagenome assembly OBKM01 (sample SAMEA37050418, study PRJEB22526) | metagenome | biome: saline pan; feature: lake; material: water | place: Egypt | collected 2015 | depth 0.5 m
TCTCTCTGTGAGTGATGACGGTACCGAGGACAGCACGGACGCAGGCACCGACGATACCGATAGCGCGACTCCTGACGACGAGGCGGCCGCAGCCGACGGTTCGGAGAGCGCGCTTGAGCCGTTTGGCGGGAGCCTTGCGGCACTCATCGGGCTGATCGCGTTGGTCGCTATCGCGGTCGCCGGCGTCGCAATCTGGCGGCAGTAGAATCGAGATCAAGTCTCCCAATTCTTGGTTCATTTTCCCCGTATCTCACCGGACCGCTCGGCGGATCTGGATGGTGTACACCTCTCAGTTGTGCGTTCAGGTATCAACGCGGCTGAGGGCATCCGCGAGGGAGAGACGGAACTCGGTTCGCATCAGCAACGAGTACACAAACACGGCGCCGGCCGCACCACCCACAAGCGAGAGCAGTACTGCGGAAAGCGGAAGGGATCCGAACACGGGCAGGTCGAGCCCCCACGAGCCGAGGACGACGACTGAGGCGATACCGAGCGACCACGTGATTTGCCCAGAGACGTTTTCAGCGTCCGGTTCGATGGTAACCGTTAGGTCCTCGGAGAGTTCCGTACTCGGACGAATCGTCCCCTCCCGTTTGTCGAAATCAATGAGTCCGGCCTCGTCCATCTTCTGACAGTGGAACTGCCGAAGCGAATTGTACACGCTTTTTCGTTGATCGTATGTGACCTCTTTCGGGTCGATGTCGTTTTCGAGCGATGCGATCCGTCGTGACGCGTCGTTTAATTCGATCGTGTCCGATCGCTGCCTGAGGAGCCGCCAGAGCAAGCGTCGTCGACGATTACTCAGAATTTCGAGGAGGTCGTTCGGATCTGGTTCCTCGTCCGACCCTGTCTCTGACCCATCCGCCCCCGACTGATTCATCGCTGCCATCTATTTCGCAGGGCCTTCTGTCATAGTTTCGCGACGACTGCGCGAACGAGCGGGGACCGTGTGAAGACTTAGCGTGCTGGAAGGCATACACATGTCTATAGTTTCAGCTAGTAAAAATGTTTTACTTTCACGCTCCGAGGCGGTAGTGGCCCAGCTAGCGAGTTGATAATCGGCCCACAAACTCGACTGGAATGATTACCGCCTTTCGTGTCGTTTAGCCGCGTAATCGACGTTTCTGTACACGCTATGATACTCCAATCATGGGCGGTATTCGTTCGTTGTGGTTCGCTATCTGATGGAAACGATCGATTAAATGCTTCGTAACAACCGTATGAATCTCCCTATTCCATTCACCTCCGGTGGCACGGTCGCCCGTTACGATCCAAGGGGATCACTATCACTGACGAACAGAGCGAAAGTGAACGGCGTCAATCGTAGGTCGCCGACGACGTAGAGTCGTAAGGGAGGGCCGAAAACGGTGAGACACAACGAACCGGCAAGCGGTCCGTAATAGGGTCACGGTTGACAGAGTCCTATACTTACCCACGACTCAGCGAACAATGTCTGTAACGTGTTACAGGGCCTGTAACAACTAGTCCGCACTCACGCCGATTCGAGCCGTCGACGCTCGGCAGTGAGCAGTCGTTCCCAGAGGCCGAACAGCCGGCTGTCGAGACCGTACACCGCATCCACCCGGCGTACCCAGTCGTCGTCGGCGAACAACAGCGCCTGAAACCGCCTCACGTCCGGCGAGAGGTGGTCTCGGTTTCCAGCGTAGTACGAGAGCGACTCGCGTTGCGTGCGGGCGACAAGATCGTCAGGAACCGTGATCCCGTCCGCGGTCGCGACGTGGACGAACCACTCCAGATGTAAGAGCGCGTCTGCGAGGAGGAACCGATCACGGAACCCGGAGACGCCTTCGAGTGCCGGCCGGCCGTCGATACGAACGTCTCGTGGACGTGAGAAGCGCGGTGCGGTGACGGTCACGTTGGCCGCGTCTGCGACCCCGCTGGCCACCCGTCGGAGCCGCCAGTCCGCGTATCTCACCGGGAGTAACAGACCGATCTCGTACCACGACGGCATCCACTCACAGTACGGTTCCGAGAACGCGGCGTCTGCGAGCAGTGTCGTCGCGACGGAGCGTGCTTCGGCGGGTGACAGTTTCTCTGGTGTGTCCTCGAGTGTGGTCGCTATTCGGTCGCCGTCGAGGTCGTCGACCCCCGAGAAATTCATCCCCTCGGCGACGTAACGAGTGTACGCACGACTCGCGGCGTACCAGTCTGCGAACGCGTCCGGCGTCGTCAGTGTGAGAAGGCGGAGGACAGTGATACAGTCCTTTCGTGCTCGGGGGTTCTAACTGATCGGGTCTTAGGTATCTAGCCGACTCAGCGCGTCCGGAAGCGTGACATCGTAGTTGGTTCGAACGAGCAGACTATACACGAACACCGCAGGGACGGCCCCGATACCCGTCGCGAGGAACACGGCCGCGAGGGTGAGGTCACCGAATACGGGAAGTCCGAACCCCCACGCACCAATGATCACGCCCGTCGCGGTACAGAGGGCGATAACGGTCGTCGAGAGAGCCTGATCGACATCGGGTTCCACTTCGACGACAAACTCCTCCGGCTCTTCCGAGACGGCCCTGACCACCGAGTCGCGCTTGTCGAACTCGATCAGTCCGGCGTCCTCCATCTTTGGGCAATGGAACTGGTGGAGAGAGGTGTAGACGCTCTTGCGCTCGTCGTAGTCAACTTCCTCGACCGTGGTCCCGTTCTCCCACGCCGCGATCTGCCGAGAGGCGTCACTGAGGTCTCCCTCGGGAGACTCCTGGCGGAGATACCGCCACAGGAGGCGCCGTCGTTCGTTACTGAGAATGTCGATCACTTCGTTCGCGTCCAGACTGTCCTCCTCGACCGCTAATTCGGTATTACTGTCCTCGGAAGCGTCCATGCCGGCTTCCGTGTTTGGTGTCTCCGTCTGCGAGGAACTAGCAAGCGATCCGTTCTTTTCGGGGGTTGACTCTGCGGAAGGCGGCGACATGTAGGTCCGTAGAAACTAATAGTATATATAGCTTTGCCAATGATAAACACGCGTTATGTTGTCGAATCGACTGTGGAAAACTATGCTTGCTTTGAGTCGTTATCGTGTATATAACCGTTCTTACCGGAGGATCTGATACCCGGTATTCAATGACGATTTCCGGTGATCGATGTATGATACTATCCATTCTGTATTTCCTCGATTGATATTAAATATGAAACGAGTGCTTACGAGAGCCATTAGTATCCGGATAGATCGGTGGGAAACAAGACAATACGCCTGTTCGTACTATTTAACTAAATATAATTTTATTTATGCTTCTGCTGGTAGAGATCGATACATATCCTCTATATGAGTCGTTACCGGCGCTCTACCGGGGATTACCGTGGTTTCAATCCGTCAATAACTACCCGTGAACGTTTCGTTTGCTCGGTCACCTCCGGACGCGGAGGCCGGTACGACGAACAACATGATACGCAACTCATCTACGAAGGCGTTCGCCGCGTTGTTCGCGGTCGTCATGGTTATCTCCATGATGGCACCTGCCGCCGGTGCCGCGGTCGCGGCCACGAACGACGCGCCGACTCTCGACGATGACGTCGATGACTTCGACGTCGACCCGGATAGTACAGTAGAATCGACCGAGGAAGAAATAACAGCGCAACAGGATCCTAACGACGTGTCCATCGACGACGCGTTAGAGGACGCGTTCGAGGATCCCGATGCTGATTCGGTTGACGTGGTCGTCCGTCTCCCAGCAGCCGACACCGACGGCGTGATGGGTTCGGACGCAGCGCTCAACACGATGCAAGCGCACGCGGCCGACACGCAGACGGCCATGCTCCGCTTCGCCGAATCGCATCCCGGTATCGACGTAAAACAACAGCTCTGGATCGCCAACGCCGTCCTGCTTGACGTGGACCCGCAGCAGACGTCTCTCGACGAGATTGCTGCCGTCGAGGGCGTCGACCGGCTCCACGCTAACTTCGAGTTGACGACGATGGACGAAGGCGCGACGGCGTCCGACGCTGAGGCCGAAGAAGCTGAGGACGACGCCGAGCCCGAAGACGAGCCTGAATCGGCCGACTACGAGACGACCTACGGGCTTGAGATGATCAACGCCACCGAGGTCTGGGACCAGTACGGCACCCAGGGTGAGGGCGTTGAAGTCGCCGTCCTCGACACGGGGATGGACGACGACCACCCGGACCTGCCAGAACTCGACGACGAAACCTGGCAGGAGTGGGACTCAGACGGTAATCCGATAGACACCGAGCCGAGCGACGCCAGCGGTCACGGGACCCACGTGAGTGGAACCGTCGCCGGTGCCGAAGAGCCCGACGGTGACGTCGACACCTACGGTGTTGCGCCCGGTATCGAACTGTACCACGGTGCCGCCATCCCCGGCGGAACCGGGTCCTTCGTACAGGTCGCCGCCGCGATGGAGTGGTCCGTCGACGAGGCTGAAGTCGACATCACAACGATGAGCCTCGGCGCAGACGGATACAACTCCGACATGCTCGAACCGTCCGAGAACGCCCGCGACGCGGGCGTCGTGCTCGTCGCCTCCGCCGGGAACTCCGGCGACGGCGTCTCCGGCTCGCCGGGTAACGTCTACCCGAACTTCGCGAGCGGTGCCGTCGACGAAAACTACGATGTCGCGTCGTTCTCCTCCGGTGAGGAGATCACGACATCGACTGCGTACCCCGATGCGCCCGACTACTGGCCCGATGAGTACATCGTGCCCGACGCGGCCGCGCCCGGTGTGAACGTGCTGAGCTCCGTGCCCGGCGGCGGCTACGACGGCACGTACTCCGGCACGTCGATGTCCGCCCCGCACAAGGCGGGTGCCTTCGCGCTGATGCTCTCCGCGTCCGGCGGCGACGCCGACCGGGATATGCTGCGCGACGCGATGAAAGACACCGCCTGGAAGCCGGACGATTGGGACGAGCCTGACGACGAGAAGGACACCCGGTACGGCTACGGTATCATCGATGTCGCGGACGCGACCGACCTGGTCGCGCTCGAAAGCGGCGTCGAGGGGACCGTGACCGACACCGACGGCGACCCCATCGAGGGTGCTGTCGTCGAAGTTGAGGAGACCGGCGTCGAAGTCGAAACCGACGCCGACGGTAACTACACCGCGCTCGCTGCGCCCGGCAACTACACGGTCACCGCCAGTGGCTTCGGCTTCGAAGCCCACAGCGAGTCCGCCGAGGTTCCGGACGACGAGACGTTCGTCGAGCAGGACTTCGAGCTCGAGGACGCTCTTGGGGTCGAACTCCTCCAGGGCCAGCCTGAGGCCATCGAGGCCGGTGAATCCTTCGACATCGAAGTGAACGTCGCCAACCTCGAAACGTTCACCGCGGAGACGAGCGGCGACTACGACGGTGACGTCACCCTCGAACTGAACGGTGACGAGATCGAGGACGGCGAAGAGGTTGAACTCGGCGGACTCACCGGCGAGGCAACCCTCACCGTCATGACTGAGCCCGACACGTCGGGCGAACTCGAGATCGAGCACACGTTCACCGGTGAAGGCGACTCCGTCGCCGTGACGACCGGCCCGACCGACGTGTTCGCTGAGTTCACGCCGGTTGCCGTCGTCGACGACGGCACGCACGGTGACGACGTCTACGACCGGCTGAACGAGGCGCTCCCCGAGAGCTTCGACGTTAGCCTCATCGACGGCGGCGAAGCCGTCGACGCGGCCGAGGACGACACCTACGACGCGTACGTCGTCCAAGAGATCGACGAGATGTACGTCGAGGACTTCGAGATGTACACCGGCGGTGCCGCACCGGGTGTCGTCTGGCTCGACAACTGGGGCTCCAGCAGCAACGCGATCCCCGCGAAGTCGAACGTCCTCGAGAACCCCGAAGACACGGCTGACGGCTTCACCAGCCCGAACCCCGACGTCGAGATCCTCGACGATCACGCGCTCTTCGAGGGTGTCGGTGATGTCGGTGACACGCTACAGATCCACTCGGCGACGTTCGCCGACATGTCGTGGTACGACGGGTACGACGGCAACACGATCGGCTACGTCCAGAGTGGCTCCGTCACCGACGGCGGCGGCGTGGGCGTCGACGAAGAGAAGCGCACCGCGCTGCTCTCCTCGTGGGGTAGTTCCACCTTCGTCGACTCCGGCGACTTCACCGAAGAGACCGACCACATCCTCGCGAACGCTGTCGACTGGGCGAGCACTGAGCCGCAGTGGCAGCTCGTCGAGGACCAGCCCGGCTGGTCCGCGCCCGGCGAAATGTTCGGCGCGGAGTTCAACGTGAACGACCTCGAGAAGGTCAAGGTTGGCCTTCACGAGGACAGCACAGCTGACGAGGACGACCTCGACCTGTACATCGACGGCAGCGTCAACGCGTTCGACCAGTGGCGCGCGTACGATCCGGCGATCAGTCCTGACGACTTCATGATCGAAGTCGAGTCCGATGAGGACACGGTCGGCTCCGTGATCCTTGAGACCGAGTTCGACTTCGCCGACGAGGAAGCCGACAGCGTGGTTGCCGAAACGTCCGAGTACACAAGCAACGACGACGTCGAGGGCAACGCCGACGTGATGGTCACGACCGGCCCGACCTCGGTGTACGAGCAGCCGCTCACCGTCGGCGAGGACGGCGACGTCGACACGATCCAGGAAGCCGTCGATCTTGCGCCTGCGGGCGCCGAGATCGAGGTCATGCCCGGCGAGTACGACGAGGTCGTCTCGATCGACACCGACGGGCTGACGATCACCGGTGACGACGCGACCATCGTCGCGCCCGACGCGGACGCTGACGACGGCCACGCGCACGTGACCATCGACGCGGACGAGACGCACTTCGAGGGCATCGATCTGGAGACCCCCGAAGGGCTGTTCGGTCTGAGCGTCGAGGACACGATGAACACCACGATCGACGACGTGTCGGTCGAGGGTGCGAACCACGCAGTTCACGTCGAGGATAGCGAGTACGCGGAGCTCTCGAACGTCTCGACGATGGGTGCCGACGGGATCGGCATCCACGTTCTCGACAGCGAGTACGTCGACGTCCACTACGCGGAAGCGATGGACACCGGCTACGGCGTCGCTATCGAGGACAGCGAGTACGTCGACGTGGTCGAGCCGTACGTCAGCGACGCCGACACCGGCGTCGCCTCGATGGGCTCGTACTACGTCGACATCGACATGCCCGAGATCTCCGGGACAGCCAGTGACGGCGTCGAGGTAACCGACTCCGAATACGTCGACGTCACGGACGCACACGTCGAGTACGCCGAGGGTGCCGGTATTGCCTCGGCAGACTCCTATAGCGTCAACGTCACGGACGCGACCGTCACCGACTCCATGTACGGCATCGCCGTCATGGGCGGGACGGTCGAGTACGTGACTGACAACCACGTCGAGGACGCCGACTACGGTATCGCCGTCCACGACAACGCGGATGTCATGGATGTCTCCGACAACGAGATCATGAACGCGACCTACGGGTTCAGTCTCGCTGGACTCGGTACGGACGCCAGCGTCATGCAGAACCACGTTGACGCGGAGACCGGCGTCATGCTTGACGACGTGAGCGACTCCGTCGAGGTCCACTTCAACGACCTCGAATCCACCGAGACCGCTATCGCCAACGAGGGCGACGTCTTCGAGGCGCAGCTCAACTGGTTCGGCGACGACGGTCCGATGGCCAACAACGGCATCGAAGGTGACGTGGTGTACTCGCCGTTCCTCACCTCGATGCACGATGAGGTCGACATGGACACCACCGAGATCGCGGTCGATCTCCAGATGGACGCTGACGACACCTACACGGTGGGCGTCCCGGCGGCGAGCGACCAGACGATCGACGAGGTGTTCCAGAGCGACTTCGAGGGTGCCGTCTACGGGTACGACGCGGCCGCCGACGAGTGGGAGATGCTCGCCGGTGACGACGCCGTGAGTTCCCTCTCCGCGATCCTCGTGGTCGCTGAGGAGGACACCCACGCGACGCTCCACTTCCAGTCCGACGACGACGCGAGTACGCCCGGACAGGCCCAGCTCCACGACGGGTGGAACCTGGTGAGTCCGTCCGCGTACCACGAGGACGAGTTCGCCTTCTACACGGAAGGCACCAGTAGCCAGGAGTACTACACGCCGAGTACGTGGACATCGGCGTCCACCCACGCTGACGGTCACCTCGGCGAGCACGTGGTCGACGACGGCCACGTCAACGCATTCGGTGGCTACTGGGTCGGCGTTGGAGCGGAGGGTGACGGCTACAACCTCTTCTCCGAGATGGAGCAGAACCCGACGATGAGCGACTACCACGAGATGCTCGATCCGGACGCGCCTGACGTGCCGGGCGCGCCGCCGGAAGACCCCGGTGACGACCCGGGTGAAGAACCTGGTGAACCCGAGGATGTCGATGTCGCGGTCGTCGACGAGGACGACTACTTTGAGGGAGACATCGCGGAGTTCCTCGACGGCGAACTCGGCGACGAGTACGATGTCGACACGCTGACCGCCGACGAGGTGCTTGATGAGATGGGCGCGTACGACGTGCTTGTCGTCCAGCGACTCGGCGACGACGACCTCGCCGACGACTTCATGGACGCACTCGACGCGGATCAGGGTGCGGTCTACATGGGTGGCTACCAAGGCCCGACTGCGGAGGGATACCCCGATGGTGTGCTTCGGCTACACAACCTCCGTGACGACCCGTCTGACCGAGACGAGGAGAGTACTCCAACTGACACAGAGCCGATAACGATCCATATCCACGACGATCACCCGATCTTCGACGGTGTCGGTGACGCGGGTGACTCTGTCGAGGTCGTCGACAGCAGCACCACGTGGGGCTCCTGGTTCGACGGCTACAGCGGTCAGACAGTTGCTGACGCGGACTTCAGCGCGTCCAGTCCGGGAGAACATGAGGGTGGCGGCGTCGCGGTCGACCCCGCCAACAACGAAGTTCTGAACACGGCTGTTCGTATGGACTTCTTCCACACTAACCCGGACGACTACACCGCTGAGGGCGCACAGCTCTTCGCGAACTCGGTCGAACAGGCGGCCACGTTCGCGATGACGTCGTCGACTGATGACGGCATCGAAACTGACGAGGACGACACGCAGGAGCGGATCGACGCTGCTGCCGTCGGAATCGCCGGCTAAGATTTAACCGAACGGACACGATATCAAACCAACATGACACGGACACACCACACCCGTACGCTCCTGCTCGCCCTCGTCGTCCTGACGGCGTTCACCGTCGCTCCCGCGGCGGTGGCCGCACAGGACGGATCGCCGCCGGGACCGCCGGCGTCGTACTACGGCGACGTTACCATCGACGGCGATCCCGCACCTGCGGGCGTCGAGATCGTCGCCTACGTCGACGGTGAGGAGCGTGGTAGCTTCCTCACTGACGACCCGGGCGAGTACGGTAGCCCGTCCGCATTCGACGAGAACCTCGTCGTTCAAGGAGACGAGGACGACGAGGGCGAACTGGTCGAGTTCACCGTGAACGGCCAGCCCGCCGACGAAACCGTCGAGTGGGAGTCCGGTGCCGTGGAGAACGTCGACCTATCCGCCTCCCTGTCCGATGATCCGGGTGACGGCAGCGGCGATGACCCGGGTGACGGCGGCGAGGATCCGGGCAACGGTGACGACGGTGCCTCCGGCGGCGGTGGTGCTCCGTCCGGCGGTGGCGGTGGTGCCCCGTCCGGCGGCGGTGGTGCTCCGTCGGGTAGCGACTCGACGCAGGACCGCGTCGACGCCGAGACGGTCGACGCCGAGGACAACTGGGCCGTGTCCGTGTCGGCAGACTCCGTCGCTGCCGGTGCGACAGTTGACGCCGATCTTGACGGTGCCATCACGGCAGATGGCACTTCGATGGATGGTGTCTCGGTCGCCGTCGACTCCGAAGTCGACGAGTTCGGTCTCTCGGTCCGCTCGCTGGAGGCGGACGCGCTGCCCGACGGGGTCGACGAACTCGACGCCGCGAGCGCGCTCACCTACACCGAGTTCAAGCCCGACGGCTTCGAGAGCGAGAGCGTCACGGAGAGTACGTTCAGCTTCACGGTCGACGAGACCTCACTCTCCGACGACACCGACCCCGAACACGTCTCGCTGTACCGCTTTGACGGCGGCTGGGAGCAGGTTCCGACCGCCTATCAGGGCGACGGCGAGTACACCGCGACCGCTGAGGGCTTCTCGGTGTTCGCGGTGGGCGCGAGCGAGTCCGGCGTCGCCGTGACGTCTGCCACGCTCGAAGAGACGACGATCGATGCCGGCGACCTCGCGGTCGTCTCGGCGACGATAGAGAACACCGGCGATGTCGAGGGAACGACATCAGTAACGCTCCAAGTCGACGGGGAGGTCGTCGACGACCGCCGCGTCACTGTCGACCCTGACGAGACGCGGGACGTGACGTTTACCCCGTCGTTCGACGACGGTGGTGACTACGCAATCGCCATCGACGACGTGGATGCGGGTACGCTCGCGGTTGAGGGTGCCGACGCGTCCACCGATGACGGCGTCGGTTCCAGCGATGACGACGCTGGATCCGGCGATGACGACGGCGAGAGTGCGGACGACGGTGCCGACGAGAGCGACTCCGGCGACGCAGACGAAACGACGACCGAGGCCTTCGGCGTCACCCCGATCGCACTCGTTGGGGTGCTCGCGCTGGTGCTCGTCGTCGTGGGAACGCTCGCTCTCCGCCGACGCTAACGCGTTCCCGGTTCAACGCGTTCTATTTTTTACCCCCGACGCAGAGAATCAGCTGCTTCGATCTCAGACCGCGTTTCGATTCTACAGGTCCTCAAAACCGACCTCACCCGTACTGCCACCACCGTCGAGATCCTCGCGCGTCTCTTCGGACGTTGGCCCGCTGATCTCGTCGTCAAGCGCGTCGTCGAGTCCCCACTCGCTCGCGCGCTCGGCCGCCTCCTCGCGTGCCTGCTCTCGGATCGCCTCGATCCGCTCGTCGTCCTCGAGAAACGCCGCGACCGCGTCCGCATCGTCGCCGTCGTCTGCGTCGAGCCGATGCTCGGGGGCTGCTTCCCGCGTCCGATCCGCGAGTGCCGGTGCGTCCGCGAGTTCGGTCGCGACCGCGCCCGGCGACACCTGAAGCGCCTCCTCCTCGTGAGCAGCATCGAGGGCGTCGGCGGCGACGGCGTACAGCTCGACTCGGTACGGTCCAGGGACGGCGAGTTCGGCGAGCGCGTCGGGGCCACCCCTGTCGCTTACGGTGTTGTACGCGAGGACCGGCACCCCATCTGCGAATGTGACGACACCGCGGGCATCTCCCTCCAACAACAGCGTTTCCTGCGGGACGAGCGTGGCGTATCCGGTTAGCTCCCGGTCGAGCGCAGTCGCCAGCGTTGTCGCGACGTCGGAGACGACGCGAGACCGGAGGAGGTCTCCCCGCGGGATCCGCAGCTCCGGGGGCTCCGACGATTCCGGCCCGTCGGAACCACT
>OBKM01001126.1_pt1 | contig 11377 bp, 9 predicted proteins | sample 1519691 | NCBI WGS metagenome assembly OBKM01 (sample SAMEA37050418, study PRJEB22526) | metagenome | biome: saline pan; feature: lake; material: water | place: Egypt | collected 2015 | depth 0.5 m
ACCATCGACTGCCTTGTTATGGGGGCTTTCCGTAGTTCTACATAAGAGCGAGATTATGCTCGATCGCTATCCAACTTCCGAATATTTGGCCCCCACGAGTGGATCGATCTGTCCCTTTTTGTTTGCTCCTAGACAACCCAGCGTGAATGTCTCGACGACAGGGAGCCCGAACCTCAACCGACGCGATGGAGATTGCCATTCTCTCTGGGGTAGTTGGTGTCCTCGTCACTGTTCATTTCTTCCTCCCGGAAGCACTCCGCTCGCAGTTCCTGTTCACGTACGGCGAACCCACTGTAGTCTCGGCATGGACCGCCGCAATCCTCCACGATAGCGTTTCACATCTAGCGTCCAGCGTCACGTGGTACGCGATCGTGATGGCATCAGCGTACGCACTCTCTATGACATGGACGCGTCGACGTCCGTTCTGGTTCGCTGTAGTCGGGTGTCTTGTGCTCGCACCGCCGATGACAAAGCTCGTGGATTACTGGCTGCTGAAGGTCCAGTGGAATCTCGTTGCGGACGCGACGACGGCACGCGGATTTTCTGGAGTTGTGAGCGCGTTTGGTGGACTGCTACACGTCTCACTGGCCCGCACAGCGACCGCCAAGTATGGTTATGCCGCTGGCGTCGCGACGACGGGAACAATTGTCCTCGGAGCGCTCTCCGCGCTCGCATTCACGTCTGCTATCCTGTCTCCGTCTGTAGCTGTCGTCCTGTGTGCGATTGTTGCCTCCGCAATCGGAATCTGGATTATCAGAAACAGGCCTAAAATTCCGACGTGGCGGGCATGGGCCTGGTCACAGCGTGATGGACTCCTGCCTATCGTAGTTGGCTGTGTAGTAGTGGTCGTACTCCTTTCACAGCTATTCCAGGTTCAACTGGATGAAACGGGGCGATTTGTTAGCGTGATTGCTCACGGAACAGGGTTTGCGACCGGCATGATCGTCACCGTCTCTGTGTTCTTAACAGAGTATCTTGGCCACCGATCGACTAAGAAACCGGGTAACCGCCTGGGGACATCAACTGAGTGATCTACGAATCGTCTTCCGATGGCGGCCGTTTCGAGAGCTGATCAAACCGATTCTGGGCTGCGTCTTTTCGCTTCGTGGTCTGCTCGGGTTCGTACTGTACTGTCTCCAAGTCGCCGTCGACGACGGTGACTGTGAGGATCGCATCGGCGTGGTGCCCGTCCTCAGGGAGTCGATCAGCTTCCAGGACAGCATTCTCTACCTCCTCGCCGTCTCGTTCGAAAAACACGGTAGCGAACCCATCTTCGATCGAGTCCACCACGGCTGTGTATTCGCCGTTGTCCAGATCAACTAGATCAGTCATGAATATGTCTCCTCTAGGACACGCTCCCCGTTAGCATTACTGACGATCACGGTGTCCCCGTCGTTGTTCCAAATCGGCGACCCAGAACCCCAGTACAACTCAGTAGTTGTACTTGTTCCACTTCCTGTGTGTAGTGTCACTGTTTGGCCGGGAGCAAGCTCGAACCCCTCGGGAACAGTGTACCTCTGGCCTGCTTCGTCTTCGATCGTCCAGCCAGACAGATCCAGCGTCTCGTTACCGGTGTTCTCAAAGACGACGTATTCATCATTGAGATTGTCTCGGTCATCACCAGCCGCGTCCGCGTGGATTTCGGCGACTGTCAGGCCAGCCTCAGCCGTCGTCTCATCAGTCTCGCTGTCCGTCTCGTCGGGAGTGTCGTTGCTGCCGGTGTCGATACTGGTTGTCCCATCGCTCTCAATGCGGGCCCGGTCACTAACAGCATCAGGCGCTCCAACGTCGATCGGATCGCCCTCACGGAGCGTACTCGGATCAGTCGGGGCATCCCGCTGGGTTTGGACGGTAACGTTCTGTCCGTCACTGGTCAAGATGATGTTGCCGTGTGTTGCGGTCCAATACGCTGGGAGTGATCGCTCAGCGAGTCGTTGGAGGACCTCCTCGTGGGGATGTCCGTATTGGGAATCATACGCGCTCGAGATAACGACTGCTTGCGGATCGACCGCATCAAGAAACGCTCCACTTGACGAGCTCGCAGAGCCGTGGTGGCCGGCTTTCAGAATTGTCGACTCCAGCTCTGACCCGTATTCGTCGACAAGGTATGCTTCCTGGTCGTCTTCGGCATCACCTGAGAGCAGGACGCTCGTTTCGCCGTGGGTGAGTTTGAGGACAATGCTGTTCTCGTTGCGATCTTCGTTTTCGAGGTACGGATCCGGTGGGCCGAGGATATCGACGTCGACATCACCAAAGTCGATCGTGTCGCCTTCGCGCGTTTCGTACAGTGTCACGTCGTGTGTTTCGATCGCGTCGAGATACTCGGCATAAGTTTGTGTGCTTGATGCGATACCGGGGTCGTACACCGCGCCGATCCCGTCGGCTTCTGTTTCGTAGTACTCGATGATCGCGGCGTTTCCACCGATGTGATCCGCATCACTGTGTGATGTTACGAGGTGATCGATTCGTGTGATGTCTTGTGCTTGGAGATACTCGAGGACGTGTTCGCCGTCATCGTTGTAGTGCCCAGTATCGACGAGCATCGTCTCACCGCTTGGACTCGTAATGAGCGTACTGACGGATTGACCGACGTTGATATAATGGATCTCAACACTCCCGTTTGTGGTGACTGTTGACGAATTGTTGGCCGGTTCCGGATTAGCAGGAGCTGGGTCACCAGATATCCCACCGGCACATCCGGCGAGGACAACCATCCCAGCGATGATGAGAAGAGCAGTGAGTTTCCGTGGCGATTCCATGTTTTCACTCGACACCCCTCGCGTGTAAAGTTGCGCGACTCCGACAAATAGTCCATACTCTCACACGAATTCACAGACTTTGGATCGGTAGAAGATAGGTAAGGATATTGAAGCTGGGAGTCTATGAATAGTAAAATGGGCTCCGTTATATTAAGTCTGAACACTCATATATCGATCTGACTCACTATTGATCCTAAGCTGGACACCACTACGGATCTATTTGATGCTGGAATAGCTCGCATTGTATATGGGAACACTGTCATTGACTGAGCCCGAGGTGCTAGCAACGACAAAAGAGCAGTTATTTACTGGACATGAGGCTGGAACAGGATACACTGTTGTCGACACACAGTTCTCAACCGACTATTGGTTGAATGATGTTCCAATCCCACAGGAAGTAACCGAGACCCTAGCGCCATTCAATCACGTACGTGTGGGTTCAGGGTATCCTGATCTTGTTGGCGCTGGTTCGATTGAAGATGACACCTTTCGTGGTCACCACGGAGATATAGGCTCTCCACCTCTAACTGTCGTTGAAGCGAAGGGAGATAGGTCGACTAGCCAGGTTGATACAGAGACGGGGATAGTTCAAGCTCATGACCGGCTACAGGAGGCGAATCTCGGGTTTTTAGCTGCTCCTCGCAGCTCTATCTCGTCAGAAACCCGAGCTCTTGGTCGAGAATTAAATATCGGTGTTCTCGGAGTAACAGAAAATCAATCGGTAGAGGTACTTGAGAAACCGCGAGTAGTTGGCACACAAGTGGGCCAAGAAGCATCGACGATACGTTTCCAGGCTGGTCCACAGCGCGTTGCCGACCAGTCATTTCATCTCAACCGCCCAAAAAACTATCTTGGGTATCCGTTCTGTCTCTACCACCCTGAATCGACTAGGGATGTTCTCGAAGAATACGTGGTGAGAGATTTCAAAAGTGCCAGAGACGGTGCTGTATTCCTCGGGTTGATAGAGAAGCAACCGGACGGTTCTGATGTTCTATCCCCTTTGGGTGAGGAAGTGCTTCGATTCGGATTACAAAAACACGAGCAATCATTGGAATCTGTGTTAAAAGAGTTCAAATCATGGAAAGGTGAGCAGACGAGACTCACTCAGCTAGCACCTGACTGGGCGTTAATTGCCCGACGGGTAGTGTTCGGTTTTCCCGCAACACAGATGCTCGTAAAACATATTCAAGAGCTTCAGAACAACGATCAGCCGCCGACTCTGCCTACCGTTGTAGAGCATCTGTTCGATACCTCGCCCACGTTCGCGGTTGAGTTCTTTATTCGAGATACGGAAGAGGCACGATCTGCAGTACTGACTGGTGACGGTGACTTGATCACAGCCTCACTGTTAGAATCCCTGGTGTATCGTTCGGTGGTCGCGTATCAATTTAAACAGATGCTGTACCATTCTGGCATCCTTGCGGAGTCCGGATCTGATTCGAGTAATCTTGAACCACAGGAGAGCGACTGGCGATTGGAACAACCGATCTGAGGTCTGGGAATCTCGAAGGTATCAATAGCGGCCCAGCAACTACTGGGATGGTGTGGATGAGAGCACGTCATCTAGGTGCTCAGATAGCTCTTCAAGATTAGTTGTTCTGAAGTGTTCAGTGAGTGCGCGTATTTTCGGGTCTTTTGGGAGGACAACGCCATCTCCGTACTCGGAGAATGCTTGCTCTATTACGGTGCGATAGGTTTTGCTGGTCGCATAGCCAACGATGGCATCGAACTGTGAACCGTATTCTTCGAGGTAGGAGACCAAACGGTTCACGACGAGTTGTTGGCGCTGTTTCTCAGCGTTTGTCAGCACGTACTCGTATGATTTGATCTGCGAGAGGCTTTCGTACTGTTCGGGTACAGGGCCGTACATGCCAGAGACAGTCACTTTGTGGATCTGATCGTTCCACTCAGCGGTTGCGTCTGCCACGACGCGGTGCGTTCGGGAATTAGAATACGGCTTGGTTTGGCTACACGGGATAACGAGCAGTACGCGCTCATCGCCGACACGGTAGTCCTTCCGCTGAAGAATGTTGAAATCCTCCGGTGTGTGCTCAAGTGAAATCTCTTGGTCATCGACCGGAATATCCAGATCAAGCCGTTCCTGCTCTACATCGCTTTGATCGGCGGTGAGTCGATTGTAGCCGCGCTCACGGAGCTGCTGTGCCAATTCACGGTCTCGGACTGTTGCCCGTTTTAATGCCCGCTTGATGTTCCCGACATCGTTGCGAGCCATCTTGGCAACGTATTCAAGTAACTCACCGTCACCGTCGTTGATCAGCTCCCGCACGTGATTCATTTCGTCTTGGTAGACACAGAAGTTATGATAGCTCATTAGTGCGTAAAAATCGCTCTTCATGTACTCACCGTCTCGATCATACGACTTGCTGTCGTACATTGTGCCCTGTAGCTGCTCGAAACCTATCCGTCGTAGCTGCTCGCATGCGGGACATTGACAGCCCCAGTCGTCGGGAATCTGATCCGCAGTGAATTTCGACCAGTCCGCTGCCCAACGTGCGTCGGCTGTCCGGTCAACGTCAACACCAAAATCACCCAAGTCGTGTGTCGAAGCGTTTGGATTCCGGACGAGCTCCTCATCTGAAACCCCGATCTCTCGATTGATGAACTTCTTGAACTGTGCTGCTTGCATGTAGCTTGACGAGTCAAATGAATCCGCACCAAGAAGTGCTAGGAGCGCCGTGAATTTTCCACTAATCCCGAATAGGTGAAGCCCGAGATCTTCTTCCCGGTCGTCAGGAATCGCATCTTTCGCGCCTTGCACGATGTCAACCAGCATTTCGACGTTCGTCCGTAGCGGGACGAGTGACCCAATTGCAAATCCTTCAAATGACTTGTCAATATGCGTCGCACGGTCAAGGAACGTCCCGACGTACCAATTGATAGTTTCGTAGTCGTGACCGTGAATAGCGATATATACCGCAGGCGGGTCTGGTTGGTCCTCTAAGAGTTCGAGACAGCGAATGGCGCTGTCGATACTGTCCTCCATTCGTTGGGTCGTCTCCTCATCGTTCAGGTTCGGCGGAATCGGATAGTCAAGGGTAGCGATGATGTCAGCGCCATAATCGAGCTGTAGATCCAGAATACTCTCTGGATTCGTGTAAATTGCCCAGTCATTATCATCGCCACCCTCCGTTGGCGGGTCGCCGAAGGTATCTGAGTTTAGAAGCTTGAATCCGCCTGAGTCTACGAATAACGGCTTAGTAAAACTCTCTGGCTGTGAGTGATACGGCTTGACCGGATCGTGATCAGTGAAGTGGTCGTGGATCGGTTTCGAGCGCCAGTTCTCAAGCGATTCGGGTGTGATATTGAAATCTAAGAAGCTCATCGCTTGGAACATCGCGCCTTGAAACTCGGGTTCTCCGAAGAGATGATTCCGCAATCGACTCCAAATTCCGCCGGATTTCTCGTTAGGCCCACCGATAAAATTGACTACAGGGAAGAATGCCGGTGTCTGAACGTCGCCGTGCGGTGTGTGGATTGTACCGCGACGTGCGTTGCCAGCATCGTTAGTCGCGTCGGTCTCAAACGATGCCATTCTCTACGCGTTGTTAACGATGGGATGTGATAAGTTCGGTCGTTCCGCGATGAGACGATCTCAATAAGATCTGCTACAGTCTGTCTTGAACTGTGACGATATGGATATTATGCCGACGACCATTGTTATAGATCAGTCGGTCGTTCTCAAGGTCAATCGTGACCTCTCCACTATGATACCCTGAGCGCTCAAGTTCGCTCAGCTCGTCGCGGTCGCCGTACGACCAACAAACGATCTTATCGACGCTCTCAAGCGGTTTATCCGCCTCAAAGTGATCCGTAAGCCGACGGTGAATCGAACTCGCATAGAGGTTCGAATCCTGACGAACCAGCGCGTTGACCTCCGCACTTGGGTCGTAATCTTCAACCGTGATCTCCGGTTCAGCCCCAAAGCGGTTCGAGCGTTCCAACCCGAGCACGACCTCGGCGTTGTTGGATGGCGTGAATCGGTTTCGGTCTTGAATCCGTTGCTCACGCTTTTCGATAGATGATTGTTGGGACTCTGCGCGACGGGTGAGTTTCGCCTTACGACGGTGAGACAAGTAGTCTTTAAACCACGGATCTGATGCAATCTTCGAAAGGTAGTGGCTGAGCTCTTCTACGATTGCCTGATATACCGGGCTAGACTTATTCCGTATCTTTTCGCGGTTTGCCGACAATTCGAGGTCTTGGCAGTTTGCGATGAAGAAGAAATGGAGGAACTCGTTGTCGTGTGAGATGGTGTCGTTGACCCGCTCAACTTTGATATGGTCTTTTGCCAGCCAGACACCGAACTGTGCCGAGTGCTTTCCATAAGTGGGGAGTTCGTTACGAGCGTCTTTGCCTCCCACCATTCCAACTACCTCTACAGTGGTTTCAATCCCATTTTCGGTCTCGACCGTGAGTTCCCGTGGCGGGTAGTGTTTACACATCCGAGATTCAGAGAACTGTCCCTCACCAGGCTCAAGCTGCTCGGTCGGGAACTCAAGCTTGTTGTTCATCACCAGTTGATCCCGTGTATCATCGATCTCGTCGCCGAGAGTGACCGTTATCTCCATCTCTCGGAAGTCGTCGGTGAAGAAGTGCCCTGTTGACCCGGCAAGCGTCTTCCATTTCAGGTAGTGCTCGATTTTGTTGTAAGTGAGCGATGCTGGCGAGAAACCGTGGCCGGATTTGAACCCGGTAATGCGAATGTGCGTCCCGGAGTTCCCTTCTTTGACTGCTTCCTCGTTCAGTACGTACTCGGGCATGGTCCGGTTATTGAGCTTTTCCCACGGCTGCTCCATCTGTGCGCGTAAATTGGTCCCGTTCTTCGTGGTATTGACGAGTACCTCCTCGCTTTTGTAGAAAATCTTCGTTCCGTGACCCTTGTACCCGATAGAGCCGTTTTTACGGCCGCGTTTCGTGGAATTTCCCAGATCGAAGAACGACTCGAGGTCAGCGTGATCCATCCCCTCCCCGTCGTCTTCGATGACAATCTCCGATCCAATCGGTCGGTCTCGGATGGTGATCTCGACTTCCGTCGCACCGGCATCATAACTGTTCGACAGCGACTCGCGGATCACTTCAAGCGGATCCTCAAAGTCGCTAGCGATCTCTAGAAATTCGTTTACTTCGTTGACTTGTGGCGTTTTTGTCGTCGACATTCAGAAGTACCCTCCGAGTGATTCGTTTACAACGCGATGCGCGTGCTGTTGCATCGACTTTTCTCGACCCAATGACTGTTCGATATATGACCTCAACTCTTCCTCTCCCGGTGTTTGGATCGCGGATTGGATCCGTTTTATTTCTTCTTTCTGGATAATCAGGTTGTGCATCGCAACGGCACCGAGTTTGTCTTTCTGGTACTCCACGTTCCCTTCCATCCGATCGACTAACACGTCATCACTACAGACCTGACAGTCGCATTCCGTAAAGTCGACTTCGTCTACGGGTTCTGAGTTGTATAATGACGTATCGTATTTCCCGTTAATGGCGGAGTGAATGTACGATGATGAATCAAACGTGTCTGCACCGACTGCAGCCAAGAGAGGGATCGCACTAGACGAGATCCCGAGTACGTGGAGGGGAAGTTCCTCGAAACCCCAGTCACTAAGCACTTCACGGCAATCACTTACAGCAGTGATCAGTTTTCCCTTATTGTCTTTGAGCGGGACGAGACTCCCGAGGGCGACACCATCGAATTCACGATGAACACGGTCCCGGCCGATGGCTTTCTCAATTTCCGTGAGAAACGTGTCGAGCATTGAGTAGTTGTACCCATGGAGTGTCAGATACCGCGTGTCGTCTTGGGTAGTTAGGTTGAGGAACTCGTCGACGTTTTCGGCCGTCAGTCGCGCTTTTTCGACACGAGTAGAGTAGTCGTCGTCCGGCTCAATTGGTCGGTCAAGATTTACGAGGACGTCTCCCCCCAATCTCCGCTGTATCTCAACAATCGCCTCCTGATCGACGTCCACCTCAAAATTGCTGCCATCTAAAGTACCGTCGCCCAAGAATTTGAATCCACCTGAGTCAAGAAAGAGGGTACCGTTAAAATCGAACACATCGCGTTCCCTGATCGGTGCGGCAATGTAGTCTTCGTACCGTTCTCTCGAGATGCCGTAGTCAGTGAGTGACGCAACGGAGGTCATCACACCATCGAAATACCGACTGTAATCCCCACCGTTTATGACCTCGTCTCCATTCATGAATTCCTTGATTGTCCGGTGGATACCACCGCCGTATAGGCTGGAATCAGTGCCACCGGCATAGAAGTTCACTACCGGTAGCAAATTGGGCGTCTCTAGCTCGGTATCGTTTATACTAATCACCCCACTTCGAGCGTCTCCAGCCTCGTCAATAATCTCAAATATTCCGTCATCAAGGCGCTGTGAGCCAGAAGAGGCCATCAGGCAATCACCGAGGGAACAGTATCCGACCGGACGAAACGCTTCAGCTGTTTCCCCTTCTCCCCGATACCTCCACCTTGGACTGTCAATATGTCGATATCGTATCGGTCAGATAAGTCGTTAACCGCTTCTAGGTACACTTTCCCCAAGTTTAGGACTACCTCGTCGTATCTCTCTTCTTCGATACGTTTGCGAATGGCACCGGTCACCTCCTCACGGAGTTCCTCAGCACGAGAAGCGGTCATTCGCCGGTCATACGTGGTAATCGTGTCTTCAGCGTCGATAAGTCCGTATTCTGCAGAGAGAATACAAATATCGATGTCGGAATTGAAGGCCTCCTCTCGTTTCGCCTTTTTGATTATTCTGAAGAAGTATCCGTCGTAGACGTCTAGTGCCCGTGTCGGCTCTGTCACCTGATTCTTTGTGGCCGAGCAGGACTGTACCAGCAGCGAAGGCATTGAAAGCTTATCCAACGCGGGGGACCTAAAATCTTCCCACGTAGCGGTCCGGCGACTAATTCAAGAAGCACGCTCACTCATACTGCCTCCACAAGAGGGTATTTCTCTCTCTCCGCTGACTATACCAGTCAACCAGGTGTTATTTTTGAGAAAATGGAACCTTAGATAGGCAGTCCATATGTCACAACCGATGTAATTCGAGCTGTCTGTCGCTCTAGTTGGTCCGAACTCCTCGAAAGGGTTGAGGAATACCTCTAGAAAAGACTCTTGAGAAAACTGGTACCCTTCCCTGTCACACTCTCCACTTGCTATGTCGTGTCTACCAGCGCGTTCCACAAACGCTGACTCAGATACCGTTAGACGAGGATCAATAACTGCCCTACTGATGGATGCCCCAGTTGCCTTCAACTACTCTCACATACTCCGGCATCCGAACCGCGATTCAGAGACGAGATGGAATTCCTGCCTGAATCAACGATTTGCCTCATCCTGTCTCAAGCGATCTTCATCAGTGAAGTTCGACATCGTTCCAGTCGAGCGTGCATCACTAATACGCTGAGACGTCGAGTCGTATGCGGCTCTAGCGCCGTCCCCTGAATGAGCCATATCAAGAGATTTGTCTGTATCAATACCCATGCTATCAGCAGTTAGTGCAGCATCTTGGTTCGCGCCGATGAAGAGGAACTCCCATTCATACTCCTGCTGTCTCGTTTCGATCTGCTCTTGGATAACATCCTGTGGCGTTTCGGAGGCGTTCTCCTTACCGTCAGTCAGGATCACGACGATGATCGTCTCGGGTCGGCTCGCAGGGGCGATACCATCGATGAAGCTAGCAGTATCTTCTATGGCAGTCGCAATCGCGTCGTAGAGTGCGGTCCGACCGCTTGGCGTGTACGAATCTTTCGACAACTCGGGAGCGCCTTCGATCGCTGTTCCACGATACGTTATATCGACTGTCGAATGGAAGTCGACGAGAGAAACAGTTGCACTTCCTTCCTCGTTACGCTGATCAGCGAGAAATGTATTGAAACCGCCGATGGTATCCTCTCGAATGGCCGACATTGACCCCGACGAATCAAGGACGAACGTGACATGCGCATTCATGATGTACTCAACTGAGATGGCCTATTCCTAATAAAGAGATATTGATCACACCAACGTAGTGTTCGTAATAAGTTAGCTATCTGAGTCCGTGAGCAAAGGTACGAGCTGTCATTGTCTGCGCAGAGCCTCTTCCGAGTGTAACTAGTGTGTACAGCAGGCCAATCTGAATCAATCTGTCTCAAGTTTCGACAGAGACAGTTATGCGATTCGCTTGTCATCTATGGAGGTCTTACTAGATTGAATAGTACTAGAGCGGGTTAGACATAATACGAGTTAATTTAAATACGTTTGAGATAGACTCTTGTGTCTAGTTGAGAATGCACAACTGTACTTCATCTGAACTGTGATATGACAGAGAATACCTTCCCAGCCGCCTATCGGCAAGAATACCCAAGCTTAGCGAGAGTGTTCGACGAGAGTGCAGTTGTTAACGACTCTGTATTTACTACGTATTTGCAGGCAAAACGAGACGAACGCCTACTGATAACACTCGTTGAAGATATTTTCAGACTACTTGAGTATTCACTAATCCCAGTTGACTCATGGCACGATAAGTTCGATATTGTAATTCGAAAAGGAGATTCTACGTATCCCATTTATGTGACCCAGGAGGGGAAACCGAGTCTCACCGCATTGC
>OBKM01001127.1_pt1 | contig 11366 bp, 11 predicted proteins | sample 1519691 | NCBI WGS metagenome assembly OBKM01 (sample SAMEA37050418, study PRJEB22526) | metagenome | biome: saline pan; feature: lake; material: water | place: Egypt | collected 2015 | depth 0.5 m
CGGAGTTCTGTTGCCAGAAGTGCGGGTACGAACTGAACGCGGACTACAATGCGGCAAAGAACATCGGGTTTAAAATGCTCCGTGCGGGGCAAAAGTCTCCGCACGGAGGGGCGACACGTCACCTCGCCCTGAAGTCGGGGACGCTGACCGTGAACGGCGAGTATTCGCCTGCCGAGTAGTCTCGGCCAGAACGGGAGTCCACCGACAAGCTCCGCCGTTCAGGGCGGAGAAGGTGACCTGCGTACGTGTACTGTCTGAACGCTCTTAGTCGTGTGGGCTCGCTGTACGGGCATCACGTCGAGCCCGCAGGACCGAGTCTAGACGGCTGTCGACGGCGGTGACGGTACCTGCCACGGGGCCAACGGCTCGGGCTCACACCCTCGAACCGGGGCCGGGTCACTGTGGTCGATCGCCCGGCAGGTGTCCGAGCGATGTTGGACCGACAACGGCTACGGGGTCGCCGTTCGACGGCGGCCACGGGGGCCCGGCAGACGGGCTCGACGCCGCGGGCGCCAGCCGGGACGCCCGAACGCCTCGATGGCCCGGACGGGTTCGCCCTCGTCGGGGGGTGACCACCGGTTTCGCCCGCGCTCGACTCCAGCGCTCAGGCTGCTGTGAATCCGGGCGTCCACCCGGCTAGCGCTTTCCGAGTGCCTCCTCGAACACACGCTGTGCACGCTCGTAGCCCTCGTTGCGGTCGACAATCGGGTTGGGGTACTCCGGCGCCAGCCGTTCCCGCTCGGCGTCGCCGAGGGTCGGCCAGGAGATGATCTTCTCGGCCGGCACGTCCCGGAGTTCCGGGATGTACTCGCGGATGAACGCGCCGCTGTCGTCGTATTTGCCGGCCTGACTCACCGGGTCGAAGATGCGTACGTCCACCGAGTCCGTTCCGGTCGAGGCGATCCACTGCCAGTTCCCGAAGTTCGAGGCGTAGTCGTGGTCGATCAGCTGTTTCGTGAAGTACCGCGCGCCGATGCGCCAGTCGACGAGCAGGTGTTTCGTGAGGAAACTCGCCACCACCTGTCGCGGGCGGTTGTGGATGTAGCCCTCCTGGTTCAGCTGTCGCATCCCCGCATCGACCAGGGGATACCCCGTCTCGCCGCGTTTCCAGGCCTCGATTCCGGCCTCGTCGTCACGCCATGCGATCTCGTTCGGGAAGGACTTGTAGTTCGCGACCGGCAGGTCGGGGTTGTGGTACAGCAGGTGGTAGTTTTGCTCGCGCCAGGAGAGCTCGTACCGGTACTTGTCGGCGTTCCGGCGCTCGCCCCCGCGGGCGTCCTCGTAGATACCGGTCGCCGCCCGCCAGACCTCGCGGATACCGATAGCGCCGGTGGCGATGTACGGCGACATCCGTGAGACGGCCTCTGTCGGCGCCTCGGCCGCCCGTGAGAGGTCATCCCGGGTGTCGTTGTAGCTCCGGATCCCCGACTCGAGAAACCGGTCGAGTCGCTCGCGTGCGGCCTCGTACCCGGCGGCCGGCAGGTCGATATCCGCCTCCGGCGTCGGCACTGTCTTCGGGTCGCTCACGTCGGCGAGTGTGTCGGCTTCGGGTGTGTCGTGTGGCGGCCGTTTCGGCACCGCCGTCCAGTCGTTGTGGAACTGGCTGTGGTTGGGATAGGAGGCGTCCAGCCGGTCGGGGTCGACCAGCACGAGGTCGGTCCGCGAGTCGGTCCCGACGCCGGCCCGACTGAGAGCGGCATCGACCCGGCGCTCCCGGTTTCGCCGGGTTGGCCGGTAGTGGTCGTTGTAATAGACGGTGTCGACGTCGTGTTCCGCCGCCAGTTCGGGGAGCAGCTCGGCCGGTTCCCCGGCACGGACGACCAGGTCACTCCCCGCCTCGCGATACCGCCGTTGCAGCCCCTTGACGTGACGGAGATAGAACGCCCGCTGGCGCGGGCCGAGCGTGCCCAACACGTCCTGCTCGTAGACGAACACCGGCAAGACCGGCCCGTCGCGGGCGGCCGCCGCGAGGCCGGCGTTGTCCTGGAGTCGTGGGTCACGGCGATGCCAAAACAGGTTCATACCTGTTGTTTGGCCCTGCCCGGAAAAGCCTCTCTACCTAACAGCGTTAGCCTGTTCTCAGGCGAACGTCCGGGAGACGTCCTCCTCGTCCCCGTTCTGTATCTTCTCGTAGGCGTTCTGGAAGTCAGACATCTGCACCTCCGTACGGTCGTTACGGATGGCGAACATGCCGGCCTCTGTGCAGATGGCCTTGACATCCGCGCCGGAGGCGTCGGCTGCCATCTCGGCGAGCTCGTTGAACGCGAGCCCCTCGTCGATACTCATCTCGCGGGTGTGGATACGGAAGATCTGCTCACGGCCCTCGATGTCTGGTTTCGGCACCTCGATAAGGCGGTCGAACCGGCCGGGGCGGAGGATGGCGCGGTCGAGCATGTCAAAGCGGTTGGTCGCGGCGATAATGCGGATCTCGCCGCGGTCGTCGAACCCGTCCATCTCCGAGAGCAGCTGCATCATGGTCCGCTGGACCTCCGCATCGCCGGAGGTCTTTGACTCGGTGCGCTTGGCGGCGATGGCGTCGATCTCGTCGATGAAGATAACCGCAGGCTCGCTCTGCCGGGCGAGTTCGAACAGGTCACGGACGAGCTTCGCCCCCTCCCCGATGAACTTGTGGACGAGTTCCGACCCGGCCATCTTGATGAACGTGGCGTCGGTCTGGTTGGCGACAGCCCTGGCCAGCATCGTCTTGCCGGTGCCCGGCGGGCCGTGGAGCAACACACCCGACGGCGGATCGATTCCGACCGCGTCGAACATATCGGGGCTTCGAAGCGGCATCTCGACCGTCTCGCGGACCTCCTCGATCTGTCGCTGGATGCCCCCGATATCGCTGTAGGTCACGTCCGGGCTCCGGTCGACCTGCATCACACGCGCGCGGACATCCGTCTCGTCGTCGAGTGCTTTCACGACCGACAGGGAGTTGTTCACCGCAACACGGGCGTCGGGCTCGAGATCATCGCGCATCTCGTCGGTGACCTCGGTCAGCGCCTCCTGGTTGTTGCCGTGCTGTTTGATAATCACCCCCTCGTCGGTCAACTCCTGGACGGTTGCCACGAACAGCGGGGACTGTTTGAGCTTCTTGTTCTCGTGTGTCAGCCGCTCCAGCTTCTGCTGGTACTTGTTGTTCTCGGCGTTCGCATCCAGCAGCTTGTCCCGCATCTCCTCGTTCTGTTCTTCGAGAACGTCAAGGCGCTGTTCCAGCGATGCGATCTTCTCCTGTTTGGACGCTTCGTCGTCATACGGCATGTCGACATCGTCCACGGTGTCGGTCATCGTCACGTGATAACAGCCTCGATAATAAGAGGTTTCGGGTCGGCTCCGCGTGTTCGAAAACGGCGCTCCGAACCCGGTGAAAACGACGCCGTGAGCCCCCGAACTTCCTTGTACTGCCCGGCCAAAGAGCGGGGTATGGCAACCGAGTACGACGGCCTCACTGTCGAGTGGCTGGGCTATGCGACGCTGCGGATCGAGGCTGAGGGGACCGTGGTCTATCTCGACCCCGGCCGGTACGGCGTTCTGACCGGCGAGTGGCGCCCCGACAGCGCCGACGCGCCGCACCCGCCCGGGGTCGACTACCGCCCGGCCGACGGGGATCTGGTCTGTGTGACTCACCGCCACCACTACGACCCAGACGGTATCGACCGGGTCGCGGGGCCCGACGCGACGGTGCTGGCGTTCGAGGGGATCGACCACAGCAGGAGCCGCCGCGATCTCCCCCGACTCGCCGACCTGCCCCACGAGCTCCGGGCTGTCGGCGACACACAGCAGGGTGTTGTCGGTGACGTACTGTTCTGGACGGTGCCAGCGTACAACGACCCCGACGGCCCACGGGTCCGTGCCGACGGAACGCCGTTCCATCCCGAGGGCCGGGGCTGTGGCTATCTCGTCGAGGTGGCCGACACCCGGGTCTTCTGGCCCGGTGACACTGACGTGCTGGCGGGACAGGCCGAGCTCGATGTCGACGTGTGCTGTCCGCCTATCGGCGGGTCGTTCACCATGGACCGCCACGAGGCTGCGACACTCGTGGCCGAGATGGATCCGGGGCTCGTCGTGCCTGTCCATTACAACACCTTCGACGCGCTGGAGACCGACTCGCGGGCGTTCGCGGCCGACGTGGCCGCGGCCGGCGTTCCTGTCGCCCTCGACGAGGGGCGATAGCGGGTCAGCTACAGGGCTGACCCGACCACACTCGGGCTGTCAGTCGTCGACGTCGGCCCGGGCCTGCCGGCGGCTCGCGCGCTCGATGAACTCCTGTGGGAGCTGGTCGATCTCGCCGGCCTGGACACCCCATAGGTGGGCGTACAGCCCGTCGTTCTCGAGCAGCGCCTCGTGGCTGCCCCGCTCGGCGATCTGGCCCTCCTCGAGCACGAGGATCATATCCGCGTCCTTGATTGTCGAGAGCCGGTGGGCGATGGAGAACGTCGTCCGGTCGGCGGTCAGGCGGTCGAGCGACCGCTGGATGAGCATCTCCGTCTCGGTGTCGACGTCACTGGTGGCCTCGTCGAGGATGAGAATCTCGGGGTCACGGAGGATGGCCCGGGCGATGGAGATACGCTGGCGCTGGCCGCCCGAGAGCTTCACGCCGCGCTCGCCGACCTCGGTGTCGTACCCGTCGGGGAGGTTCTCGATGAACGCGTGGGCCTCGGCCATCTTTGCCGCCTCGACGACCTCCTCACGACTCGCGTCGAACGTTCCGTAGGCGATGTTCTCCTCGACGGTCCCGTAGAACAGGAACGTATCCTGGCTGACATAGCCCATCGACTGCCGGAGGCTCCGCAGGGTCACGTCCCGGACGTCCTGGCCGTCGACCCGGACCGCCCCCTCGTCGACGTCGTACATCCGCATCAGGAGTTTCAGCACCGTCGACTTACCCGCACCGGTCGGCCCGACGAGTGCGACCGTCTTGCCACCCTCGACGCTGAAATCGATATCCTCGACGATCGTCTCGTCATCGCTGTAGCCGAACGTGACGTTGTCGTACTCGACAGCACCCTCGTCGACCTCGAGATCGGTCGCGTCCGCCGACTCGGGTACACGGTTGGGCTCGTCCATCAGCCCGAAGATGCGCGCCGAGGACGCCCTGGCGCGCTGGTACATGTTGATAATCTGCCCGAACTGGGCCATCGGCCAGACGAACCGCTGGGTGTAGAGGATGAACACGACGAACATCCCCTCGCTCAACTCGCCGGTCAGCGGCCCCGGGCCGCCCGAGTCCTGCAACACCCACAGCCCACCGACGATGAACGTCAGCGCGAAGCCAAAGCCCGCGAGCAGTCGCAGCCCCGGGAAAAAGCCGATACGGATGCGGATCGCCTCCCAGTTGGTGTCGAAGTACTTCTGTGAGACATCGTCGACCCGGTCGGACTCGTACTCCTCGGTCGTGCTCGATTTGATCACCTTGATGCCCCCGAGGTTGTTCTCCAGCCGTGAGTTGACCTTCCCGACCGTCGACCGAACGGCGGCGTACTTGGGCTGGATGATCTTGATGAAGATGTACGTAAACAGCATGATGAGCGGCACCGGCACCATCGCGACCAGCGCGAGCTGCGGGTTGATCGCAAACAGCAGAATACCGATGCCGACGATCATCACCAGCAGCCGGAACAGCGAGTTCATCCCGTCGTTGAGAAACCGCTCGAGCCGGTTGACATCGTTCGAGAGAATGGACATCATCTCACCGGTCTGCTTGTCGGCGAAAAAGTCCATGTTCAACTGCTGCATCTTGTCGTAGGTGTCGGTACGGACATCGTGCTGGATGTTCTGTGCAAAGGAGTTGAACCCCCAGTTGCGCACCCAGTGGAAGATGGCCCCGAACCCGAACGCGCCGGCGATAACGGCGATGGTGAACCAGAACTGTCCGGTCTCCGTCCCCGGGATGTACGGCTCGACGAGCCCACCCCCAATCGGGATCGCCTCCGCGTAGGCGGTGTTCCCGAACACCGCGTCGATCGCAACGCCGAGCATCAGCGGCGGCAACAGATCGAGAATCCGCGCGAAGAAGCTCGCCAGCACACCGACGACTGCTTGCAACTTGTACGGGGCCCCGTACGAGCGGAACAGACGCTTCATCGGGTTCTCCACCCTGTCGCGCTGGTCCTCGAAGGGGTCGTCCTCTTCCCAATCGACTGATGACATAGCTACGTTCACGAGTTGCACACTGAAAGGTGTTGTCATTGACGCTGCCGCAAATCGCAGGACGGCGCGGCTATATAGTTGGCTGACTGACTAGTCAGTCGAACGGCGACGGACACACAGACGACACTCCGGGGGCAGGTTGGAACATCCAGAACACCCGACGGCGCGGCTCAGCGACCGTTGACCTCAGCACGGAGCGTGTCGAGGTCGGCGATGCGTTCGGCGTGGGCGTTGTGCTGGTGGATGGACTCGTCGTTTGACTGTTTCATCGTCACGACCGCATCGTCGGGCAGACCGGGGAACCGCTCGACGACGCCCTCGGCCATGGCGCGCACACAGTCCTCGACGAACTTCGCGTCGCGGTGAGACTCGACTGTCATGTGGTCCTCGTCGGGGCGCTTGGCGAGGTTGTAGATCCGGGCGCTCATCGCGTCGCGGGCGATATCGATCAGTTCGCGGATGTCGACCTCGGGTGCGCCGCCGGATTCGACGGTGAGCGTCGCGTGCCCCCGCTGGGAGTGACCCGGCTGTGGCACCTCGTCGAGAAACGCGTCGATCGTCCCGTCCTCGACGTCGAGCGCCTGCAGCGTCTCGCGGGCGCGACTCTCGGACATCCCCTGTGAGCAGGGACAGACCGTCATCCCCGTGACGCGGGTCCCCACCTCGGCGCGGATACCGTCGTCGGTCGCGGTGGCGCTGGCGATGATGTCCGTCGCGTGCTGTGTCGGCCGGTCCGAGGCCGGCGTCTGCTCCCGGGTGATGTACTCGGCTTCCATCCGCACCTCCGTTCGTTCCGTGTACTCGTGTTTCTCCAGCAGACGTGCGGCGGCGTCGCCACAGACGTCCTCGACACGGTAGGTCGGCTCGCGCACGGCCGTTTCGAGTATCTCGTCGACGACCTCCATGTTCCGGCTCATATCCGCCCCCTTCCGCCAGGAGGGGAGGTCGACGTACACCTCGAACTCGGCCATCAGCACGACCGGGCGCTTCTCGGGACGGGCCACCTCGACGAGTTTCTCGACGCCGGTGACACCGACCCGGTTCAGTCCAACCTCCACGTCCGGACTCGTCGCCTGCACGTCCGGCAGTTGCTGGCTCATCGACTCAGCTTACGCCGGGGACAAGTTATCGCCTGCGGTTCTGTTCCACTGTGCTATCCTGTCACGGTGTGACTAGCCTACGCGTGTGTCACCGAGACATCATCGACGGTCGTCCCCTCGGTCAGTTCGACCGTCGCCTCGTAGTCCACGTCGGCGATGCAGTCTGTACAGAGCTGGTCCTCGTCCACGGGCTGGACACTCACGACGAGCGAGAGCACGCCGTCCTCGTAGCTGACCTCCTCGATCACGGCCTCATAACAGGGGGTCGGTGCGCCGATCGAGCCGTCGACGGTGACCGTCTCGCCGCTCTGTGTGAACGCCGTCTCGTCGCTTGCATCCACACGCCCCTCGCGGTCACCAGCGCCTGTCCCGTTCGTGCAACCGGTCTCGACAGTTTCGATGCCGTGAGAGAGCACCGCATCCTCCCGTTCGGCGGCGCGGTCGTCCCCGTCTGCCTCCTGGTCTGTGGCGCGGCTCCCCCCGCCGGCTGCGACGCCGGCGGTCTCGATTGTGTGTGTCTCGCCGCTGCGCCCGCCGTGCTCGACGGTCAGAGACCCGAACACGGACAGGTCCTCGATCTCCTCGGAGAGCTCGAGTGTCGCCTCGTAGTCGACGACGCCGGTGCACTGTGCACACGGCCCGTCCTCCGGGGGGTCCGACTCGACCCCGACCTCGACCGAGAGCTCACCGTCCTCCAGGCTCGCCCCGTCGAGTGCCGCCTCGTGACAGGGGTTCGCGGCGGGGACTGTCCCCTCCAGGACGACGCTACTGCCGTCGACGGTCGCCTCGACCAGGTCACCGTCGCCACAGTCGGCCGCCACTGTCGTGATCCCGGTATCGATCAGCTCTAGCTCCGAGTCGGCGGCCCCGTTGTCGGTCCCGTTCTCTCCGGTCTCTTCGGGCTCATCGTCGTCGGCCACACACCCCGCGAGGGCGACTGCGCCGAGTGCGGTTGCACCCACGAGCGCGTCACGTCGGGTCAGCTCCTTCATGCCCGAGTGTACACACCCGCGGTATAAACTGATTCGGATGTGTAAAACCGGTGTTTAAGCCGGACGGCGGTCCGAGCCCGGCGGAGCTGCCGGTACCACACGGCGTCAGGGGCCGGCCTCGAGCCGGTCGAAGAACTCGTCGACGAGTTCACCTGTGTCCGCGACGATGTCGGCCCACCGCTCGTCGTCGGGGGCCATCCCGACCAGCCGCGCGATGCGCATAATCGAGACGTGATAGACCTGCTGGCGGCCGGGCTCGGTCTGCCAGACGATCATGTTACAGGGGAACAGGCCGCCGATACGCTTCTCGGAGGCGTCGAGTGCGCGGTCGGCCATCTCCGGGTTGCACGCGCCGAGCACGTAGTAGGGGTCACGGTCGGCGTCGACCTTCTCGTTGAGCAGCTCAGCGGGGGAGAACTCGACCGCGATACCAAAGCCCGCCTCCAGGCAGCACTCCCGGACGAACTCGACGGCCTCCTCGTGGTCCATCTCGAGTGTCGCGCGCTCCTCGCCGATATCCTCGGTCGCCACCCGCTCCGGATCGATGGGGATTGTCATACACAGATGTACGCGCGGCGGGCGAAAAAACCCCGCGATACACGACCCGCCGGCTGGGTCACGGCCGTCCAGCCGACCAGGGAGTTTATACCCTGGACTCAAAAACACAAGGTATGACTGCGGAGCTGGCGAAGGGGCTCGAAGACATCGTCGTCGCGGAGTCGGAGCTCAGCCACATCGGCGGTGAGGCGGGGACACTCGTCTACCGCGGGTACGACGTCGAGGAGCTCGCGGCGGGGGCGAGCTTCGAGGAGGTACTGTATCTGCTCTGGTACGGGGATCTCCCGACCCGTGAGGAGCTTCGTGCGTTCACTGACACGATAGCGAGCGAGCGAGCCGTCGACGACGGTGTCATCGAGGTGCTGGAGACGCTCGCGGCTGCGGACGAGCGGCCGGTTGCGGCACTTCGCACCGGGGTCTCGATGCTCTCGGCAACCGACCCCGAGACCGACCGGTCACCGGGTGACGCCGAGGCGGCGCGGCGCACCGGCCGGCGCATCGTCGCCAAGGTGCCGACGGTGCTCGCGGCGTACGACCGTCTGCGACGCGACAAGCCCCCTCTCGCCCCCCGGGAGGAGCTCTCCTACGCGGGCAACTTCCTGTATATGCTCACCGGCGAACCCCCTGGGACGGTCGCCGAGGAGACGTTCGATATGGCGCTGACACTGCATGCCGACCACGGCTTCAACGCCTCGACGTTCGCCGCGCTCGTCATCGCGTCCACGCTCTCGGATATGTACAGCTCCGTTATCGGGGGTATCGGGGCGCTCTCCGGCCCGCTTCACGGCGGCGCGAACGAGGACGTCATGGAGGCGCTGTTGACCCTCGATGAGAGTGACATGACCGCCCGCGAGTGGGTCGTGGACATGGTCGAACGCGACGAGCGTATCCCCGGGTGGGGCCACCGGGTGTACGAGGTCACCGACCCGCGCGCGGCCATCCTCCGCGCGAAACTTGAGGATCTCGCCGAGGCCTCCGGCGAAACCACGTGGCTCGATCACATCACCACCATCCGCGAGTATCTCGTCGAGGAACAGCGGCTCCTCGAGGCCGGCATCGCCCCGAACGTCGATTTCTACTCGGGCTCGGTCTACTACCAGCTCGGCATCCCCATCGATATGTACACGCCCATCTTCGCCATGGCTCGCTCCGGCGGCTGGGTCGCACACGTCCTCGAATACCAGGCCGACAACCGTCTGATCCGGCCGCGCGGCCGCTACACCGGCCACCAGGACCGGACGTTCGTCGCGCTCGACGAGCGTGGGTGACTCCCACCGGACCAATGGCAGACGTCGACCAGCTCGCCGTTGCGGGCTTCGTGCTCGGCCTGCTCGGGCTCTCGTACGTCGTGGCGGTCGCGGCCGTTGCCTCCCGGTATCTCCTGCCGGCGACGGCGGCGTATCTCGTCGTGGCGGCTGCACTGCTGGGGCGTGTTCTGTCCCGCAAGGAGAACACCTGAACCGTCTCAGGCCGGGCTCTTCCGCGAGAGACCGCTTCCACAGACGGGACACCGGTCGTGGTGCTCGTCGAACTCGCGACCACAGCCCTCACACTGGAACAGCCAGCTGCGCTGCTCGTCGATACCGTCACGGGCGATGACCTCAAGATCGATCTCCAACTTCTCGGCGACGTTCTGCATCGCGTAGTCGTCGGTGACGAGTCGGCCGTCCAACTCGAACGCCGCGGCGAGCAGGCGCAGATCCGTCCGGGAGAGCTCTGCCAGATCACCCGTCTCGCGGGCGGCCCGCTCGATGCGCTCGACGGTCCCACTGTCGGGGATGTGCATATGCATACCCGACCCCTCCAGCGCGTCGAACCGGAACGCGTGTTCCCCCTCCAACTCCTCACGCACCATCGGCACCGAGGCGATCTGGTTGTCCGTGTGAAACTCGTGGATGAACGCGGATGCGTCGAGAACGTACATTCGAGCTACCGCTCGATTATCATGTGATCTTTGACCGCCTGCACGCGGTGGACCGGGATGCGCAGCCGACCAGCCTCGTCGCTCTGGAAGTCGTCACCCCGGTAGGAGTCCGCCGGCGTGACGACGAGATTCTCCAGGCGACCCGTGTCGATGTTCATCGTGATGTTGTACAGCATACCGAGCTCCTTACCGTCAGAGCCCATGACCGCCTTCCCGGAGAGGTTCTCCGCGAGTAGCTCTGTCATGGGCAGGTGTTCTCCCCCCTCCTAGTTCAATCTTGTTGTTGTTCCGGTCGCTCGCTGGGCGCGGATCCCCGGCCGACGACCGGGGCCCCATTGCCCCTCGGAGCTGGTGGCCAGCGGGTGACTACCCGCCCGGAGCCCTCTCTTCGGGTTCGCGCGTGATGCTGTCTCCCCGTGGCCCCCTCGTAGGTTTGGGTGATCTTGGCATCCCTCCCGGGTTGGACCGGACCCGTTAACTCTGCCCCCGTGACGTGTGTGACCGCCCGCCACGGCGCCTGTCTTTTCGGAAGGGTTATACGTGGGACCACCATCCGTCGATATGCAATGGCAGAAGGAACGGTCGACTTCTTCAACGACACAGGCGGTTACGGTTTCATCGAGACTGAGGATGCGGACGAAG